>ERZ724516.1846-NODE-1846-length-12156-cov-7.109578_pt1 | contig 12156 bp, 15 predicted proteins | sample MGYA00376049_ERZ724516 | MGnify/ENA primary metagenome ERZ724516 (study PRJEB28724, sample SAMN07190886) | activated sludge metagenome | isolation source: activated sludge of sewage treatment plant in Hong Hong | place: USA: Christiansburg, Virginia | collected... | reverse complement strand
GAGAATTTGCCTAAAAGGAGTTTTCTGGAAATGAGTCGCCCCGCTTCTCTAAATGTTCATGAGCGGCGGTTAACCTGCGCAAACCGGTTCCTCATCCTAATCGCCCCCACTGACTGCATCGACCGAGGTGATGACACTGGGCTGACGCCCGGTGCGACCACTCCACTCTGATAGCTGTTGTTGAATCTCTGACGGATCGACCGGCCGCTGAGGGTCGGAAGTTCGCGTTCCCCGGATAGGAAAGCTGCCGTTCGCCTCGGCTCAAGGCTAAACGGCAGGTAAGCGACAGATTGCTGCCTGATTCCGCGCATTGAGCCAATGGCCGGATTGGCCGACGAACAGAAGTTCAATACCCCCTGCCCCAGCCTGTCCAAGACCACCATTCGGGATTTTGCATCTAACACCCCGTGCCACGATCGGCACGGGTTTTCGAACCAAGCGAACGCTAATAGCGAGCGCCGAAAGCAGGCCCCAGAGGGAAACCTCCATGGTCCCCCGACATCCAAGCCACCTTGTTGGTCACCTGATCCGCAACGCTCAGGATCGTCGCCTCGATAATCTGCGGCCCCCGAATACCCAGATGCTCGGCACCGCGCGTCGCAGTGAGCACATGAACAAGGGCCAGGTACTGGCTCTCCGGCACAATGACCCCGTCCTTGCAGCGAGCAACCGCCAGCCATTCGAGAATGGTGTGGCGATAGCCAACAAGCCGACCACGCTCCGAGAATTCATACCCCTCCCGCTCGGGTGTGAGGCGGAAGTCATCGGCCTTGCCGGCATCGTGCAGGAATGCTGCGGCGATCAGTACCGAGTTACAAACGTCGGACATGCCATTCGCCAGCATCTTGGCCTGCTCGGCAGTCTCGACGGCATGGCGCAGATTGCCGTTGGGGTATGGCGGATATCCATGCAGCGCTGCAGGACCGGTCAGGAAGCGCTCAAGGCGACTGCCATCCCAGAGTACAGCCGTTACCAGATGCTGGAACGGCCGGGAAAGTTGCTCCCAGAGTGACGCCGCCCGATGCACCCAGGAACGATCACGCACCCAGCTATGGGGAATAGTCTCAAAGGGATTGACGGTCGGCAGCGTTTTGTCGAGCCGATCCAGGCGCTTGATCTGCTGGCAATCACGATCGAACGTCTTGCTGTCGAGTCCACGCACGGCCACATAGCAGCCGCGCTTGAGACGACAATCCACCTGCGGTGACGTCCAGACAACCTTCAAGCTGGCCTGCTCATGGAACAGTGTCGCTTCATTGGTCACGCCACGACCATTCGGCCCCGGCAGCCGGGTAATGCTGACCAGACGGAAGACGGTGGGCAAGCACTCTTTGGCACCATCACGGCACACGCCAGGAAATGATTGGTTGCGATCAGCCATGATTGACCTCCATTTCGTCAGGAGAAGTTTCCTTGGTTGGCGACTGCATCTGCTTGTCACCGTTCCCAAGCGTTGCAGTCAGCAGGCGCTCGAAGGCCGAGCCATCCTGACGGGTCAGGTTGGGCACAAAACGACCGTAGACCTTGAACAGCATTTCTGTCGAGGTATGTCCGAGTTGCCGGGCGATCCACAGCGGATTCTCGCCGCTGGCCAGCCAGAGGGTGGCTGCCGTATGGCGTGACTGATAGGGACGCCTCTCCTTGATGTCGAGAAAGCGCAGCAAGGGATACCAGACACGCTTGGTGATATTGTTGTGATCAAGCGGTTCGCCACTACGCGTGCAGAAGACGTACTCGCTCTTGCCCTGGCTGACCTTGGCTTGTGCCTTCAGGGCATCGTAGACCAGCCCGCTCATCTGGATTTCGCGCTGTGAGCCATCGGTCTTGGTGTAGTCCTGCTCGCCAGCCACGATGCTTTCGCGAACGAGGATCATCCGCTTGGTGAAGTCGACGTACTTCCACTTCAGACCGTCGATTTCACCGGTCCGCATGCCGGTGAAAAAGCGAACAGTGTAGTAGTTCCGGAAGTCGGCACGCACGTTGTCCAGAATCTGCTGAACCTCGTCGAGGGTGAAGGGTTCGACATCGCTTTTCTGGACCTTGAGCGGTTTGATGTTGCGAAACGGCGTGTTAAATTCAAAGCGGTCGGCCGCTTCGTTAAGGATTTGACGCAACGGCGTCATGATGGCGTTGATGCTTTTGGCTTTGAGTGTGGAACTCTTCCGTCCGGGTACTTTGGCGAGTGTCGAACGGAAGGCCATGATGTCTGCCTTGGTGATCTGGCCGACCACCTTCTCCCCGAACTCGGGAATCAGGCGTTTGTCGAGGATGTCGCGAATGGTCCGCTGATGGCTTTTGCGCCAACTGACTTCGCTCTCGGCATACCAAGTTTCGGCGAATTCGGAGAAGGTCGGTGTCGCAGGTGGCGGGGACGTCTGGTTGGTTGCCTGTAAAGCCTGGGCGACCGCCGTAGCGACTGGCGTCACTTCCGTCGAACCACCCTTCTCCGGTGCAAACTTGGCGGCGCGCTTGCTGTTCGGGAAATAGCGTTGGTAGTCGAAGGTGCCGGCGCTAATTTCCAATTCGATTTGATCGAGAAGCTTCTGAAGCTTCTTTCGATTTGCTCCAGTGTCGTCAAGAGATGTGTACTCCCGACAGCGCTTACCTAGACACCTGAAGTCAACAAACAACTTGCCAGCTGGAGCAAGCGTTCTAATGCTACCCATGACCCACCTCCTTCGAGGCCGAGCCATTACGCCTGGTTTGTTTAGAAACGCGCAACCCTTTAGCGACATGGCAGGTTCCACCATTAGCCATGGGGATGATTTCATCGAATGTCGACGGCTCATCCAGATTGGGCGACATTGAACAAGTCTTGGAAGCCAAGGCCATGTCTTCCTCAATCCGTTCCCAAATGAAAAGAATTTTTCGGCCACCAAAGGGACGGATGTAATGGATACCTTCCAACAAAACTGAATCCAGCATCCGCTCGCGGATCGTGCGTGGATCATATTTGATACGCCCCGATAGCTCATCGGTGGTGAGGTAGGTCTGCTGCATGATACGATCTCCATAGTAATGGTGAAATCAATGCCTCAAACAACACAATTAAGTTCTGTTTGAGTAGATTTAGTATCACACAAAACAAGATCGTCTGCAACTATTTTGTTGCATTATCTATATTTTTGTTGCGCGAGGGAAAGATGATTAGGTTCCGAATCAGCGAATTGATCGCTGAAAAGCAATTCAAAGAGGGGCGCCGAATCACCCTGCTTGAGGTTGCAGAGGCCACAGGAATAAATCGTATGACACTCTCTCGAATGATCAATCACAAGGGATACAGCACTGTCACCGATAACCTGGATAAGCTCTGCGATTTTTTTGGTTGCTCGGTTGGGGATCTTGCAGTCCACATACCAAGCATCGAAGTAGAACGCGGGGAGGATTAATGACTTTTCAGCTGTCGTGATTCAATGGGCCATTCACTGGCAACAGCCATAAGGTCGAAATCACAGGTGAGCGCTAAACGAGAAAACTCACTTGGGCCACGGATGGGCCACGGATGGGCCATGAGTGGGCCATAGCCCATCGAGCAGAAAAAACAAAAAAGGACCAACGCCGCTAAGCTGTTGATCCTTCGTTGCATTTCTTGGTTGCGGGGGCAGGATTTGAACCTGCGACCTTCGGGTTATGAGCCCGACGAGCTGCCAGACTGCTCCACCCCGCGTCCGTCGAAGGGGCGCATTATCCCGACCCACCCAAGCTGTGTCAACAACTATTCCGGAAATCGCACTATTTCTTTGCCAACCAGCTGATCAGGCCTTGCCACTGCTCGATGTCGCGTTTGTGCCGGGCGCGCGGAGGATCAAAGATGGTCATCCCGGACGCGGCCACATTGACGTAGTTTTGTGTGCTCCGCAGGTAGGCCACGATAGGGGTGTCGAAATGCTTCATGTACTCCTCCAGCATTCCCGCCGCCCGGGTGCGCGGATCAACACGCATGGCCACGATACCCAGACTCGTCCGCCGTCCGCGCAACTCGCTGCGAATAGAATTCAGAAAATCTTCCGTCGCAGCCATGTCGAAAATCGAAGGCACTAGCGGCACCAGCACCTTGTCCACCGTGCGCAGGTAGTCGGAGAGCTTGTAGCCCTGCAATCCGGCCGGCGCGTCGAGCACAGCCCAATCGGCTTCCTGCGGCAGGTTGAGAAGGATCTGGTTGCCGGCGTAATACCCAGTCACCGGTGCCATTGCTGGGTCGCGAAAGGCCATCCAGCGCAGGGACGACTGCTGGCGATCCAGGTCGCACAGAGTCACTTTCTTTCCCTGGTTTGCAAAGTATCCTGAAAGGTTTGTGGCCAGGGTCGTCTTTCCCGCCCCGCCCTTGGGATTTGCTACGAGTACCGCACGCATATGAGCTCCCCGTTGTTCGTTCGCCGATTATATTCGTCGCTGCACGCCAGTCATATACACATAAAATGAAGCTTTTTTGCGAGCGAGTTCACCATGGTCACCCGAGTTGCCAGTGATCGTCAGGGAATCCAGTCCATCGAGGTCGGATTTCGTCTGTTGCGGGTACTCTCTGCGGCGAGCCGCCCGATGATGTTGCGCGATATTGCCAAGGGCGCCGGGATGCCCTCCGCAAAGGCGCACCGCTACATGGTCAGCTTCATGCGGATCGGCATCGTCGAGCAGGATAGCGCAAGTGGGCGCTACGACCTCGGCAGTTACGCATTGGACCTTGGCCTTTCAGGCCTCGGACGCCTGGACCCGGTGCGGCTCGCCGGACCCATCCTTGAGAACCTGTGCGAGGAAATCCATGAAACCGTGGCGCTGGCGGTATGGGGCAACCACGGCGCGACCATCGTCAGGATCATCGACGCCGGCGGACCGATCACCATCACACTTCGCGCCGGGACGGTCCTGCCACTATGCAAGTCAGCCACCGGAAAAGCATTCGCCACATTCTATCGCTCGCCCTTCCTCAAGCAAATGCTCGACGACGAACTCCGGATCTTGTCGGACCAGAGCAAGACGGCGGTCACCACCATTCGCCGCAACTTCGAAAAAGCATTGACGGAGATACGCACGCACCGTATCTCGCGGGCGACAGGCAGTCTTACGCCGGGAATAAACGGCTTCAGCGTCCCGGTATTCGACCACACGGGCGGCATGGTGGCAGCCATCACTTCGCTCGGATCGGTCGGCGACTTCAATGTGGAATGGGATAGCCCGGTGGCCAAGGCCATGCTGGCGGCAGCCGCCACATTGTCCAGGCGATTGGGTCACGCCGCTGCCAGGGACTGAAGCGCCCTGGTGCCCCCGAACGGAATCGAACCGCTACCTGATGATTACAAATCAACTGCACGACCTTCATGCTACGGGGGCATCCCGAAACGGGGAGAGATTATAGCTTGTGGTCCGGCAAATCAGGCAGTGCATCAAGGACGAAACCTGCGAATTCCTTGTCGCCATTCCCGCTCGCGGGCTGCGCCGGCCGCGGAAAGCCGCAAGCCCTCAGACGATCACGAAGAGCTTGGCAAAATTCGCAATATCGAGCACCTGCTTGACGTTGCCGTGAACGCCGCTGAGGCTGACGTCCTTTTTCGCGCCGCCCATCTTGTCGCGCAACATCAGGAGCATGCCGAGCGCGGAACTGTCGAGGTACTCGACACCGGAAAAATCGATGGTCACCGTTCCGACGCTCGTATCAGCCACCAGCGGATCAATCGCCGCGCGAAACTCGCGATGCGTGTTGAAATCGAAGCGGCCCGCAAGTTTGACTACAGCCTTGCTGCCGTCCTGGGTGACGATTGCTTCCATTTTCTCCTGTGCTACTCCGGACAACTTCGCCTAGTGTAGTACAGAACAAAGACTTCGCCACAGTCACCTCGGCATGGCCAGGCAGGCCGCGACAGCTCGGTGCTAAACTGCTCGCTCAACTCCGAACCCGCGCAACCCATGATCAAATTCTGCACCCACTGCGGCGCCGGCGTCTCCTTCGAGATCCCGGCCGGTGACGCGCTACCGCGCCACGTCTGCAAGGTCTGCGGCCACATCCACTACGAGAACCCAAGGCTCGTGGTGGGCTGCGTGGCCACGTGGGAAGACCGCATTCTCCTTTGCCGGCGGGCGATCGAGCCACGCCACGGTTACTGGACGCTGCCCGCCGGTTTTATGGAAAACGGCGAGACCACCGCCGAAGCAGCGAGCCGCGAAACCTACGAAGAAGCTGGGGCGACGATCATCGTCGACGCCCCCTTCGCGATGGTCAGCATTGCGCACATCAACCAGGTCCACCTCTTCTATCGCGGGCGGCTGGCGTCAGCGGAACACGCAGCCGGTGAAGAGAGCCTGGAGGTCAGCCTGGTGCACCCTGAAGATATTCCATGGCAAGACTTGGCTTTCCGTAGCGTCACGCACTGCCTGGAAAACTATCTCGCGGATTTGGCGCATGGCCGCTTCGGCTTTCACGAAACGTCTCTGGGCCCGCAGGGCAAACCCCTCTGATCAGTCGTCAAGCCGGAAGTGAATCGGCAGGGTCAGGGCAAACTGACGGCCACGCAAGGTCTCGGGCAAAACGGCACTCTGCACGGCAAGCTCCAGCAATTCCAGTGCCGCCTGATCGAGCGGCTCGAAACCACTCGACTGGCTTAGTTTGACCTGCGGCACACCAACCCCGGCCACCGTCGTCACGACCACCACCACCACGCCCTCCCAGCCACGCTCACGCGCCAGCCCAGGATAGCGCTTGAAGCGCCGGGCCTCGCGCGCCAAACTCAAGCGGTATTGACGCACGCCGTCCAGATTGGACTCTTCGGCGGGTGTCTCGCCCGCTGCGGAAACCGGCGCCGCCTGGCCGGAAACCACCAGCGAGCGGTCGGTCACCGCCACATCGTCGGTTGCGGTCGACCGGGAATTTGCGGGCAATACCGGGATCTTTCGCGTATCGCCCGCTTTCCTGGTGGCCTCGGCCGCCACCAGCGCAGCCCTTTCGGCAGGCGCTGCCCGACTGTCGACGGGTGGCGTTGCCGGCACAACCGGACCCGCTGCCAGGAGCTGCGCCTCGATTACCCGGGCACCCAGCTGCCGTGCCTGTTCAGGCAACAGCATCGGCGGACGAAACGAAACAAACACCGCCAGATGCAGCAGGATGGACAGAACCATCGCCTTCTTGAGCATCCGGGTCATGCCCATGCGCGTCCCCCTACAAAGACAAACCCCCGACGGACAAGCCGAACGGGGGCATCGATCCGCCCCGCAGGGCGGCAGAAAAAATTAATCTACTTGCCGAGCTTGCGCGACTCTTCGTCAATCTTGCTCGAGTACATCTTGCCCATGACGACGCCGATAACCAGCACGCCGACGATGACGCCAAGGCTCATCAAGCCGATATCGCTACTAAACAACAGTTCCCATGCCATAAGTCACCTCCCAGTAACAGAACAATGAATACTACTTCTCCGGCCGCGACATGAGGCGCAACGGCTCCTCGGCGTCCGCCTGCCAGTCTCCCTGCAACCGCCATTTTCCTGACGGATCTTCAATCGACACATAGCGCCGGCCGGAAACATCACCGGCCAGTTTGCCACCATAAAAGCCCTGTCCTTCGGACACCATCTTGACCAGCTGGTCCTGCCCGGCGCGGGTTGGATGCGCCAGCTTCAGCATCAGTTCGTCAGGCAGGGCCGCATCGCCGTCGGCGGTCACCAGCAAACGGACCTGCTGGCCGGAACGCATGAAGTCGGCACGCAGGCCGAGGTCGCTCGCGTAGTGATCGCGCTGCAGACGCTGGTTGATCGCCAGGCCCTGCTTGTAATAGTCATCAGTCACCAGCCCGTCATTGCTGATGATCGCCAGCCAGGCCGTCACGAAGCCGGCGACGATGACGATCGCCGGCCCGGCCATCAGTATCCAGGGCCAGGGTTCCTTGTACCAGGGTTTGCCGTCGCTACGCAGTGTCATTGAAATACTCATGTCAGGGCATCAGGAAAGAGGCCTTCTCGCGAACCGCGATCTTGTCGTGGTTCAGGGCCTTGATATCAAAATGGATGGTGTTCGCGCCCTTTTTGCCTGATTCCGGCGGGACGCGAACGACGATGGTGACTTCCTGGTTCTCGGCACTGTCGACCGCAACCACGCGCTCGCCGATGATCTCGATGCCGTCCATCCCGTCGACCGACAACGCATAGCGCTTGGGCTCTTCCGTCGTGTTCATGATCTTGAGGTTGTAGACGTTTTCGATCCCGCCATCACTCGCCTCGCGTGAGAGCAGGGAGCGGTCGCGGATCACATCGACCTTGAGCGGCACCCGGGTCGCCAGCGACCAGGCCGAGGCAACGGTGATCGCCACCAGGATCGTCGTATAGAGAATGATCCGCGGGCGGGCGATATGCGACACGACCTCCTGCGGCGACCAGTGCTTGGCCAGGGCGTTTTCCGTCGTATAGCGGATCAGCCCGCGCGGCAGGCCGACCTTGTCCATGACCGGATCGCAGGCATCGATACAGGCGCCACAGCCGATGCACTCATATTGCTGCCCCTTGCGGATATCGATGCCGGTCGGGCAGACCACGACGCACAATCCGCAATCGACGCAATCGCCCTGCGCCGGGGCTGTTGCATCCGCATTTTTCTTGCGCGCCCCGCGCGGCTCGCCGCGTTCAGGATCGTAGGTGATGACCAGCGTATCGGGGTCGAACATCACCCCCTGGAAGCGGGCGTAGGGACACATGTACTTGCAGACCTGCTCGCGCAGGAACCCTGCCTGCATGTAGAAGAAGCCTGCGTAAAAGAAGGTCCAGAACAACTCCCACCCTGACAGATTGAACGGGAGCGCCGCCAGCAATTCACTGACCGGCGTGAAATAGGCGACCAGCGTAAAGCCCGACCAGACCGCGATGATCACCCAGATCGCATGCTTCAGTGCCTTCATCCCGAACTTGCGGGCAGTCATCGGCGCCTTGTCGAGTTTCATCCGGGCCGAGCGATCGCCTTCGATCCGGTTCTCGACCCACATGAATATCTCGGTATACACCGTCTGCGGACAGGCATAGCCGCAGAACAGGCGACCGGCCACTGCGGTGAACAGGAACAGTGCGTAGGCCGAAACGATCAGCAACAGTGCAAGATAGAAGACGTCCTGTGGCCACAGCACGAGGCCGAACAGATAAAACTTGCGCTCGACGAGATGGAAAAGCAGCGCCTGGCGGCCGTTCCATTCGAGCCATGGCAGGCCGTAGAACAGGATCTGCGTGAACCAGACAAACGCCCAGCGCCAGGTATTCCACCATCCCTTGACATCGCGGATGTAGACCTTCTTGTGCTTTTCGTAAAACGAAACCGGGGCCACCGTGGCACCCGGCTTCTTGCTGGAGTTGTCGTTTGATTCCATGGTCACTACATCCGTATCAGGATTGCGCTGAGGTTTCGATTCTGTGCGAATAACAGGAACGCAATCTTGATACAGATCAGCATCTGCTTATGAGGTACAAAAGAAAAACGGGGCGGTCGCCCGCCCCGTTTGACAGCACTTATTGAGTACCGTGACTCAGGCTGTAAACATATGCAGCCAGCACCTGAACCTTGCCGTCGCCAAGGAATTCCTTCCAGGCCGGCATCTTGTTCTGACGACCGTTGGTGATCGTTTCGACGATGGTCGATTCGGACGAGCCGTAGAGCCAGACGTTGTCGGTCAGGTTGGGAGCACCGATCGCCTGCATCCCCTTGCCATCGGCCCCGTGGCAGCCGAGGCAGCCGGCGGAAGTGAAGGCTTCCTTGCCCTTGGCGGCGCGGACGCCGTCATTCGGCAGGCCGGAGAGCGAACGGACATAGTTAGCCAGATCCTTGATGGTATCCGCACCCAGCTGGGCATGAGGAGGCATGACGCCCATGCGGCCGGCAGCAATGGTCTGGACCAGTTGCTCGGCATCGCCACCATACAGCCAGTCGCTATCGGTCAGGTTCGGGAAGCCCTTGGCGCCACGCGCATCTGCACCGTGACACTGCATGCAGTAGGTCAGGTAAAGGCGCTTGCCGGTTTCCATGGCCTGCTTGTCACCCGCCAGCACCTTGAAGTCCATGCCCTTGTACTTGTCGTACATGGGCTTGACGGTCAAATCGGCCTTGGCTTCTTCGACCTTCAACTGGCCGACGGACGTCCACCCCAGCATGCCCTTGAAGTTGCCGAGCCCCGGATAGAGTGCCAGATAGACGAAGGCGAAGACCACGGTGATGACGAACAGCCAGCTCCACCACTTGGGCATCGGGTTGTTGTATTCCTCGAGATTCCCATCCCAGACGTGACCCATGGTCTTGCCCGGGGTGAAAGTCGCCTTGCCCTGAACGATCAGGAGAACGGCGCAGGCGAGAATGCTGCCCACGACGATCACAATGACGTACAGGTTCCAAAAATCGCTAACGAAATCGCTCATTTGCTTTCCTCTTTTCAGCGAGGATGCGACGTACGAGACGGCGCATCCAGATCATCCTGCTCCGCGAACGGCAAGTTGGCAGCCTCGTCGAACCCCTTCTTGCTGCGCTTGCTGTAGGCCCAGGCCACGATCAGCAGGAAGCAAAGCAACCCGGTGACCGTGACGATGGACCGCAGATCGTTGATGTCCATGGCTTATTGCTTCATCGTGCTCAGTGCCGTACCCATGCCCTGCAGGTAGGCAATCAGCACGTCCAGTTCGGTCTTGTCACCAATCGCGGCCTTGGCACCCTTGATCTCGGCATCGGAATACGTCGGAATGCCGCGCATGTTGGCAAAGCCACGCATCACTTCCATCTTCTTCTCGATGTCGGCGCCGACGCTGTCCTTGGCCTTGGTATTCTGCAGGAAGGCAAACGCGGGCATGTTGGATTCCGGCACGACGTCGCGCGGATTGATCAGGTGGGCACGCTGCCACTCGTCGGAGTAACGGCCACCGACGCGATGCAGGTCCGGACCGGTACGCTTGGAGCCCCACTGGAACGGGTGGTCATAGACGAACTCGCCAGCCACGGAGTAGTGGCCATAGCGCTCGGTCTCGGCACGGAACGGACGGATCATCTGCGAGTGGCAGAGGAAGCAGCCTTCGCGGATATAGATGTCGCGACCCGCGAGACGCACCGCATCGTAGGGCTTGACCCCTTCGATCGGCGTCGTCGTCGATTTCTGGAAGAAGAGCGGAACGATTTCCAGCAAGCCGCCCCAGATCACGGTCAGCAGCGTCAGGACGATGAGTAGCCCGACGCTCTTTTCAATTTGCTCATGCTTAAGCATTGTTTTCTCTCCCTAATCAGGCGTGATGGCCAGCCGGCGCAAGCACCGGTGCATCTTGAGTCTTGCCGCCAGCCATGGTCTTGAACATGTTGTAAGCCATGATCAGCATGCCGGACAGGAACAGGACACCACCCAGCCAGCGGATCGCCCAGAACGGGTAGGAACCCTTGACCGATTCGACGAAGCTGTAGGCCAGCGTACCGTCGGTATTGACCGCGCGCCACATCAGGCCCTGCATGACCCCGGCGATCCACATCGAGGCGATGTAGAGCACGGTGCCGATGGTGGCGATCCAGAAGTGGACCGTGACCAGCTTGACGCTGTACATCTCGCTCTTGCCGAAGAGCTTGGGCAGCAGGTAGTAGATGGAACCGATGGAAACCATGGCCACCCAGCCAAGGGCACCGGAGTGCACGTGGCCGACCGTCCAGTCCGTGTAGTGCGACAGCGCATTGACGGTCTTGATCGACATCATCGGGCCTTCGAAGGTCGACATGCCGTAGAAGGACAGCGAGGTGATCAGGAACTTCAGGATGGGATCGTCGCGCAGTTTGTGCCAGGCACCCGACAGGGTCATGATGCCGTTGATCATGCCACCCCAGGACGGCGCCAGCAGGATCAGCGAGAAGACCATGCCGACGGACTGGGTCCAGTCAGGCAACGCGGTGTAGTGCAGGTGGTGCGGACCCGCCCACATGTAGGTGAAGATCAGCGCCCAGAAGTGAACCACGGACAGGCGGTAGGAGTACACCGGACGCCCGGCAGCCTTCGGCACGAAGTAATACATCATGCCCAGGAAACCCGCGGTCAGGAAGAAACCCACGGCGTTGTGTCCATACCACCACTGGATCATCGCATCCTGCACACCCGCGTACATCGAGTAGGACTTGGTCAGCGTGATCGGCATTTCCATGCTATTCACGATGTGCAACAGGGCGACGGCGATGATG
>ERZ724516.1843-NODE-1843-length-12161-cov-5.199488_pt1 | contig 12161 bp, 7 predicted proteins | sample MGYA00376049_ERZ724516 | MGnify/ENA primary metagenome ERZ724516 (study PRJEB28724, sample SAMN07190886) | activated sludge metagenome | isolation source: activated sludge of sewage treatment plant in Hong Hong | place: USA: Christiansburg, Virginia | collected... | reverse complement strand
TGCAGACGGCAACCGGCATCACGCGCGAGCCGAGCGCGCAAGACAAAGGCGTGCTGGCCAACGCAAAGTTGCGTGCGGCACTTTTTTCGGCGGATTCGGTCGAGCACAAGCGCAATACGGAAGCCATAGAAATTGGCCCCAATCAGCTGGTTTCGGCCCACATCACGCGTTATGCCGCAGCGCGAACGCTGTCGTTTGATGAGGCACGCGACAAAGTGAGGGCCCTGTTCATTGCGAAGAGATCTACAGAGCTCGCTCGTACTCAAGGCGAGGCCAAGCGCGCCGATTGGGCCAAGAATCCGACGTCCGCTGGCAGTGCACTCTCTGCTACCGTCGTGGTGTCGCGACAAGAAGTGCACGATCAAGCACGCGCTTTGGTGGAAAAGGTGCTGAGCGAAGATCCCACGCATCTTCCCGCCTGGCTTGGTGTTGATCTGGGCGCCCAAGGCTATGCGGTGACTGAGATCACGCGCGTCATCGAAAAGCAGACGCCTCCCGAAAACGTCGCGGCGCAGCGCCGTGAGCAATACGCTCAGTGGTTGACCAAGGCAGAAGCGCTTGCCTACTACGACTGGCTCAAGCAACGATTCAAAGCCCAGATCAAGGTGCCGAGGCCTAGCGCCGATCTAGTCAGTGCAGTCGGCTAAAACGAGAAAAATTCATCGTATACTTCAAGGCTCTGCGGTGGCTGTAGCTCAGTTGGTAGAGTCCAGGATTGTGATTCCTGTTGTCGTGGGTTCGAGCCCCATCAGCCACCCCAAGCACACATTAAAAACCCTGCTATCTAATCGATAGCGGGGTTTTTGTATTTCTACTCGATGTAAGGGCAGGTGTAAGACGATTTTCGGTGTGTGGCACCGTCGAGGATGTCGTCGATGCTGCAGCTGGGCGGCGCGCCAGCGCCTGGCGAAAGGTCTTGCGCTGGGCTGAGGGAGCCCCTTGGGGGCGGACGGGCAGGCCAGCGCAGGGCCAAGGCACGCGCAGCGTGACGAGGCCCAGGGGTGGGCGGGGCACACACCCATTGCGTGGCCGCAGGCCACTGAAAAGCGTGGTGCGCGAAGCGCCTGCTTAGATGCCCCGACCGTTGCACACAGACCGAACGGAGCGGAGGCCACTTTGCATAACGTCCCGTTGCCTTCACCCGGAGGGCGCGCAGCGGTGACCGGCACCAAGCGGAGCTTTAGCGCAGCGACTGCTGGGCATTGAGGGCAATGCGGCGTTATGTAAAAGCGAAGCGTGTGGCCGCAGCGGGGGGTGCAGCACCGTGACTCGACGCCTTTCGGCGGCGCTGGCTAACCCTCTGGATGCCTTGCAATGGCGGTATGCCGCCGTTGCAACTGGTTAACAACCCCGCCGGTGGATCAAGCGCGTAGTGATGATGCTTGGACGGCACCAAGCGAAGCGACTGGCGGCCGAGCATGATCGCGCTGTATGCCATGTGGACGCGACAGCTTGGTGGGATGCGGCAATGGCGACTTGTCGACTTTGCCGCTGACTGAAAACCCCGCGCGTTGAACTGTGTGAAAGCGGTGATGCTGGCTACGCAACCCACAGCGCGAAGCGCAGCACCACGAGTTGCGTGGCCGGGATGACCGCGCTGTGTCATTGGTGCGCGCGACAGCTTCGTGCAGCCTTGACATGGCGGTACGCCTTGGCTACTGAATAAAAACCCCGGCCGTTGATCAGGCGGGAAGCGGTGATGTTGTGTGCGCCGCCGTTAAGCGCGAAGCGCCCCTTTGCAGGCGGTGTGCACGGCATGACCGCGCTGGTGGTTGGGTGCTCAGAACGTCGCAATCTAGCGGTCCCGAGCTCTTCCCGCACCTATCCATCCAAGCTCTGACAACAACGCAATCGAGCTGGCAGCAGCTCGGTCGCTTCAAGCGACCTCCAACGCGATAAGGTTATCCAACAACAATTCGCAAGACTGAACCGCGAGCGGTCATGGCTCCCGATATACTGGATATATGTACAGTATTGTCGTTTCAGTCCAGCCAGTTTTTGTGTCTGAAGCTCCACTGTGGGGTTGGCTGCTACTGAACAGGGTCTGCGCTGGTTTCCCGTCCCCTGCTGAAGATCTTGGCGCCAAACGCATTGACTTGATGCAGGTCCTGGTGACCCACGCGCAAGCCACGTACTTCTTGCGGGCCAGTGGCCACTCGATGGTGGAAGCGGGTATCTTCAACAACGATATTTTGGTGGTGGATCGTGCCGTCAAGCCGCGACACAACCACATCGTCGTCGCTGTGGTGGACGGTGACTTCACCGTCAAACAGCTGCATCTGCGCGCTGGATCCATCAAGCTCAAAGCAGCCAATCCCACGTATCCCGACATTGTCCCCAAGGACGGTCAGACCATTGAGATCTGGGGGGTGGTCACCAGCACCATCAAGCAGTTTCCCGTTTGAGCGCCGCGCATGTACGCACTGGTCGATGGCAACAACTTCTATGTGAGTTGTGAGCGGGTTTTTAGGCCAAGTCTGGTGGGGCTGCCGGTGGTGGTGCTGTCCAACAACGACGGCTGCGCCATCGCTCGCAGCAACGAGGCGAAAACCCTGGGCATTGCGATGGGTGCGCCTTGGTTCAAGATCAAGCACTTCACCGGGTCTGCAGGGCTTGTGGCTCTTTCAGCCAATTTCGCACTGTACGGCGATCTGAGCGATCGCATGATGAGCCTAGCGGCGGGGCTTGGACCACATCAGGAGGTCTACTCCATCGACGAATCCTTCATCGACATGACTGGGGTGCGCGGCAACCTGGTGGAGCGCAGCCACAAGATCCGTGACCGCATCTTGCAATGGGTCGGCATACCGTGCGGCATTGGCATCGGCCAAACCAAAACACTCGCCAAACTCGCCAATCACATTGCTAAAACAGCAGAACGAAAACCCGGCAGCTATCCCGCTTATCACGCGCAGGTGTGTGATCTGTCAACGCTCTCGAAGGCCGAGCTGGAAGCGGTCCTTGATGCCACTGGCGTCAATGAGGTGTGGGGTGTCGGCAGGCGCATCACCGAGCAGCTCAAGCACAGTGGCATCCACACCGTGCTCGACTTAGTCCGGCTCGACCTTGCGTTGGTGCGAAGCAGATGGTCGGTCGTGCTGGAGCGCACCGTGCACGAGTTGCAGGGCATGCCCTGCATTGGCCTGGATGACGAGCCCGTGCCCAAGAAAGAGATTGCCAGCACCCGCTCGTTTGGGCACGTTGTCACGGAGCTGTGTGACTTGAACGAGGCGGTCACGGAGTTCGCCAGCCGTGCGGCGCAGAAAGTGCGAAAACAAGGCAGCGTGGTTGGGCAAGTTCTGGTGTTCATCCGCACCAGCCCTTTTAGGAAAGAGGCCCAATACAGCCGCTCCATAACTGTACCGCTGCGGCGCCCCAGCGCAGACACAGGCGTCATCGTGAATGCTGCACTGATGGGGCTTAGAGCTATATATCGCCCCGGCTTCAACTACGCCAAAGCAGGCGTCATGTTGTTGGATCTGCAACCCGGCTCAGTGCAACAGGGCGAGCTCGATTTGCAAAACGACAACGCTGCAGACAAGGGCCGACTCATGACCGCGATGGATGAGCTGAATCTGCGCTACGGCAGAGGCATGGTGGTGCTTGCCAGTGCTGGCCTGGCTGGCGAGCGGCGAGTGTGGTCTATGAAGCAGGAGCGCCGGACGCCGGGCTACACCACGTGCTGGGCCGACATGCCTGTGGCTCGTACTTGAAATTCGATGAGGTATAAAAAAAAGAATTGATTGAGTAGGCATTGGCAATGGTCTGGTACTCCTAAGCTGCATAGGAAAACCAGTCCCAAGTGCACCCCTTGTTTACAACACCCTACCTACTGAATCTGCTCAGACGTGTGGAGATGTTTTTCCCTGCAGCACCAAAAATTTTTTAGAAAATTTGTTTAGCCGAATTAGTCCAGTGCAAAATGTAATCATCGGTAACGGTAATTCACTGGGAGATAGTTTTGTCCGAAAAGTCGAACAGATACGGCCGCAATGCCGCCACCGCTGTCCAACGCGGTGCTGAGGCTGCGGCGAACGGCCTTCATCAGGTTACCCATTTCGCAGCGCGCAATGACGTCCGAATCGCTGATTCTGCGCAAGCAGTTACACGGGTCGTTGGCGAAGGAATCGGCCAGGCCGGCCGGGGGCTCTCTTCTACCGGCAAACAGGCCAGTCAGGCACTGCATAGCAATGCAACCCGCGCTGCGGATACAGTCCGCGACGCCATCACCGGTGGTCCCGGTCAGGCTGGTACTTTGCGTAAGGCTGCTGGCAACCTTGGCTGGATGACTGCAAAGCTACTGTCTCACGCTGCTGGCGTGACGGCCGATGCGCTCAATGGTGTTGGCAAAGCAGCTGTAGTCACCGGCCGGGTTACCACGAAGTCAGCGCCTGCGCTGGGCGGTGCGGTAGGCGGAGTTGTGCGCGGCGCTTTTGACGTGACGTCCAACGCGGTGGATGCTGCCGCCCTGCCAGCGTCTCGTATTGAAGCCATGCGCAGGGAGCTGCGGTCGCTAGGACAAGCCCAATCAGAACGCTCAGAAACGAAGTTGCGCTTGATTAAGGCGGCGCAGGTGCGCAGGCGCAAAGATGAACTGCTTGATTTGCTCGTTGTGGGCGGCGTCACGCTCGGCCAGGCTCTACGCAATCCGGCAAGCGTGCCGGCCGATGTGGAAAAAGCCTTTTCGCTTGCTTATCCTCGGCTCGCCCAAAGTGAATCGTTTTCGGACGCAGTGGGCCGCATGGCAAGCGACGAGCTCGTCGGTCTGGCATCAGGTGTGAAGGGCAAGCTTTTTGAACTCGAACTAGTGGACCATCTCAACAGCGGTGGTTTGCCTGACGGATTTCATGCTGAATTGGCTCACTCTGCCACCCAGGCGGGGTGGGATATACAGGTTACAGACGCCTCGGGTGGCATCAGTGAAGTGCTGCAGGCGAAAGCCACAGAATCTGCAAGTTACGTCAGGGAAGCCCTTGAGCGCTATCCAGACATTGACGTGAGCACCACCACAGAGGTGCATGCCCAACTCGTAGCCATGGGCCTCGCGCAAAATGTGCACAACAGCGGCATCAGTGAAGCGGTTTTGCAGGCTAAGGTAGATGCGGCAGCGCATGCGGGGTCGGCATTTGATGCAAGCAACCTGGTCCCTTCGTCGCTCGGGTTGGCCGTCATTGCGCTGTCGGTATTCATGAACAAGAACACGACCTTGCGTGAAAAGGGTGCTGCTTTTGGAACCCGTTCGGCCAAAGCAGGTGTTTCGGGGGTGGTGGGCAAGGCGGCCATGGTGGCCACCCAGACCTGGTGGCTAGGCTTAATTGCCGGCGTGGGGTCGAGCTGGCTGGCAAGTCGAGGGCATGGCAAACGCGAACAGTACGAGGCGCTGCGTGCTGCGCTGGGGGTGATGAATGAGCGGCAGAAGACGTTGTCTGAACCGATGCTGCAACTTGGTTCCAAAACCAGTGTTTAGTAAAACGCGCTGACTTCGCGCGGTGATCGTTTATTGCGCACGCTCCAGGCAACGCACCATCATCTGCTCGTTGGGAATCAACAAGCATTTTTCAACAGAGCTCTTTTCCGCAGCAGGTGGTTTTTTTGCGTTCCGCTGGCTAGGCTTAGATGGCCGAGAACTTTTCGCCTGCTTGGCTTTTTTGGCTGTTACTGCCGTACGGGTTGGCTGGTTAAGTGCCTGTTGCGCTGGTGGTCGCACCCCGGCGGTGTTGTGAGCATCTTGCTGAGATGTGGATGGCTGAAAAGATCGCCATAAAAAAAAGCCGCCGATGGCAATGACAACTACGGCTCCTTGGAAGAATTTTGCAATTGCCTTCGCGAATCGCTCTTCAGCCTCCTGCTCTTGAATACGTTCGAGGCGTGCCTTTTCCCGGGCAGCAGCGATTTCTTCCGGTGAGCGGTAGATGGGTGTCTTCGTGATGCTCCACGCGATGCAGGTTGCAATCCCAACAAACAAAAGATCTACAAAGATGTAGGCGGGGCTGCCGGTAAAAAAACCAACTGCTGCAGCAATTAGCGCTGCAACGACGACAGCACCTTTGCTGCGGGTTTTTTCTGCAACGACGACGACGACGACCGCAGGTAGCAGCGCAATCAAAAAAATCACCCACGACATCTAGGACTGCCTTCGCGTAAGGTGTTTCAAGGCGCTCTATTACGCAGCTCGGTAGCAGCACGCTCCCGCAAAGTCTCATACAGCTGCGAGTGATTCAACAAGATATCCATCAGGCCGCGCAGCACAATCGGTGAATTCAGCGCCTGCGTACTCATGCTGGTGTGGGCGTCATACGAATCCATGATGGCGTTGTGCAGCTCTTTGGTCAGGTCGGGCGAACTGGCAAACTGCTCTTTGGTGTTGTTGGTGGCCTGCTGCTGCAGTTTTGATGACTCGGCCACTTTGCCAAAGATGGTGCCGTTCACATAGCTCAGCTGGTCTTGCTCGGTGGTGTCACTGCCAAACAGATCGTTGAGCTTGGCGATCAGCTCCGCCATGTAGACCTTTTCCTGCTCTTGCACCATGCCACTGCCAGCCTCGGTGATGGGGGCCAGCTTAGGAACGTCACCCGTTCCCAACGGCAGGCTGCGCAGGCCCTTGTCGGTCAAGTGGTGGCGAATCAACACCAGCTTGGACAGGTCAATGCCCTCACGCTCACGGCCAAACTCCAGCAGGGGCAGCAGGCGCTTGTAGAAAATGGCGCGCTTCTCGATGGCGGTGTTGCCGTAGTCAAAAACTTGCGACAAGAAGGTGTAGAGCCGCAGGTAGGCGCCCATATCGCCCTTGAACAAAACCAATGCAGCGAGCGCATCTTGCGCATCCTGCTTCGCCTTCGCATCTCCCTTGGCTGTTGCGATGTGCAACGCCGCTTGCGCGGCCTTGTAGCGCCGCATGATGCGGTCTTGCACCGGTTCCAGTGCAGCGACCAGTTCGCTTTGCTTGGCGTTGGGGTTGAGCTCCACCGCCACTACGCGGTCCACTTCAAAATCGTCGTAGTAGCCCGCCGCATCCAGCTTGGAACGCAGGTTGAACACCAGGTTGGGATCGGTGGTGCTGGATAGCTCTGCGGTGGCGTAGTAGGTCTTGAACGCTTCCAGCACTTCCTCAGAGCTGTTCACGAAATCCAGCACATAGGTGGTGTCTTTGCCAGGGTGGGCGCGGTTGAGGCGGCTCAGGGTTTGCACTGCCTGAATGCCTGCCAAGCGTTTGTCCACGTACATGCCGCACAGCAGGGGTTGGTCGAATCCGGTCTGGAACTTGTTGGCGACCAGCAGGATTTGATATTCGGCGCCCTTGAAGGCTTCTCGAATGTCGCGGCCCTTGAGCTTGGGGTTCAGTGCTGCGCTGTTTTCGGTGAATGGCTCGGGGCCGGAATCGAGGTCGTTCACTTCACCCGAGAAAGCCACCAGCGAGCCCATGGCATAGCCCCGGTCCTTGATGTACTTCTCTATTGCGAGCTGCCAGCGCACTGCCTCCAGGCGGCTGCCCACCACCACCATGGCCTTGGCTTTGCCTGCCAGCAGTGGAGACAGAAAAGTGCGAAAGTGCTCCACCACAATCTCGACCTTCTGGGCGATGTTGTAGGGGTGCAGCTTGACCCATCCCATGATGCGTTTCATGGCTGCGTTGCGCTCGACTTCCTTCTCGCTTAGCTCCTGACTGCCCCCTTCGCCGTGGTGCGCCAGCTTGAATGCCAGGCTGTAGGGCGTGTAGTTTTGCAGCACGTCCAGAATGAATTTTTCTTCAATCGCCTGGCGCATGGAATACACATGAAACGGGCGCGGCAGGTTGTCTGGCCCTGCGGGCTGAGTTGGGTCTGGCAAAGTGCCAAACAGCTCCATGGTTTTATTCTTGGGCGTCGCGGTAAAGGCCACAAAGGTGATGCCCCCGTCGTCGGCCCGGTTGGCCATCTGCGCGGCCAAAATGTCTTCGCTGCTGATCTCGCCGCCGTCATTCAAGTCGCTGAGTTCCTGAGCGCTCAACACCGCCTTGAGCTTGGACGCCGCTTCGCCGGTCTGCGAGCTGTGCGCCTCGTCGGCAATCACTGCAAAGCGCTTGCCTTGGGTTGCGGCCAGCTTGCGCACGGCCTCCAGCGCGAAAGGGAAGGTCTGAATCGTGCAGACCACAATCTTTTTGTTGCCAGACAACGCTTCCGCCAGCGCAGCGCTCTTGCTGCCCTCCGTGTTCTTGATCGTGGCCACCACGCCGGCAGTGCGCTGAAAGTCAAACAGCGCGTCTTGCAATTGGCTGTCGATCACATTGCGGTCTGACACCACCAGCACCGCATCAAAAACCTTCTTGGCCTGCGCATCGTGCAGCTCGGCCAGGAAGTGCGCGGTCCAGGCGATGGAGTTGGTTTTGCCTGAGCCTGCGCTGTGTTGGATCAGGTATTTGCTGCCGGGGCCATCCACCAGCACTGCCGCTTGCAGCTTGCGCGTTACATCGAGCTGGTGGTAACGCGGAAAGATAACGCTCGTGATCTGCTTTTTTTCGTCGCGCACCGTAATCAGATAGCGCCCCAGAATCTCCAGCCAGCTCTCGCGCGCCCAGACTTGCTCCCACAGGTAAGCAGTGCGGTGGCCCCCGGCAGCATTCACCGGGTTGCCCGCAGCGCCTTCGTTTCCTAAGTTGAACGGCAAAAACTCGGTGGCCGGACCTGCCAGCTTGGTGACCATGGCCACCTCTTGGTTGCTCACCGCGAAATGCACCAGTGCCCCATGGGGGAACGAGAGCAGCGGCTCGGGCGACTGACCCTTGGGGCGCGGCTGGCGGTCAAACCGGTATTGGTCTATGGCATCGCCAATGCCTTGGGTGAAGTCGGTTTTGAGCTCCACGGTGGCCACTGGCAGGCCGTTGAGGAACAGCACCAGGTCGATACTGTTCTCGCAGTGCAGCGAATAGCGCACCTGGCGCACCACGCGCAGGCGGTTGGCCGCGTAGCGCGCCAAGATGTCGGGATTGATAGCCAGCGCCGGTTTGAACTCGGCCAGCTTCAAGGGCGTTTTAAGCCCCAGCAACTCGATGCCGTGGCGCAGCACATCCAACGTGCCACGTTGGTCCAGCTGGCCGCGCAGGCGGGCCAGTAGGGTTTCATCGGCTTTAGCACCGTGGTTCTTGGCAATCGTTTCCCAAGCCTTGGGCTGCGTGGCCTGCACCCAGGCCAGCGCATCGGCGGGGAAGAGGGCACGGGCGCGGTCGTAGCCAGCGGCATCGCCATCGGCGTACAACCAGCCGTTGGACGCTAGGTGTTGGCAAATTTCCAGCTCGAAGCTGATTTCTTTGTGCAGGCTCATCAATGTCCTCGACTATTCAACGGTCAAGTCCATGCGGCGAAAGATTACCGTCATAAAGCTCTTTGCACTAGACCAGCTGCCCATTGACATTAAAGTCGCCCGTGCATCTTCAGGCAACGCAGACTTGAACCCTGAAGCGGCGGACTGATGCATCGCCTCAAAGAAGCTCAGAAGCCAGTCTGCATCAGGAGCGGCGGTTCGCAATTGTGTCGCCAATTTTGCAGCTTCAATATGAGCAACTGGATTGTGGTTACATAGGCTGCGGTAGAGATTTGGCTTGTGCAATTTAATAGCTATTGGCCACGCCGATGCGGGCGATAGGCTATTCAATGGCTGCGCGAATGAATACAGCATCACGGATCGCTCAACATCCCTGAGTGAGAAGTTGAAAAGAGTGGCGAGAATCCCCAGCATGCTGGCAAACCCATCGTTTGGATTCGTTTCGGAAAATCCCAGGCGCTTCAATTCGGACTTGCAGTGCCTTCGATTGTCGTCATCGCCATGACTTTCAACAGAGGTCATTTTCGGCAACGTGAGCGAAATTGGAATGAACTTGGCTAGGTATGCATTAGCATCCACCTTAGGACCATAGAGACCCTCAACTGCAGCCTCCAGTTGTCGTCGGTTGATCAGCAAAACAAATATCACGCCAGGGACGTCGAAGAAGTGCTTTACCCGCTCTATGGTTCGTACAGCGAAGTCAGGGCGGCAGCGATCCAATTCGTCTAGAAAAATAACAACAGGTTTTTCGCCCTCTACCGCCATCTCCGTCAATGCAGCCTTAAAGCCATCCACGCTAGCGTTGCCTTCTTGATACTCAGCTAGGCGCTTTGCCACCAGCTTTTCTAGCGCGTCACCCGCCGACGCTTCTAAAGATTCCAGTCCCTTAGTCAGCGAGTCTGAAAGTGCCGCATTCCCGATGGCCCAGTGTCCAATAGTGTTAATGGTGAATTTTGTGGCGGCAGGTAAGAGTGCCGCACCCAACTTCTTGCCTGCGGTCAGCAGCTTGGTTTGAATTTCTGGCTTTGAGGCGGTCGCGAGTGCGATTAATTCGCCCGCAATCATCGTGAACGGATCGTCCAAATGGTCGCGCTGAAAGCAGTCAATGTATGCAGTCTGAAATCCTGCGTCCTCCAACGACGCGTTCCAACGGCGGCCAAACCAAGTTTTGCCCTCACCCCATTGAGAGTCAATAGCAATCACAGCGCCATCGGGAAGCCGGTGCAAAAAACTCGTCAATTGCTCGGCGAGTTTGCTCCGCTGAAACAAGTCTCCCTCAAAGCGGTTTGCTGGTACATCGCATTCCGATGTCTTACGGCGAAGTGGCAGTAATTCTTGTGTAGCCATTTCTCATCCCTTAATAATTTGACCGGTGCTGGACCCCTTTTCAACGGGGGCCGTCGATGATGCGCACTGTGGTCTTCTTGGTCATGTCACTTATCCGGTGCAATAGAATAAATGCAAAATTTAGCCCATGTAGAATCTGCACAAGCAACTATAAAAAACATAGCAACTACACAGCGCCCCGCAAGTCAATCTCCCCGGTTACTGCGGCGGAGATCAGCGCGGTGCGGCGCTCTTGCAGCAGGTCGATGGCGCGTTGGGCTTCGGTAGTGAGGGTGTCGAATTTGGCGGCTTCATTCTCAATGTATTCGGTAACCGCTTCCTGTTCAGCAATTGGAGGCACTGCAAGCATGACCTCTTTCAAGGACTCACGATTTATCTTCGGCATTGCAACTCGCTGAGACTCCAGTACGGCCAATGCAGAAAACTGTTCAGAAAGAATGGACCACAACAAAAAAGCGTTGACTAGGCCAGAGTGAGCGCGCAACGGATACATATCAGCGCTGCACAAGCAATCCTCAGGTGCGATGCAGACTTTACGCAAAGCGGGTCTTATTTTGCTGTAAACCACGTCACCAGCTTTGCAGAGGTACTTCCCGCTCACGGCACCTTGTTCACTGGCGGATTCAAGTTCTAATAGCCTGCCGGTACCTGATTCGACGTGATTAGGTGCGATCAAAGGCATTTCGGAATATGTGGGATTCTCGGGATCTACCTGTCCTTCAGCCACGTAGACGCATCGTTGAAATCGCTTCACCTCCCAATGCTCCGGCACATCCCCCAGCCATTCAATACCAGACGGCTTCATGGGGGCATCGGGATTCAGGCCCCAGGTGACGGCGTGGGAGATGACGGCCTGGCGCTTTTCTTTCAGCAACGCCATCAGCCGCCTCTGCTCTGCCACCAGCGCATCAATCTTCGTGGTTTCGCGGTCGAGGAAAGCGGCAATAAGGGTTTGTTCGGGTAACGGAGGGAGGCAAGTAAAACAGACTCCAATATCGCCAAATGCAATCGTTTGGCGGACACCCGCTCCTAGCGTCTTCATGTGAAAGAGGTCAAACACATGTAGTTGATACTTCATGTAGTTTTTGTCTGTTGCAACTTTTGCCGTTAAGACGATATACGCTGGACTCACGCAAGTGTCTATTTCAGAGAGCGCAGTCCGCAGACTTTTCAAGTCGTAGTTAAGGTTGATCGGATTTATCAGAAACTCACCCGATAAAACTTCCTGATACGAGGCTCTAGTTGGCTCATGAAGAAATTCGCCATCCTTGAAAATAACTCGACCAAAGCTAATGGAGCCGGGCGGGTGCGATGTGCCCGCGATGCTGGTTTTCTCATCGAATACATTCTTGTAGCGTACTAATTCCCAATGACCCGGCACCTCCCCAAGCCACTCCACGCCGCCGTCCTTGTACTCCGGGTATCGCGGAAAACTCATGCTGTCAGCCCGTTAATCATTGTCAGGATGCGGTCGGTCACGCCTTTCAGTTCGGCATCAATCTCGGCCAACGGGCGCG
>ERZ724516.1841-NODE-1841-length-12162-cov-4.745106_pt1 | contig 12162 bp, 12 predicted proteins | sample MGYA00376049_ERZ724516 | MGnify/ENA primary metagenome ERZ724516 (study PRJEB28724, sample SAMN07190886) | activated sludge metagenome | isolation source: activated sludge of sewage treatment plant in Hong Hong | place: USA: Christiansburg, Virginia | collected... | reverse complement strand
CAGAAGAACAGGGCGACATTCTAACTTTGCTCAGGTGCGACAGTTCTACTTTGCGCTTACATCCGTATATCGCATAATCAGTATTATGTAATGCAATGGACGCTGGAAAGGCCCGCAGCACCACGATATGACGCCTGCGAGCCTTTGGAGCCTGCCCCATGTTCGACCGTTCGATCAAGATCGCCCCCTCCATCCTGGCCGCCGATTTCGCCAATTTCGGCGCGGAATGCCGCGCGATCGAGGCCGAGGGCGCGGACTGGGTGCATGTCGACGTGATGGATGGCCATTTCGTGCCAAACCTGACCTTCGGCCCGGCGATGTGTGCCGCGCTGCGCCCGCACATCAAGGGTGTGATGGACGTCCACCTGATGATCTCGCCGGTGGATGTCTATCTGGAGGCCTATGCCAAGGCCGGGGCCGACATCCTGACCGCCCATGTCGAGGCTGGACCGCACATTCACCGCACGCTGCAAGCCATTCGCGGGCTTGGAAAAAAGGCGGGCGTTGCCCTGAACCCCGGCACCGGGGTCGAGGCGGTGGCCGGGCTTCTGGACATGGTCGATCTGGTCTGCGTGATGACGGTGAACCCCGGGTTCGGCGGCCAGAGCTTTCTTGACAGCCAGTTGTCCAAGATCGCTCAGCTGCGGGCGATGATCGGCGACCGCCCGATCCACATCGAGATTGACGGCGGGATCACCACCACAACCGCGCCCCTGGCCGCAAAGGCGGGCGCGGATGCGCTGGTTGCGGGCTCGGCGGTGTTCAAGGGCGGGTCGGCGGACCAGCCGGCGGCCTATGGCGCGAATATTCGGGCGATCCGGGCAGCGGCAGAGGCGGCCCTTGGCTAAGCCCCTGGCGCTGATCTTCGATCTGGACGGCACGCTGATCGATTCCGCACCGGACATTCACGCGGCGGCCAATGCGGTCTTTGCGGCGCGGGGGTATCAGGGCTTTGCCTTCGACACGGTCAAGGGCTTTATCGGCAATGGTGTGGGGGTGCTGGTCGCCCGCCTGCTGGCGCATCAGGGCCTGCCCGAAGCCGGGACCCTGCACCGCGACATGGTGCTGGACTTTGTCAGAATCTACGAAGAAGCCGTTGATCTGACAACGCTCTATCCGAATGTGGCCGAAGCGCTGGACCAGTTGGCCACCGCCGGTCACCCGTTGGGGATCTGCACCAACAAGCCGGTCGGACCGGCCCGTGCGGTGCTGCGGCATTTCGGGCTGGACGGCCGCTTTGCCACGGTGATCGGCGGTGACAGCCTGGCGGTGCGCAAGCCGGACCCTGCCCCCTTGCACGCAGCCATCGCGGCGCTTGGCGGCGGCCCGGTGCTCTTTGTCGGCGACAGCGAGGTTGACGCCGAAACCGCCCAAGCCGCGGGGGTAGCGCTGGCGCTGTTCACCGAAGGCTACCGGACGACCGAGGTCGCCCGCCTGAACGCCCGGCTGGTGTTCGACAACTTCACCGCCCTGCCCGGCCTTGTCGCGCATCTGGCGCCGAAACTTCAGGCCGCGCCCGCCGCCGTTTGATGACAACTGCCGTCACGGGTGTCAGGACGGCTCGACAGACGGGGATTGTGGCCATATGTCTCGGCCCAACCAAGGATTGACCCCACGAGAGGCGTCAGACGGGTCAACAGGGCCAAGGGGCATGCGCAATGACCGAGACATCGATTCTTCCGCTGATAAACCGCATCGCAGCGGCGTCCAGCATTGACGACGCCTGGGCGCTGGCGACCGGCTACTTTGCCGCCTTGGGGTTTGGCCGGGCCAACTATGGCTTTACCCGCTTCAAGCATCTGAAGACCATCGGCGACCCGGAGGACGCGCTATTCCTGTCCACCTGCGACGCCGACTATGTGAAACGCTACTTTCAGGGCGGGTTCTATGCCAAGACCCCGGTGTTTCGCTGGGCCGAGCGGTCCTCGGGGGCCTGCACCTGGGCCTGGGTGAAAGAGGCGTTCGAGGCGGGCAAGCTGTCGACCGAAGAGGCCGAGGCGGTGCGCCAGAACGCGGCGATGGGGGTCGTGGCGGGCATTTCCGTCAGCTTTCCCGAAGTGTCGTCGCGGTCCAAGGGGGCGCTGGGGCTGATCGCCGATCCGGGCATCCTGACCGCCGATGTCGAGACGATCTTCGCCGCCCGGCGCGAGGAGATCATGGCGGTGGCCAACATGATGCATCTTGCCATCGTGCATCTGCCGCAGCTGTCGCGGCACCGGGCGCTTAGCCCCCGTCAGCGCGAGGCGCTGGAGTGGGTGGCCGACGGCAAGACCACGCAGGACGTGGCGCTCTTGATGGGCGTGTCGCCCGCCATGGTCGAAAAGCACCTGCGCCTTGCGCGTGAGGCGCTGGCCGTCGAAACCACCGCGCAGGCGGTGGCCAAGGGGGCGCTCTTGAACATGATTTTCCAGCGCCAGATCGAAGTGGCGCAAGCCGCCCGCTGAACGGGCAAAAGCCGCCAAGGTAAAGGTAAGGTTTTCCCCACTGTCCTTACCCTACGTCATGCCGCAAAACCCACCCACCGGAGCGGCACATGCTTGGCCGCCACCGGAAAATTCGGTCGCCCGAAAGGGCCTTACCCCTTGGCCACAATTGGTGGTGGCCGATTTTGGTCCTGTCTCTTCCGCCTCTTCCCCAGGGTCGCGGACAGGGCTTGGCGGCGCGGTCCTTCCCCGGGACCGCGCCGCTGTCATTTGCGGCACCCGTCAGCCAAGGCCCGCCCCAGCCAAGGCCCGCGCCTGCCGACCAATGGAAAAGGGGCCGGCAAATCGCTGCACCGGCCCCCCTGCCCTGTCTGTCCGACCGATCAGCCTTGCAGCGCCTTGGCGACTTCGGCGGCGAAATCTTCGGTCTTCTTCTCGATCCCTTCGCCCACGGCAACGCGGGCGTAGCCGGTGATTTCCACGCCGGCTTCCTTGGCGGCAGCTTCCACCGTCAGGTCCGGGTTGATCACGAAGGCCTGGCCCAGCAGCGTGTTTTCCGACAGGAAGCGCTTCATCCGGCCCGGGATGATGTTGTTGTGGATCACGGCATCGGGCTTGGGCTTCGGCGAGGCAGCGTTTTCTTCCAGCGCCTTGGCGGTCTGCACGGCCAGTTCACGCTCGACCACGATCGGGTCAAGGGTGGCTTCCGACAGCGACAAGGGCGAGGTGGCCGCGATGTGCATCGCAAACTGCTTGCCGATGGCCTGCGCCTTGTCTGCCGGGCCTTTCAGCGCGACCAGCACGCCGATCTTGCCCATGCCGTCGGTCGCCGCGTTGTGGACATAGGAGACGACGGTGTCGCCTTCCAGCACATGCAGGCGGCGGAAGGTCATGTTCTCGCCAATGCGCGAGATGGCTTCCTGCAGCACGGTGTCCACGGTCTTGCCGTTCAGGTGGGCGGCTTTCACCACCTCGACCGAGTCGCCGACCGTCAGAGCGACACTGGCCACGTCGCGGACCAGCGCTTGGAAATCGGCGTTCTTGGCGACAAAGTCGGTTTCCGAGTTGATCTCGACCGCGACGCCGCGACCGTTCGATACGGCCACGCCGACCAGGCCTTCCGCAGCGACGCGGTCGGCCTTCTTGGCGGCCTTGGCCAGACCCTTGGTGCGCAGCCAGTCGACGGCGGCTTCCATGTCGCCGCCAACCTCGGTCAGCGCCTTTTTCGCGTCCATCATGCCTGCGCCGGTGGATTCGCGCAGTTCCTTCACCATCTGAGCGGTGATCGTCATGGTTTCATCTCCTGCAAATGAAGTCCCGGCGGGGCTAGACCCGCCGGGTGACAGTCCTGTGACACGCAAAGCCCTCAGGCTTCGGCGGCGACCTCGGCCTCAGCGACGGCCTCTTCCTCGGGGGCGGCTTCCAGCGCGCCAAGGTCGACACCTGCCGCACCCATCTGGGCCGACATGCCGTCAAGCGCGGCACGGGCGATCAGGTCGCAGTACAGCTGGATCGCGCGGGCCGCGTCGTCGTTGCCCGGGATCACATGGGTCACGCCCTTGGGCGAGCAGTTGGTGTCGACGATGCCGACGACCGGGATGCCCAGCTTCTGCGCTTCCAGAACGGCAAGGTCTTCCTTGCCAACGTCCACGATGAAGATCAGGTCCGGGGTGCCGCCCATTTCGCGGATTCCGCCAAGCGAGGCCTGCAGCTTGGCCTGGTCACGTTCCATGCCCAGACGTTCTTTCTTGGTCAGGCCTTCGCCGCCCTGCCCCAGAACCTCGTCCAGGTGCTTGAGGCGCTGGATCGATTGCGAGACGGTCTTCCAGTTGGTCAGCGTGCCGCCCAGCCAGCGGTGGTTCATGTAGAACTGCGCGCAGCGTTCAGCCGCTTCGGCGACGGGCTTTTGCGCCTGACGCTTGGTGCCGACGAACAGGATGCGCCCGCCCTTGGCGACCGTGTCGCGGACGGTCTTCAGCGCCTGGTCCAGCAGCGGGACGGTCTGGGTCAGGTCGATGATGTGGATGCCGTTGCGGTCCCCATAGATGTATTCGCCCATCTTGGGGTTCCAGCGCGCGGTCTGGTGGCCGTAGTGAACGCCAGCTTCCAAAAGCTGACGCATGGAGAACTCGGGAAGAGCCATGCCGTATCCTTTTCCGGTTTGATCCTCGGTGCCGCCGTCTTCACCCCCGGATGGGGGCAACCGGTGGACCCCACGGGATTTCTCCCCGCAAAAGCCCCAGCAACACCTGTGAAGTGGCGCGCATATAGGGGGTTCCAGCAGGGGATGCAAGACAGAAGCGCCGGGCGGGTCGCAGCGCGCGGATGTTTCGGCACCTCTCCTGATGGTTGACTGATATCACGGGCAGCCGTTGCCTGCGCGTCACGAAGGGGACGGCGCGGGCGAACGACTTGAACCCCGCGCCGTTCCGCGCCATTCAGGCAGGATGACGCCAGACATCCTTTGCATCGGGTCGGTCCTGTGGGACATCATCGGTCGCTCGCCCACCGCGATGCGGCTTGGGTCGGACGTGCCGGGCCGGATCACGCGCCTGCCGGGCGGGGTGGCGATGAACATCGCGATGACCTTGCGGCGCTTCGGGATGGTGCCGGGCCTGCTGACCGCTGTCGGCCGCGACGCCGAAGGGGACGAACTGGTCGCCGCCTGTGACCTGCTGGGCCTTGTCACTGCGCATGTCTACCGCTCCGACGACCTGCCGACCGACCGCTACATGGCCATCGAAGGCGCAAACGGGTTGATCGCCGCCATCGCCGACGCCCATTCGCTGGAGGCCGCCGGCGACAAGATCCTCCGCCCCCTCGCCGATGGCCGCCTTGGCACCGAGACCGCGCCCTGGTCCGGGCCCATCGCGCTGGACGGCAATCTCACCGAAAGCTTGCTGGCCGAGATCGCCGTATCTCCCCTCTTTGCGTGGGCCGATCTGCGGGTGGCGCCTGCCTCACCCGGCAAGGCGGGACGGCTGTTGCCGCTTCTCAACCATCCCTCGGCGACGCTTTACGTCAATCTCGAAGAGGCCAATATCCTGGCCCGCAGTGAATGCGGCTATACCATTGATGCAGCCGAAGCGCTTTTGGAACGGGGTGCGAGGCGGGTGCTTGTGACAAACGGTGGTAAGCCTGCGGCCGAGGGGCGCAAGGGCGAAGGCGTAATCGAAGGCAAGCCGCCACAGGTGCTGGTCACACGCGTGACAGGCGCAGGCGATACGTTCATGGCGGCGCATCTGGTGGCCGAACGGCGCGGGGCCAGCCGTCAAGACGCCCTGGACGAGGCCCTGCGCGCCGCCGCCACCTATGTTTCCGGAGAGATCGGTTCATGACCCTGCCCACCGCGCTGCCCCTGATCCTGTCCCCCGAGGTCGCCGAGGCCCATGCCAAAGGTGCGCCCATCGTCGCGCTGGAAAGCACAATCATCACTCACGGGATGCCGTTTCCGCAGAACGTGGACACCGCCCGTCTGGTCGAGTCCGAGGTCCGCGCCCACGGGGCCACGCCCGCCACCATCGCGATCCTGGACCGCCAGATCCATGTCGGGCTGACCGACCCGCAGCTTGACGCCCTGGGTCAGGCGACAAACGTCGCCAAGCTTAGCCGTGCCGACCTTGCCGCCTGCCTTGCGGCCGGCGGCACCGGGGCGACCACGGTGGCCGCAACGATGATCTGCGCGCATCTGGCGGGGATCAAGGTCTTTGCCACGGGCGGGATCGGTGGCGTGCATCGCGGGGCTGAAACCAGCTTTGACATCTCGGCCGACCTGCGCGAACTGGCGGAAACCCCGGTGACCGTGGTCGCGGCGGGGGCAAAGGCGATCCTCGACCTGCCGAAGACGCTGGAATATCTGGAAACCCTTGGGGTGCCGGTCATCGCCTACGGCCAGGATGATTTCCCCGCCTTCTGGTCGCGCTCGTCGGGGCTGAAGTCCCCGCTGCGCATGGACAGCGCCGCGGCCATCGCCGCCGCCCATCTCATGCGGGGTCGGCTTGGCCTGCCGGGCGGGCAACTGGTCGCCAACCCGATTCCGCCCGACGCCGAGATCCCCCGCGCCGAGATCATGCCCCACATCGACGTTGCACTGGCCGAAGCCGCGTCCAAAGGCATCGCGGCCAAGGCCGTCACGCCCTTCCTGCTGCAGCGGATCTATGAGCTGACCCAGGGCCGGTCGCTGACGGCCAACATCGCGCTGGTGCTGTCGAACGCCCGTCTTGCCGCCGCCATCGCGACCGAGCTTGGCCGCAGCCGCTGAAATTCGCGTGTGCGCCGCCGCATGCCATTGCACACGGGACCGGCCGCCCCCTAATGTGCGGGCGAAGGGGACCCATTGCTCGTGACCAATCCGCATTCTCCACCGCGCCGGGGCTTTCTGGCCAGCCTGCGCGCCAGTTTCCTGACCGGGCTTGTGGTCGTGCTGCCCATCGGGCTGACGATCTACTTTGTCTGGGCGGTGATCGGCTGGATCGACGGCTGGATCCTGCCCCTGATCCCGTCCCCTTACAAACCCGATGCGCTGATCCGCGACTGGTTCGGACCGGACTACGAATTCCCGGTGCGCGGCGTGGGCGTGCTGGTGTTCCTTGTCTTCACCATCCTGGTCGGCTGGCTGGCCAAGGGGCTGATCGGGCGTTCCGTCATCCGCTCGGGCGAGGATCTTGTCGACCGGATGCCGGTGGTCCGGTCCGTCTACGGCGCGATCAAGCAGGTGGCCGAGACCTTCTTCAACAAGAAGGAACAAAGCTTTGACAAGGTGGTGCTGGTCGAGTTTCCCCGCGCGGGCAGCTTTGCGCTGGGCTTCGTCTCTACCCGGCCCAAGGGCGAACTGGCCGAACGGCTGGCCGCCATCGGCCCCGACATGTCTGCGGTCTTTGTCGGGCTGACGCCATTCACCAGCGGCATGCTGCTGTTCGTGCCGACCAAGGACCTGATCGTGATGGACATGGGCGTCGATGATGCGGCCAAGCTGATCGTGTCGGGGGGTCTGGTCTATCCGCTGCCGAAAGACCCGCCCATCTAGGTCATCGGTCTAGGTCATCAGGCCGCGCAGGTCGACCGACGCGTCCTCGCCGATCTTCGACCCGCCGTTCTGCAGGAACCGCTCTGCCGCCGCGCGCCCTGCGTCCTTCAACCGCTCCAGCATATAGGGCGTCGGCGACTGCTTAGATGCGGCGGAAAACTCGTTCATCACCTCGTCGTCCGCAATCATGTGGACGTTGACCGCCTTCATCGTTCCCTTCTCCATCCGCCCATCGGCAATCAGGCGACGGACAAAGTTGATCGCCCGCAATTCGCCTAGCAGGCTGGCGTTGAAGCTGATCTCGTTGATCCGGTTCTGGATATCCAGCGGGCTTTCCGGAACCTCGTCCCGCCGCATCGGGTTGATCGAGACGACAAGGATATCGTCCGGCAGGTCCGGCTCATACAGCGGAAACAGGGCCGGATTGCCGGTAAACCCGCCATCCCAATAGGCCTCGCCGTCGATCTCGACGGTCTGGAACACGGTCGGCAGGCAGGCCGAGGCCAAAAGCGCCTCGGGCGTGATGGCGGCACCTGAAAAGACCTTGATCTTGCCGGTCCGCACGTTGGTCGCACTGACGAACAGCTTTGGCCCGGCCTCGGCACAGACGACGCTGAAATCCAGATCGCGGACGATGGGTTCCAGCGGGTTCTGCCAGCTGTCGCCCCAAGCGTAGGGCGAATACATCTGTGCCGCCAGTCCTTGCGGCGAAAATGGCAGCATCGCCGCCGTGGTCGTCTGCCAAAACCGCATCGCGGGCAGAAAGGGCTGCAGCCAAGGCACCATGCGGAAATCGCCGGTCGCACCGATCTGGTCCCACAGCCGGTCCAGCCGCTTTTGCGCGGCAACCCGGCCCCCGGCAATCAGCCCTGCCTTCAGCGCCGCTCCGTTCAGCGCCCCGGCCGAGGTGCCCGAGATCCCCGCGAACTCCAGGTCCTCCTCCTCCAGCAACCGGTCCAGCACACCCCAGGTAAACGCGCCATGCGCGCCGCCGCCTTGCAGGGCAAGGTTGACCCGCCTCACAGCGCGGTCCAGCCGCCGTCGACGCTGATCGTGGTGCCGGTGACCTGATCCGCCGCCGCGCTGCACAGAAAGACCGTGGTGCCGCCGATCTGGTCGACCGTGGCAAACTGGCGGGACGGCTGGCGCAGCAGCATCACCTCGCGCAGCACCGTTTCGCGGTCCATGCCGTGAACCCGCATCTGTTCGGGGATCTGCGCCTCGACCAAAGGCGTCAGCACATAGCCCGGGCAGATCGCGTTGCAGGTGATCCCCTGCCCCGCCACTTCCAGTGCCACGGTCTTGGACAGGCCGACCACGCCATGTTTGGCCGCGATGTAGGCCGACTTGAACGGGCTCGCGGTCAGGCCATGGGCCGATGCGATGTTGACGATCCGGCCCCAGCCCTTTGCCTTCATCCCGGGCAACGCCGCCGCCGAGGTATGGAACGCCGACGACAGGTTGATCGCCAGGATCGCATCCCATTTCTCGACCGGGAACTCGTCCACCGGGGCGACGAACTGGATGCCCGCGTTGTTGACCAGGATATCGCAGCCACCCGCTTTTTCGACCAGTGCCCGGCAGTCGGCCCCCTTTGACATGTCGGCGGCGATGTAGCGGGCCGTCACCCCATGCCGCGCGGCCAGGTCGGTGGCCAGCGCGTGATCTTCGGGCCGGTCGGTGAAACTGTTCAGCACCACATCCGCCCCGGCGGCGGCCAAAGCCTCGGCCACGCCCAGACCGATTCCCGAATTCGACCCGGTGATGATTGCCCGCTTGCCCGCCAGTGTCATGACCTGCCCCTTATGCTGCATCTGCACAAGAACCATAGGGCCAAGCCCGAGGGACATGCCAGAGCGCAGGCATAAAAAAACGCCGGCACGAAGCCGGCGTTAAGTCTTTGAGGCAGGTTTCATACAGGCAAGAAACCTATCGAGCAGTACAGTCTATATAGTCCCCTCTCCGCCGATGGCCAAGCTAAAAGTTTGAAATGCCATGCTGACGGGCTTAGGGTTCGGGGCAAAGAACAACAGCTTACATGAAGGACGCCCCCGATGCTGTGCCAGCTTGCCAGGACCTTCCGCTTCGGCCTGCCCATGGTCCTTGCTCTGGGCACGGGTCCGGGGCTGGCCGACCCCATGCATGGCATAGCTATGTATGGCGAGCCTGCCTTGACCCCGGATTTTGTGTCCCTGCCGCAGGCCAACCCCGATGCGCCCAAGGGGGGCAGCATCACCCTGTCGATGAACGGCAGCTTCGACACGCTGAACCCTTTCATCACCAGCGGCTCCCCCGCCGAAGGGATCGCGCCCTACACGTTCGAGACGCTGATGGCCCGCAGCCATGACGAACCCTTCACCCTCTATGGCCTTCTGGCCGAATCGATCAGCACCGACGAGGCCCGCAGTTACGTCGAATTCACCCTGCGCGAGGGGGCCCGATTCTCGGACGGAACGCCGGTCACGGTTGAAGACGTGCTTTGGTCGTACGAGACTTTGGGCACCCTCGGCGCGCCCCGCTACCACGGCGCCTGGGCCAAGGTCGCCAAGGCCGAAGCCACCGGCCCCCGCACCGTCCGCTTCACCTTCAACGTCGCGGATCGTGAGCTGCCCTTGCTGATGGGCCTGCGCCCGATCCTGAAGAAGGCCGACTTCGACGGCAAGGATTTCGAGGCGACGGCCCTGGACAAGCTGACCGGATCGGGCCCCTACATCGTTGCCGACGTCGATCCCGGCGTGTCGATCACCTACCAGAAGAACCCCGACTGGTGGGGCAAGGACCTGCCCGTCAACCGCGGCCAGTGGAACCTGGACACGATCCGCTACGAATACTTCGCCAACCCTGTCGCGGTGTTCGAGGCGGTGAAGTCCGGCACGATCACCGCCTACCGCGAGGACAACCTGGCGAAATGGGCCAGCCGCTATGATTTCCCCGCGATCACCAACGGCGACATGATCAAGCTGGAGGTGCCGCACGACCGCCCCGCCGGAATGATCGGTTTCGTGATGAACACCCGCAAGCCGCAGTTCCAGGACTGGCGCGTGCGCGAAGCGATGATCGAGCTGTTCAACTTCGACTTTGTCAACCAGACCATCACCGGCGGCGCGGCCCCGCGCATCACCTCGTATTTTGCCAACAGCCCGTTTGCGATGACCCCGGGCGAACCGGCCACGGGCGAGGTTCTGGCCCTGCTGGAGCCGTTCAAGGCCGATCTCGCCCCCGGCAGCATCGACGGCTACGCCCTGCCCGAAAGCGACGGCACGCCGCAGAACCGCCCGGGCCTGCGCCGGGCCCTGGCCCTGCTGGAAGAGGCGGGCTGGACCGTGGGCGATGACGGTATCCTGAAAGATGCAAATGGCACGGCTTTCGCCTTTGAAATCCTGCTGACCATCGGCCAGGACGAAGCCGCCAGCATCGCCGCGATCTATGTCGATACGCTGAAGACGGTCGGGATCGACGCCAAGGTCAGCATGCTGGACAGCGCGCAGATGAAGACCCGAACCGACGCGTTCGACTTTGACATGACCTACATCATCCGCACGCTGTCGCTGTCGCCCGGCAACGAGCAGAACCTCTACTGGGGGTCCGCCGCCGCCGACACCGAAGGCTCGCGCAACTGGATGGGGGTCAAGTCGCCTGCCATCGACGCCGTGATCGCTGCCATGCTGTCGGCGCAGAATCAGGATGATTTCACCACCGCCACGCAAGCGCTGGATCACCTACTGACCGCCGGGCGCTATGTGGTGCCGCTGTGGTTTTCCGACCGGAACCTGATCGTCCATGCCAAGGACCTGCACCATCCCGAAACCGTGCAGCTTTACGGCGACTGGGCGACGTCCTATCTTCCCGCGCTATGGTGGTCCGAAAAGTGACCCTTACCCAAGAAACGAAGGCACGAGCATGAAGAAACTGATCCTTGTGACCCTGGCCCTGGCCGCGCTGGCGGGCTGCAACACCATCGCAGGCGTCGGCGAAGACGTCAGCGCCGGGGCGCGCACGGTCCAGAACACGTTCTAGGCGGCCTCGGCGTCCTCGCGGCGTTCCGGCAGTCGGATCACGGTGACCGAGCAATGCGCCTCGGCCACCACCTGCGCCGAGACCGACCCCAGATAGCGCCGGGTCGTCGAATGGCCCCGCGCCCCCATCACGATATGATCGACGTGGTTGGTGGTGGCATAGTCCAGGATCGCCTGGCCCGGATCGGACCCTTCCAGCACTGTATAGGTCAGCCGGTGGTCGGGCAGGTCGATGCTGTCGGCCCATTGTTTCAGCGCCACCAGCCGCACGACATGCAGGTTGTTGCCCTGGTCGTCAGTGCCTTGATCAATCCCGATCCGCGCGGTCTTGATCACGTTGACGCAGGCGATCCGGGCATCCGGCTCGATCGTCAGCATTCGCGTCACCGCCGTGCGCAGCACTTCGGCCAGCCGCTCGCCCTCGGGCGACAGGTCCACCGCCACGACGATCACCGGAACGGAGGCCATCTGCGCCGCCACCGACAAGGGCGCGGTAAAGCGGCGGATCTTGCGCATGATCCGCCAGCGGTCCCAGACCTGCAGCCAGCCGTCGCGCTTCAGTTTCAGCGCGCGCGAGGTCAGCTTGACCTGCGCCGGATGGCCAAGGTCAAACGCCATCTGCGCCGCCGTCTGATAGCGCTGCATCGGATCGACCATCAGCGCCCGCAGGATGATTTCCTGCAACCATTCCGGAATC
>ERZ724516.1833-NODE-1833-length-12183-cov-5.973615_pt1 | contig 12183 bp, 10 predicted proteins | sample MGYA00376049_ERZ724516 | MGnify/ENA primary metagenome ERZ724516 (study PRJEB28724, sample SAMN07190886) | activated sludge metagenome | isolation source: activated sludge of sewage treatment plant in Hong Hong | place: USA: Christiansburg, Virginia | collected... | reverse complement strand
GAACAGCTATGAGTACACAAACTGCCGCTGTTGCGGTCGACAACTATTTGAGCATCAAAAATATCGAGGTCATTTACGACCACGTGATTCTTGTGCTCAAGGGGGTGTCGCTGAATGTGCCGAAAGGCAAAATTGTCGCATTGCTCGGTGCCAATGGTGCCGGCAAGTCGACAACGCTGAAGGCTATCTCCAATCTCTTGCACGCCGAGCGCGGCGATGTGACCAAGGGTTCGGTAGAGTACAAAGGTCAGCGCATCGATCAGCTAACGCCTAACGAACTGGTCAAGCGCGGGGTGATTCAGGTCATGGAAGGGCGGCACTGTTTTGGCCATCTGACCATCGAAGAAAATCTGCTGACTGGTGCCTACACGCGCTCGATTTCGCGGGCCGAGTTGAAGGAAAGTCTGGAAAAGGTTTATCACTATTTTCCACGTCTCAAAACGCGCCGAACTTCGCAGGCTGGCTATACCTCGGGTGGTGAGCAGCAGATGTGCGCCATTGGTCGCGCCTTGATGGCCAAGCCGGAAATGATTCTGCTCGACGAACCGTCGATGGGACTGGCGCCGCAGATCGTTGAAGAAATTTTCGAGATCGTCAAAGATCTGAACAGCCGCGAAAACGTCAGCTTTCTGCTCGCCGAGCAGAACACGATGGTTGCGCTGAAGTATGCCGATTTCGGCTACATCCTGGAAAACGGCCGAGTGGTTATGGAGGGCGATGCCGAAGGGCTGCGTACCAATGAGGACGTCAAGGAGTTCTACCTTGGGCTGTCATCGGCGGGACGCAAGTCGTTCAAGGATGTTAAACATTACCGTCGCAGAAAGCGCTGGCTGTCATGAGTTATTACGATCCGCTGGAAACCCGCGATCCGGGCGAGCGCGAAGAAGACCTGATGGACAAGCTGGCCCGTCAGGTAGCGCATGCCAAGGAAACGACGCAGCACTACTTTCATGCCTTGGCCGGGATCAATCCCTTCGAGTGCGTGACGCGTGAGGCACTGGCGCGTTTGCCGCTGACCCGCAAGCGCGACCTGATCGACCTGCAGCAGAAAACACCGCCGTTTGGCGGCTTGAATTCCTTGCAGCGCAACAAGGCCAAGCGGGTTTTTTCTTCGCCGGGGCCCATTTACGAATTGCAGGGCAAAGAGATCGATCCCTGGCACATGGCGCGGGTGCTTTATGCGGCAGGTTTTCGTAACGGTGACTTGATCCATAACTGCTTCTCCTACCACTTCACGCCCGGTGCCTTCATCTTCGAGGGTGGTGCACGCAAGCTGGGTTGTTCGGTTTTCCCCGGTGGCACCGGCCAAACCGAGCAGCAGGTTCAGGCGATGGCCGATTTGCGGCCGGAAGGTTATGTCGGTACGCCATCCTTCCTGCGCATCATTGTCGAGAAGGCTGAAGAAATGGGTGCCGATATTCGCTCCCTGAGAAAAGCCTCGGTTTCCGGCGAGGCGCTGCCTGGCGTTACGCGCTCCTGGCTCAAGGAGCGTGGCATTATCGTGCGCCAGTGCTATGCGACGGCAGATATTGGGGCCATCGGCTATGAAACCGAGGCGGAAGAAGGACTGGTGGTTGAAGAAGAGATTCTGGTCGAGATCGTTCGCCCGGGAACAGGCGATCCGGTAGAGTTGGGCGAGGTGGGCGAAGTGGTCGTCACCAGCTTCAACCCGGATTACCCCTTGATCCGTTTCGCGACGGGTGATCTCTCGGCCATCCTGCCCGGCCGTTCGCCTTGCGGACGCAGCAATATCCGTCTCAAGGGCTGGATGGGGCGTGCTGATCAGACGACCAAGATCAAGGGCATGTTCGTGCACCCGGAGCAGGTAGCAGAACTCGCCAAGCGTCACCCGGAAATCCATCGCATGCGTCTGGTGGTTGATAACCCAGGTGGTCAGGACAGAATGGTGCTGCATTGTGAAATCGAGGGCGGCAACGAGGTGCTCGACAAGGCAGTGATTGCAAGTCTGCGCGAAGTCACCAAGTTGCGTGGTGACGTGGCTTTCTCTGCACCAGGGGGCTTGCCCAATGATGGCAAAGTGATTGAAGATAGCCGGGTCTACTGACCCTGGCTTTTTCATGCGAATTCTCTTTGTTGCGCTAACTTTACTGGCGACCCCGGCACTGGCCGTTGAGCCGGCGCTGCGTCCGTCGGCGCGCTTGCTGTTCAAGCATCCGGCCATGTTGCAGCCAGCCAACTGCGTGCTGTATGAGGAAGGCGGGAGTGGCTGGGTTGCCAACGACCATGTCTATTTCCTCAAGGGCCATGTGATTGCTTCCGAGGTACGAACCCGCCACCTCGGCAAGTGCCCGCAGGTGCCGGGGAAAAGTATCGAGCAATACAGTCGTGCGGAATTCAATCGTCAGGCCTTGGCCTACCCGTGTGTTGCGGCGGATGTACCGGAGCGTGACGAGCAGATTGGCATGGTCCGCCTGCGGGTCAGCGAGTGGGAGACGCCGCATGAACGTAAGGCAGCCAATGCCGGTCGCCTCTATCGCGGCAAATTTATCGAGATGGAATTGGAAAAAGACATGGAAATCGAATTGGAAGCAGATCTGCTCGGTGTGTGCGACAGATGAGTCGTACTGCAGTAAACCCCGGGCCGTTGACCGGTATTCGAATTCTCGATTTGACCAGGCTGCTGCCCGGCCCGGTAGCAACCCTGCACCTGGCGGACCTCGGTGCTGAAGTCATCAAGATCGAAGACCCGCAGGTCGGTGATTACGCCCGCACGCTGGGTACTGGCCAAGGGGAGGACAGTGCGTATTTCCGGATGATCAACCGCAACAAGCAGGGTTTGCGGCTGGATTTGAAGAAGCCGGAAGGCGTTGAGATTTTCATGCGCCTGGCGAGTACGGCGGATGTGATCATCGAAAGCTTCCGCCCCGGCGTCGTCGATAAACTGGGCATTGGCTATGCGGCGGTGGCTGCGCTCAACCCGAAAATTGCCTATTGTTCGATCAGCGGTTACGGCCAGAATGGGCCTTACAAGGATCTGGCGGGCCACGATATCAACTACCTCGGCTACGCCGGCGTGCTTGACCAGATTGGCAGCGAAGGTGGCAATCCGGCGATTCCGAATTTCCAGATTGCCGATCTGCTCGGTGGTGCGCTGACTGGCGTCATGGGCATACTGGCAGTGGTGGTTGAAGCGCAACGCACCGGCAAGGGGCGCTACATCGATGTCTCGATGACGGACAGCGTGCTTGCTCACACTTATTTCACCATGCTGCGTCTGGCCGATAACGGCAACTCGGCAGCACGTGGCAGCGACCTGCTTTCTGGTGGTTTGCCTTGCTACGCAACCTATCGTTGTGCGGATGGCAAGCATATGGCAGTCGGCGCACTCGAAGGGAAGTTCTGGAAAGCCTGTTGCATGGTGCTGGAACAACCGGAATGGATTGCCCGCCAATGGGATGCCGGTTTGCGAGCTGAAATGGCGGCACTGTTCTTAACGCGCAGCCGGGATCAATGGGCTGCAGTGTTTGTTGCGGTTGACTGCTGCGTGACGCCCATTTTGTCGCCGGAAGAGGCTTTGCTCAATGAGCAGATTACCGCTCGTGGCATGGTTGTCGAGGAGGCGGGACTGACCCAGTTCGCCCCGCCGCTAAAGCTTTCTGGGTATGAGTTCGCGATTCGTCAGCCGGCACCAAAAGCCGGGGAGCACAATGAATCCATTCTTCGCGAGGCGGGCTATTCCACCGTGGAAATTGCCCGTCTTGAGCAGAGCGGCGCGCTCGGCTAGGGCGACTATTTCCCGCTAACCCGGCCGAACAGGCCGCGCACTGCTTCCTGCAGGTCGGCAGGTAGTACAACCAGTTTTGCGTTATCTGCCGTACCCATGCGCTCCAGTGCAGCAATGTATTTTTCGCCCAGCATGTAGGACATTGGCCCGCTTTGCTCACCAATCGCCACGGTGATGCGGCGGATCGCTTCGGCTGATGCCTCGGCCAGCATTACGGTCGCATTGGCATCACGCTTGGCTGATTCAAGTCGTGCCTCGGCCTCAAGGATCGCGGCTTGTTTGGCGCCTTCTGCGCGGATTACCACCGCCTTGCGCTCGCGTTCGGCCGCTGCCTGCATTTCCATGGCTTTTTGCATCGACTGCGACGGCTTGATGTCCTGAATCTCTACCGATTTGACCGTCAAGCCCCAATCGACTGCCTCGTCGGCAATACTCTCGCGCAGACGGGCCTTGATCTTGTCGCGCGAGGAGAGTGCTTCATCAAGTTCCATCTCGCCAACAATCGAGCGCAGGGTGGTCATGATGAGATTACGGATGGCTTCCGAGAAGTCGGTGATGCCGTAGACCGCCTTGACCGGATCGGTAACCTTGATGAAGGCGATGGCATTGGTCAGGATTACAGCATTGTCACGGGTAATGACCTCCTGTTCCTGCACATCAAGAATGATGTCCTTGGTCACCAGTTGATAAGCGATGCGGTCGAGATAAGGAATGACAATATTGAGCCCGGGCTTCAGCGTGCCGTTATATTTGCCGAGCCGTTCAACGATCCACTCCTCGCCCTGCGGCACGATGCGCACCCCCTTGGCAATAGTCACTGCAACAAACACCAGTACGGCCAGAACAACGATAAAACCAGCGCTGACTTCCATTTTGTTGACTCCTTAAACTTTCCCGACCTTCAAGAAACTACCTTCAACCGCTATAACCTTGACTCGTTGCCCGGCGGCGATTTCAACGTCGGCGAGACAAACCCATTCTTCGGAGCCGAGTACCGGGCGCTGGAAGCGTACCTTGCCTCGCTCAAAGGGTGCGATTGCGCTGACCAGCAAGCCGATCTCGCCTATCGTTTCACCTTCGGCAGAACCGACACGGGTTTTGCGAAAACTCTGCTTGAAGACGCGAAACCAGAGTAGCACCATGGCCAGTGAGGCGACCGTCCACAAGGCAAGCTGGGTCGTCAGCGAGATATCCGGTAGTGCCAGCATCAGCAAGCCGATCAGAAGCGCGCCGAGCCCGAACCAGATGAGGAAAAAAGACGGTATGGCCAGTTCGGCCAGAATCAACACGAAGCCACCAACAATCCAGTACCACCACTCAAAATGCATCACAGTCTCCTTGTGCCGTTGAGTATTTAGACTTTGTTCAGGCTGGTCAAGTCACCTGCCACTAAAATACAGCCATGAACACTGCACTGCTCCTACTCCCGGATTTTGCGCTGATTATCCTCGGCAGCGCCATCAGGCGCTGGATGCATCTGGGAGATCATTTCTGGAACGGGGTCGAGAAACTGGTTTATTTCATTCTCTTCCCGGCGCTGTTGATCAACGCCATTCTCAAGACCCGGCTGGATTTTGCTGCCGCTGTTCCCCTGCTGCTGACGGCATTGGCGGCAATGGCCGGCGGCATGTTGCTGGGTTTGCTGCCGCGTCCGTTCGTCAAACTTCCGCCGCTAATCTTTGCTTCGGTTTTTCAGTGCAGCTATCGTTTCAACTCCTATATTGCGTTGGCCGTGGCCGGCATGTTGTTTGGTGCACCGGGAATTGCAACAATGGGTCTGATCGTTGGTGCGGCGGTACCGTTTGCCAACCTGGTCTCGGTCTGGATGCTGGCGCGCCATGGCAATGTGGGTCTGTGGCGTGAAGTGGCGCGCAATCCACTAATCTGGGGAACCGTTGCCGGCTTCGTCCTGAATCTGGCCGGTTTTCAGCCACCTCAGCCATTGCAGGCATTTCTTGGGCGCCTTGCCGATGCGTCGATTGCGCTCGGCCTGATTACCGTTGGCGCTGCCCTGCGCCTTGAAGGAACACCCGGGTTGCGTGGGCTGTCGCTCTGGCTGGTTGCAGTGAAACTGCTCGCCTTGCCCTTGATTGCAGTTGGCGTTGGCCGCTGGCTAGGGCTGGAGGGATTGAATTTCCAGATAGTGGTGCTTTTCGCGGCACTGCCTACTGCCTCATCGGCCTATATTCTCGCGATGCGCATGGGGGGCGATGGGCGCAGCGTAGCGTGGCTGATTTCTGCAACCACGCTCGGGTCCATGCTGACGCTGCCGTTGTGGGCAGCGTGGTTGCACGGCTGATTACTTTTTAGAGCGTGGTGCTTTTTCGGTGGGTGCCGCTGCGGCAGCCTGAGCGGCGGCTTCGGCATGATGTTGTTGCATCTGCTCGCGCATCTGCTCCATCATTTGCCATGGCCACATGGCGGCACCGGCAAGTGCTGCGTTTTCGGGTGTGATCGCCACCGGCGCAGGTTCGGCCGCCTCAGGTTTCATTGATTTAGCCGCATCGCTCGCCATCTGGCCCATGGTCTGGACGGCTGAAACTGTAGAGCGTTGCATTTCCAGACCCTGAATGGTCATCTGCAGCATCGACAGGTTCATGCGTAACCAACCCTCAACAGCCTTCATGTCCTTGATGCGCTTATCGAGTTCCTCGACATCGAAGGTCGGTGTAACCATGCCAGGCAGATTGAAGCCCATTTTTCCCCACATGTTGCGCATGAAGCCCAGGGGGTCATTCGTGTTCATTTGGTCGTTTGACATCTATCTCTCCATCCTTTGATTATTCCTTAATCTTAAACCACTTCCAGAAGTAAAATGCATATATTGATACCTACAAAAACGAGGGATGCGACATGCTTAAACTCTTGGTAGTCGAGGATCACGCGCTAGTCCGTGAAGGTCTGGTTCGTCTGCTTGGTCAGGTGGATGATGAAGTTGCGGTGACCGGCAAGGCTGACTTTGAATCTGCTCTCGCCGTGCTTGATGCGGAAGAGGATTTTGACCTCATTTTGCTTGATTTGGCACTGCCCGGGATTGATGGCTTCAGCGGGCTGGACATCCTGCGCAAGCGCTTCCCGGCAATACCCGTCGCCGTGGTGTCAGCCTACGATGATGTGCCTACGATAACGCGGGTGATGAATCTGGGCGCTTCCGGCTTCATTCCCAAAGCATTTTCTGGTGAAGCGCTGCTCTCGGCCGTGCGCGATATTCTCGATGGCAATATCTTCCGCCCGGGGACGCAGACAAATGGTGCGCGTCTTGATTCGGTGACGACGACGCCGCCCTCAAAGGTTGCTGTCCGCCCTGAAGAAATCGGTCTGACTGACCGCCAGGCTCAGGTACTGGCGCTTATGGTGCGTGGCATGTCAAACCGGGATATTGCCGAACAACTGCAGCTTTCCGAGGGTACGGTAAAAATCCACGCGACGGCAGTTTTCAAAACCCTGGGGGTGTCAAGTCGCACCCAGGCGCTGGTTGCCGTAACACGTTATGGTATCGACTTCGAAAACGTTTTTTGAAGCTGTCCGATCAGCGCACGTAATTTGGCCGGCCGAATCGGCGTCATCAGTTCCTGAATGCCCTTTGGCAGATCCTCGCTGCCAGCCCGGGTGCACAGGGATATAATTGCGCTGTGGTCGGGGTAGCGGGCGCAGACTGGGGCCGCAAAAGACGCTTCAGTGATGATTATGGTTCGCAACGGCAGTACCATCGACACACCATTTAACGCCAGTTGCTGGCTGACGTTATAGCCCCAGTTGCGTACCAGTCCAATGGCGGCGCGGATATCATCGGAGTTGCCAATAAAATGTATTGTGGCGCTACCGTCGTTGAGCGCCGCTCTTTCAACTTGTGCGAGCGGCGATGTGAACGGCAGCGTGAGGCCGAAACATGTGCCGCGATTGGGCCGCGAGCGCAGACTGACTTCAATCTTGAGGGCGCGTGCCAAGCGGTCCACGATCGATAGTCCCAGGCCCAGTCCCTTGTTTTGTTCGCGCGCCGTGTTGCCGATCTGGTAGAACTCGGCAAAGATCGCGGCTTGGTGCTCACTTGCAATGCCCGGCCCATTGTCCCGTACTTCAAGCAGGACGTGATTACCCCGTTTGCGTGCCACAACCAGAATACGTCCGCCGGGTTGTGTATAGCGCAGGGCGTTGGAAATCAGGTTGGACAGCATGCGCTCAACCATGATCGGATCCGATTCAGCCCACAGGGGGCTGGGCCGAAAAACAAGCACAATATTGCGGTCGACCGCCGCACGGCGAAATGAATTTCCCAGGCGTTCAAATATCGTGCGCAAGGCAAAGCGGCGAATATCCGGTTTGATTCCGGCAACGTCCAGGCGCGAAATGTCGAGTAGTGAGTCGAGCAGTTCGCCCAAGGTGCTGGTTGACGTTGAAATTTGTTCGGCGAGGTGTGGCAAATCCTGCAGGTTGGCTGAACGAACTTTACGCTGGAGATCGGCAGCGAACAGGGAGAGGGCGTGCAGGGGTTGCCGCAGGTCGTGGCTGGCGGCTGCGAGGAAACGGCTCTTGGCGGTATTGGCGCGTTCGGCTGCGTCCTTCTGTGCCGAAATTTCAGCGGTTGCCTCGCGTACGCGGGTTTCCAGTGTTTCGTGGCTACCCGCCAGTTCAGTAGTTATCTCGCTCATTTCCTTGAACTGGCGGCGGACCAGTAATCCACCAACGAGCAGGACGACGGTCACGAAGAGCGCCAGTGTCCCAAGTTCAAGCAGGTGGCTGCGCCAGTTGATCAGTACGCTGGATTCGGGGAGGGCGGATAGGACACGCAAATCTGAAAACCCGGGTACCGGTGCCACTGCCAGCAGCAGGCCATTGCCGCGGGCGATTCCGGATTCTGGTAGCAGGCCGCGCATTCGGCCGCTATAGAGGGTGTCGACCGCAACACTGCCGAGCGTAGCAGATTGTCTGCTGACATCGGTCGGGCGGCAGGATGCGACGATCTGGCCGCTGGCATTGATGAGAACGGTTTCGAAATCATCGGCTAGCCGGTTTGACCAACAGAAATCCTGCAGATAGCCGGGCTCGATTGCAGCAAAGGCAAGCCCGCTAAAGCGCCGGTGGCTATCAGTTATCCGGCGCGCCAGCGTGTAGGTGTAGCGCCCGGAATTGCGCCCGATGTAAGGTCCGAAGGTGGCGAAGTCACGGCCGTTTTCCAGGGCCTGAAAATAGCTGCGGTCACGAATGTTGATGCGGGGGGGCGGAAAGTAGGTGGAAATGAAACGTTGGTCGCCGTCCCGGTCAAAAATGGCGAGGTCACGTAATTGGGGGAGCGAGCGTGAATGGCGCTGCGCAACATATTCCCAGCCGCGGTTTGATTCCCATTGCTCCCAGTCGTGCTGATTGTTGGTGAGGTCGGTTGCCATCTCGCGCAGCAGGATGTCGACAGCTTCGAAGGTGCGGGCAGTGTGCTCGGAGAGCATGATGCTGAAGTGCTGGACCTGGCGTTCGCCGAGTTCCAGTTCACGCTCACGGGAGAGGAGAACATCGGTGAGAAAAACGGTCAATACCGCCACGGTGGCGACCAGCGCAACGATCAACGCCAGTGCTTCCGGCCGGCGTCTGAGTATGCCTCTCATCTTTGATAACAGTAGAGTGGCCGGGCGGGAGTGCAGGCGACTTCGATGATTTGGGTTGGCACGACACCGGGTACCGGGAAGCTGTTGCTGATGAAGAGGCTGCCTGGCTGCATTTCGGCTTCAACTTTGGCCCATAGCCTGGCCATGGGGGTGGGCGAGAGGAATGCGTAAACTACGTCATAGTCACCGAGATTGGCCTGCCAGAGATCATCCCAGCGCCAGTGGATGTTGGGTCGGCCCAGGCTGAAGTAGCGGCCAACCAGCCAGGTTAGTGGGGCGTTTTCGTAGCCGGTGAAGTGGCTGTCCGGACGTGCGTCGGCCAGCGGTACGGTGGTGCTGCCAAGTCCGGCGCCGAGATCAAGAAAGCGGCAGGGGCCGCGTTCAGCCAACATTTCGGCCAGTGTGGCGACGGTTTCCTTGTTCGACAGGTAGAGCGGTACCTGTCCGCTCAAGGCACCGCGATAGACCAGTAGCAAAAGCACGAAGGCAACCAGGAACCAGCTGGGATCGATGGAGAGACTGTGGGTCAGCCAGACCAGTGGCATGAAACCAGCATGAATGACGCGCCACCACCACGGCTGGCGTGAGATGGTCGCAAAAACCAGCGCGACGCTGCCAATCGCCAGGCTGGTTTGCAGCCAGGGCATGGCTTCTGCGGTCCAGCCGAAATACGGCCAGGCGATGGATAAAACGAGAATGACTGCCGCCCCCTGCAGGGCGAACTGGCGCATCGGAGTCGAGGACATCCGCTAATTTTATGCGATCAAGGCCATTCTGGCTGTTTCTCTCGTTTTTGCGGCTTTTTCGGCAGCCTGAGCACGCACCGGGCCAAACCCCCGCACCTCGCCGGGCCAGTTGGCCAAAGTGAGTGCATCGGCCATGTTGCCTTGGGTTTCGCTGATCAGGTCGAGGTCGGCTTCGTAGTCGGCAAGCAGTTTGCGTTCGCTCTGTTTGTCCTGGCCAAAACGGAAAGGGTCAAGCCAGCTACCGCGTAGCTTGCGGGCTTTGGCCAGCCATTTCAGCACTGGCATCAACCACGGGCCGAAGGCGATTTTCTTCGGGCGGCCATCGGGGCCGGGCTGGCTGAACAGGGGAGGTGCGAGATGGAAGCTGAGGCGGAAATTGCCCTCGAAGGTTTCGCCAAGGTGCTTGAGGAAGTCGGTTTCGGCATAGAGGCGGGCGACTTCGTATTCGTCCTTGGGGGCGAGGAGGCGGGCATATTGGGTGGCAACGATGCGTAGCAGCGCTTCGTTGCCGATGCTGCGGATGCTGGCCAGGCGGTTTTGATAGCGTTGGGCGAGCGAGCTATCCTGATAGGTGGTCAGGTGGGAAATGCGGCTGCGGATCAGCTCATCCAGCGATTGCGCGACAAAATGCTCGCCACTTAGCGGGCCGGCGATTTCTGCCACCTTTTGCGGGTAAACCGCAGCACGTCTGCCCCACAGGAAGGCGGCACGGTTGGCGTCGACCGCCGTGCCGTTGATCGCGATGGCCTGATCGAGGGCTACCGCCGACACAGGTACCAGCCCATTTTGCCAGGCATGGCCGAGCAGGAGCATGTTGGCGAAAAGGGCATCGCCCATCAGTTTGCTGGCCAGTTGCTGGGCATCAATGAATTGCAGTTGCTCGCTACCCAGAGTGTCGATCAGTTGCTGCTTCATGCCAGCGAGCGGGAAATGCCAGTCGCGGTTCTTGGTGAACTCGGCGGTTGGTGTTTCGGTGCAAGTGACGATGGCGCGGGTGCGTCCGGCAAGCATTTTCGAGAGCGCTTCGGGGCTGGCGCTGACCACCAGATCGCCACCCAGTATGGCGTTGGCTTCGCCGGTGGCGATGCGTGCGGCGTGGATGTCTTCCGGGCGCTCAGCAATGCGCAAATGTGAAAAAACCGCGCCGTACTTTTGCGCCAGTCCGGTCATGTCCAGGGTGGATATGCCTTTGCCGTCGAGGTGGGCGGCCATGCCGATCAGGGCGCCGAGCGTAATCACACCGGTGCCGCCGACGCCGGTGATAAGCAGGTTATAGGGTGTTTCGATGACGGGCAGGCGGGGTTCCGGTAATTCCTGCCAATTGTTATCCCCCAAGGGGACTTCCTGCGGGGCGCGGTCGACCGCCGAAATGCGACCTTTTTTTAGTTGTCCGCCTTCGATGCTGACGAAACTGGGGCAGAAACCTTTAACGCACGAAAAATCCTGATTGCACGAGGATTGATCGATCTGGCGCTTGGTGCCGAAGGCGGTTTCAACGGGAACGATGGACAGGCAGTTGGATTGCACCGAACAGTCGCCGCAGCCTTCGCAGACCGCCTCATTGATCACGAGGCGGCGGTTGATGAGCGGCATTTTGCCGCGCTTGCGGCGGCGGCGTGCTTCGGTGGCGCAGACCTGGTCGTAGATCAGCACCGAGACGCCGGCTTCCTCGCGCAATTCGCGCTGTACAACATCCAGCTCGTCGCGGTGGCGGATCGGAACATTCGGTGCGAGGTCGGTTACCTCGGCATACTTGGCCGGATCGTTGGTCACAATAACCATCTTGCCGACGCCCTCGGCCTCCAGCTGGCGAGTGATGCGGGCAACGCTCAGGATGCCATCGACCGGCTGGCCACCGGTCATCGCGACGGCGTCGTTGTAGAGAATCTTGTAAGTGATCGCCACCTTGGCGGCAATCGATTGGCGAATGGCGAGCAGCCCGGAGTGGAAATAGGTGCCGTCCCCGAGGTTGGCGAAAATATGTTTTTCTTCGGTGAACGGGGCCTGGCCGACCCAGGGCACGCCTTCGCCGCCCATGTGGGTGAAGGTGGCGGTTTGACGATCCATCCAGGTCACCATGTAATGGCAGCCAATG
>ERZ724516.1831-NODE-1831-length-12190-cov-5.603461_pt1 | contig 12190 bp, 9 predicted proteins | sample MGYA00376049_ERZ724516 | MGnify/ENA primary metagenome ERZ724516 (study PRJEB28724, sample SAMN07190886) | activated sludge metagenome | isolation source: activated sludge of sewage treatment plant in Hong Hong | place: USA: Christiansburg, Virginia | collected... | reverse complement strand
TTTTCACCGACCTGCCCTTGCCGGGCGACCTGATGCGGAAATGCGAGGCCTGGGAGACCGGCGTGACAGTGGCGGCGTAGGCTAGAACTCGGCCGCCAGCACCTTGGGGTCCAGAAGCTCGATCCGCTTCCGCGCGGTGCGGATCGCGCCGCGCCGGGCAAGGCCGCTCATCACCCGGCTGACCATCTCGCGGTTGGAACCGATGGTGGCGGCGATCTCGGCATGGGTCGGGGCTTCGGCGATCACGCCCCCGGCGCGAAGTTGGTCCCGGTCGACCGCCAGCCCGAAGAGGTAAGAGGCGACACGCTGTTCGACGCTGTAGGTGGTCAGTTCCAGGTTGCGGGCGGTCAGGGTGCGGATGCGGGCGACAAGGCCCTGGGCGATCCGCCAGCGCAGGGCAGGGACCTGGTCGAAGAGCAGGCGAAACGCAGCACCGGGAATGGTCAGCACCGTGGCTTCGCTTCGCGCGACGACGGCAAGCGAACGCTCGCCTTGGTCCAGCGCCGCCAGTTCGCCGAAATGATCGCCAAGCGCGAAGCGCGTGAAGATCACCTCGCGCCCGTCGGCGGTCCAGTAGAGTGCGATCAGGGTGCCGGACAGCAGGAAATGCACGTCGCGGCTTTGATCCTTCTGGTGGAACAGGATTTCCCAGGGCCGCAGGCGGTGTTCGGTGAAGGGCAGTTCGATCCCGGCGAAATCCGTCACGGTCAGGCCGCGAAAGAGTGGCAAGTCACGGGCAAGGAGCGCAGCCAGTGTCACGGCACCGCCAGAAGTGATCGGGCCGAAGCGAGTTCGGGCAGGGATGCTTCGGCGGGAAAGCGGGCAACCGCTTCGGCAAGGCCCGCGGCCGGACCGTCGACCGCGATCCGGTCCAGCAGCGCCCGGATCAACCAAAGCGCCGCCCCCTGCGCCATCGACACTTCAACCGCCTTGTCCAGCGCGGCATCGGCCTCGGCAAGGCGGCCCATCGCACGGCAGTTGGCGGCATGCAGCCGCAGGATTTCGGGATACCAGCAGTGCAGGCCCTCGGCCTGGGTTTCGGCAAGAGCCCGGGTCGAGATCGCAAGCGCCTCGTCCGGGCGACCAGCGGCCAAGAGGCGCGACGCATGCACAGCCGAGAAATAGGGCACGCCGACATTGGCACCGATGGCGCGCAGGGTGTCGATCAACTGGCCGAACGCGGCGATCCCTTCGCCAGTCTTCGCAAGGTCGGGATTCATCACCTGCGCCCAGGTCTTGCCGATGAACTGCCAGAACAGCGCGCCCTGCGCCACTGCCGCGGCGATGCCCCGGTCAAGGCGGTCCATCGCCTGATCCAGGTGGCCCGCGTAGAACAGCGGCACCGAACCCCAGACCAGCGCATAGGGCTGCATCACCGGGATCGACAGCGCGGCCTGATGCGCGTCGGTCTCGGCAACCAGCGCGGGGATGCGGTCGCATTGCCCGAGGATCGCCCGCGAGGGACCCTCGAACATCTGCGCGGCGGCGAACATGTCCATGCCGTAGCGCGCGATCATCCCCGCGTGTCGGTCCAGGCGGTAGAGCGGGCGGATCGCGCCGATGCAGTCGAGCTGTTCGGCAAACCGGCCCTGGTAGAACCGGGTGCCGTTGCGGGCCGCAAGCGCGACGATGCGGATTTCCACGGCTTCGGCACTGTCGGGGAGAGCATTCGCCATGCGGTCCATCAGGTCGCCCAAGCGGTTGGCGCGGGTTTCCTGCGCCGAGATGATGGCATGGGTGTGGGCGCCCAGAAGCGCGGGGGCGGTGTTCGGGCCAAGCCGATCCTGCGCGCTGGAAATATCGAGCACCGTGTCGAATTCCTGGCGCACGGGGTCGGCCGTGAAGCCCTGCACCTGCATCAGCACCGATCCGATCATGGTATGGGCAGCGATCGCCAGCTCGGGGCGCTGCTCCTCGGGCAGCTCGTCGCAGAGGCCGCGGGCGGCGCGGGCCATGCTTTCGGCGTCGGCGAAGGCGCCCTGCATCAGAAGCTTCTGGCTGGCCTGAAGGTAGCTGACGATGGCGGGCAGGAACTGGCGCGCCTTGTGCTGGTGGTCGGCCAGAAGGCCGGGCTCGCGCGCGAGGACCTGCGGGAAACGGGATTGCAAGAGGTCGGCGATGCGGGCGTGCAGTCCTTCGCGGGTGCGGCGCAGCATCGACTGGTAGGCCGCCTGCGCCAGCAGCGCGTGGGCGAATTCCCAGGCGTTGTTGGGCCTTGCGACCAGAACCCCCGCGCGGGCGGCGGCGCGGAGCTGCGGCAGGGGGTCGGCGCCGTCAAGCGCCTGAAGCATCTCCACCCGGAAACTGCGGCCCAGGGCGGCCGCCCGTTGCAGCAGGGGCTTTGCCTCGCCCGTGCTGTCGATACGTTCCCCCAAGAGGTCCATCAGAGTGGCTGGCAGCCCGGCCCCTGCCCCGCGCCGTGCCAGCTGGTGCAGGAACAGCGGCACGCCCCCGGCACGCTGCAAGACTTCGCCGCGGACCGCCCCGTCCAGCGCTTCCGGTGCCAGCCGGTCCAGAAGCACGCGGGCATCCTCCTCTGGCAAGGGGTCAAGCGCAAGGGTCAGAAGCCCGTCGCTGGACAGGTGGCGGCCCAGCTTCGCATCCTCGCGGCTGGTCAGGATGATGCGGAACTGCGCGGCCTCGGGTGCGGCAAAGATGGCATTGATCACGTCGAGGCTCGCGACGTCGAACCAGTGCAGGTCCTCGAACAGGAGAAGCCCGCGTTGCTGCCGCGCAAGGATCGCGCGCCAGATCGCGCCTTCGATCAGGGCTTTCAGCGCAAGGCTGGACAGGGTGGCCAGAAGGACCTGTCCCTCGGGCAGGCCCAGGATCAGCGCGAGGGCCTGGCGGTCCTGGGTGGCAAGCTCGGGAAAGGCCTCGGCCAGGGTGGCGCAATCGGGGTTGGTGCTGCCGCTCCGGTCCAGAAGCCAGTCGCGGAACGGAAGATAGGACGAGCCATGCCCGATGGCGTCGCCCTGGAAGACGGACTTGGCGGCGAACTGGCTGGCGACATGGCCGACGAAGGCGGTCTTGCCGACCCCGGCCTGGCCGATCAGAAGCGTTGGACCTTCGGCAGCGATGAGCTTGGCCATCTCGCGTGCGCGGCCGACGAAGGTTTCCGGCTGGTCGATGCCGCCTGCAGGCAGGCGCCCGATGACTTCGAAAAGCGGCAATTCCTCGGCGAAGCCCTTCAGGCGGCGGGGGCCAAGGGCGCGGGTCTCGAACCGGCCGCGCGACAGGGCGCGCGTCTCCTCGGCAATGACGACGGTTCCGGGTTCGGCCTGCGACTGGATGCGTTCGGCAAGCGTTGTGACCGAGCCGGTCAGGCGGGGCAGGCCCTCGGTCTCGGATGCGGTACGGACCACGGCTTCGCCCGTCGCCACCCCGGCGCGCAGACGGACGGCGATGCGGTTCTGGAAGCTGAGTCGGATCGACTGCACGGCGCGCAGGGCGGCATCGACAGCCCGGTCGGCCGACAGTTCCTCGGTCCGGGTCAGGCCGAAGACGGCGACCACGCCGTCGCCCAGATATTCCGTCACCTCGCCGCCCGCCGCCTCGATCAGGATGCGGGTCTGGCGGTAGTAGTCGTCAAGCCAGGATTGCAAATCTTCGGCGTCCGCCGCACTGGCGATGGCACTGAAATTCTCAAGGTCGATGAAGACGGCAGTCACCTGCCTGCGTCCGCCACCGCCCTCGATATCCCCTTTCGGCATCGGCCCTTACCCCCCATTAGCCGCGGTTACGGTAGCCTAGTCCGCGCCGCTTCTAAAAGGGCAATTCGGCGCGAGTCGAGGGGATTCGAGAGCGTCCAGCTGGTGCGGATGCGGAAGGCGCCCGGCAACCCCTGCGGGTGCTGCGAGCCGTCGCCGTGCATGGCCAGCGGGCGGGACGTCATGCGCCCGGCGGGCAGTTGGGCGAGGGTTGCGTCGGTGATCTCGATCTCGGCCGCGACGGGGGTGATCTCGGCGGTGCCAAGGCTGAAATCGAAGCTCTGGAACTGCCAGCGGCTGAGCTTGCCCTGCGTGACGATGACCTGGTCGCACAGGGTTTGCACGCGCGACGCTTCGGGGCTGTCGAACAGGGATCGCGGGAAGCCGCGGTCCTGGTAACGGGCGGACCAGACCGGGGTGCCGTCAGGGGTGGCGACGGAATAGGCGGAGCCCTCCATGGCGAGGTTGCCCATCCGCTTGTCGAAGCCGTAGAACCAGACGCCCGCCAGTTGCGCCGCGCGGTTCGAAAGGTAAAGGTTCGGCAGGTAGTTGAAGAGGCCCGGCGTGCCTTCGACCCGGACGCAGGCGACCGAGATGATCGCTTCGAGATAATCGCGGAACCCCATGAATCGCGGCAGGGCCGAGGGGCGGACGCCGATCTGCCGGTTGGCAAGGATCGTGACCGGATGGGTGCCCGCGGGCGTGATCGCCTGCGGGGCCAGCGACATGCCGGGCGGCAGGATCGCCTGCAGGGCGGCGGCGTCGACGGCATGAAAGCTGAACCAGCCATCGACTGCCCCGGTGCCGAAGAAGCTGGTCAGGGGCCAGGGCGCGGTCTGGGCATAGGGGCTGGCGCGTTGCGGGGCGCCGCTCGGGCCGCTTTCGGGGGCAAGGTCGCTTTCGCCGACCACCTCGAACGGATGGCCGGTCAGGCCGCGGGCGCAGACGAGGCCCGAGATCGTGGCAGCCTCGACGCAGCCCGCGTTGATGCCGCAGCGCGTCCAGTCGCCCGCCAGATACAGGTTCTCGAACCCGCTGTCGTCGGGGGGCAGGCGATACTGGACGGAGTTCGGGACCGAGAGGACATAGCGTTCCGAGCCGTAGAAGTTCTGCCGGAAATACTGGGTCTGGAACCGCTCCTCGGGGCTTTGGTCCTTTGGCCCCCAGAGAAGCGACAGGTCGAACCTGCCGTCGCTGGCGGCACCCGGCCACATCCGGATCAGGTCGCGGTCGGCCCAATCACGGACCTGGTCCCGGAACGGCTTGGGATCGACGCCGACATTGTGCGCGGGGCTGCAGAAATAGGCGAGCTGCGCCGGGCCGTCCGCGGGCCAATCCTCGTGCGGGATGAGGTCGGTCATGTCGGCCCAGGTGTCCAGGGGCTCGCTGAAGCTGGTGATCACGGTCTTCAGGTCGATCTGGGGACCGGGGTTGTGCCGCGCGACAAGGGCGTTCCAGCCAAGGTCTTCGGCTGGCCGGTTCAGCCAGAATTGCGCGGCATGGGTGGCCACGGTGCCGACGTTCTGCACCATCGCCCGCCAGCGCGGCGAGGCGGCGATCAGCTCTTCCCCAAGATAGGGGATCGAGCCGAGCGAGGCGCCAAGGATGACCTGATCGAAATCGCGCCCCCGCTCCAGCCGGAACGGTCGGCCGGTGGGCGGGTCCTTCTCGCATTCGAAGTCGGTGCCGGGCTGGTAGCTGCCGGGCTTAAGTTGCGACAGGTCCGGCTGCGAGGGCCAGCAGGGCAGGCCCCGGACATCGACCAGCGGCTGGTAATCTCCGGACGGAACCTCGGCCTGTTCCACCATGTCGATGGCAGCCACGCCGATCTTGTCAGGGTCAAGGCGCAGCGCGCGGGCGGCGGTGAAAAAGCGGAACTTCACGCCGCGCGATTTCAGGACCTGATAGTAGGGCCCGAAGACCGTGTCGCCCATCCCGGCCTGCATCTTGTAGAAAAGGGCCCCCTTGTAGGTGAAGGCCAGCCGCAACAGGCCCCGGATCGCCGTGCCTGCGCCCACGCCCCGGTCCTCGGTCACGCCGCCGGGATAGCCGAAGACATAGTCGTAGCAGCCGCGGAACACGGCTGAATAGACGGCCTCCTGACTGGCCCCGTAATGCAAGAGCCAGGCGCTGATCTCCCAGCGGTCGATCACGTCGAACCCGGCGCGGAAGAGGCCCGAGTCGATTGCCCCCCGGAAGAAGGCGCTGGACAGGCTGATCATGTAGCCGATGCGACGGGCCTCGTCGCCTTGTTCCGCGTTTGCCATCCGGGCGTGGTGCCAGTCCTGGGCATGGGCGGCGAGCGCGGCCAGAAGCAGCGTTTCCTGCGTCTTGTGGTTGTGCGGATTGTCGGAAAGGCGGTTCGCAAGCGCGCTGAGATGATGAAACGGCGAGGTCGCCGCAAGGGAAAGCCGCAGCTCATTGAACGCGGAATGGAAACTGTCCGGCAGGATGTGGGCATTGGCGGGCGGAACCGGCCCGGCCAGGCCACGGTCGATCATGTCGGCCACGGTCCGCAGCAGCATCCGGAAATAGGCGAAGGGTGTCGGCAGGATGCCTCCGGTTCCGGGGAGGTTCCCGTTCGGCTGGAAGTCCACCCGCCAGGGATGCAGGCTGACCGAGCCATCCGGCTGGGGAAGATCCTCGGCCAGGAAGAAATGCGACAGGCCCTTGAACGCCTTGTCCAGCGTGCCAAGCGGCGCATCGGGGGCGCGCAGCCCCGTCCGGTTCAGCGTTTCATAGCAATCGCGCATCAGGCGGAAGGCGTTTTCGTAGAACCCCGCCCAGATGTGCAGGCCATGCTCCTCGATCCGCTGGTGCCGGTCGGCGTTTCGCCCCGACGCCCCCTTGCCTCCGCAGCGCCAGCCAAGCTGGTAGACGGTGATGTCGTAGGCCTGGTCCCAGCCGGGGATCTGGGTGATGGCGTAGCATGCGGTGATCGCGCCCACGCCACCGCCGATAACGGCGATCTTCTTGCGTCCTGTCGGCATGCCCCGCTCCCCCTCAGAAGGTTACAGATGCTGCCTTTGCGATCCGTTAACCAATTCAGTTTCCCTTGTCGAAACAAAGCTGGGCGCAATCAAGGCGCTTGCGCGCAGACTGGGGCCAGAAGGAGGAGTTGTTGCGGCAATGTCGGCCACCAGCTATCCACAACCGCAGGTACAGTGCAGAAGCCAGTGTGCGTTCTGCCACAGACCTCCCGCCCGCAAGTCGCCCAGCATTGGCTATCGGCTGCCCGCGTGGTGGTGGCCGAGATGAAACGGTGCGTGCGATGGAACCCCTGCTTGGGTCGATCATCCTGTTCGGAGGCAACTTCGAACCCCGGGGCTGGGCCTTCTGCAACGGGCAGTCGTTGCAGATCGCCCAGTATTCGGCGCTCTACTCGCTTCTGGGCACGGCCTATGGCGGCGATGGAATCGCGACCTTTCACCTGCCCGACCTGCGCGGACGCGTCCCCGTCCATGCCGGCACCGGCGCGGGTCTCTCGCCGCGTTCCCCCGGCGAAGCCTTCGGTCACGAAGCCGTCACGCTGGCCGCTGCCCAGGTTCCGCCGCACACCCATGACCTGGTTGTCGCCGATGTTCCGAGTTCCTCCGACCGCGCACAGGGCGACATGATCGCGCGGTCACAAATCTTTTCCGACAGGGGGGGCTCAACCCTCAGCCTCAATCCCTTGTCCATCGCCTTGACCGGGGGCGGACAGCCGCATGACAACATGCAGCCAAGCCTTTGTGTGAATTACATTATCGCGCTGGAGGGCATCTACCCGTCGCGCAACTGAACCCGCAATGTCCCTGTTGCGGGCTGACTGGCCGGTGGTCGACCCCCTCGCCCCGGCCCGGACCTGCAAGCCCCCCCGTGGCTTGCAGGTCCATCCTTTTCAGCGGGCGGCCATCAGCAGGGCCAACTGGTCGGTGGCGCGCTGGTTGATCCGGTGGAGATCCTCAAGCGGCATGGCCTCGGCCTTCACGAATTCGATGAACGCCTGGTTCAACTGGGCGAAGATGATGCCGCCCAGCACCGAGGAGTCGAGATCGCGCCGGATCTGGCCGCGGGCCTGAAGGGCGGCAACCAGATCGCTGACCTGTTCCGTCAGCCGCGAATCAAGCGCAAGATACCGCTGCGAGAACGGCGTCTCGGGCGCCTCGACCGAGAGTGCCACCGCACGGCGCCACAGCTCCTTGGACAGGTACTGAAGCGAATGGTCATAGTAGTTGCGGATCAGCCGGTCGAGCGCGATTGCCACATCGGCGGGCGGATCGGCAACAACGGCACGACCGGCATCGATCACCTCCTCCACCTCCATCGAGACGATGGCCAGAAGGATGTCGCCCTTGGTCGAGAAGTAGTTGTAGCAGGTCCCGGCTGACACGTCGGCGGCGGCGGCGATATCCTCGATTCGCACGGGATCGTAGCCCTGCGCCCTGAATTGGGTGGAGGCTGCCTCAAGGATGCGCCTAGTGCGGTCGGCCTTCTGTCTTTCGCGCAGTCCGGTCATGCGGCAGTTTCCAAATCGCAATAATTTTGATGTTGACTTCAAAATTGAATGAACTCAATCTTTTTCTCAACCGCCCGTCAGAGGCCCCGCAACATGGAGATTCACATGGCCCGCCTTCCCGCCACCAGTCTTGCCCTTCTGCTGACCGCCACGCCGGGCCTTGCGCAGGAGTTGAACGCGCTGGTCTGGTGCGACCACACTGATCCGGCGCTGATCCAGCCCTTTGAGGAAAAGTTCGGCGTCAAGGTGAACCTGAAGGAATACGAAGGCACGGCGGCGGGGCTGGCGATCCTTGACCAGTCGCAACCGGGCGACTGGGACGTGCTGGTGATCGACGCGGTCGACGTCAAGCGCGCGGTCGAGGCGGGGCGTCTGGCCGAGATTCCGGCGGACAAGCTGGCGACGGCGGATTTCTTCCCCGAGCTGGTGATGGCCGACAACAACACGGTGGATGGCAAGACCTACGCCGTGTCCGAAAAGTTCGGCTACAACACCATCTCCTACGACAAGACCAAGGTCGACCCGGCGGACATGGAGGACATGGCCGCGCTGACCTCCGGCAAGTATGACGGGCGGATCGGGATCTACGACTATTACCTGCCGGTCCTTGGGCTGGTGGCCTTGGGTCAGGGGATCAACACCGCCGACATCACGGCGGAAAACCTCGGGTCGCTGAAAGAGCCGCTGATGGCGCTGCGCAAGGCGTCAAAGCAGGTGTCCGACGTGGTGTCCGCCCAGACGGCGCTGGCGACCGGCGAGGTCGACATCGTGGTCGGCGGCGGCGAATGGCTGACGGCCGTGCTGGCGGCGGAGAACCCCAACCTCGACTGGACGATCCCGAAGCAGGGCGGCCTGCGCTGGGCGCAGTCGATCGGGGTCGTCGCGGGGACGACGCAGCCCGATCTTGCGCTGGAATTCGTAAACTACATTACCTCGCCCGAGGGGCAGGCGCGGCTGGCGACCAGTTCCTGCTACTGGGGGATGCCAGCCAATGCCAAGGCCGGGGATGCGCTGACGGCGGAGCAGAAGGCGGTGTTGCGCTGGGATGAACAGCCCGAATTCCTGAAGCGCGCGCAGCTTTACCCGATCCCGGATGCGGCGCTGGATACCGCGATGCAGGATCTCTGGACCGAGATGCTGGCGCAGTAAGGTGCGCCTCGCCGCCCGCGACCGCCACCTTGCCTGGGGCCTTCTGGCCCCGGCACTGGTCTGGACCGCTGCCTTCTTCCTTCTGCCGTTCCTGGCGATGATCGCACTGTCCTTCGCGCACATGCAGGGGCGCGAGGTCGTGCGCGGCTTTGACCCCGGCAACTATAGCCGCATCTTCACCGACCCGGTGATGCTGGGGGCCTTGTGGAACAGCCTGGAGATCACTGTGGTCGTCACGGTGATTTCCATCCCGCTCGCCTACCCTCTGGCCGCAATCATCGCCTTCCGGGTGCCCGCCCGCTGGCAGCGGCTGGCGCTTTTGCTGGCGGTCCTGCCGTTCTGGACCTCCTACGTCGTGCGGTCCTATTCCTGGCTTCTGGTCCTTGGGCAGAACGGGGTGGTGAACAAGGCGTTGCTCGCGCTGGGGGTGATCGCCGAGCCTTTGGAAATCGCCTCGACCCGGGCGGCGACGGTGATTGGTTTCGTGCATTTCTTCGTCATGCTCCTGACGTTGACGATCTACGCCAACCTGATCCAGCTGTCGCCGAACTATGCCCGCGCCGCGCAGGACCTTGGGGCAAACCGCTGGCAGACCTTCGCCCATGTCATCCTGCCCCTGACCCTGTCGGGGGTGGTGACGGGGGCCTTCCTGACCTTTGTCCTGTGCATCGGTGACTACATCACGCCGCAAATCCTTGGCGGGAACACCGAACTGACGCTGCCGCAGTTGATCATGCTGCAACTGGGCCGCAGCGGGAACTTCCCCCTGGCCTCGGCGCTGAGCGTGGTGCTGATGGCGGTGGTAACGCTGGCCTACTTTGCCTCAAGCCGCTGGTTGCGGCTGGATCGGGTGTAGGCGATGCGCCTCCTCTCCTGGGCCTATCTCGCCGCCGCCTTCACCTTCGTCTACCTGCCCGTCGCGGTGCTGGTCGCCTTCAGTTTCCAGGACGGCCGCCTGCCGGTGCCCCCCTTCAAGGGGGTGACGCTGGACTGGTATGCCAAGGTTCTGGGCAACGACGACCTGACTGCGGCCCTCCTAAACTCCCTCCTCGTCGCCCTCGTCTCCTCGGCCCTCGCCCTGATCCTCGGCTTCCTCGCCGCCCATGCGCTGGCGCGGGTCCGACTGCCCGGATCGGCCCTGATGCGCGGCGTCCTGATCGCGCCGATGACCGTGAGCTACCTGATCATCGCGCTTGGCCTTCTGAACCTCTTCAACCTGACCGGCATCCGCCTCTCGCTCCTCACCGCCGGGATCGGCCATGTCGTGATCAACCTGCCGCTCTGCTTCGCCATCACCTATGCCGCCATGGGCGACCACCAGAAGAATGCCGAACGCGCCGCCCGCGACCTTGGCGCGCCGGAGTGGAAAGTGCTGACCCTGATCTCGGCCCCCATGCTCGCCGCCCCCCTTGCCGCCGCCTTCTTCCTGTCCGTCACCTTCTCCTGGGACGAATTCCTCATCGCCTTCCTCCTCACCCGCTTCGACGTCACCCTGCCGGTCGAGATCTGGTCGATGCTGAAATCCGGCCTCTCGCCCGCCACCAACGCCGTCGGATCGCTCGTCTTCCTCGTCTCGGTCACGCTGGTGATCCTTCTTGAACTCACCGTCTTCCGGAAACGCCCATGACCGCAGCCGTCTCGATCAGGCAAGTCTCGCAACGCTATGGCGCCGCGCTGGCGCTGGATCGCATCGACCTGGAGATCGAGGCGGGCGAATTCGTCGTCCTTCTCGGCCCCTCGGGCTGCGGCAAGACCACGCTGCTGAACATCATCGGCGGCTTTGCCGAGCCGACCGAGGGGCAGGTGCTGATCGGCGGCCGCGACATGGGGGGCGTCGCGCCGAAGGACCGACCGACGACGACGGTGTTCCAGGACTATGCGCTGTTCCCGCATATGTCGCTCCGCGACAACGTGGGCTTCGGGCTGCGGATGCGGGGGGTGGATAGGGCGGCGCGTGCGGCGAAAGCCGACCAGATGCTTGCCCTTGTCGGGCTTGAAGGCCGGGGCGACCGGCGCCCGCACGAGTTGTCCGGTGGCCAGCGGCAGCGGGTGGCGCTGGCACGCGCCCTGGCGGTGGAGCCGGATGTGCTGCTGCTGGATGAACCCCTGGGCGCGCTGGACCTGAAGCTCCGCCGCCAGATGCAGGACGAACTGAAGGCGATCCAGCGCCGGGTCGGCACCACCTTCGTCCATGTCACCCATGACCAGGAGGAGGCGATGGCGATCGCCGACCGGATCGTGGTGATGAACGCCGGGCGGATCGAGCACTACGGCCCCCCGCGTGAGGTCTACCTTCATCCGAAAACGCTTTTCACCGCAGGCTTCATGGGCGAAGTCAACCGCATTCCCGTGCGCGACGGCAAGGCCCCGTTCGGCCCGGTTCCCGTTGCGGACGGCACGCTCCTGATCCGCCCCGAGGCGATCAGCCCGGCGGGCTCTCTGCACATCGGCCTCTGCAAGGTCGAGGATGCGGCCTTCTTCGGCACCCACATCCGCGCCCATGTCACGCCGCTCAACGCGCCGGACGTGCGGCTGGTGGTGCATCTGCCGCAATCTCAGGCCGTGGAGCCGGGCGGGGTGCTGGACCTTGGCGCCGAGGCGCATGTGGTGCTGTCGGAATGAGAGCCAGACCGGAAGACTGGTGGCGGGTGCGGGGGGTGGGCGACGGCGTCACCCATATTGACGAGCCGCATATCCGCGACTTCTACCGCTGCAACGTCTGGCATGTCCGGGGCCGGGACACCGACATGCTGGTCGACAGCGGCATGGGCGTGGTGTCGTTGCGCGACAGGGTGCCGCTGGTGACCGAACGCCCCTTGCAGGCGGTCGCCAG
>ERZ724516.1830-NODE-1830-length-12199-cov-5.758152_pt1 | contig 12199 bp, 17 predicted proteins | sample MGYA00376049_ERZ724516 | MGnify/ENA primary metagenome ERZ724516 (study PRJEB28724, sample SAMN07190886) | activated sludge metagenome | isolation source: activated sludge of sewage treatment plant in Hong Hong | place: USA: Christiansburg, Virginia | collected... | reverse complement strand
GGACATTGGGGGAGTTACCGCTGGTGCTGATGGCAATGGCGACGTCTCCCGCCTGCCCATGCGCACGAACCTGGCGTGCAAAAAGTTCTTCGAAGCCGTAGTCATTCGCAATGCAGGTGATGGCGGCGATGTCCGTGGCGAGGGCGATGGCCGGGAACGGGGCGCGTTCGCGCTTATACCGACCGACGAATTCCGCCGCGATGTGCGCGGCATCCGTCGCGCTGCCGCCGTTGCCGAAGAGCAACACTTTATGGCCGGTTTGAAAGGCGCGGCCAATGACTTGCGCGACCTGCACGATGGTGTCGGCATGGTCTCGCGCAAAGCGCCGCTTCACTTCGGCGCTGTCGTCGAATGCCTTGATGGCGAATTCTTTCATCGTGCGGAATTGTAGGGAAGCCCTGGGCCACTGTCAAACGACCGACGGACGACAGTTACTTGCCAGGCGATGCAGGGGAAGACCGTTTGGTGATCATGTTCATCGCCAGCGTCAGCATGGAACCGACATCCGAGACGTTGGCCGGTAGCACGAGCGTGTTGCTGGCTTTGGCCAGTTCTCCGAACTTGCTGATGTGCTGCTCCGCGACACGCAGTTGCACGGCTTCGTAGCCGCCGGGGATCTGGGTTGACTCGGCGACTTTGCGCAGCCCCTCGGCGGTCGCGCTGGCGATGGCCATGATGGCGGCCGCCGCCCCCTCGGCTTCGTTGATCTGTTGCTGCTTCTTGGCCTCGGAGGCCTTGATGACCTGCTGCTTTTCGCCTTCCGCCTGATTGATGGCGGCGTCGCGCTCGCCTTCAGAAGTCAGAATCACCGCGCGTTTTTCCCGCTCGGCGCGCATCTGCTTTTCCATCGCGGCCAGAACATCCTTTGGCGGGGTGATGTTCTTGATCTCGTAGCGCAGGACCTTCACGCCCCAGGGCTCTGTGGCTTTGTCGAGTTCATTGACGACCTGACTGTTGATGTTGGTGCGTTCTTCAAACGTGCGGTCGAGTTCGATTTTTCCGATCTCGCTGCGCAACGCGGTTTGGGCGAGCTGGGTAATGGCAAAGCGGTAGTCGCTGATGCCGTAAGAGGCACGTTGCGGGTCCAGCACTTTCGAATAGAGAATGCCGTCTACGCCGACCTGCACGTTGTCACGGGTGATACAGATCTGTTCGGGGATATCGATGGCGGTTTCTTTCAGCGAGTGTTTGTATTGCACACTGTCGAGAAACGGCCAGAGAATATGAAACCCCGCGCCGAGCGTGCGCGAATAGCGGCCGAGGCGTTCAACCACATAGGCGCTCTGTTGGGGTACCACACGCGCCGTTTTGGAGACGACGAATAGCACGAGGCCCGCAAGGAAAATGACGACCCAGAGTCCGCCTGGCATGCCGCTATCCTCCATAATGGTGTGACCTCATTCAGGTTTGATCCAGAGGGTGATGCCGTCGACGTGATCGACGAGGCTGCGTTGGCCCTTGGTGAGCAGTCTGTCGCCGAGATTGTGCGCATTCCACGTGCTGCCGCGGCATTCCGCCTTGCCCCGGCCGTCGGGAGGAATGTCTTCTAACACGATGGCCGTTTCCCCGCCCATTGTATCGACCGACGAAACGCCGCCTCGATCGGAGGCCATGAGCCGCCGGAGCGGGGGTCGCAAGAGAAGGAGGGACCCGATCGAAAAGCCGGAAAAGAGAAGCCAGGACATCCATGCACTCTGAATCACATCCAAGCCGACCAGTGCGCCGACCAGCAGTGCCCCGATACCGAAGAAGAGCATGTAAAACCCGCCGGGCGTCACCATTTCGCTGCCGAGCAGAAATATTCCCAGAAACGCCCAGAGCCACCAGCTCATCGTCCCTCCTCAGTCGGCACTGTCCGTGGAATTACAGAGGAATTCACGCGGCAGTCTATGCGTCTTTCCGGGGACCGTCAAGGATTGCCGGGAAACGCGCGTTCGTTGAAGCGGCCGGACTGCAATGGTATAGTCCGCCGATTATGCCAGCAGATATTCCCGTCAAAGCCCTGATCCTTGCGTTCACCGATGCGCCGTCGCTTGCCGCCTACGTCATCAACCGGCTGCAACCTGAACTGCTCTGTTTTTTTGTGCCGGAATCGGCGAAGTCACAGGTCGAAGAAGCCGTGCAACCGCTCGTGCAGCAAATGCCGAAGCGATGGGATTGGGTTGTCACGCCCGATTCGGCGGACATTATGGCCTGCCATCAGGCCTTGTCACGAACCGTGCATGATCTCCTCCGCACCTGGGCTGTGCAGGTGGGCGAAGTGGTGGTCGATTTGACGGGAGCCACTCCAGCTATGGCTGCGGCCTTGGCGACCGTGAGCCAACCCTGGACGTCCCGGATGATCAGTCTGGTTGATGCGACAGGGTCTGAGGAAAGCGAACAGATCACGGTTGATGGCCTCGCCAAACGCTGGGTCCAGGGCAATCCGTGGGACGAATCCGCGGTTGTCGTCCGCCGGGAGGCCAGTGAGGCCTTTAATCACGGTTCGTTTAGAGCTGCTGCCACGTTGTTCCATACGTTGGAAGCTCGCGTGAGCGGCGGACAGAAGCCGCTCTATCGTGCCCTGGGTGAACTTGCGCTGGGATACGGCCTCTGGGAGCAGTTTCACTATCGCCAGGCCTGGGAAAAATTGAAGACCTCGTTGAAAGCCCTGGACATGGCATCCCTCTGGGGAGGGCCACCGGGGCTGAAAGCGCTGCTGCCGTCGATCAAGGCCAACAGCGGCTTCCTGGAAAAGTTGGTGCTCGACCCTGCCGAGGTGAAAGAAGGTGTCGTACTCGATCTGCTGGCCCATGCGCATCGCCGTGCCCATGGGGACCATGATCCAGAGAGGGCCATGGTGGCGCTCGTGCGCGCGTTGGAAGCGTGCGCTCAGCGGCAATTGTTCAAACAGTACAAGATCAAGACCTGGGACGTGCAACCGGAACAGCTGCCCGAAGCCTTACGCGAAACCTGCCGTACCTGCTTTCTGGACGATGTCGATGGTAAGTATAAGCTGCCTCTGCAAAGCCAGTGGCGTGCATTGGCCGGACTCGGCGATCAAATGGGACAGGTCTTTCTCCGCGACTGGCCCAAGATGAAACCGTTGCTTGATGCTGCCAATCATGCGGTGTTGGGGCACGGGTTCGAGGCGGTCAAAGGCGAGCGGGTGCAGCAGCTCTCCGATATGGTGATGAAGCTCACCGGCGTGAGCGAGTCCTCGCTGCCGAAGTTCCCGACACTGAATCTGTAGGCCGGCTCGCTCGTTCACGATGGACATTCGCATCTACTACGAGGACACCGACTGCGGCGGGGTGGTGTACTATGCGAACTACCTGAAATATTTCGAGCGGGCGAGGACGCACTATCTCGAAGAGCGCGGACTGTCGGTCGCAGGCATGCGCGATCAGGGGACGCAATTCGTTGTGGTGCATGCCGAGTTGGACTATCGATCACCCGGGCGGTACGGCGACACCTTAGTGATCGAGACGACGTTGGCGGACTCGAGTCAGGCGTCGTTTACCTTTGCGCATGTGTTGCGAGAGCGAACAAGCGGGCGTATTGTGGTGGAGGGATCCGCGAAGCTGGTGACGGTCGACAATGAGCTGAAAGTAAAGCGGCTCGACAAACTCACTCTGGCTGCGTTACAAGGACCACCACACACGAGGCACTAATGGATAAACTCGGCACATGGCTAGCGGTGACGGGCGTGGCGATCGGTTTCGTCGTTCTCGCATGGCTGCTGTTCTCTGATAATCCCTCCGATAAGAAAAAGAAGAAACCCTAATTCGGATACGCCGATGTTGTGCGCCGACGCAGGGTCGGCCCGCGTGTCGTCACTCGTCCAATAATTTCCGCATCACGTCTTCCATCCCCTCAGCCCATAGGCGGTAGCCGTGTTCGTTAGGGTGAAGGGCATCGGGCATAATCTCTTCAGGCAAGCCCCCGTTGTCATCGAGGAAGCGCCGGTTCAAGTCGAGAAAAAAGACCTGACGCTGGTCGGCCATAGCCGGGAGCCGCTCGTTGAGCGCGTTATTTATCCGGCGCAGCCGATCATCGGCGGAGAGGCCTCGCGGAAACACCGCTAACAGGAGAATTTTTGTGTCCGGTAACCGGGTGCGCAACGTCGTGAGAATCGCCTGGATCCCGGCAGCGGTCTCGTGCGGAGGATCCTCGCGCCTGGTTGCGTTATTCGTCCCGATCATCACGACCGCCAGCTTAGGAGTGATGCCGTCCAGTTCGCCGTTCTGAAGCCGCCACAACACATTGTCGGTCTGGTCGCCGTTGTAGCCAAGATTGGCGGCATGCCGGTGTTGATAGAAGATGTCCCACACCGGTCGCCCATCCTCTTCCCATCCCTGCGTGATCGAATCGCCGATAAACAAAAGATCGACATGGCCTTGATGTATCCGGGCCACGGTGCGTTCATGCCGCTCCATCCACCAGGCCTCTGGTTGCGGGGCAGGTATCACAGCGCGGATCTGTTCTGCGGATCCAACGGTCGGCCCAAGGAACAGGTGCAGCATGCTCAGTAGAAGCGCGAGCAGGAAAGAGACCGGCAGTATATTCCGGCGCATAGAGATCCTCACAAGATCCTGCACCATGTGTATCGCAGGACCTGGTGAAGATCAACCGTGTGGGGTAGCTGAATGAAGGTACACGTCGTCCAATCGGATACCTGCAGAGATATGGCGGTTGCCGCAGCGCCGCTGGGGATCCCCCGGATTATTCGACCGCATCAGTTGCCAGCCGTTCTGAGAACGTACAGAGCATGTTGAGGATGAGTCCGGCCAGAGTGACGTACAGCCCGCTGGTGAGCCAGATTTTCATGATGGTCGAGCAACGGGCAAGCTGGAGCCACAGGCTTTTGGCACACGGTTCATGCGACGACGTGAAGTAGCGGAGCTGCACTGCTTGCCCCAGGTTCTCCAGCCAGTCAGCCAGCGTGACCAGCGAGAGCGGCACGAGAATCCAGGCGGGATGAAAGGGTCGCTCTAAGGCCATCCACACCCACCATAGGCTCACCGCGAGTACCCCTCCATACAAGAACGGAAAGAGTAGCTCGAGGGTAAGAAATTGGCCCTGTGCCTGGCGTCCTCCAGAGGTGAGCCCTGACCAGTAGGCTTTCGCGGCATCTGTCCCATAACCGTACCAGCGATGGTTGCGTGGCCTGGGAATGTCCTGATTCCCGTTGGTGGGTTGAGGTATGGCGGCGGCGCCAGCATTTGTGCAGGGGACCGTGACATCCTCGCACAGCCGAGGGGCAATCGGAAATTCGGAACCGGGGAAAGCACTGGAGATCATGTCAGCCATGATTGCCATCCTACCCGGCTGATATATCGAGCAAGAGCAGTGCCTGATGGCGTCTGCACGAGATGGTAGCGCAGAGGCTGAGTTTTGAGAGCGTCATTGAATTCCCGCGCAGAATGAGTGCGAGTGTCCTGCGTGTCGTATCACAAGCGATACGCCGTCGTATCGGAAGGGATACGCGAAGGAAGAACTCGATGTATGAAATCAGAGAGAGGATCGACTATTTCAGGGGGCGTCGGTAAAACTCCAACGGCTGAGCCACGGGGCTTTCAAGCGAGAGGCTTTCCCCATCAAGGCGATATCGGGTGGAGGCTTCGAAGGCGCGAATGAACGCGCCCTCAAATTCCATGCGCGTGGGTTCGCAGGCCATGCGTGTGGTGAGGCCGTGCGATACCGTAACCTCGCCGGTCTTTGGGCCGAACGTCACAGGGGCAGCATACCGATTACATCCGGCATGGCCGGACACCGTCCCATCCGTGAAGGAGAGAATTACCGGTTCTCCATCATCTCCGTAGGGAATGGAGTGGCTGCCCCAATGGGCGAGTTCCCAGCGGTTCCGTTCAGCGACCTGTTTCATTGTCTCCGGCGAAGGCGTCGAGACGCAGGCCGTGAACAGCAATAGGCTACAGGCTGTCGGGCAAAGACGAAGCAAGGGCGTGTACATGGAGACGGATTGTACGATGAATTCGAATTGCTTGCCATGTCGAAGACCAGATGCTTAGAGCGGCGCGCGAAGACGATACAGCACATGACGGCGCAGCCCGGATCCGACAGGTACCAGAGGATGGTCGAATTCGGAACTGAGCCGCATACCGAGCCGCTCCATGACGGCACGCGATCTCTGGTTCGCGACAGCCGTGAAAGCCACGATCTCGTCCAGGTGAAGGTGCTGAAATCCGAACGTCATGGCCGATTGCGCCGCTTCCGTCGCATGGCCGAGGCCCCAGTACGGTTTGGCCAGGCGCCATCCGACCTCCACGCAGGGGGAGAACGGTAGGTTGTCCGATGGAACGTGTAAGCCGACGAAGCCGATGAATTGCCCCGACGCCCGTTCCTCGACCGCCCAGAATCCCCAGCCTCGTTCGTCGATCAGTCGCATTACCCGTTGGGCAAATGCATCGCTCTGCGCTCTATCCCATGCCGAGGGATAGTATCGCATGACCTCGGCGTCGGCGTTCATCGCGGCGAAGGGCTCGAGATCTGATGGTCGCCACTGTCGGAGTAGAAGACGGGGAGTGAAGAGTTGAGTGGAGGAGGGCATGGCAAAGTGTCCTGTCTTGAGCGAGGTCATACATGAGTTATCAAGGTGGAGCAGGCGGTCAAAGCGCACGACTAGAAAGCGGTAGGGGGCCTCTCACCGTTTCGACCGCCGGCAGCCGTCCTGTACTGCTTCAGATTCGGTCGCATAACATCGTTCCGCTTTGGTGTGGAAATAAAAGCGTTGTCCGATCATGTGGTAGATGCATCGTTCGCCGCTACGGGGCGTGAAGTTGCCTTTGATCGGATGCCCAGTGGGGCACTCGCCGTTCCTAGACGGTTCGATGCCACTGCGGTGAACGATGGAAGGTCGTTTCTTGGCGGCTTCCGCGTCCGCAACCGCCAGGAGTAGGGCGATCAGAAGCAGATACACCACCAGGGGGCTTACGGGGGTGGGAGCATACGTGAGTCGAGATCGTTTGATCACTGTGGCATTTCGCGGGGCTGGGCGGCGGGAAACCACTCGGTATGCTGATCCCCTTGGCGGCTCAAATAGGTGACCCGCTTGCCCCGAAGAAACGCAAAGTAGCCCTGCGACCCCGCCTTGACGGCACGTTCACAAAAGGCTCGAAATGTTTCCCCATGTTGCTGACTGTCCAGGATGGCTGCGTTGAGTGCCGCCGCATCGAAGTGCTCTGAAATTGGAGACAAGTCTTCAAAGAGAAGGGGCTCGGTGACGACTGCTCCCATGGCGCCGTAGAAGGAGCCGAGCGCATAATCCACATGGTAGTACTCGACACCGTTGGCGAGGAGTTTGCCGACAAATTCAGGAAAAGGCATCGATCCGTTCAGGGTCGCCTTTGCCAACGCTGCAATCTCGTTTGCGTTCAAGGGGCTCTCCCTGTAAAAGCCGTGACAGTGATGAAATGTCATCAACGGCTGTCATGCGTGATGATCCGTGATCATTCGTGCCATGGCGACTAGCGTCATTGTACCTGTGGAGCCGTTAGGTCGTGCCGGCTTGTGTGTCTTTCGGCATCTCATAGCGCAGCTCTGCGAAGCCGGGTCCGATTTTGCGCGCGGACACTAACTGAAGCGGTGGATTCGTGACGCGGCGTGGAAAGAGTGGTTTGCCTCTTCCCAGCGTTACGGAACCGATCTGCACGATCACTTCGTCCAGCAGGCCGGCATCATAAAACTGTCCGGCGAGATCTCCACCCCCGACGATCCAGATGTTCTTCGAGCCAGCTGCCTCGCGCATGTCGGTGTGAATGGCTCGAACGTCTCCTCGAACCAGGCGAATATCGGAGTTCGGCACTAAGAGAAGCGGACGTGTGGAGAACACCCACGTAGGCTGAGAATAGGGCCAGGGGGCACCAGTCTGTTGGTCGGCAATCTTGTCGGTGTGACGGAGCATCCATTCATAGGTCGCCGAGCCCATGGCTAAGGCTCCGACCTCGGCAATGAAGGAGGGGTAACTCGTTTCGTTCACGTCGCCCAGCGGGAACAGCCAGTCTAATGAGTCGTCTTCAGTGGCGATAAAACCATCGAGACTGGTGGCTGTGTAGTACTGCGTCTTCATGACGAGTGATCCGAAGAGTGATCGGTGCGGCCTAACTTACCATGATGCCCTCAACGCAATCGTGCATCAAGCCAGGGTTGTGCATGGGCGTCCTTATGAGCAGCACATCCGGGCTGAACCATTGCGACTCGTTTACCAGTTTGTCCTGTTCGCCGACGGCTACAGAATGTGGCTCTGATGCGCGGAGGGCTAAAGAGTGCGGTGCGCAGCTCTGGTATGAGAGGGCACGTAGCGGTAAGGCCTCAGAACGCGTGGTACGAGGCGGCCTCCGCGGAGTGTTCAGCTACATTTCTTCGACGTCCGAGCATTTTGCCGTCACACGAAGCTGGATACCCTCCTTCGTTTTACCTTGGAAGGTGATCTCGGCCCCTTTGCCGGCCTTGGCCAGCGTGAGCGGCGCCTGATCGACGCTGTATACGGTCGGCTTCTTGTCCGGATCTCCGAACGCGATGCGCACCTCGCCATGCTTTGCTCCCGCCTCGTCAGGATTCGATACGTTAATTCCCGCCTCGGCGATGGCCTTCGCGTCATGCGCGTCGAAATCCTTCCACGCTGCCGAATAGCGCTGTTGTCTTTTCGCATGCAAACAGATCACGGCGTCCGTCGGCGGCTTGTACGTCCCGGCATGAGGACCATTTCCAATCACAATTTCCAGGGTGTTCCCGGCTGGGACAGTAGCAAAAGCCGATGCTGTCAGTGCGAGCAGCCCGGTGAGAAATAGAATCGGATGAAATGGGTTGGGCATACGGTTCCTTCGTCAATGATTTGGAGGAAATATTATTGGCGCCGAGGCGGCCTCTGCACTATTGCGCTGATCGTGGAGATAATCAAGTTTCCCCATCCACTCGCTAGTCGGCGCGTATCTTCATATTGATCGTCGCGCGCGTCGTCCCGGTGATGATGATCGTGGACAAAAACATCCGTCCGGCCTAGCCCCTTCGTCCGAATCCTTCCATCGTCATGACGTCCGCCACGTTCTGTCCATTTACAAAGACATCGGCGAGCGTGCGGCCATAGACATCGTGGCCGTGGGGGACGATGTTGATCGTGCCTTCCTGCATCAGGTGCTCAAGACGGAATGCGGCTTCATGCCCGCCCGGTTCGGATAATTCCGGCGCGTTGTAGCCGCGAATGCGAATGCGGTCGGTGCCATACCGAATGGTATCGCCATCGACCGTCCTGACCTGCCAGCCTTCCACGGTCCGCTCGAATCCCCCCATCGAGAGGGCATGGCGTGGAAGCGATCTCAATCCGCGACTGAAGGAATGCGATTTTTTTGCAAACGGGTTCTTGTGCGGGCGAAGCCCTCGGTCGTGATGTCCGCGTCGATACCGTTGGGATGGATGCTGGGGAAGCGCGGGGCGTTGGTCTGGCTTCAGGTCCCAGCAATCGGCGCAGTGAAAGGGGCTCGGATCATTTCTGATGGCAGGGGTATAGGTGTGGAGAGTGGAGCGGCTTTCTTCCACCGCGCCAAGTGCCGGCGTGGCGGGGGAGGTTATCAGTAACAGCAGGGCCAACCGGCTCAAAAAGCGGGAGTCGGGTACGATGGTGCAGAGCATACTGAACGTCCTTCATTGTTTCAGGTACCCATACACAGCACGGTCCATGCCATGAGTCAGACGGGAGCACTTCGGTTGACAAGCCGAAAAACCGCGTGCTCAAATGCCGACGCAACGCAGCTCGTACTGCATGAAGCGCAGTTCCCCGGACGCGCCGGGCGGTCCGTTTCCGGCGCGATATCACCACAGCGAAGAGTCACGGAGGTTTAACTGATGGATATGTTTGGGAAAGTAGGGCTGGTCGAGGTGCCGATCCTGATCGCGCCCGATCAAAAGGCGTGGATGGATCGCATGATCAAGGAAGGCAAGATCGCGATTCCTCCCGGGGGCACTTTGGAAAAAGGGTCACTGTATTCAATGTTTGTCCGCATGCTTCTGCACAACGCCATGGAAGAGCAGAAGCGGCAGGAAGCGTTGGAGATGGACGACGAGGACGACGACGAATAGCTCAGGATACTGAAAGCGGGTCAAGCAGCGTATCCGATTGGATGCATTTCGTATCAGTCTTGATACGAAATGCATCTCGGAACGAGTCTTCAGGAAGAGCGAGCAAGGCCCGCCGTTTCACACCAGATCAGAGGGATTTGAAGGCGGCTTGAGCCGCATTGAGGGTGCGCTCAATGTCCCGCGGCGTATGAGCGACCGACATGAAGGCGGCTTCAAACTGTGATGGGGCCAGGTACACTCCCGCATCCAGCATGTGGTGAAAGAACTTCGCATAGACCTTCGTATCCGATTTTTTGGCAGTCGCCCAATCCACCACAGGTCCGGGAGTAAAGAACGCACACATCATGGAGGCGACCCGGGTTTGAGTAAGCGGAACTCCCGCTTTGCTCGCAATCTTTCCTAAGCCTTCGGAGAGCGCCAACGATCGTTGTTCAAGTTGTTCGTAGGTGCCTGGTTTCTTCAACCGCTTCAGCGTTTCGATCCCCGCGGTGACCGCCAGCGGATTCCCTGACAACGTGCCTGCCTGATAGACCGGACCGGACGGGGCAATCATCTTCATGATGTCCTTCGCCCCGCCGTACGCTCCCACGGGCAGTCCGCCGCCGATGATCTTGCCCAGGATCGTCAGATCCGGCTTGATGCCGTACAGCGTCTGCGCGCCGCCATATTGGACGCGGAATCCCGAGATCACTTCATCGAAAATCAGGAGCATTCCATGGGCATCGGTCAGCTTGCGCAGGCCTTCCAGGAATTCCGGTGAAGGAGGGACCACCCCCATATTTCCGGCAATCGGTTCGACGATCACGCAAGCCAGCTGCCGGTGATGTTTCTTGATCAGCTTCTCCGCCATCACCAGGTCGTTGTACGGGGCGGTCAACGTGTGTTTGGTGAAGTCCTCCGGGACACCGGGGCAGTCGGGGATACCCAAGGTGGTCAGGCCGGAACCGGCCTTGGCCAAGAGATAGTCACTGTGGCCGTGGTAACAGCCTTCGAATTTCAGAATGCCGTCGCGTTTGGTATAGGCGCGGGCCACGCGGAGGGCGCTCATGACGGCTTCGGTTCCGGAACTGACGAGCCGCACCTGCTCCATGGAGGGCAGGGCGTCGCGAATCATCGTGGCCAGTTGGATTTCTAATTCGGTCGGCGCCCCATAACTGGTGCCGTTGGCGGCGGCCTGTTGAATGGCTTTTGTCACGGTGGCCGGCGCATGGCCAAGAATCATGGGGCCCCATGAGAGCACATAGTCGAGGTAACTGTTTCCGTCGACATCATACAGGCGCGCGCCCTTCGCGCGGGCGATGAAACGGGGTTGTCCGCCTACTGAGCGAAAGGCGCGCACCGGACTGTTGACGCCCCCGGGAATGATCTGCTGTGCCTCTGCAAAGAGTTGTTCCGAACGTTGTGTTTTCATGGGCCTCTTTCATCGAGGGGTGAATGGGGGCGCCAACCTATCATGGGCAATTCAAAACGGTCAATTGAGGCGCCGCGTTTCCATGCGCGCCGGCGGATGATTCGATACAGCGTGGTATCTGAATCGATACATCAGTCGGAGCGCTGGATGGATTCAATCAGATTTTCTACAAAAAATCATGGTTTTTTGTGTAACGAATCGGTGGCGTAAGTCTTGCTGTACACCGGGTGTCATTGCGTAGGAGAATATGATGAAAGTGATCTGCTCCTGGTGTGAAAGCGAAGGGCGACCGGCTGTGGTGCGAGAAAAAGCCCCCCTGGCCGATGGACGCGAAACCCATGGAATCTGTTCCAGCCATCTTCAGCAGATGGGGATCGAGCGGGACCCGCTGGTTCCCTGTTACGAGGAGGGATCGCCGCCGCGGTATGAGTCGGTGGTGGCTCGCAGAAGATCTGAAATGACTCCTGCATGGTTGTGAGTGAGGGGCATGGAGCCTAGCCCGCAGAAGAGACAAAAAATGTCATTCGTCGCCATAATGCCACACGGTTGGCGGTCGGAATGTCTCGATCCCGTCGATCTAGTACCTCTAACCCTCTGAAAAATTAGTAAACCACTCGTCGATGCCCCCTGGTGCGGGTTTTGCGCCTGCTGGGTAGTGCGTCGAACTGCAACGAATGGAGTGACCCAGTGAGAGTGTTGTGTGCCTGGTGTGTG
>ERZ724516.1829-NODE-1829-length-12200-cov-4.486044_pt1 | contig 12200 bp, 9 predicted proteins | sample MGYA00376049_ERZ724516 | MGnify/ENA primary metagenome ERZ724516 (study PRJEB28724, sample SAMN07190886) | activated sludge metagenome | isolation source: activated sludge of sewage treatment plant in Hong Hong | place: USA: Christiansburg, Virginia | collected... | reverse complement strand
AAAGCGGTCTCGCAACGAAACGGCGCTTTCATGCGCCGGATCGAAATTACGTACAGCGCTCAGCAGAGTATCCGCATGGCCGGAATCTTTGGATGATTTATACCCTGCCTCAACAGCAGCCCCGACCAGCCCAAAGAGGACGGCGCCGGTATGCGTCATATTGTCACGTGCCACCCGCACTGAGATCGGGTGCGGAGAATCCACGAACACTCCCGCCTTTTTAACCTGTGCTAGATCAGTCCCGCTCATAGTGGCCTTCGTGCCGGTCGTTGCGACACAACCCGTCACGAGCGCACCGATGATGAAGAGGAAAGGCGTTCTGAGCGTGAGCAACCAGAAGCAGTTGGCCCTTGCCATAAAAACTCCTTATGCAAAGAGAAGGCTGTACGGTTTCGACTAAACTAGCATCGAGTAGCGAGAATGACTCGAAGATTTCACTTTTTTCGGATGTCCGTAATTCCTACAGCTGAGGAGACTGGCTGGTCTGTTCGAAATCGGCGGCGGATATGTAGTCTGGCAATGGTGGCGGAACGGCAGCCACTGGAGCGTCGGCCTGCTGGGCGCTGTCATTTTGATTTTGTACGGGATCGTGCCAACCTACCAGCCCTCACACTTCGGCCGGGTCTATGCCGCCTACGGCGGCTGGTTCATCATCCTCTCGATCATCTGGGGATGGCTGGTCGATCACGTCGAGCCGGATCGCTTCGATGTCATCGGGGCGATGGTGTGCCTGGCGGGCGTGGCGGTGATGATGTATTGGCCAAGGCAGAAAGACGGGAAAGAGGAAGAGGCTGGCCAGGCAGTTCCCTGTCCTCGCGCAACGCGCGGTCGAAGACTCCCCTCGTTAGACACGCGTATTTAGAGAACTTCCCGACAATCTAGACGCGGAGTAGTCGATACAGCCTGCCGAGCATTCTCACATGGAAGTGCTTTTATCTAAACGACGGCCCACTGCCCTCAGGGCGACCAGCACTGACACACCAGTACCGAATAACACCAGCGTCGGAGGGATGGGCACAAGGGAGAGCGACGTGAACCTGCCGTTCACGGAACCGAAGCCCAACACATTTCCCAGGGCATCTCGATTCGTGAAGGCAAAATTCGCCGACCGTTGCGCGAATGCACTGAGACTCGGAGGAGTGCTCGGTAAGGCGTCATCGCTAAAGACGCTCTGAGACGGGTCTACCAAAAACACGTTCATTTGCCGGAATCGCCAACCCGCAACTTCGGGTCCTGTTCCAAGTCCCGACACTGAATACCGGTCCTGGATCGCCGCTTCGTTATTGAAGACAAATATTCCATCGCTTAGACCGGTCGGCTGCTGAGAAGGTACGATGGCTTGCCCCGCGATGTTCACACTGAAGGATGTGAGCCCACGATAGATGCCCGTGCTCGGTGAGGACGCCACATCCGGCGTTGCCGTGTCGAAAGTGTACGCTCCGAAGAAGGGCTGACCGGGGTTGAAGCCTCGTGCAGTCCCGAGCGTCGTCGTGACATTGGTAATTTCGCCGGCAAAATAAAATGTCACAGGAGCAGCTTCTGTGGGATTCCCAAAGCTTCCCATAAAGAGCAGGCCACAAGTCATTGCAACGATTTCACCCAAAATCATGCGATATGACATGGTCAACGAATCCTTTTTGATAGTAGAAATGAGGCAGCAATGCGGCCGCCTTCGCGTCGCGTCCAACGCTGGAAACTTTTACCACTTACTACGTATTTCATCAAGCGCTTTGTAGCCACGAATCTGGCCTAGCCCCACGCTACTGACCCTCATGTGTCGCCGATCTCCTTGAACTCTAGCTACCCCGATGTTCGCATTGCGCACAGTGACGCGCTAGAGCTTCGCCCGGTAGGCCGGAGACCTGCCGGCAGTAGGATGACTGAAAGAGAGCTGTGTGGCGCGCTGATACGGATCGTCCACTATTCGCATCTCGCTGCTCGCAATTGCGTCGAACAACGGACCGCACCGGGGATCACCGAGATAACTCGCTTTCTCTTTCCAATAAATCGACTCGCGAGTGGATGCTTCCCCTGGACCAACTGCTGGCGCAGCATCACCCGCGGAACTTTGGGATCCGTTTGTGGGATGGGAGGAGAATCCTGACTAACAAAGTCGCGCGCCGAAGTGTTTCAACAAATCGTTGCCCGCCGCAGTCGAAAGCTCATTCCTCGTCGAAACCCAGGCCCAGAGAAAAATCCGCATCACGCCTGTTGTCTGATGCCTCATAACCGGCATTGCTTCCTCTAGCCTCGACATGATCGAGAGTGATCCGAATCTTCCGCTGGATCACAGTCACCCATACACCACGCTGGCATGCCCATCGTCACACCGCCGGGACCGGCCCGGTGAATCACGGCCACTTCACATCGTTTCCGGTTCACACTGATGCACATTTCATGACGGTCGCACGCTGTGTGGGACGCCACGCTCAGTGAGCAGAACGAGGGGCTGGCGCAGAAGACTGGCAATGGTCGAGCCTATGGCGGCGGGATAACATGCCACGCTGACAGTATGGCTCAATGACCGGCCCGCGACGCGGCCACGGGGCGGGGTCGCCTGTATGAATCGTTCCTAAATCGCATCGAAGTAAGAATCACTCCGAGCGCCGGTGCAACGGGGCCGCCCGTTCGGTGAGGAAGCCTGGGTGTGGGGGTTGGCGAATCAGTTTGGAATGGAATCGCCCCTTTGGCACGGGTCGACCGAAAGGGTTCTGAGAAGAAACTCCCCGAAACTGTAGGCTAGCGAAACAGGGGTTTTGTGAGAGGACCAGTCCCGAATCTACCGAATGCCGATAAATCTTCCCCGTAACAGATATTCGTAGCTCTCCGTCAAGACCTTCGTAATATCCGGGGCGTGATAATCGAATTGCTCAAAGACCGTCTTGAAGCCCAAGTCGTACATCAGTCCGAGGAGATCTTCCCGCTTCACCCAAAATGACTGGCTATTGTGGAAGGAGGCCCACCGAAGCCCTTGCCGTTCGTCAATGGAGGCATTGTCCTGGAACTCTCTGTACCAGCGGCCGTTCAGAGACTCGTTCGATGTCATGGGGGACAGCACATAGTGGGGCTTGACCCGATCGGACTCGATCGAGAAGTGCGTATCAAGAATGAGCAATTTTTTCGTTTGCTTGGCCACCTGTTCCAGAAATGCTTTTGGTTGATCCAAGTGATAGAGCAGCCCGCAGCAAAACACCGTGTCAAATCTGCCGTAACGGGAAAAGTTCAACACATTGTCCTGCACGAATTGCAGGTTCGGCAGGCTGACGTGCTCCTTCACATAGGTGCAGCATTGAAAGTTCGCATCGCGGACCTCGATGCCCACCGCCTCGAATCCCATCCTGGCAAATCCGACCGAATAGCCCCCTTCTAAACATCCCAGATCTGCAATTCGATGGTTCTCCTTGCCGGCAGGAAACACCAGGTCTAACACCCTCCTGAGCGAGTGAAACCCGGCCCACTCCTCCGTTAAGAGTGGCGCATCGGGTATGGTGCGCCTGCCGTCATCGAGCCGGATGTTGTGTGCAGTAAAGGGAGGCACCGTCATACCAAGCACCTTTCAAGAAGGTTCAATGTCACAATGCCGACTGCTCTAGCCCAGACGTGATCCGCAAGCCATATATGCCCCATAACTCTGAGTCTGTCCATCACAGAACGGGAATTGGACCTGCCGACTCGGGCACAGAAAGGTGGCTGTCACATGCGGCCCCTCTCACGTCTGGCCATCGCACAGTCCGCCTGCCGCTCCAGAAACTCGCACCAGGCAGAGTTATCTCGTCCTTGCCCGATTCTTTTTCCAGATCAGCACAGCAACGAGAATCGTCAGCGGCACCAGTAGCAAGAGCCCGATTGTAAGGCTATACAATGGCGCGCCGAGCAAGCCGGAGTTGCGGGAATCGTGATAGTCGACCCCGCTGGCCGCGATGAACGACGCCACCAACACGCCGACAATCGAACCCACGACCACGCGCAGGAGCCACCACCAGCCACCGCCTCCCGGCAGATAGGCCGTCAGAAGTGTGAGGGGAATCCCGATTGACGGAATCGCAAGCCAGAGCGTTTCAAGGAAATCATTTCCCGCCGCAGTCGAAGGCGCATTCCTTGCGGCGAAGAGACTGGCCACAAGGCTGATCGCAATCCACAGCCCTTCAGGCCCAAGCAGAAGAGAGGCAACACGCTGCATCACGACCTCGCGGGCGGCATCTTGATCTCGCGACGGTAACGAGTCAACCGGCGTGATCCTGCGGCACTCGCTATTTACTGACCTCACTTCTCAGGCACAAAGCGCACCGGCACGCCTTTCCATCCCACATCATCGCCGTGCGTGCGGAGCCCCAATGGTCTCGGACATCAGGCCTCCCCTTCAGCCTCTCTCGATGCGCGTATTCAGTTTGTGACGAGGGGATGTTCCTCTATAATTTAACCTAGTGGTGCGGAGGCCGGGCTGTTCAATGACCTATCAGATGGAGGTTGCCATGGTTTCTGTTCCCCTGAGCGATCTGAAGAATGATTCGATCAACCCCGACGACGCAATCCTGCTTTTCGAAAAGGGCGACCACAAGGTCTATTGGATCGGCACACACACCGGCGGAGACGAGATCGAGTGCAACACCTACCTGATTATCGATGGACAGGAAGGCTATCTGCTTGAACCGGGCGGGTTCGACCGCTTCCCGCATGTGTTTAAAAAAGTGTGTCTTCTCCTCAGCCCGATGAGCATCACCCACCTGTTCTTCAGCCATCAAGACCCCGATATCTGTGCCTCCTTTCCCAGTTGGACCAAGTGGAATGAAGACATCAAGCTGGTCGTGTCGAGCTTATGGACACGATTCATGCTGCATTATGAAACCAGGGACGTGAGCGGGAAGGCTCACACTCTCAATTTCGTCAAAGTCCCGGACGAGGGTCTTTCCATACCGTTGAAAGACGGCGGCCGACTCGATTGTCTCTCCGCGCCCTTCCTGCATTCCCCCGGCAATATTCTGGTGCACGATACGGTCAGCGGGTTCCTGTTTTCAGGAGATGTCGGAGCAGCCATGTACAAGGACCGCACCTTCAGGCTCGTCATCGATGATTGGAACGCGCACACCCAAGCCATGCAGGGATTTCATCAGCGCTATATGTCGAGCAACCGAGCGGTCGCCGGGATGAACAAACGACTTGCGCCACTGCCGATCACGGCGATTCTTCCTCAGCACGGCTGCATTTTTCGCGGGGAAGAGGTCTCGCGCTTCACACAATGGCTCGGCAAACTCCCCGTCGGAGCCGACTATTTCTATCCCGACCTGGCGTGAATCCTGCGGGCCGGCGAGTGTGCCGCCTCCGCCGTCCTCCCTGCACAGGCTGACAGACGGCTGCAACCTGACAGACGGTTGCCGTGCCGTCGCTCGTTCCATCGCCGCATAGTCCTCCGCCTGCTCGAATAGACGGATCACGTCGTTTTCCTGATTCAGCATTACTCCCGCACACCAACAGCTGAGCTACGAGATGAGCACACCGTTCAGTGCCTCGCCATCGATTTCCCCTCCGCGGAATGAGATCTGCTACTATCCGCCACAACCTACTAGGCGAGAGCTGAGCTGATCTCAACAGCACGGCGGCTCTTTCCCTGAGAATCAGGACAAGATCGGAGCACTCGTTCGTGGACGACAATACTATGGACAACACTGCCCTCTCGACCTCCCGCTCAGGCCTGGTTGCACGATGGCAGCAGATCCCGCTGTACGGGCGCATCATCATCGGCGTGGTACTGGGTGTGGCGACAGGGCTAGCATTAGGAAGCCAGGCGGCCTTCCTGGCAACGCCCGGCAAGCTAGTGCTTCGCCTCCTGGGTGCGCTCGCCCCACCGCTGATCCTGGCCGCGATTGTGCACACCTTCATGACGACGCATCTTGGCGGGCCACTGGCCGCACGCCTCCCACGCCTATTGTTGATGAATACCTTGGTGGCGATCACCGTTGGACTGACCGTCGCCAACGTGATTCAACCGGGACGAGGTGCGGGGCTCGCGCCCTCAGAACCCGCAGTCGAAACCACGCAGACAGCAAATCCGCTCGTGGCATTTATCGAGAATGTGCCTAAAAGCCTACTCGGACCGTTGGGTGACGACGGGAAAGTGATCGGAGTCATCTTCGTCGCCGTAGCCTTCGGCATGGCCCTGCGCAAAGAACGTCATCGTCCCCTCGGAACGGTCGAGCACCTGGTTGAACTCATTCTGGAGTCGCTGATTAAGATTCTGCACTGGATCATCGCGGTGGTGCCCCTGGCCGTGTTCGGCATCGTAGCAAGCATCGTAGGGACGGAAGGCTTCGCGCAGTTTCAAGCGCTGGGCATCTTTGTCCTCAGCGTGCTACTCGCGCTCGCGATCCAAGCCGCCTATTATCTGATCCGCATTCAGTTTGGATCATGGGTGCGTCCGCTTGATGTGATTCGCGGCGGACGCGACGCGCTGGTCATGGCGTTCTCCACGGCGAGTTCGACGGCCACGATGCCGGTGACTTACGCGGCGCTCAAGGACCGCATTGGCCTGCGCGACCAGTCCGCCAGCATGGGCGCACTGGTCGGGGCGAATTTCAACAACGACGGCACCGCCCTCTACGAGGCCATGGCGGCTCTGTTCATCGCGCAAATGATCGGGCTGGACTTGAGCGCCCATCAACAACTCATGGTGGTGCTCACGAGCATCATCGCCTCCGTCGGCGCAGCCGGTATTCCCGAAGCCGGTCTCGTCACGATGACGATGGTCTTCACGGCCGTCGGCCTCCCCGTGCAGTTCATTCCCGTCCTGCTCACGGTGGATTGGTTTCTCGATCGCTGCCGCACGGCGATCAATGTCATGGGTGATATGAATGTAAGCTGTCTGCTGGATGGAAAAGAGCGGGAATCAAACGAGGTATCGCCCCCACCCCCACTGCAATAGCACGTGCCTATGAAGATTCAGAGAAGCTGAGAAGCTCCTCGGCGCACTGCGACTCAGGCTTTCTTTCCACTGCGAGCCGCAAGGCGCGACTCGGCTGAGGCCCAACCGGCGTCGAAGGGATGCCCGGCGGTGTCCAGGTCGATGACCACTGGGGCGTGGTCCGACGGCAACGGCTTCCCCTTCCTCGCCTCGCGATCGATCTCAGACCAGACCAGGCGCTCTCTCAAGGGCTCACTCACGAGCAGGTGATCGATGCGCATACCGATATTCTTGTGGAAGTTCCCGGCGCGGTAGTCCCACCACGTGTATCGTCCTGCTTCCGGGTGATGCACGCGGTACGCATCGATGAATCCCTCGCGCACAATCCGTTCGACCGCCCGCCGCTCGGGATCGGACACGTGTGTGCCGCCGTGACAGGCGGCGGGGTCCCACACATCGATATCGTGAGGCGCCACGTTGAAATCGCCGCCGATGACGCAGGCTGTCTGCGATGCGCTCGTCCGCTCGAGCCATCGTGCGAGCTTGTCGAACCAGATCAGCTTCGCGTGATAAAAAGGCGAATCGACCTCACGACCGTTCGGCGCGTAGATGCTGATGATGCGCACCCCGCCGCAATCGGCCGCCAGCATCCGCGCCTCGGCGAACGGCTCATCATCCCCGGTGTCAGTCGACTGTGACCGCTGCAACGGCTCGCCGAAATTGGTGATCACGCCGCCGATGCCGCACCGGCTCGCGATTGCGACGCCGTTCCATCGACCTTCACCATGGTGCGCCAGCTCATATCCGGCTTGGGTGAATGCTTCGACGGGCGCATCGGCATCCGCCAGCTTCGTTTCCTGCATCAGCAACACGTCCGGCTTGGCCCGATCCAGCCACCAGAGGACTTTTTCGAGACGAGCCTTCAGCGAGTTGACGTTCCACGTCGCAATCCGCATGTCCTAGAGTATCCTATTTCGAGAGCAGCATGCCAAATCGGGAATCGATGCCGCAGTAGCCACTCACGTCAAAACCGAAGTCATGCATGGGCGAAGGAGACAGTGGAACATTGAGCTGCATGATGGTCATGATCCGGCTTCGACCCCACCCCAGCCCGTAAGCCGGCACAAGCAGGGGGCGAAGTCTCTTTGCCAGGACAACGAAGATGCTTCGCGGCAGGAAGCGGCCAAGGGAAACGTCAGGACCAGGGTCATACAGTCATAACCGTTTCTTGATGTGATCAGGACCAACGGGTAACGCCCTTGTGCGACTGTCTGCGGTCGCGGGCAGGCCCGAATATTTTGTCGGGCCATTTTGCCACTCCACTGATCTGCCATACGTACTCCGTGCTACGCCTGATAGGGCCCCACCCGCTCCGTTCCGTGAGTCTGTGGCCCTTGCGGCCACAAGACGGAGATCCACGCACTGCTTTCTACCTAGATACTTGCAATCAGACGAAGCTTTGAGTATCTTGTGGCCCCCCGGCAGGACGGGTTTCGGTTGTGTTACGTACTTTCGCGTGACCAGCTACACTGTAATCGCCGTGATGTGCGGATGAATACTTCCGACAGCCCCTTCTCGCACAGGCATCGCTCAGTAGACCCGGCGGTCTTGGACCATGGGTACACCGCTCCTCGAGATCAGCGGCGGCGATTACTCCGCCTCCCCGCTTCAGAGCATGATCCCGGCCTTTCCGGTCAGGATTTCAACCAGCACGAGCACTTCCTCACGAGCCTTCTTGACGTTACACCGCCGTCTACGCCGTGGCCGACGCTGTCGGGAATAGCCGATGGCATGGCACGGACGACCAGGCCCCCAACAGCGCACCACGTGAACATATCGATTCGATGGGAGAACGCAACATGGCAGAAACTGCTGCGCCATTACTGATCGGCCAAAAGGGAGAGCTTCCCAAGAAGGAAGGCTATACCACCGTCAGCGTCACACAGGGGTATACGGAACGAATATTCAACGGCGTTGCGGGCATGACCACGCGGAAGATCCGCGTCTGCGGCGTGAAGCTGATCTGGGATGAATACGAAAACACCAACCCCACCGGCAACCCGGATGAGGTGACGACCAAATTATTTAACTACAGCGGCAGCAACGACATCGAATCGTTGGAGATGTATGCGGACGAAATCGTCATCAGGAGTCCGTTAGTCTTTCCGCAAACCGATCTCTGGATCTGCACCCGCAAACTTGTCTTTGAAGGAAACGGCAGTATTACCACGACTCCGATGCCTCATCCTCCCGCCTACACGACGAAGCGCGACAACAGCGGCAGACCGTTGAACGAACAAGACCAGATCGAGGCAAAGAACGGCCTCAATGGAGCACGCGGCGGCCATATCATGCTGTGCCTGCCGGAAGGTACCAATATCGCTGTCCCTGCCTCACCTACGCCGGTGCCACGATTCATCACGATAGGCGGAAAAGGCCAGGATGCTGAGAGCGGCGGCTATCTGGATTATGTTCCCAAGGCCAATCAACGGAAGGCGCCGGGCGACGAAATGAAAGGCGGATTCCTCAAGGCCACGAATGTCGAGAATATTTCGAAAGATGAATTTAACGAGGGAAGATATGACTCGAGCGACTGGCAATGGCCAGATCGATGGAAGGATACGTTTGAAAAATCATTTTACGTCATGCATGCCAAGCTTGTCGTTAATATAGATAGGATATATTCGAAGATACCTAAATCAAGTGAACGGGGCGAACGCGTATGGCCAGGTGGGGTGCCAGAAGCATTTCCCTCTGGCAAAGGAGGGAACGGTGGTGAGGGAGGCATGTTCCGGTGTTTCTGGGGCAAGACTGGCGTCGCGGTTGGCGGAGCACTGTCGGGGGAGAGCACAGCGCTTTATGTGCGGACCGATGGCGGGGAACCTGGAACGTCTGCAGAAATAGCCTCTCGTCAACCGGAAATAAGGACCGATTCGAGTAGGCCACCGGCATTCATTCATATGAAACTGGCGCATCGGGGTGGCGCCGTATTTCCTGAAACACCGTCTCTTGACATCGAACGATGTCCATTTCCCATCGTGGCCGGTAAGGGGGCTGCCTCTCGTAGTGGTCAGAAGGGGGAGCTCGGTTCGCGCAAACCATTCTATCTAGAGGTGACTCCGTACCCCGATCCCGCCTCGCCTGAGCAGCGCAAAAAATTGCTGGACGGCTACCCCAATGGTTGGCCAAATCATCTCGCCGTAGAACCCGCGTTGCAGTACGCACGCGATGCCTATCTGAACGGGTATCGTGACGAAGCACGCGAGATCCTCACCTGCTACCGCGACGTCATTGAATGGGTTCCGGAAAACGGACGCAGTGCGGCGCTGGCTGGGCAGGCGACCGAAATTGCCATCCTCCTGACGCAGCTCAAGAACAATCTCGACTACTACGGTAATCCACCGGGCTGGCTGCCTCGCCTGTCGCTGATGTCGAATCTGCAACTGTTCCTCGAAGACCAGAAAAATGCGGTGAGCCTTCTCTATTTTGCCTACAAACTCGAGAAGTCCTGGGCTCAGGTCCAGAACCATGCACAGTTGCTCAAGAGCACCCGCCAAGCGCTGTCTGCGGCCATTGCGCTGGCGAAAACGAATTACAGCGAAGGTCTCGCCTTGCTCGAATCGAGCCGCAAGGAGCTGGCTACCGTTCAGGGACAGGCACAGGAAATCGGCCGCCGGATCAAAGCGCTGGATGAGACGATCACGAAACAGGCGAAGGACAAGGCGAAGGAACAGGCCATTCTCACCGGGATCTGCGGGATTGCCTCCGGCTTGTGCAAGATCATTCCCGTCGGCCAACCGTTTCTCGGCGCCGCCGGCGATGCCGTGTTTCAGCCGCTCGCAAACATTGATCTGTCCAACACGAATGCCGCGGAAGAAGCCTTCAAATTTGCAGGCGGGATCGGCGAAGGCATCACGACCTTCGTGACCAACAACCGAGATGATGTCCTCGCAGCCTCCGACACCTCGTTCACCAAGAAACTCGAACGGATTGAGGGCAACTTCAACGCCACGGAAGAGGAAGTCTCCAAAATCAACGGTCAGATCGAAACCGAATTCGATAGCAAGGTCGGCGACTACAAGGCCAACCTGGAAAAAGAGATCGCGACTCTGGAGGAAGAAGCCAAAACCATTACAGACGAAGCCAAGAAAAAACAGAAGAAGGCCAAAGCCCTCTCATTCAAGGAAGAGCTGGCGCTGTACAAGAACCGAAAACTTGATGAAGCAGTGGTGAGGCTGCGTCAACAAATTTCCGATGCCGACACCAACGCTCTTACCAAGGCGGAACGAGATGCGAAGGATAGGCTCTTGACGCAGGTGGCCGCCCTTCAGGGGAAAAAAGACGATCTCGCGAAGAACTCTGCCACGCTCAAGCAGAAACAAGCGGATCAGCAGAAGTTTCTCGGCGAGGCCATGACGCATGTGGCACGCATCGGCCAGGGGGTGAGTACCATGGCCGCCGGTTTGACGAAGCTCGTCGTGCCGGTTGACCGCAACTCGCCGGAAGTACAGGCCATTAAGAACAAGATCGCCGAGAGCGCCCAGTACAAGGCGGAATTTCAGGGGCTGATGGACTCGCTCGACAAGCTCGTGACTCAAAAGGCTCAGCTCATGGAGGGGGTAGAACGGGCCCAGCATACCTTGTCGGAATCCTGTGCCACCATCTCCAAAAGTCTGCTGCAAAGCGCGGCCATCGGCCGCCAGATGCAGACCATGGGCAACGCCTTGGATCTGGAAGTGAAGCTGTACGCGCGTGCGCTCCGGCAGCGCTCGGAAGAGCGCCTGAGAAAGTCGCTGTACCACGTGGTCAAGTCATACGAATATCACACGCTGAGTCGGGTCCCTCAAGACTTTTTCCAAACCAGCATGATCGAGAAGATCAAGCAACTTGAGGAAGCCAAACTGGCAGCCGGACAGCTGGATCAGACGCTCGCAGAGAACGATTTTAACCAAATCTATGAAACGGTCTTCAAGGCCAAGTTTGCACAACTCGGGCAGAAAATTACCGACGACCTGCAACGCGTCAGAGCAAGCATGGAAAACCGCTACCTCTGCACGTTGAAACCCGCACAGCTCACGCAGCTCACGGATACCTGGCGATTCACGTTTAAGATCGTCGAGGACTTTGCGAAGACGAGCGGGAACTCAGAGAGCGTGATCGGCGCGCGCATCATCGGCATCGCACTCAAGACACTCGACATTGCCACTACCGACAGGGGCCTCTCGCTGGATATTGAGTTCACGCACTCAGGCAAACATCTCATTACCGCGCCGCGTGGCTTTCAGTACTTTGTACAAATCGGCAA
>ERZ724516.1825-NODE-1825-length-12214-cov-4.497738_pt1 | contig 12214 bp, 10 predicted proteins | sample MGYA00376049_ERZ724516 | MGnify/ENA primary metagenome ERZ724516 (study PRJEB28724, sample SAMN07190886) | activated sludge metagenome | isolation source: activated sludge of sewage treatment plant in Hong Hong | place: USA: Christiansburg, Virginia | collected... | reverse complement strand
ATTGGTTCGGGTAAACACATGCTTCGGGAAAAAGCAGTTGTGCTGGATTCCGTGCGCATGCATGTCACGCAGCAACGCCGCGACAGCCTTCAGGATTTTCAGGCGGATCGCCCGTGGGGGCGCCCCTTCCTTCAACCAGCGCTGCACCCGGTCTTCCATTGAGACGAACCCGGTCAGCTCTTCGGTAATCAGTATGGCGCGATCGTCCTTGCCGACCTTGCGCATGCCGAAGTAGACCGGCACCAGCGTCGCCACGCCATTGGCCTGGTAACGCATGATGTGCTGGAATTCCCGCAGGAAAGTAGGTGCGCCGAAAACAGGGTGGCTCCACACTCTGGCCTTGTGATTTTCCTGGCGCTTGAGAAAGATGGCGCAAGTACCGCCCTCGGGCAGTTTGAGTTCACAGCGTGAAACCCCGCTCCAGCCACCCCGGCGGTGATTCGGCTCCTCGAACCACTCAGCCTTGAGCGCCCAGAGTGCATCAAAGCCGGACAAACCGTTGTGCGCCAGAATCGGGCGCCAGCGCTCGTTGATGTAGTCTTTCATCGGGTAAGCAATCCGCCAGGGGTCAGGCTTTTTTGACCTTGAGCACGTAAGCGCGCCACTTGTCCCAGTATTTGACGAAATCGACGTGACCGACGATTTCAAGGCCCGCCGCCGCGAAGTCGCTTTCAATGTCGCTTCGGGCAAAAACGAAGCGATCGATTGCCCGGTTGGCGCCGCGGGTCTTCAATTTCCGCTCATCGTTGATGCGATGGCGATAGGCCCTGAAATTGCCATCGACCCACAGGGAAACGATGATGGTGTCCGAACTGATGCGGGCGAACTCCTTGAGCATCAGAACCCGGTCTTCGCTCTTCTCGATGTGATGCATCAGGCGAATGCTGAAAACGCATTCGACAAAGTTGTCCGGCAGTTTGGTATCGAAGGCCGAGCACTGGAACGTGCCCTTTACCCGGGCAGTGACAGCCTTGGGGCGCAGGTCCATGCCGGTATCGATCATCGCCTGGCTGTTGTCGGCCACATAGATCGTGCGATCCGGCTCTTCGGTCAGCATTTCCCAGAAACGGCCGGTTCCGCAGGGCAGGTCAAGAACCGACTTGGGGCGACCGGCCATGACCAGCGCCTTGCGCGCCATGCCCACTTCGCGCCAGGTCGATAGCCGCCGCCAGAAGCCGGTATTGTGCTTCTCGAAGTACTTCCGCGCGTGAGCGGGGTCGTATTTCTCGGAGAATTCGTAGTGCGGCGCTGCTTCGTTGTCGTTTGCCATGTCGGAAGTGCTTGAAAGAAAGCCGAATATTATGCCTCAAAACCCCCTTCTCCGGTGCGTCGGCGGGGTTTCCGGGGTCCGTCTTGCCAGCCTCCACCGACGACATTCACCGCAGACCACCCCTTCGACACAGGGCCACGGGGTGTTCCTGTACAATTACGCCCCTATCTCTCCACCTAAGTGCTTATCGTCATTGATGAAAGACAATATCGTCACACCTGCCGCCGATGAAAATCGCGTCCGCCTATCGGTTGTCGTCCCGGCCTTCAACGAACAGGACAACATCGTTCCGCTGACCGAAGAGATCATCGCCGCGCTGGCCGCGCTTGAGGGCGGCTTCGAAGTCATTCTCATCGACGATGCCAGCACCGATGCGACGGCGGCAACCATCGCCGGTTTCAACCACCCCTGCGTTCGCGGCGTGTTTCATCGCGTTAACTGTGGCCAGAGTGCTGCCGTTGCGGCTGGTTTTCAAGCGGCTCGCGGCGAATGGGTGGCCACGCTGGATGGAGACGGCCAGAATGATCCGGCGGATCTTCCGGCCATGCTGGCGCAAGCCCGTCAGGAAAGCGTCGACTGCGTCACCGGGGTGCGAAAAAAGCGGAAAGACAACTTCATTCGTCGCTTCTCGTCGCGGGTGGCCAACGGTTTTCGCAACTGGATCACCGGCGACCAGATCAGCGACAGCGGCTGTGGCATACGCGTTGCCCGACGCGCGGCGCTTCGCGAAGTTCCGGTATTCAACGGCATGCACCGTTTCCTGCCGACGCTGCTGCGCGGCCAGGGCTACGTTGTTGCCGAACGGCAGGTCAACCACCGCGAGCGCACCCGTGGCGTCTCCAAGTACGGCGTACACAACCGCCTCTGGCGAGGCATCCGCGACTGCTTCGGCATCCGCTGGTACCTGAAGCGCGCAGTGCGTTCGGACCGGATTGCGCCGCCGGCAAAATGAAAGATGACGCTGTAGAAGCCGAGATCTCCGAAACACAGGAAGACCCGACGGTTCCCGAAATCGAGCAGGTCGCACAAGCGACTTCGCGCAAGCTGCTGATCCTGATCGGCGTCGCTGCGGCACTGTTCATCATCATGCAAGCCACCCCGCTGGGAGCGCAGATCCGTGACTGGGAAACCATCACGGAAATCGTCAAGGCTGGTGGCTGGAAAGCCGATCTCTACTTCGTCCTGATCAGCAGCGCCCTGATCCTGATCGGCATGCCGCGACTCTTGTTTTATGCACTTGGCGGCTATGCCTTCGGCTTCTGGGAAGGGCTTGTCCTGTCGCTGATCGGCAGCCTTTTGGGCTCATTCATCACCTTTCGGGCGGCGCGATGGGGAGGCCGGAAATGGCTGACCGAACGCTTCGGGCACCGCCGCTTTTTCGGGCGTATCGTCCACGCAAAACCGACTATCGCCTCGGTCGCATTCCTGCGCATGCTGCCGGTCGCCAATGTCGTCATCAATGTCGGGCTTGCCTTGGGGAAGGTGCGCAATCGCGCATTTTTCTTGGGCTCCCTGATCGGATTCCTGCCGCAAGGCGTCGTTGCCGTCCTGATCGGCAGCGGCATGGGCGAAGATGTCCCGGCGTGGATGGGCGCGACCCAGATCGGTCTGGCAGGTGCCATCCTGCTGGCCATATTTTTCTACACTTCCTGGCACCGCAGCCGCCGTACCTGACCGCAGCTGCCTTCGCGCACTTTTCACTCCATGGAAAACAAGCTCAACTCAGCGCGGTTCTGGATCCCACTGATCTGCCTGCTCTGCGCTGCGCTCTTCGCCATCAGGATCACCGGGCCGACCGACCTCGAGGGGTACGCCCAGATGCTCAACGTGGGCTACGTCATGGACATGATGTGGCAGGGCCACTGGCTGGTACAGCACAACATCGAAAACGGCATCATGTCGAAGCCGCCGCTGCACACCTGGCTGATCGCCCCGTTTGCCGCACTCCTCGGCATCAACCACCTGGCGCTTAGCCTGCCCTCGCTGTTTTCGGTCCTGGGTCTGGGCCTGCTCCTTTTCCACGTCGGGCGACTGCGCTTTGGCATCGTCGCCGGCGGCTTTGCAGCACTGGCGATGGTGCTGGCCAGCCCGATGATGGACAAGCAGATCACGCTGGTACGCACCGACCCGCTCTTCGCATTGACCATTGCCGCAGCAGCCTTTGCCGCTTTCAATGCCTGGGAAAGCGATAAGAGTGGCAGCAAGAACTGGGTGCTTTTCTGGCTTGCCGGAGCCCTGGCAACGCTGACCAAGGGGCCGCTGGGCGTACTGCTCGCGGCTGGCGGTCTACTCGCCTATTTCTGGGAAAAACGAACCGACCCCGACACCCAGGCACCTCGTGGCTCGCACCTTGCGGGCATAGCAATTTTTCTGTTTATCGTTCTTGGCTGGTTCCTGCTGGCCTATCAGCAAGCGGGCAGAGAACTGACTGACAAGCAGTTCGGCGAAGAGCTGGTTGGCCAGGCAGTAGGCGCACACAAGCCTCCTTATTCGCTGCGCAACGCACTGACGCCTACCGGCTTTCTGCTGATGCGCTTTCTGCCCTTCAGCCCCTTCATGTTTTATGCCTTGTGGCGCGTGTTCCGCCATCCTGCCGAGAACCCTCTCGAGCGTCGATTCGAGCGTTTCCTGACGTGCTGGCTACTGCTGGGTGTATTCCTCTTTTCGGTGATCAAGCATCAACGCCCTGACCATCTGCTACCCCTGTGGCCTGCTGCGGCCTTGTTGATCGGTCGCGAGCTGGCAACCCTTGGCAGCCGATTCGGCCTGAGCGCTCGCCGCCTGATGCAGATTACCGCAGGCACCTGCATTGTCTTGCTGAGCCTCACTTACCTGCGCTCGCACCAATACATCGCCACCGAAGGCAAGACAACCCGCTACTCGGTCGAGGTGGAGAAGGCTGCGGCAGCGCTGGCGAAGACAAACATCAACCCGGCGCAGCTCGTCCATTTCGATACGCCGGTGACCTTGCAGATGTACCTGAAAACATTCAGGCCATGGAAGACTGCCAGCGAACTGGAGAATCTAGTCGCCAACACCAAGGAGCCAGTCGATATCGCACTGGGACCTTCGAAAATCGAAGCACTGGGTTTTGTTCAACGCTACCCGAACACTGCCCGCATTTTTCGCTGGCCAGTGAATGAATCGAAGGAAGCGGTGATTCAGGTCTACCGCGTCACGCCATGATTCAGCGCAGCGCCGCCACCCCGTCAGGGAGGTGGCAAGTGCGCGTTCAGCCAGCCATGAAGCACTGAAGACTCCGGCCAGTTACGTAGCAGACGAGCGCGATCGCGGCGCCAGGCACGTGCATGCGCTTCGGCGGTCCGGTGTTGCACCATCGCATCGAGATCGATCATGAAAATGCGTCCCTCGTGCCAAAGCAGATTCGTTGCCTTCAGATCGCCGTGACTGATTTTCAACTGGCACAGGGTCTCAAAAAGCGCAGCGATTGCTTTCGCCTCGGCTGCCGGCGGCTCGCGGTCGGCATGTAGATGTGCCTGCAAACTGCTGCCGGCACAAAACGCCGAAATCAGCCAGGCGCGGCGGCGAAACGGGCCGAGGCGTTCCTCGACCAGCGCCAGCGGCGCCGGGGTCGGGATGCCGAAAAAGCACAAACGATGGGCCTCCCGCCAGGAGTGCCAGGCCCGGCTTGGCCGCCAGAAACGTGACAGCGCATGGCCCGCACTCTTCAGGTTATAGCGCTTGATGACGCACTCACCGGCACCAGACGAAGCAACGCCAACCGTGCAAGTGTTCCCCTCTTTGAGCAGGGTGCCGCTGGCAAGCGCCTTGTCCGGATCCGCCAGTAGCGGGGCCAGCACTGCAGCGGTCTGGCGTACGCAGGCCGCAAAGCGCGTCATGGTACGGCTCACGGAAAACAGCGTGCAATCGCGCACCGTCTTGCCGAGAAAATCCTTCAATCGCCAGTCGCGAACGCGCCCGACGGCCTGCTGCAGATGATCGGGGGGTAATCGACAATCGACGTCACCGCCAGCATAGGCGGCGAGCAGTTCGGCTTGATGACTATCCCAGGCAGGTGGCAATTGCGCCAGCAGAATCGCCAGATTGCCCAGTCGCTGCTCCGTATCAAGCGCCTTGCTGGGGCTGATCGCCCGCACGGCATCACCATCGATCACGAAAAGGCGGCCCTCACTGCGCAGGAAATTTCCCAGATGCAGGTCATCCTGAACCAGTCCGGCACGATGCATCTGTGCAAGTAAATTCAAGGCCGGCGCCAACAAGGCAATGGCCTGCCCATCGCCTTCCGGGTCTGCCGAAACACTCGCCCAGACATCGGCAAGACTCTCGGCCGGGTCAAGATAGGCGGTCAGCAAGGCATGGCCGCCTTCGGCCAGAATCTCGGCCCCGATCAACTCGGGCGTCGCAATACCGGCAACACCCAGCGCCTCGATTCCCGCCCGCTCCTTCAGCCAATGGCGATGACTTGCTTCGGCGACAAACAACTTGGCCAGTACGCGACGCCCGTTCAGATCGGCATCGCCAACGATGCGCTTCCCCGGCAGCACCCGCAACAGACGGCGAAAGATCAGTTCCCGGCCATCGCCCAAGGCAATGCGGAACGGTACCGCTGGTTCTCGACCGGCGCCCCGCAGGGTTTTGCCATTGATCAGGGGGGCGAGGCTCATGAGCAGCTCATTCGGCACGCGGTGCAAACTTCTTCCGATAACGCGTCTGCAACCGTGCCGCCTCCCGGTCGAGGTGGGCCAGCAGGCCAGCTTCATCGGCCAGGATCGTGCGCAGGGAGGCATTGAAATAGACGCGAAGAAAACGCAGGAAATCGCGCTGGGTCAAACCGATCTCCAATGCCGAAAAGTAGAGCGAAGCCAGATCCTTGTCGCGCCAGCGGCGCGGCGTCTTCAGCCGCGTCTGCGCCCGGTGCAGGTCGATCAGCGACAGCTTGAAACTGTCTTCATTCGGCATCGGATCAAGGTGTAGTAAAAAATGGCAGATGTAGAAGTCGCGGTGATTGACCCCGCCCTCGTGCATGCGCCGGGCCATCGTTGCCACACGCTCGATCAGCGCGCGCTTGAAGCGGAGCGCCGGGGGCAGCGTCGGCCACTCGCGGCAGTAGTCTTCCAGACTGATGGTCGGCGCCAGTTCCTCGGTAACAATGAACGAGTGCTGCTTCGCCGGGTTATTCCCCCGCATGCCAAAAGCCACGGCGCGCATGGTATCGACACCCAGCACCTGCAATCGCAGCAACGCCAGCCATTCGTTCTGCGCCCCCAGCACCGGCCAGCGCAGTGACAGTAGATTCTTCAGTATCTCGGACCAGCCAACACCGCGATGAATTTTGACGAAATAGCCTCGGCCACCCACCTCAGTACGCAAGGTGCGGCGTGCTTCCAGTTCGCGGAAAACCCCACCCTGCAGCACTTCGACGGCAACAAAGGGATCCTGCCCGGCCCACAGCGAACGGAAGGGTTCTTCGAGCATCAGTGTGGTTTCACTCATGGCCGTGCCTTCAGAATCACGTCTGCCGCCACCTGCGCGTTGTCGTAGATATCCGCCTGCTCGGCAAAGGCCAGCCCGCTGGCCTGCCATTGACAACGCGCTGCGTCGTCCACAAGCATCCGTTGCAGAGTCTCATTCATCACCGCCTGCGCAAAAGGCTCCGGCAAGACGACACCCGCGCCAGCCTCCGTGATGTAGTGCGCGTACCCGCAGACCGCCGTGGTCAGTACCGGCAGCCCGGCGACGACCGCCTCCAGCAAAACCGTGCCGGTGTTCTCGTTGTAGGCCGGATGGATCAGCAGATCGGCGCCAAGCAGAAAACGGGGGATGTCGTCCCTGCCCTGCAGAATATCTACACGATCAGCCAAGCCAAGTGCGCTGGCCATGCGTCGGAAGGCCGACGGCTCATCGGCGCCGATGGCGATCAAGCGCGTGCGAAGACGCAGTTCGTCCGGCAGCGCGGCAAAGGCAGCGAGGCTGCGGTCCAGGCCTTTCGTTTTAAAGCCCGAGCCGATCTGCACGAGCAGACGATCGTTCTCCGCCAAACCGAATTCGACACGGAAACCGGCTCGAATTTCGGCAGCATTCGCCGGCGCCCGGCGGTCGCGCGCAATGCCCGGCGGAAGCAGGTGGAATCGCTCGGTCGGCGTGCCGTAATGTTTGACGAACAGCGGCTGCTGCAACTGCGAGATCATCAGGATCTCGGTGCGGCTCTCCGGCGCAAATACGGCCCGTTCGTAGCCGTAAAAATGCCGATAGCGCCCGGACAGGCGATAGAACGGATTGCGCAGGGTGCGCGCCTTGTCTTCGTAACACGGGTCCGCCGCAAAATAAACGTCGAGCCCGGGCATCTTGTTGAAGCCAATCACACGCTCGGCAGGCCGTTGCGCGAGGTCGCGGGCAACCCAGTCGGTAAATCTGGCGTAACGGCGGGCATTGGTGATCGCGCGCACCGGCACCACGACCACCTCGAAGCCCTCAGGCACTGTACCCCGCCACTCCAGCGTATAGACGCGAATGGCGTGACCGCGCTGCTGACACACGAGGGCGATGCGCATGAAGTCACGCTGCAGGCCACCGTGGGGGAAATATTTGTAGAGGCAGAAAGCGAGTTGCATCAGCTTCCTTCACCGACGAAAGCTGGCGGTGGTTCAACGCCACGCGGCTGCTTGTAGCGGTTGTAACCCCATAGGTACTGGCCGGGGCACTCACGCACGAGGGTCTCGATCTCGCGGTTGATGGCGACCGCCCGCGCTTCAAGGTCACCTTCGACCGGCGCCGCCGGGTTGCGGAAATGCACACGGTAGCCTGCCCCACCCGGCAAACGCTCACCCCACGCAAGGATCACGGTCGCGCCGGTTTCCGTCAGTCGCGCCGCCAGCGTCATCGTGTAGGCAGGGCGGCCGAAAAACGGCAACCAGCGACCTTCGCCGACCTTCGGCGCCTGGTCGGGCAGCATGCCGACCGCCTCTCCGCGCTTCAGCGCCTTGATCAGCCCGCGTACGCCGGAAAGATCGGCGGGCGCCAGGTAGAGACTGGGCCGCGCCCGCCCCTGTTCGATGAATTCCTGCAGCCAGGTCTGTTTGGGCGGGCGGTAAAGGATGGTGATCGGCGCATGCGTGGCATAGACCTGAGCGGTGATTTCAAAACAGCTCAGGTGCGGCGTCAGGAAGACAATCCCCTTGCCCCGGGCCTTCGCAGACTCGACCACATCCCAGCCGATCACCTCGGTCACCGTCGCCACCGCTTCCGTCAGCGGCCTCATCCAGATGCGCGGCAGTTCCAGGCTCATGCGTCCAGCCGAAGCGGCCGCCGCCCAGCGCCAGCGCCGGGCTTCTGCGTCGCCCAGCGCCAGTGCCATGTTCTCCTTCAGATGCCGGCGATAAGTCGGTGACACCATATAAACGACGACGCCCGCCATCCCCCCGAGCAGGTGGATCACCGGCAGGGGAAGCAGGGAGAGGAGTCGGAACAGGAAGCGCATGAGCGGCCTATGAACTTGCAGCAAACGGGAAAACGGCTACAATTATCGTCTCGCCGAGTTAATAGGACAACTTGCAGGGCGAGTCGGGGAGCGAAAACTACAGGTTTCACCTCTCGAAAAATACTGCTAAAGCGTCGCCTGCCCGTGACCCGGGGTCGGTAACGCCGACAAACAAGGGTCGTTTCAGGAGCAGATCAAATGGCAAGCGAATACCTCTTTTCTTCCGAATCCGTTGGTGAAGGCCACCCCGACAAGGTTGCCGACCAGATTTCCGATGCCGTCCTCGACGCGATCCTCGCCGTCGATCCGAAGGGCCGTGTGGCCTGCGAAACGCTGGTTTCCACCGGGCTGGTCGTCATCTCCGGCGAAATCACCACCAAGGCCCACGTCAATTACCGTGAGATCGCCCAGGAAACCGTGCGCCGCATCGGTTACACCGACAGCGATATCGGTTTCGACTACAAATCCTGCGCCATTCTCACCGCCATCAACACCCAGTCGCCAGACATCGCGCAGGGCGTAAACGAAGGGGAAGGCCTCGATCTCGACCAGGGCGCCGGCGATCAGGGCCTGATGTTCGGCTACGCCTGCCGCGAAACCGAAACACTGATGCCTTTCCCGATTCACTACGCGCACCGACTCATGCAGCGTCAGGCCGAAGTCCGCCGCGACGGCCGCCTCAACTGGCTGCGTCCGGATGCCAAGTCGCAGCTGACGGTGAAGTACGTCGATGGCAAGCCGGTTTCGATCGACACCGTCGTCGTTTCAACCCAGCACAGCCCGGACGTTTCGCACGCCCAGCTGACCGAAGCGGTGATCGAGGAGATCATCAAGCCGGTGCTGCCGAAGGACATGATCACCGCCGACACCCGTTTCCTGGTGAACCCGACCGGCCGCTTCGTCGTTGGCGGCCCGCACGGCGACTGCGGCCTGACCGGTCGCAAGATCATCGTCGACACCTACGGCGGTGCCGCGCACCACGGCGGCGGCGCTTTCTCCGGCAAGGACCCCTCGAAGGTTGACCGTTCGGCCGCCTACGCCTGCCGCTATGTTGCCAAGAACGTCGTTGCCGCCGGCCTCGCCGACAAGTGCGAAGTGCAGGTGGCCTACGCCATCGGCGTCGCCAAGCCGGTCTCGCTGATGGTCAACACTTTTGGTACCGGCAAGATCTCCGACGACAAGATCGTTGCGCTGATCGGCAAGCATTTCGACCTGCGTCCGAAGGGCATCATCGTCGCCCTCGACCTGCTGCGCCCGATCTACTCCAAGACCGCCGCTTACGGCCACTTCGGTCGCGACGAGCCGGAGTTCACCTGGGAAAATACAGACAAGGCAGCCGCATTGAAAGCCGACGCCGGCCTGTAGCTTCCTGACGTTGTCGACACAAAGGGGGCTGCAGCCCCCTTTGTCTTTTCCGGCCTCCGGAGACAGTGCATAATCGAAAGCATGCTCAAGAAAATCAGCGTAGAACACCTCACCCTCGGCATGCATCTTCACGAATTCTGTGGTTCGTGGATGGAGCATCCTTTCTGGCGCACGAAATTCGTACTCAAGGACCCTGCCGATCTGGCCAGCGTTCGCGCCAGCAGCATCAAGGAGGTGTGGATCGACGTCGTCAAGGGCATCGACACCACCGAAGGCGTCAGCCGTGAAGCCAGCGAAGCCGAAGTCGAGCAGGAGTTGCAGGCGACCGCCAAGGCTGCTGTTCCTACGGAAGCGCAGCGGGTTTCGATGCGCGACGAAGCCGCCCGCGCCGCACGCATTTGCGCCAAATCGAAACAGGCCGTGGTTTCGATGTTTCAGGAAGCACGCATGGGCAATGCGATCAGTGCCGAAGATTGCGCCCCGCTGGTCGAGGAAATCAGCAATTCGGTGGCGCGCAACCCCGGTGCCCTGATCAGCCTTGCCCGCCTGAAGACGGCGGATGATTACACCTACATGCATTCGGTTGCCGTTTGTGCGCTGATGATCGCGCTCGCCCGTCAACTCGGGCTTGACGAGCAACAGACCCGTGCAGCCGGCCTTGCCGGCCTGCTGCACGATCTCGGCAAGGCGATGATACCGAATGCCATTCTGAACAAACCCGGCAAGCTCACCGACGAAGAGTTTGCCACCATCAAGAAGCATCCCGAACTTGGCCACGCTGCCTTGCTGCAGGGAAGCGGCGTGGGTGACATCACGCTGGACGTCTGCCTTCATCACCATGAGAAGATCGACGGCAGTGGCTACCCGAAAGGTCTGAAGGCAAACGAAATCAGCCTCTTCGCCAAGATGGGGGCAGTGTGCGACGTCTATGACGCGATCACCTCGAATCGCCCGTACAAGGCCGGATGGGATCCTGCCGAATCCTTGCGCAAGATGGCCGAATGGGCCAAAGGGCACTTCGACGAAGCCGTATTCCAGGCTTTCGTGAAAAGCGTCGGCATCTACCCTGTCGGCTCGCTGGTTCGGCTCGAATCCGGCCGCCTTGGCGTGGTCACCGAGCAATCGGAAAAGTCGTTGCTGGCACCCAAGGTCAAGGTCTTCTTCTCGACCAAATCAAATGCCCGCATCCGACCCGAAGAAATAGACCTGTCACGCCCCGGCGTTCAGGACAAGATTGCCGGCCGCGAAGACCCGGCCAAATGGAACATCCCCGATCTCAACGAGCTGTGGGCCGGCACTGCAGCCAGCGGCCTTGGCTGACAAAACCCCGCCAGCGAAAATAAACTGGCGTATAATCCGCAGCTTATCCGAGGAGCGCTGCAGGGGAACACACCCCCCAGGCTCGGTTCAAAACGGCGCTCACTGACAAACCCTGCCGGGCGCAGGGGGCAAGGTGAGCCGCGCAGAGCATCCCCCGCGACATCCATTACCCCTTCCCCGGTCACAGTTTTCAAGGAGTTTTACTGTGACTGCATTCACTGACTACGTTATCGCCGACCTGAGCCTCGCCGACTGGGGCCGCAAGGAAATGCGCATTGCCGAGACCGAAATGCCGGGTCTCATGGCCATCCGCGAAGAATTTGCCAAGAGCCAGCCGCTGAAAGGCGCGCGCATCACCGGCTCACTGCACATGACCATCCAGACCGCCGTGCTGATCGAGACGCTGACTGCGCTCGGCGCCGAAGTCCGTTGGGCCTCGTGCAACATCTTCTCGACCCAGGATCACGCCGCCGCCGCCATCGCGGCCGCTGGCATCCCGGTCTTTGCCGTCAAGGGTGAAACCCTGGTCGACTACTGGGACTACACCCACCGTATTTTCGAATGGGCGGATGGCGGCTTCTCGAACATGATCCTCGACGATGGCGGCGATGCCACGCTGCTGCTGCACCTCGGCGCCAAGGCTGAAAAGGATCTGTCGGTCATCGCCAAACCTTCCTCCGAAGAAGAGACCATCCTCTTCGCCGCGATCAAGGCCAAGGTCGCCACCGACCCGACCTGGTATTCAAGCCGCCTCGCCAAAATCAAGGGCGTCACCGAAGAGACCACCACCGGCGTGCATC
>ERZ724516.1820-NODE-1820-length-12235-cov-7.511494_pt1 | contig 12235 bp, 4 predicted proteins | sample MGYA00376049_ERZ724516 | MGnify/ENA primary metagenome ERZ724516 (study PRJEB28724, sample SAMN07190886) | activated sludge metagenome | isolation source: activated sludge of sewage treatment plant in Hong Hong | place: USA: Christiansburg, Virginia | collected... | reverse complement strand
AGAATAGCCCGGTGCAGCATTACAGGATATTGGCGACTATTGTCTTCGGCGACATAAGTAGCCTCTAGGCGCTGCGGCAGGTTGAAATCGAGTTGAATAGTGCCGCATTGCCAGGCTCGGCCAATGCAATCGTGCAGGGTAAACTCGATTTTGGGGCCATAAAAAGCCCCCTCACCCGGCTGTAAGTCATACTTGAGGCCAGCATCGTCTAGCGCCTTGGCCAGTCCGGCCTCGGCACGGTCCCACAGATCATCTGCACCAACCCGCTTAGCAGGACGAGTGGAGAGCTTGAGGCTGACGTCGGTAAAGCCGAAGTCTTCATATACCTGCATTGTTAGCCGAATGAAGGCAGATGCCTCCTCCGCAATCTGATCTTCTGTGCAGAAGATGTGCGCATCATCCTGAGTGAAGCCACGCACACGCATGATGCCGTGCAAGGCGCCGGAAGGCTCATTACGGTGACAGGCACCAAACTCGGCCATACGCAACGGCAGGTCACGGTAGGACTTTAGGCCCTGATTAAAGATCTGCACATGGCAGGGGCAATTCATGGGCTTAACGGCATAGTCCCGATTTTCGGACCCGGTCGTGAACATATTGTCGGCATAGTTAGCCCAGTGCCCGGAACGCTCCCATAGCACCTTGTCCACTACTTGCGGGGTACGGACTTCTACATAGCCGTTATCCTGCTGCACTTTGCGCATGTACTGCTCAAGTACCTGATAGATAGTCCAGCCGTTCGGATGCCAAAACACCATGCCCGGTGCTTCTTCTTGCAGATGAAACAAGTTGAGTTGCTTACCAATCTTGCGGTGATCGCGCTTCTCGGCTTCTTCCATACGCTGGACGTAGGCGGCCAACTGCTTTTTGTCGGCCCACGCAGTGCCATAGATACGCTGTAGCTGCTCGTTCTTGGAATCACCGCGCCAGTAGGCACCGGAAATCTTGGTCAGCTTGAATGCCTTGAGGAAACGCGTATTGGGTACGTGCGGGCCTCGGCACATATCCATGTATTCTTCGTGGTAGTACAAGCCCATAGCCGTCTCATCGGGCATGTCGTCAATGAGACGCAGCTTGTAATCCTCACCGCGGGATGTGAACTCGGCAATGACATCGTCACGCGGTGCCACCTTCTTGATGACGTCATAATCTTTATCGATTAGCTGGATCATGCGCTTTTCGATGGCTGCCAAGTCATCCGGCGTAAAAGGACGCTCAAACCAGATGTCGTAATAAAAGCCTTCCGCAATAACCGGACCGATCACCATCTTTGCCGTGGGGTACAGCTGCTTGACCGCGTGACCAATCAGATGAGCACACGAGTGGCGAATGATCTCCACGCCCTCTTCATCTTTTGGTGTAAGTATCTGCAGCGAGGCATCTTCTGTGATCAAGTCACAAGCATCGACCAGACGGCCGTTCACCTTGCCGGCGACCGTGGCTTTGGCAAGCCCGGCACCAATAGAAGCAGCAACATCGGCAACGGATACGGGATGATCAAAGGAGCGGACTGAGCCGTCCGGGAGGGTAATAGCAGGCATGATATTCATCCTTCAGCAGTGGTGGCCGCCACGAGTGGCCACATGACATCGAGATTGCGGGCCTTACAGGATGATCCTGCCGGCAGAGGGTATACGGACCCTCCGGAGCGACTTTGGCTGGTAACGACCAGCGCCTGAAGAGCAAACGGAAAAAACCGAAACGCAATGGAAGGCGGCGACTATAACCGCCCCTTCCATTAACGCCAAGCGGGATAATAGACAGGTGCATCGGCATACCGAATACACCTATGTGAATCAACGAAAAGCAAGATAGCCAAGTAGCGCATCAAACGAGTACCGGGACTCACCCCCTGTTGCATCTGCCACTACCAAAGCGGGATTAGCAAAGTCGACTCCAATCAACCAAAAGCGCGACGTTGTTTGAACAAATAAACCCTGTCGACCAAAGTTCAGTGTCATGGCAACGCTTGTATCGCTATTGGGCTGATAAACCTTGATGTCGCCGTTACGAACGGCCAGTCGATACGACTTGCTCCAGCCATCCACTACTGCCTTGCCATCAACAATAAGATTCATGCTGGTGAAGTCAAAGTTGGTCAAAGCAGCCAACGTATCGGCAAGATTGACGCTGGCTCCAGAAGTAATCTGGCCCAACAAGTTGACGGCCTCATCACGAGCGTGACTGATAAACAGTCCTGCCTTGGTCAAGGAACCTGTCGCAATAACACGTGCTTGCGGCACTGTCAGAATTGTTACCAGAAACTTCGCGCTCAGTTGACCATCGCCAGTGCCATCAAGAGAGAAAGTCAAATGCTCATCGCTGCCGCGCGTTATACGGTAGCTATCACCATTCGGGAGTACGAGATCACCATAAGCAATGCCACCATTAACCAGAACGCCGTCATTATCAGCACCGTCCATGGTCAGTTCAGCACTTGCCTTGCCTGCTACAGACAGCTCGCTGTTATTAGACAGGTTTTTCATTCCTGCACTGCCATCCAGTGCAAAAACACCATGACCATTAGCCAGCAGACCTGAAACGGCATTTACCAGCACATTTGTGTCGCCGTTACCTGAAACAATGGATTGAATGCCGGCTAGCAAAGGCTGTAGATCCGTGTCTTTGGGATCGATGCTGAGGGTGCCATCAATGTCGGCCTTAATAACAGCATTTCCCAGCGTACCCACAGCCTTGTAAACAAAAAGCTTGTTGGCCGCCCCTTCCTTGAACGAGGTGAGATCAATCGTCAAGTCAACTTGCAGGCCTTTGTAGGTTCCTGTCAGCAGCAACTGGTTAGGTGTTGTTTCCGTCTTGCGATTCAGGACGGCGGTCAAGTCGCCGCTGGCGAGGGGAGTTGAATTAATAGAGGGTGGTAACGCATCCAGATATACCGAACCAAGGGCGGCATACGCCACGGTTTGAATGGCCACTTCTGCAACTGCCTGACTGTCAGTACCCAGCAGCCATCCAAATTCAGACAGCTCTTTTACCATCAGATGCTCAAGGTTAAATGCACCCGAGTCCCTAATAACCTTTGCTACATCTACGCCTAATGCACCCAGATCCGTTACGAATACCGAGGTATTAAGCGCAATAGAATTCAATGGAGACAACTGGCCAGAAACTAGAGCGGCAATACGGCTCTGCCATTCAGCTACGCGCAGCCGAGAAGCATCAACATCTACTTGAGCACCCACTTCACTGGCAGAGGTCAAAAGGTGGGAAAGCGATACATCACCCTCCTGCTGCAGTCGGCCATTGTTTTCGATAAGGCCTGCCACAAAATCGTTAAGCACTTGATTCAGATCACCGCCTGCGGCCATCTGGGCAAAGGCGGCTGAAAGCAGCGTTACCTGCATGGCATCCGCAGAAGCGGCGGCAACGAAAGTAGTGCTGGTGATATCGCCAGGACGGGCCATGAGAACGGAGGAAGACACTCCCAACATGCGAGCCACGCGCTCTTGGGCAAAGGACAGTGAGGCATTACTGAGTACGCCGCTGATACTTTCAGCGTAGCGCACGACCAATGTACTTAGTGGCGTCAGCGGCATCACCGCGACTGCGCCCGAGGACTCTACACGAGCCCAGCTGACCAGCGCCGGGGCAATCGCCAACTCCTGCCACTCACCAAATACTGCTGTGCCACACCCGGCAGGCGCATCGCAACGCATGCGTGTGGCTTCGGCAGGATTATCAGAAAGAAGCAGTTCAAGCCGCAAAATACCCGGCTGGGCATCCTGCAAATTCAGGGAGAAATCACCGGCCTCATTGGTCAGAGTGCTGGCCACTTGTGTCCAAGCACCCTCTTGCCAACGGCTGGCCACCACACGGCCATTATCTATAACGCCCTTAACTGCGCTGCTATTGATAGAGGCAGACGATGAAGGCGTGGAAGCAGGCGTGTCAGTACTATCACTGCCACATGCCGCCAGAAGCAGGCTGGACACCAATACGATGCCGCGAACAAGATTTTTGGCCACAGTGAGTCTCCCTTTTTTATTCTTATTGTCAGGCTGCTCGACCAAGAATCGACACCCGTAATTACCAGTGATTATCTAGACAGAGCCATGCATAGCTCAAGGTCGCTGGTCGCGATAAACACTCCGTCTACCTCATCTGATGGCGAAAGGAGAACGAAAACGGAAGGGATCGGTCAAAAACGGAAGTTGTAGAAAAGGTCGATTGCGTTTTCGAGAGCCGAAACCGCTTCCAGATAAAGCCGGGGACGAATCTGGTAGCGCATGGTGATGGTATTGACGGGGGTGAACACCCCAACGCCATAACTCAGGTAAAGATCCGGACGGATATAACCGGATACCTTGACCTGGGTGTCATCTCCACTGCCATCGGCATCAACCGAAAGATCACTAATACCAACTATGCTCCCAATACCAGAGGTGAGCCCTTCCCCCCCTTTGGCCCCCAGCTTGATGGCAGCAGATGCCAGCATGGCATCGTTGATGGTAGAGCCACCCGTTGCATCGCGCTGGGCCAGTGGCCGTCCCAGAATCAGGTAGGCAAGTATGTCTGCCTGCGGCATGGAGGGCTCAGAAAAAAGTGTGGCCTCAGGTGCATTCGCTCGCCCTTCTACGCGGATGCCGACAATATTGTCATCCACCTCACGAATGGCTTCTGCATCAATGGCTGGCTGGGAAATGTTGCCGGCAAAAATAAGGCGTCCACGACGCACCTTAAGCTTTTGGCCATAAGCTTCATAACGAGCATCCTTGTCCAAGCCCAGCTCGCCATAGGCTTCAAGGCCACGCTGCGCACTCTGACGCATATGCAGACCGCCGTTTAGCGAGCCAATAACACCAAACCCGTTGATAAAGACATCATCTCCTAGGATCAGCTCTACATCGGCATTAATCGCCATGGCTTGGCCTCGACGAAGAGTGCTGGCATGAAGCCTGCCATCGGCAGTCTTAAGCACGATGACATCTGCAGATAGGCCAACCGAACGCTCTGGAAGCTGCTTGAGATTAATTCTGGCGTAAGGCACACGAACTGTTCCGGTCAGGTCTACCTGGCCGGGCTGCAGCTCAATGTGCAAATCCGGATCCACCTCTGCCAGAATCTCTGGCTCCTGCCGAATACCAAACCGGCTTCCCTTAAGGTCAAGAGAGACTTTTGGTTGATCTGACCAGTCCGCTTGCCCTGATAATGCTGCACCACCCGCTCCACTGCGCAACTGGCCAGAGATATCTGCCCTATCCCCTTGTACGTCGATCCAGGCGGACATATCGTCAACAGCAAGCGGCACATTGCGCAGTGCCATTTTGCCATCCTTTAATTGCAGGCTGCCCCAATAGCGCGGATGGGCCAGTGAACCATCGAGACGACCTTCCGCTGAGACCAGCCCGGTTAACGTTGACAGTGCTGGCAGAAAGGGCTGCAGCAACTCCAACCGTAACCCGCTCAGCGTCACCTCCCCGGTAAGCGGCCTGTTCTCCGCAAACGGATTGATAGTGGCCTCCAAGAGAGCATTGCCCATATCACTCGAGGCCAGTGTTACTCGGGAGTTAATCGCAGAGGCATCCGCATCGATAGCCACATTAAAATGGTCATACCTCAAAGAAAGTGGCTCAGCATCATCGCGGCCTAGGCGCACCTCACCAGACTCGGTATGAAACAAGGCCTTTGCAGTGGGCGCCTCTCCTGGGCGCCAGTCTGCGGTCGCTTCACCCGCAATGACTCCAAGCCACTCCAGCCCTTCTGGCATGAATGTCGCCAGTCGCTCCGCCTGAAAGTCCTTTAGGCTGACTGCAACATGCCCGCTTGGGCCAACGACAAGTGGCTCACTGATGCAAAGTGACGCCGGTGCGTTCTGCCAGCAATGCGGGCTTAGCTGGACTTCACGCAAGCCGGCATTCCACGACAATGGTACCTCGCTAGACAACAGCCACTGCATTTCTCCAGCCGTGACCTCGCCTTGCTGTAAGTCGCCCTGCCAGTTGCCAGTCAAACGGTCAAGGCCACCGGCCAGCTTGCCCTGCACGGCAACGGACTCGCCCCTCAACGACCATTCCAGCTGATGTTCGCCAACTACTCCCTGAGCCGTTAGCAACAGATCGCCCAGCACCACATTACTTTTAGTGGTAATACCATTCATGGCTAGCGAGATATTGCCTTGAGCATTCCCCCATTCAGGCACCACCGCCTGTAGCTGCGCTGACTGTACCCTGTTCCCGTCGTATGCAGCCTGCTCCGCCACCAGATCAACTCGAACATCAGGGGCACGTTCCGGGCCATTCAGCACCACCCGTCCCTTAACCTTGCCATGCAGTGCCGGCATCAGCACTTCAGGACTGATTATATCCAGATCCAGTATTGCGTCCCATTGCTCCCACAGGCCTCCGGCAAGGGCTACCGAATTACCTGCCCACTCGGCTTTAAAGCCGCTGGAGCTTACGTGGGGCCATGATCCATCAAACAAACGCACGCGGATTGGGCCATCCAACAACAAGGGCTGATCGCGTAGCTGCCCGGCGATATTAACGTCACCCAGATCAAACTCTCGCCGAGCTGCCGACCACTCGCCTCGCCCACTTAAGGAGCCGCTAAATTGGCCAGACCACTCTGGAAGGAGCCATTGGCTTTCAAAATCATCCAGCACCACTGCGCCCTGCCAAACGATGCCACTGCCAAAGTCCAACTCACCACCAGCCTGTAACGCCCCCGCATCACCGACATAAGACAAGGTTTCAATGTTGAGGTGCGTACCGCCACCAGCTACCTGCCCCTGCCAAAAGCCACTGGGGAGTAATCCCGAAGACATATCACCCGAAAACTCAGCAACGTAATCACTCTGGCGCCCTTCAAACACCAACTGACCATTATCACTTTGAACAAACTTGAGGCCCGCAACCGGCCGACTCACCGCACGCCAGTTTGCTGTTGCCTTATGCAGTGATTCTGGAGACCAGAGCACACCCTTGGCTTTATCCGTAACGAACCAATATTCGCCACTGGCCAGCTTTAAAGACGACTCCATGCTGGAGTCTTGCTGCTGGCTGCGGCCTTTACTAATAAGGGTACCGGTGAGAATAGGAAGGACGCTACGGGAAACTGGCCAGTGCCGTGCTAGGTCTACATCCTTCAACTCTGCCGTCGCATCCCAACTCAGGCCAGATGACCAGCCAAGGTTACCTTTCGCATTAACTTTGCCATTTAATCCACTGATATTTAATGATTTAAATTCTATGTGCTGCCAATCCATATCCAACTGCCATTGGCCGGATACTGGGGGCGTGTATTTTGTTTTGAGATCCATTCCGCCTTGCGAGCGCAGGCCATGCTTGTCGCCAATCACCTTGAGCTGGCCTTTACGGCTATCAAGTTGATGCTGAGTGAGCCATGGAAAATAAAGGTCAGACCACTTTAGCGATGCGGTATAGGGTATATCTGGCAAGAGTGGCCTAACGTTACCGGCCAGATCGGCGTGGTAACGACCACGTGAAGTTGCGGTGATATCCAGACTTGCTACCCCTCCCCCCAAACCGACCTGAAGTGGCTGCCATTCTTTCTCGGTCAGCCAGCGTGGCGCTAGCGTGCCACTCGCCTTTAGGGGATAGCCGCCAAGCAGCTGGATTTCGCCCGCCAGATCAAGATCGCCATAGCGCGGCTCTTGCGCCTGAAGCTTGTCGATGGTGACCGTCGCCCCTCGCCAGTATCCCTTGGCGGCGATATGAGCAACCGGCCACTCGCTGCCACGCTTGCGCACAAGAACATTCTTTAGCTCAATACTATGAATATCCAGAGCCAGAGGCAGAATGAGGCGAGGCAGGCGTACCGGATCACGGGATGGAGGGGATGTCAGTGTGAGTACCACTCCGTCTGCCTGCAGCTCCAAAATATCAATCTCGCCACGCAGCAGTTGCAAGAGCGACCAACGCGCCAGCACTCGGCGAATATAGAGATCTGATTTGCGGGTATGTAATCGGACCTCGGCCAGATCTAATCCCCCCAGAAGCGTCCCGCCCCTGACCTCCAGTGTCAGCATGCGCTGCATGCCAAGACCTTGCTCCAACAGCCAACGGCTGCCTGTTTCCGAGCCCAGCATACCCATGACAGGCAACGTCAGCAGTACGATAACTAACAGGCACCAGAGCAGTAATCGCCTGAAAAGATGCAGCATCCTGACCACTACATCACGCGCCATCACAGGTTGGGCCCCATGGAAAAGTGCACCCGAAAATCTTTGCCGGGCTCCGATACAGCCCATGCCAGATCCAGGCGAATTGGCCCGACAGGTGATACCCAACGAATACCAAGCCCGGAACCGACTTTCATCTGCTCGCTTACACTGTCGAATGCATTACCGATGTCCGAAAAAAAAGCCAAGCGCCACCTAGGGTAAAAGGTGTAGTCATACTCAGCACTGCCCGTCGTCAAATAGCGCGCACCCACGGCAATGCCGTTTGCATCACGAGGCGACAATGACTTGTAATCATAACCACGCACGCTCTGATCGCCCCCTGCATAAAAACGCATGGTCAGCGGCACCTCTTCAAAACGATCTGCAATGATGGCCCCGCCATCAGCACGTAAAAGAAATTGATGCTTATCCGCTACAGTACGCAACAAGCGAAGGCCAGCGCGTAACGTAATAAAGTCCGCATCAGAGAGTAATTGCGATGACGCTAGCTCTGTCTGATAGTACTGGCGGTCACCCCAATAAGGGTCAACACCACCCTTGCTGCGCACTCTATCTATACTGAATCCTGGCAACAACAGATCCGACTTTCCATCAACACCATCAGGACGTTGAAAGGACTCACGACTCCAGCGCAATGAAAATGTCCGCTTCCAGCTCTGTTCACGCTGAATCTGTCGCTGCACCCCAAGCACCGTGTTGTACGTCACCACGCTCTCAACATCTTCGCGCTGTACTCCGTAAAGCAGCTGTATCACATCATCTAACGGGTGAGTCCACGGAATGGAATATACCGAATCAAAGCTACGTCGTACTTGAGAAAGCTCTGTAGAGGCTCGAACGCCATGCCCTCTGTCGTTAATCAGTGGTCGTCGCCACGTCAGGCTGATACGGCCCTCAACATCGGTAGAGTAGCCAATACCCACATCAATATCGTTCGGCTTGCCCCCTGCCATCTGCACCTTTACCGGCACAGTCAGTGGCTCCACGCCTTCACTCTGCTGCCGAACACGAACCTCACTAAAATAGCGGGTATCAAGCAAAGACCTGTTGAGCTTAATAATACCGCCTGCATCAAAGGGCTCTCCTTCTTCGAAAGGCACCATGCTGGCCAAAACATCGGGACGAAGAAGCGTCTGGCTCTTGCCTTCCATATCTTCAAAGCTGACAGGGCCAAATGAAAAGCGTCGGCCACTGGAATACACAACATCTATGTCTGCCAGATAGCGATCCGGGTCCACGACAACTTCATGCTGTACCCATTCCGCCGAAAAGTACCCCCGCTCCAGTGCCAATGACTGAATAGCAGACTTAAGGTTTTCGTAGTTACCGTGATGAAAGATATCTCCCTCTTTGAGTGGCAGGCTTTCCCTTAATGCTGTGAAAGCAATGTCGTTACCTGCCTCCCCCAGAAAGACCAGTCGCAAATGACCAACCCTGATCGGCTGCCCTGGCGACACATTGATCCTTACCTCACCCTTGTACTGCTCAACCGTTACTTTCGGGTTGTAATAGCCCATCGACTCCATGGCTTCGTAGACAACTCCCTCGAGCGCCAGACGACGTTTTGGCCAGGCGCGAAGATCATTCGCTGTCATGGGGCCTACATAAGACATGACATTGTCCCGGAGCACACCGTCTACTCCGGTTACCACCACCTTGATGCTGTCTGCCGAGAACGCCTGGATTGGCAACAGCAGGGCAAGGCAAAGCCACAGCCAGCCGAAATGGCTGCCTGATCTGCCTGTCTGCTTTTGCCGCTGCATCATTCTGTCACCCTATAAAACTCTGGATGATAGCCATTTTTTGATCTCAAGGCTGTGGAGAAATGCAGTCAAGAGTGGCTCTGACAGCAAGATTACCTTGAGGTAAGCTTGGCGCCAGCCTCTGGCATACCCGGTATGAAAGAGAAGCCGGCCCCTACTCAAGGATCTTGCATGAGCAACCAGTTCAGCCTACTGGGCACACGACGTTTTCTGCCCTTTTTTATTACCCAGTTTCTGGGTGCGTTCAATGATAACGTTTTTAAGCAGGGCCTAATCATCCTGCTGACCTACAAGGCATTGACCATTTCCTCACTGCCTGTGGAGATCCGAGCGCCACTGTGTCAGGCCATTTTTATTCTGCCTTTCTTTCTGTTCTCCGCTACCGCAGGACAACTGGCCGACCGCTATGACAAGGCAATCCTCATTCGCCTGATCAAGACACTGGAGGTTGGCATAATGACGCTGGCCTGTGCCGGTTTCTTTATGAACAACCTGAGCTTTTTGCTTGGCTCACTCTTTCTTCTGGGCATTCACTCCACTCTGTTTGGACCTATCAAGTACGCCATCCTGCCGCAAACACTTGAAGCTGAAGAGCTTGTTGGCGGTAATGCCCTGATTGAAACCGGCACATCGTTGGCTATTCTGGTTGGCTCCATTCTAGGAGGCTTTCTGATTGCTCAGCCCAGTGGTGGCATCGAGTCGCTGAGCATTGCCATCGTTGTGGTTTCGTTTATTGGCCTGGCGGCTAGCTTCTTTATTCCCCGCACAGGGGTGGCGGCCCCGGACCTGAAAGTAAACTGGAATCCCGTAACGGAAACGTGGCGCAATATCCATTTTATTCGGGAAAACAAAACCGTCTTTCTCTCTGTACTGGGTATCTCTTGGTTCTGGTTTTATGGCGTTACGCTGCAATCAAATATTCCTGCACTAACCAAGCAGGTTTTGGGTGGGGATGAGTTTGTCGTGATTATGCTGTTGACCACGCTCTCTGTCGGGATCGGTATTGGCTCACTGCTGTGCGAGAAGCTGTCAGGCAAGAAAGTTGAGCTGGGGCTCGTGCCTTTTGGCGCCATTGGACTGACCGCCTTTGGTGTTGATATCTGGCTGGCAACGCTCCATCACCCGGTTGTTACCACGCTCGCACCAGACTTGCGGACATTCATTGATCAGCCCGGCAACCTTCGCGTCATTATCGACTTCTTCGGACTCGGCCTTTTCTCCGGATTTTACATTGTCCCGCTGTATGCACTGGTACAGGCTCGATCCGAGCCTACGCATCGTGCTCGGGTGATTGCTGGAAATAACATTCTTAATGCACTTTTTATGGTGACCGCTTCTTTGCTCACCATGTTGCTACTGAATGTCTTTAAGGTCAGCTTGCCAGCCCTATTGGCAATGACCGCTATTCTCTCAGCCATTGTCACCCTTTATATCTTTACGCTGGTCCCAGAATTTCTTATGCGCTTCCTGGTCTGGATGTTCATGAGTGTTTTTTACAAGGTGGAACGTAAGAACATCGAGCGCATTCCCGAGGAAGGTGCCTGCGTATTGGTTTGTAACCATGTGAGTTTTCTGGATGCGCTGGTACTGGCCACGGCCATTCGCCGGCCGCCACGGTTTGTTATGGATCACAATATTTTCAAAAATCCGCTAATGAACTTTATTTTCAAGACAGCGCGGGCTATTCCGATTGCACCCCATAAAGTGGACGCCGCCCTTTTGGAAAAGGCTTACGACGATATTGCCGAAGCACTGGAAAACGGTGAGATGGTTTGCATCTTCCCGGAAGGACGCATCACTGATAACGGCGATATGTATCCTTTTAAGAACGGGATTCAGCGGATTGTGGACAGGAGTCCGGTGCCGGTTTATCCGATTGCACTGCAGGGCATGTGGGGCAGCTTTTCCAGCCGTAAAGGCGGCGCTGCCTTTACCAAGTTACCACGTCGCTTCAAGTCACATGTTGCCGTTAGCGTAGGACAGGCCGTTCCTCCAGCACAAGCAACGCCTGATTATTTGGAAGCATGTGTGCGCGAACTGCGTGGCGACTGGAAGTAAATTTACCGCACATAAAAAACGGGGCCTTGGCCCCGTTTCTTTTACGCTATTTGTCTTTGGGATGTCCGGCCTCTTCGATGGCCTGCTTTACCTGTGGTGGCATATAGGTTTCATCGTGCTTGGCAAGTACTTCGTCAGCCTCAACAACGCCTTTCACCAGTCGCCCATTGGCAACAATGCCCTGCCCTTCACGAAAGAGATCAGGAAGGATACCGGTATAAACAACATCAACTTGCTCTTTGAGATCAGTGAT
>ERZ724516.1817-NODE-1817-length-12250-cov-3.968184_pt1 | contig 12250 bp, 6 predicted proteins | sample MGYA00376049_ERZ724516 | MGnify/ENA primary metagenome ERZ724516 (study PRJEB28724, sample SAMN07190886) | activated sludge metagenome | isolation source: activated sludge of sewage treatment plant in Hong Hong | place: USA: Christiansburg, Virginia | collected... | reverse complement strand
GTGGTCCGCGTGGTGTGCGTGTGCTGGAGAATGGCGAACGCGAGGGATTTAACACGGCAGTGTATCGCGAAAGCGAAATCGAGCGTATCGGCAAGCTGGCATTTGAATTGGCACGTAAGAACAATAAAAAATTGTGTTCCATTGATAAAGCCAATGTGCTGGAAGTGACAGTGCTGTGGCGTGAAGTGATGGAGCGTATTGGCAAGGACTATCCAGATGTGCAGTTGTCGCATATGTATGTTGATAACGCTGCGATGCAGCTGGTGCGTGCGCCAAAACAATTTGATGTGATGGTGACGGGCAATATGTTCGGCGATATTTTGTCGGATGAAGCGGCTATGCTGACTGGTTCTATCGGTATGCTGCCATCGGCATCCCTGGACGTGAACGGCAAGGGGCTCTATGAGCCGTGCCATGGTTCGGCGCCGGATATTGCCGGGCAGGGCGTCGCCAATCCATTAGCCACTATTTTGTCGGTGGCAATGATGTTGCGCTATTCACTGGCAGCGCCCGATGCCGCTGATGCGATAGAAAAAGCTGTTGGTCGTGTGTTGGACCAGGGTTTGCGCACGGCGGATATCATGAGCGATGGCATGCGTAAAGTTGGCACTAAAGCGATGGGTGAAGCAGTTGTTGCTGCGCTGACATAAAAATTTTGGAATAAGAGGTTGTTATGAATAAAGTCGGTTTTGTTGGTTGGCGCGGAATGGTGGGGTCAGTGCTGATGCAGCGGATGCAGGAAGAAAATGATTTCCGTGATATACAGCCATTTTTCTTTACTACCTCACAGGCAGGCCAGGCTGGTCCCGATATTGGCAAGCCCACAGGTGCATTGCTGGATGCCAATAGCGTTGATGCACTGAAAGAAATGGATGTGATCGTGACTTGTCAGGGTGGCGACTACACCAAAGCCATTTTTCCAAAACTGGAAGCATCCGGCTGGAAAGGCTACTGGATTGATGCAGCCTCTGCGCTGCGTATGGATCCAGATGCCGTTATTGTGCTGGATCCTGTTAATAGTGAAGTGATCGCCCGTGCGCTCGACCATGGCCAGCGAAAGTTTGTCGGTGGCAATTGCACTGTCAGCCTGATGCTGATGGCGCTGGGTGGCTTGTTCCGTGAAGGGCTGATCGAGTGGATCTCGTCTATGACCTACCAGGCAGCATCCGGTGCCGGGGCGCAGAATATGCGCGAGCTCCTGAAACAGATGCAGGTATTGGGCAATGCAGTAGCGCCTGAGCTGGCTGATCCTGCCTCGGCGATTCTTGATATTGACCGCAAGGTCGCTGCTACCATGCGTGGATCGGATTTCCCGACAGCACAGTTTGGTGCCCCGCTCGCAGGCAGTCTGATTCCCTGGATTGATACCAGGCTGGATAACGGCCAGAGTCGCGAGGAATGGAAAGGGCAGGCCGAGACCAACAAGATTCTGGGTCTGGATGGCAACGGTGTTATCCCGATTGATGGCCTGTGCGTGCGCATTGGTGCCATGCGTTGCCATAGCCAGGCGTTGACCATCAAGCTGAAACGTGAAGTGCCGGTATCTGAAGTCGAGGCGATCCTGGCCTCAGCTAACGACTGGGTCAAAGTTGTACCAAACGACAAGCCAGTCAGCGTACAGGAGCTGACCCCGACTGCTGTCACAGGGACTCTGTCGGTGCCGGTTGGCCGTATCCGCACATTGAATATGGGTAAAGAGTATCTGTCAGCGTTCACGGTGGGCGACCAGCTGCTATGGGGAGCTGCTGAGCCTTTGCGCCGGATGCTCAGGATTATTGTCGAGGGGTAATTTCCCCGGCAGGCAGGTTCAAGGATGTGAACCGGCTGGCAAAACCGATATTTGCCCCCTAAAAACTCTATGAATGCCATAGGGTTACAGGGATAATTGAACCTGTATTCTAGTTTTTTGTTTTTGTATCCTGTAAAGTCGACGAGCCTGACATATTCAGGTGGCTGCCGCGGGTAATGGCAGTGTCGCTCAAACCACATGTAAAGCCATAACAGGCAAAATAATCAGGGCGGGTCTATGGATCGTAAATTTGTCATCGCACTCTCTTCACTGGCGGGCAGCCTCATGTTGTCAGAAGCCCATGCCATCGGGCTGGGGGAGATCAGGCTGCGCAGTGCATTAAACGAGCCGTTGCGAGCCGATATCAAGCTGGTACAGGTGAATGATCTGTCAGAGAACGAAATTATCGTTGGACTCGCCCCCAAAGAAGACTTTGACCGGGCACGCGTCGACCGGGATTTCCTGCTGAATAGCTTGCGTTTTCGTCTTGACCTGGACGATCCCAAGAACCCCAAGGTAGTCGTAACCACCCAGCAACCGCTGCGTGAACCCTTTCTGAATTTTGTAGTTGAGGTGCAGTGGCCGAGCGGTCGTCTGCTACGTGAATACACGTTGTTGATGGATCTGCCTGCTTTTTCTGATAGCAGGGGTTCAAGCGATGTAAAAGAAGCCAAAGTATCGAGCGGTCGGCCGCAGCCAGTAGATGAAGAAGTGTCAGAACTGGAGCCTGCCAAGCCTGTAAAAGCGCCGGCACCACGCGTTGCAGCCCCTAAAGCCAAATCTGATGTGCCTGCTCGCCGTGCATCGGCTGAAGAAGTTGAGGCCCGTAAAAATGTTGCGGCTCCTGTGCCAGAGAAAGAAGTGGCGGCAACCCAAGACGAATCTTCAGCGTCAGATGACACGTATGGCCCAACTGGCAGCAATGACACGATGTGGAGAATTGCGCAGGGTGTCCGGGGTTCAGGCAGTGTCCACCAGAAGATTTTGGCAATACAGCGTCTCAATCCACGCGCTTTCAGTAACGGGAATGTCAATTTGCTGAAAAAAGGGCAGGTGTTGAAACTGCCTAGTCAGGAAGAAATTGCCAGCATTGGCCGAGCTGAGGCTACTGCAAAATTTAATGAACAGAATGATGCATGGAAATCAGGTGGCAAATCTGCTCCCGCTGTTGGTGCCCAACTGGACGCCACAGGCCGAGCAGCACCGGCTGCGCCGGCTGCAACACAACCTGATGGCCAGTTGAAACTGGCGACACCTGCAGCCAGTGCAGATGCCGGTCAGGCAGCCAAAGGTACTGGTGATCAGGGAGCGGAAGTGGCTGCCCTGCAGAACGATCTTGCTGTAGGCATGGAAGAATTGAGCCGTGCCCAGCGTGAAAATCAGGAAATTGCATCCAGAGCCAAGGATCTTGATGCGCAGAAAGAAAACGCAGAACGCTTGCTGCAATTGCAAAGCACCGAGATGGCCGCCATGCAGGCCAAACTGGCAGCGGAGCAGCAAGCAAAAGCTGCAGCAGACGCCCAGGCCAAGGCAGTGGCAGATGCTGCTGCACAGCAAGCAGCAGTTGATGCTCAGGCTAAAGCAGCTGCGGATGCTGCTGCACAGGCAGCAGCTGCTCAAGCTGCGACTGCTGCCGCGCCGGCTCCAGCTGCTGATACTGCAGCAGCTGCCCCGGTAGCTGAAACGGCGGCCCCAGCGGCGACAAGTGATGCTGCGGCTCCAGTTGACGCTACACCGCCAGTTGAAGCAACGCCGCCAGTTGAAGCAACGCCGCCAGTTGAAGCCACAGCACCAACGGAAGCAGCTCCGACAGCAACAGCAGAGGTTGCGCCTTCCGCTGAAGCCGTTGCGCCTGCGGAGAAGCCCGTCGAGAAGCCGGTCACCAAGCAATCTTCAAATGCTTCCCTGATCGATTCTTTCACCAACAGCTCTGTTATCGCTGGTGTAATTGCGGTCGTGTTGATCTTGCTGGGATTGTTTGCCTATCGCAAAAAGGCAGCGAGTGCCTCCAGAGAAGTTGAACAGGATTTTGACGATTCGGTAATAGATTACGTAGCGCCCGAGCAGGATGAATCCGGAGTTTATGCACAACCAGAAGCAGAAGCCCAGGAAGATGCTGAACAGGCTGATATGGCTTGGGAAGTGGATGCGTCGGTGGAAGAGAGCGGCGCTGAAGCTGAAATGCCGTCAGAGGCATCTCTGCAGCCTGAAAGCGGGGATGTGCTCGGTGAAGCGGATATCTACATTTCTTTTGGCAATTTTGAAAAGGGCGAAGCGCTTTTGAAATCTGCGATCAAGGCAGAGCCAATGCGCAGCGACTACAGGCTGAAGTTGCTGGAGTTGCATAAAGAATCTGGCGACCTTACTGCCTTCGACGAAGTTTACAAAGGCCTGATTGAGCTTGATGATGATCTGGCCATTTCAAAGGCAGGCGAGTTGCGAGGTGGCATTTCTGGTGCTGCAGATACACCGTTTGCTTTTGGTGTGTCTTCAGCTGCAGCCGCTGCCGGTATCAGTGATGAGGTTGATTTTGATCTCGATCTTGATATGGATTTCGATGCCCCTGCTGAAGTTCAGGCTGAGTTGCAACCTGCTGCTGAAGTAGCAGATGCTGAAACATCTACATTTTTTGATGTTGATTTTGATCTGGATGCAGAACCGGAGTTTGCACCTAACCAAACTTCAATCCGTGAAGCTGTTGCCCTTGATACCGAAGAACAGCCAGCTGTAGAGGAAGAGTTCAGTCTTGATTTTGATCTGGATCTTGACACCCCGGCCGTAGAGGTTGAGCCGGAAGTCGTGATTTCAGAGCCGGCATCTGCTGCAGCTGAACCGGAACAATATTCCGAGCAAGAAAGCGCCATGCTCGGCGCTGTGACCGCCGATGCAGGCGATCTTGATGAAGAGCTTGATTTCCTCTCGGATGCTGACGAGTCGGCCACCAAGCTGGATCTGGCGCGCGCTTATATCGATATGGGGGACAAAGATGGTGCCCGCGATATTCTCGCGGAAGTGCTGGAAGAAGGTCGTTCCGAGCAGAAACGCGAGGCGCAAGCGCTGCTTGACAGTATTGGCTGATATAACTGACAGGCCGCCTGTTGAATACAGGCGCAATGCCGAGATTATGCCCGGTGGGAGTCTTCCCCCGGGCATTTCTCGTTATGCGCTGGCGGTTGAGTATTGTGGTGAGCGCTACCATGGGTGGCAGAGGTTGGCAGGAACAGATTTGCCCAGTGTCCAGGCTGCACTGGAACGTGCATTGAGCTATGTAGCGAATGAGCCTGTTAAAGTTGTGTGTGCGGGCAGAACCGATGCAGGCGTTCATGCCACCAACCAGATTGTACATTTTGATACTGCAGCCGTTCGCCAACCGAAAGCGTGGACAATGGGTGGAAATACGCATCTGCCTGCTGATATCCGTATCAAGTGGGCCTGCCCGGTTGAACAGGGTTTTCATGCGCGTTTTTCAGCCCGCGCAAGAACCTACCGCTACCTGATTGCAAACACGAAAGCTCCACCGGCTATTGCAGGGAAGCAATGCCTGTGGGTGCGCAAACCTCTTGATGTGGATGCTATGCAACAAGCTGCCAACTATTGTCTTGGAGAGCACAATTTCAATGCTGTCCGCAGCTCTATTTGCCAGGCAAAGAATCCGGTGCGTACTTTATACAGCTTTGCCATTACGCCAGTTAATGGTTGGTTGGTAACAGAAATATCTGGGAATGCTTTTTTGCATCATATGGTCCGTAACTTGATGGGCTTGTTGCTTCCGGTCGGGTTGCATGAGCAAAAACCTGAATGGGTGCGTGATGTGTTGGCATCCTGTGATCGCAAACAGGCAGGTAAAACAGAGGCGGCTGCGGCGTTATATCTTGTGAAAGTCGATTATGACAAGGACTATGGTTTGCCTTTGATGGCTAAAGGCCCTTTTATGTTGCCGGATAACTAAAAGTTTTTATGAGTGATAAAAGCAATACGGTGCCTTGTAAATTTGCACGATCACTGCTGCGATTTCTGGAAGCGCAAGGCTGTGATATGCCGGCAATCAGGGAAGCAGTGGAGCTGCCGTTTAATCCTCTGGACAAGCAGTATGGCGGCGAAGAACCCATTCCTGCCATGTGCTATAGCCGTCTTTACCAGTGGGCTATGTGGATGGTGCAAGATGAGTCATTTGGTTTGCATGCGCAAGGCGTAAGACCGTTAGGCACATTCCGTATGATGAGTTATGCACTCATTAATTGTAAAAGTCTTGAGCATGCAATCAATCGCGCGGCTGATTTTAACGAGATCCTTAAATTTAGCCGCAATCCGGCGCAGGATACACGACGAAGACCCAGTGGCCACCCGCAGGGTTGGCCGTTGCGCCGTGAAATGGATGAAGTGGGCGGTCCTGTCGCTGTGTATTTTTATGATACCGATTTTTATAGTGCAGAACAGATGGGTGAAGAGGCATTACTCGGAATCGCGAGTGGTTTGTCTATCTGGCACCGGTTTTGTAGTTGGTTAATTGACCGCACGATTGAGTTGGATGAAGTGATGTTTATCGGCGATCCGCCAGATAATATTGAAAAATACCAGCAGTTTTTCAATTGCGTACTAAAGTTTAATCAGCCTGAAAATGGTTTCAAATTCAGCGTTGACTATCTGGATTTCCCGGTGTTGCAGACCGAAGATTCCCTGAAGGAGTTCTTGCGTAATGCGCCTTTCCAGTTAATCAGGATGCCGAATCATGGTGAATCGGTTGCATCGCAGATACGTTCGTTGATAAGTCATGATGTCAGTAAAAAGTTTCCTAGCTTTGAGCAGATTACCGAGCGCCTTAACCTTTCCGCAACCACTTTGCGCCGCAGGCTGAGGAAGGAAAATATCAGTTATCAGGATATCAAGGATAATTGTCGGCGCGATGCGTCATTGGTGTATTTATCAAGGCCTGAGTTATCTATCAGTGCTGTTGCGGCTTTGATGGGGTTTACTGATGTCAGCTCTTTCCATCGATCATTCAAGAAATGGACAGGGACAACGCCAAAGGAATACCGCGATCAGGGTGTGGGTCGCTGAGAATCGTGCGAAATAAAAAAACCGGACTGATGTCCGGTTTTTTTATTTCCGTGTGCGGTTATTTCGCCAAGCCGGTGCCAGACAGGGCAAATTCTTTTGCCCATTTGTAGTCAGGCTTTCCAGATGGAGAGCGCTTTACTTCCGGAGCAATATGCAGCTCGCGCGGTACTTTATAGCCGGCAATAGACTGGCGTGCTTTTTCCTGTACATCCGCCAGTGTCGGGGTTTTGCCATCGCGCGCAGAAATAACAGCGGTCACTTTGCTGCCAAAGCGAGGGTCGGGTGTGGCTACTACCAACGCATCAAAAATATCCGGATGGGCTTTGAGCGCCTGCTCAACTTCTTCGGGGAATATTTTTTCACCGCCGGAGTTGATGCAGTTACTGCCACGGCCGAAAACGGAAATGGAATTGTCATCTTCCAGTTTCGCTGCGTCGCCAGTCAATAACCAGCGTTTGCCATCAATAACGACAAAAGTTTTTTCAGTCTTGATCGGATCGTTATAGTAGCCGAGTGGGATGTGGCCTGCGCGCGCAAAAATGCCGGTTTCGCCCGGTTTGGCGGCCCGCATGGGTGATTCGTCCTCGATAATGACATCCATGAATTCACTGCGTGCCACGTTGCCGAGACCGCCTTCCGTCTTCTTGTTCCCGCCATCCATGCCCATCTGGCCGGATTCAGATGAACCAAACGCATTGGTAATAAAACAGTTGGGGAAGTGTTTCCTGAAATCTGCCTGTTTTGCTTCCGAAAATACGGCGCCGCCTGATCCAACGTTGAATACGGAGGTCAAGTCCCATTTGTCAGGGTTTTCATTCAGTGCATCAAGAAGCGGTATTGCCATGGCGTCGCCAACGATTTGTACAGCATTGCATTTCTCGCGCTCAACAATATCCCAGACTTGTGCGCCATTGAATGATCGATGGTGATTCAATACCAGTTTGTTGCCAGCGAGTAATTGAATGCATGCGTACCACCAGGAGGCTCCGTGCATCAGTGGTGCCAGTGCGACACCGCACAGCGGGAATTCAGTGACGCGCGTCTTGATATCTTCCGGCTTTTCGCATTTGCCATGCGGGCTGAAATGGCCGCCACCGCCCATGGCTGCGAAGAAAACATTTTCATGCGGCCACATGACACCTTTAGGCATCCCCGTGGTGCCGCCTGTGTAGAGAATGAAAAGGTCGTCGCCGGAACGCTGGCCAAAATCCCGTGCGGGTGAACCTTGATGGATGGCTGCTTCATACTCAAAGGAGCCAATGCGGCCAAGATCATGGTGTGTGCCATCTTCTACCGCAATAAACAGTTTCAGATCCGGTGCTGCCTGACGTACTTCTTCGATTGCCGGGATAAATTCACGGTGGTGGATACACGCCACCATGTTGGCGTTATCAAAAATATATAGAAGCTCGTCTTTCACATAGCGGTAGTTGACGTTAACAGGAACCGCACGCAGCTTGAAGCATGCCAGCATGCTTTCAAGGTATTCGGCGCAGTTGTACATGTAGAGGCCGACATGGTCACCTGCCTTGATGCCCTGGCCTTTCATGAAGTGGGCCAGGCGGTTGGAGCGTTCTTCCAGCTGGGAGAATGTGACGCGGGTGCTGCCACAGACCAGTGCTTCGCGCTCCGGTACGGTATCGGTCACCATTTCAAACAGATCGGCAATATTGAAAGTTGGCGTTGCCATGCGTTTCAGATCCTCTTGTCCAGAACATCGCGTCTATCGCGGGGAGGACGAATTCTATCAGGTTGTGAGCCGTGGTGGCCTCACAGCTGGTACGAGGTATGTCGGGGAATGCGGCTTTCGCTCAGGGTTTCCTTTGCCTACAATACGACCCTGCAATTCCCATTCAGGCTGCCCTTTGCGGCCGATCTGTTTGCTGTCTTTATGTATTAGCCCATCTTGAGGTATTCACCGTGTTAGAAGCCTATCGCAAGCATGTTCAGGAACGCGCCGCTGAGGGCGTTGTGCCGAAACCCCTTTCCGCCGAGCAGGTCGCTGATCTGGTCGATTTGCTGAAGAATCCTCCCAAGGGTGAAGAGGCCTTTCTGGTCGAGTTGCTCACCTACCGTGTGCCGGCTGGTGTAGACCCGGCAGCCTATGTGAAAGCCGGGTTCCTGACAGCAATTGTCAAGGGTGAAGCGCAGTCGCCTTTGATCGACAAAAAACAGGCCGTGAAACTGCTGGGCACCATGCTGGGCGGTTACAACATCACCACGCTGGTGCAGTTGCTGGATGACGCAGGCTTGGCTGAAGCGGCGGCTGCCGAGCTGAAACACACCATCCTGATGTTTGACAGCTTCCATGATGTGGCAGAGAAAGCGAAGAAGGGCAATGCCCAGGCGAAAGCTGTGCTGCAATCCTGGGCCGATGCCGAGTGGTACAGCAGCCGCCCTGATGTGCCGCAAAAAATGACGGCTACTGTATTCAAGGTGACTGGCGAAACCAATACTGACGATCTTTCTCCCGCGCCCGATGCATGGAGTCGCCCGGATATCCCGTTACACGCAAAAGCGATGTACAAGAATCCGCGCGAAGGCATCACTAACACCGAGCAGCAAATCAATGAACTGAAGAAAAAAGGCCACCCGGTTGCTTTTGTTGGCGACGTGGTGGGTACCGGTTCTTCGCGCAAGTCCGCCACCAATTCCGTGCTCTGGTACACCGGCGAAGATATCCCGTTTGTGCCGAACAAACGCTTTGGTGGTATCTGTATCGGCAGCAAGATTGCCCCGATATTTTTTAACACCATGGAAGATGCAGGCGCATTACCCTTCGAATGTGATGTTTCAAAGCTGAACATGGGCGATGTGATTGATATTTATCCATACGATGGAAAAATCAAATCTGAAAACGGCGATGTGATTGCCGAATTCAGTTTAAAAACGGATGTGTTGCTGGATGAAGTGCGCGCTGGCGGCCGTATCAATCTCATTATCGGTCGCGGTTTGACCGACAAGGCGCGTGCAGAACTCGGTTTGTCTGCTAGCCCGGTTTTCCGCCGCCCTGATGCGGAAGTGGCATCCAACAAGGGTTTTACGCTGGCACAGAAAATGGTGGGCAAAGCTTGCGGAGTGGCGGGCATTCGTCCGGGTACTTATTGCGAGCCAAAAATGACCACTGTCGGTTCACAGGATACCACTGGCCCGATGACTCGCGATGAACTGAAAGATCTCGCCTGTCTCGGTTTTTCTGCGGATCTGGTGATGCAGTCTTTCTGTCACACTGCCGCGTATCCAAAGCCTGTTGACGTAGAAACCCATCACACCTTGCCAGACTTCATCATGACGCGTGGCGGTGTGGCATTGCGCCCTGGTGACGGCATTATCCATTCATGGTTGAACCGTATGTTGTTGCCGGACACCGTAGGCACGGGCGGTGATTCGCATACCCGATTCCCGATTGGTATTTCATTTCCAGCCGGTTCCGGTCTGGTGGCTTTTGGTGCTGCAACAGGTGTGATGCCGCTGGATATGCCTGAGTCTGTGCTCGTTCGCTTCAAAGGTGAAATGCAGCCCGGTATTACCTTGCGGGATCTGGTCAATGCCATTCCTTATGCTGCGATCCAGAAAGGGTTGTTGACTGTCGAGAAGAAGGGCAAGAAAAATATTTTCTCTGGCCGCATCCTTGAAATCGAAGGATTGCCAAAATTGAAAGTGGAACAGGCATTTGAAATTTCTGACGCGTCTGCCGAGCGTTCTGCTGCTGGTTGCACTATCAAACTGGATAAAGAGCCGATCATCGAATACCTCACATCCAACATCACCATGCTACGCTGGATGATTGAGGAACATTACGGCGATGCACGCACAATAGATCGTCGTGTGAAAGCGATGGAAGCGTGGTTGGCAAACCCTGTGTTGATGGAAGCAGACAAAGATGCTGAATACGCAGAGATTATCGAAATTGACCTGAACCAGATAAAAGAGCCACTGCTGGCGTGCCCGAATGATCCGGATGACGTCAGGCCGCTGTCAGCCGTGCAAAATACCAAAATCGATGAAGTGTTTATCGGTTCGTGCATGACCAATATTGGCCACTATCGCGCAGCCGGCAAATTGTTATCGAAAGTAAAAGACGGTTCACTGCCCACCACCTTGTGGATTGCGCCGCCAACACGTATGGATGAATTCCAGCTGAAAGAAGAAGGTTACTACGGCATTTTTGGTGCCAGTGGTGCGCGTACTGAAATGCCTGGCTGCTCGCTGTGCATGGGTAACCAGGCGCGTGTAAAGCCGGGTGCAACCGTGGTGTCGACATCTACACGAAACTTCCCGAACCGTCTGGGCGATAACACCAATGTGTATCTGTCATCAGCGGAACTGGCTGCGGTCTCTGCCGTGCTCGGCAAATTGCCAACGCCAGCTGAATATCAGGAATACGTGGGCCAGCTGAACACAATGGGCTCTGAAATCTATCGTTACCTGAACTTCAATGAAATTGAATCGTTCCAGAAAGCGGCGGACAAGGTGAAAACGATCCATGTGACGCATGTGCAAGAAGTGGTGATGTAATTTTGCCCATTTTATTGCAACCAGAAACCCTGCTTCGGCGGGGTTTTTGTTGGATGTTGTTTTCGTCATTGCTGATATTGGCAGGTTGCGACAATAATTATCCAAAAGATTGGCCGTGGGTGGATGTTCCATTTTTTTCTAGCTGTCCGGATATTTCTGGCACGTACCTCGTTGGCTCCAGTAATGACGACGGTATCGGGATGTCGGCCAATATGGGTGACACGCTGTTCCGTAATATCCTGCCAAGGGAGCGTAGCAGTCAGCGCTGGAATTGGGAAACCATGACAATTTCTGGTGACGCTTCGCAGCAACTCGACATTACATTAATGCGCAGCGCACAAACCCTGGATTTTTATCTGCAGCGTGAATTTGCACAAGGCAGTAAAGATTATTACAGAAATCGCTACAACAACATGATGAATCCTGCCACGCGTTGGAGAAATAGTTTTGCAGCGATGACTGATGATGAGTACGAAGCGAATCTCGATAAACTTTATCTTACGCCACAAGTGCACCATGTTTTGAAAAATGGTGAAGATTATGAATGCAATGGCGGATGGATAAGCGGGGAGCGTCTGTTGCATGATCCGGGCCCTGATCGTAATAATCCACGGCCTGATGTTGTAAATGGTGTCGTGCGTTTTGGGAAAGATACAGCCGGCTATCTGGTTGCTGAATCAATTTATCCGGAAGATGTTGAGTTGTCGTTGTGGTGTGGTGATGGTTGCAAAGGCATAGCGCTCGGCACGTGGACCATGCATAAGTGGCGGCATTGGGAGCCTGCGCAACCGGCTTGGGAGGGCGAGCGTTCCAGGCCATGGGCAGAGCCTTTCAAAAATATTGAATCAAGAACAGGCAATGGCACTGGCGGCGTTTTACGTCTGG
>ERZ724516.1815-NODE-1815-length-12260-cov-5.320115_pt1 | contig 12260 bp, 16 predicted proteins | sample MGYA00376049_ERZ724516 | MGnify/ENA primary metagenome ERZ724516 (study PRJEB28724, sample SAMN07190886) | activated sludge metagenome | isolation source: activated sludge of sewage treatment plant in Hong Hong | place: USA: Christiansburg, Virginia | collected... | reverse complement strand
ACGAACCGGGGGACACCTCCGACCTGGTGGAGCGCCTGATGGGCAAGAAGCCGGAGCTACGCTTCCAATACATCCAGGAGAACGCGCGGTTTGTGGAGGAGCTGGATGTGTGATTGCATTCTACCCCTGCCAACGCCTGAAACTTCAAACCCTGGCTCATAGGCAGATGGTACATCGTGCGCCCAATTGACCGTATAAGAGCGTTGCACAAGCTGGTTCAGGCGACCCGCAAGACAGTCGTGGTCGACGTCGGCGCAAACCCTTTCAACGGCACGCCAGTCTACGCTCAACTGCGCAAATCGGGCGTGGCGCACATCATCGGCTTCGAACCGCAACCCGAAGCCCTGGAAGCCCTGGTAAAGGCCGCTGGCCCTAACGAAACCTACTTGCCCTATGCGATTGGCAAAGGTGCGACCGAAACCCTGCACGTGACGAAGAACAGCGGTCTGGTATCGATTCTGGAGCCGGATCCATGGATTGCCAGATACCTCAATCCCTGGTGGCGCCGCGCCATCGAAGTGCATCAGCGCGTTCCGATGGAAACGCACCGCCTCGATGATCTTGATGAAATCGAGCAAGTCGACTTTCTCAAGATCGACATCCAAGGCGGGGAATTGGCTGTCTTCCAGAATGCCAGGAGCAAGCTTGCGACCGCAGCCCTTGTTCAGACTGAAATTCCGATAGTCCGCTACTACAAAGATCAACCCTCGTTCGGTGCGATCCAGGAAGAACTCGAGGCGCAGGGATTCCTGGCGCATAAGATTGTGGAGACAAGTGCGCATCACCTCGGCTATCCGACAGACCTCGCGGAAAAGCTGCCTATCAAGCCTTCTCAAGCCACGGTTGCCGACATCGCCTTCCTGCGCAGCCCGGTCAGCATGGAAAGCTTGTCCGTCGATACGCTGCAACACATGGCGATTCTTGCCGATGCAGTTCTCCATTCCTACGATCTGGTGTTCCGCTGCCTTGGCGAACTCGTCCGGCGAAATGTGGTGCAGTCCGGTGATACAGCGGATTATGTGGCATTGCTCCGGGGAACGGTTTTCAGGAAAACTCGGGAATAGGAAGCAAAGGGTGGGCGCCAACCCACCAAACTCGCCCTCCCCGTCAGATTTGCTCAAGGCGAATCTGACCGCGCCGTCCCTTCCGGCCCTCGGCAGCGGCCTCGGGCATTCGGTGGGAAAACGGTCCACAGGACTGTTTGTCTCATCCGTCTCACCCCTGCGTGCCGCTCGCGGTCAGCTTCGCACCCCGTCGGACAGGCGCCTCCTCACAGTCCTCGCGGGTGTGCTTGGGCGTTCGACGTTCGGTCCAGATCACCCCACCGCCACCGCCACCGCCGCGAAATGCAGCCCCGCCGCCACCGCGACAAACCCGTGCCAGATCGCGTTCTGGAAGCGCAGCCGCTCCCACACATAGAAGCCGACCCCCGCCACATAGGTCGCCCCGCCCGCGACCAGAAGCCAGAGCGACACCGCAGGCAGCGCCGCCGCCACCGGGCCGATGGCGATGATCCCGACCCAGCCCAGCATCACATAGGCCAGGATCGACAGCCGGTCATAGCGCCCCGGCAGCACCACCTTGACCAGGATGCCGAGCGCCGCCCCGGTCCAGACCACCGCCCCCAGCGCCCAGGGCCAGGCGCCCGCCAGATGCGGGATCACGGCGGTATAGGTCCCGGCGATCATCACATAGATCATCGAATGGTCGAACCGACGCAGCAGCCATTTCAGGGCGGAGGGAGGCGTCATGTTGTAGGCCAGCGAAAAGCCCCACATCAGGAAGAAACCGCCCGCATAGACCGTCAGCGCCGCGAAGGTGCCGATCCCCGCAGTCTGAAGCCCGTGGAACAGGAGAAGCGGAAAGGCGATCAGCCCGGCCAGAAGCGCCAGCGCATGCACGATCCCGTCGGCCAGGAGCTCGCCCAGCGAAAGCTCGCGTTTCAGCATGCGGTAATGATCGGCTTGCAGGGTCATGGCGTCAGTCTGGCAGGCAAATGTTGCGAAAGCATGACCTGACTTTGCCACAGCGCAGGCACGCTCGAAGCCGTGACGTGGCGTCACGCCCGGCGGGCGGCCCAGAGCAGCCCGCGCCGCATCAGTTCGGCCGCCGGGCCGTGGTCGATCACCGCTTTCTGGTGGCCAAGCGCGTTGTAATAGACCCGGCCCGCGCCGTAGCCCTTGGTGAACACGACCGGCATCGCCACCGGCCCGTTCACCGCATGGGGCCCCTCCACCACCGGGAAATCGCAGACAGCGTGAACCTTTACCGCCGGGTCGACATGCAGGTAGTACTGTTCGGTCTTCACAACAAAGTCCCCGACCCCCGCCACCAGCGGGTCGTCCGAGACGATCCGGACCCCATATTCCACCCCATCATTCCCCGGATGCGCCACCCACTGCGCGCCGGTCATGAACTGCCAGTCCACATTCTCGCGGAAGGCATCGCACATGCCGCCGTGACACCCCGCGATCCCGGTGCCCGAAGCCACCGCCGCGCAGGCGTTCAGGGCCTGCTCCTTGCCGATCCGCGACATGGTCCAGACCGGGACGATCAGGTCCATCGTCGCCAACGTCTTGGGATCATCGAAGCAGGACAAGCTGTCGCTGACTTCGACCGCCATCCCCGCCTCGCGCAGCCAGCCCGCGAAAAGGGCCGCTACCTTGTCCGGCTCATGCCCGTCCCAGCCGCCCCAGGTGATCAGTGCCTTGCTCATGCCAATCCCCTTCGCTCAGGCCCGCCCGATGACGACATGGCTTGCACCCTCCCCCGCCACCTGCCGCGCGACCCGATAGCCGAGCGCAGGCAGGTCAAGGCCCTGGATCACGGCCTCGCCGCGGCCCAGAAGCACGGGCGAGACGGCGAAATGCGCCTCGTCGATGTGTCGGCCCCGGAAGGCTTCGCGCAGGGTCGCGACCCCGCCACCCAGCCGCACATCCTTGCCGCCCGCCGCCGCCTTGGCCCGAGCCAGTGCGTCCTCAAGCCCGCCGGTCTCGAAATGGAAAGTGGTGCCGCCCGCCATCACCAGATCGGCCCGCGGGAAATGGGTCAGGACGAAGACCGGGCAGTGATAGGGCGGCTCGTCGCCCCACCAGCCTTTCCACTCCTCATCCGGCCAGGGTCCACGGATCGGGCCGAACATGTTGCGCCCCAGGATCCAGCTGCCGATGTTGCGGAAACCCTCGGCGGCGAAGCCCTCGTCCACGCTGTCGGCCTCGCCCCCGCCCGCGCCATGCATCGCCTGGAAGGTCTTCGTCCTGAACACCCAGTCGTGCAGCGCCATGCCGCCCTTGCCAAGGGGGTCGGCCAGTGACTGGTCCGGCCCCGCGCCGAAGCCGTCGACCGAGAGGGAAAAGCACCTGACGACAAGGCGGGACATGGGGGCCTCCGTTTGCCCGATCATAGCGGCGGCAGCGTCAGCGAGGCCAGCAGAAACCAGAGCGCTGTGGCGTATAGGAACGCCCGCTCGGCCAGCCCGAACCAGGGTCGCAAGGCGGGCGAGGTGGTCAGCACCACCGCCAGAAACGCGGCGCTGATGACCTGCTTCAGTACCTCATCGGCCAGCGAGCGCGCGCCTTCGTGCAGCAGCACCAGTTGCGGCGTCGCCTCGACCACGGCCATGTAGGCCGCGGCAAAGGCAAGAAGCGTCGCGGCCCGGTGCAGGTTGCCGCGGCGGCTGTGCGGCATGTCCTGCGGGTCGCTCTGCCAGAGTGCGATCCCCAGCCGTCCCACTGCCACCAGCCCCAGGTAAACCGTCACCGCGATCGGAAAGTCCGGATTGCCCGAAACATGGACCTGCCAGGCGAGGATCGGCGGCGCGATACAACCCGCGATCAGGTAGACCTTGAACAGCGAGGCCGTCCGCCCCAGTCCGTAATCGCTGATCGGGCGGGCAAAGGCGGGCTGGTCCCGGTTCAGGACCTGGAAGGCCAGGAGGAACAGAAGGTCTAGGAGGTAGAGCGCCGCCGCGACCTTCTCCATCGCCGCCGCCCTCAGCCGCCTGCGAAGGACAGGGCCGCGACGAGGAACCAGAGGGCGGTCGCGAACAGGAACAGCCGCTCGGCCAGACCGAAATACGGCCGAAGGGGTCCCTTCATGCTGACGACCACCGCCGCAAGCCCGATCATCGCCGCAAGATGCAGCGGTCGCAGCACGGGGGCTGCCCCAGCCAGAAACGGAGTGGCCTTGGCAATGGACATGTAGGCAAGGGTGAAGGTCAGGATCGCGAAAACCAGATGGATCCGCCCGGCCCTTGTCGGGGTCGCGCCCGGCAGATCGGTCGGAAAGATGCCGACGCCGATCCGCACCGCCGCCATGGCGACAAGATACCACGCGACGGCCTGCGGCACCGCCGGGCTGGCCATCCAGACCTCGCGGCCCAGCATCAGGGCCGCGACAGAGCCGACAACGACATAGACCCGGAAAAGCCTGGCCGTCCGGCCGACACCATAGTCCGACACTGCATTCGAAACCGGGCTGTAGTGCCGGTTCAGGACGTGAAACGACACAAGAAGAAGCAGGTTGACCGCGTAAAGCAGCGCCGTCAGTTGCGCCATCAGCGCCCCGCGTAGATCTGCGCTATGCGGTCGACGGCGGCTTCCGGGCTGACTTCCTCGCTTTCGCCCGTCCGGCGGCTGGTCAGCTCGACCACCCCGTTCGCCAGACCCCGCGGCCCGACGGTGATCCGCCAGGGCAGGCCGATCAGGTCCATGGTGGCGAACTTCGCCCCGGCCCGTTCGTCGCGGTCGTCGTAGAGCGGCTCCAGCCCCTTGGCCTTCAGCGCCTTGTACAGCCCCTCGCAGGCCGCATCCGCCGCCGCGTCGCCCTGCTTCAGGTTCACGATCCCGACCGGGAAAGGCGTGACCCCTTCCGGCCAGATGATGCCCTTGTCGTCGTGGCTCGCCTCGATGATCGCTCCCAGAAGGCGGGAAACGCCGATCCCGTGCGATCCCATCTCGACCGGAACCTTGGTACCTTCCTTCGTCACGACTTCCGCGCCCATCGCCTCGGAATATTTGGTGCCGAAGTAGAAGATCTGCCCGACCTCGATGCCGCGCCCGACCTTGCGGTGCGCCTCTGGCACCTTGTCGAAGACGGCCGCATCGTGGGTTTCGTCGGTGCGGGCGTAAAGGGTGGTGAACTCCTTGCAGACATCCGCCACCTGGGCACGGTCATCATAGTCGATGTCGCGGTTGCCAAGCTTCAGCGCCGTGACCCGGTCGTCGTAGAAGACCTCGCTTTCGCCGGTGTTGGCCAGCACCAGGAATTCATGCGTGTTGTCGCCGCCGATGGGCCCACTGGCTGCCCGCATCGGGATCGCGGTCAGGCCCATGCGCTCGTAGGTCCGCAGGTAGCTGACCATGTGGCGGTTGTAGGCGTGCAGCGCGGCGTCCTTGTCGACGTCGAAGTTGTAGCCGTCCTTCATCAGGAACTCGCGCCCCCGCATCACGCCGAAGCGCGGGCGCATCTCGTCGCGGAACTTCCACTGGATGTGGTAGAGCGTGAGCGGCAGGTCCTTGTAGGACGACACATGCGCGCGGAAGATGTCGGTGATCATCTCCTCGTTCGTCGGGCCATACAGAAGCTCGCGCTTCTGGCGGTCGGTGATCCGCAGCATCTCCTCGCCGTAGTCGCCGTAGCGGCCCGACTCGCGCCAGAGGTCGGCGGGCTGGATCGTCGGCATCAGGAGCGGGATGTGACCGGCGCGGATCTGCTCTTGATGGACAATCTCCTCGATCCGCCGCAGCACCCGGTAGCCGAGCGGCAGCCAGGAATAGATGCCCGCCGCCTGCTGCTTGATCATGCCGGCCCGCAGCATGTAGCGATGGCTGACGATCTGGGCCTCGGCGGGGTTTTCCTTGAGGACGGGGAGGAAGTAGCGGGAGAGACGCATGTCCGGGCCTTTGGCAATGAGGTCCCGCGTTTCCTAGCGGGTCGGGCGCGGGCAGGCAAGGTGCGAGGGGGGGTCCACAGGGGACAGGCGGACCGAGCAGCTTAAAGAGGCGTTGAGGATTGAGAGAAGCGCAGAAGCCCGACTACAGCCCGAGCGCCTTGCGCAGCGCCGCATTGGCACGGGTCTGCCAGCCCCTGCCATCGGCCTTCAGCCGCGCCAGCACGTCCCGGTCTAGGTACAGCGTGACCCGCTGCTTGCGCTGATCTTCCGGCAAGGGGCGGCGGCCGAGCTGGCCGGATTTCTGGAAGATTTCCACCAGTTCGGGAAAATCCCAGATCGTCTTGGCGCGGGCGAAATCCTCGTCGGTCCATTCGGGATTTTCGTCGTCCGGCTCATCGGGGCGCAGGCGGCGGAAGGGGGCCGGTTCTTCGGCCACGCCAGGCTGGGTGTCATTCATCATGGGTTTTCGGGCCATTTCCGGCGCTCCCTTGCATTTGCGCGGCGAAGGCTGATCACCCGCACCCCGCCCGCGCGCGGAGTGAAGATCAGGACATGGAGCCGCCCGTCCAGCATCCCTATGACCCGAAATCGCGGCTCGCCGTAGTCCCGCCGCAGGTCGGGCCGGATCTCTGCCGCCTCGAAGTCGAACCGGGCGACATCGGCAAAGTCGATGCCCCGGTCCTGCAGCGTGCGCGGGCGTTTGCCTTCGTCCCAGTCCCACATTCATGTGCATATATTAAATTGGCGAGTCCGGAAAGAGGATAGCCGGAGGATAGTTAACGAAAGGTGACGGATAGCCGCCCCGCCCTTGACTTCCCTTCCCTTACCCCCTCCCCTTCCCTCCATGCGCCCGCATGACAATCGCGCCTGGTTGCTGATCCTTCCGGCCCTTACGCTTCTGGGGCTTGTCGGCGCACTCCCGCTTCTTGCGGTGATCAACTATGGGTTCCATGACATCTTCACGCTGCAGGATGTCTACTGGGTCGGCCTGCAATGGTTCACCGACATCCTGCAGTCCGACCGCTTCCTCGCCTCGCTGGGACGAAGCCTCCTCTTTTCCACCCTTGCCCTGGCGATCCAGGTGCCCCTTGGGATCAGCGTGGCGCTCCTGCTTCTGAGCTATGGCAAGCGGGCGGTCTGGGGGCTGATGCTGGTGGCGCTGCCGCTGGTGGTGCCATGGAACATGATCCCGATGTTCTGGCTTGGGCTGATCGACGCGAAGACGGGCCTCCTCGGGCCGGGGCTGGCGGCAGTGGGGTTCGACTGGAAGTTCACCGGCTGGCACACCTGGACACTGATCCTGGCGGTCGACACCTGGCACTGGCTGGGGCTCGTGGTGGTCTTGGCCTATGCCGGACTATCGGCGATCCCGCCTGCCTACATGCAGGCCGCCGCGATCGACGGGGCTTCACGCTGGGCGGTGTTCCGCTTCATCCAGCTGCCGAAGATCGCGGGGGCACTGGCCATCGTCTTCCTCCTCCGCTTCGTCGACAGCTTCATGATCTACACCGAGGCTTTCGCGATCAACGCCGGGGGACCAAGCGACGCCACGCGCTTCTTGTCCCTGGAACTGGGGGAAGAGATAAAGGGCTTTTCCTACGGCCAGGCCGCCGCGCGGGCGACGCTGTATTTCCTGATCGTGCTGGCCGTGGTCTGGGCCTTCGTCGCCGCCACCCGGGAGCGCGAGGCATGAGGCATCTGGGCGTCGTGGTGCTGGCCACCTTCATCCTTTTGCCGCTGGTGCAGGCGATCCTTCTGAGTTTCACCGCCACGCTGCCGCAGGACGGCTCTGCCCAAGGCGCCATCGGGCTGATGAATTACCGCAGCGTGCTGGCGACGCCGGAGCTGCGCGCGGCGATGGTCAATTCCTTCATCTACGTCAGCCTGAACGTTGCCCTGTGCATTGCCCTGGGCCTGCCCACGGCCTATGCCCTGGCGCGTTACCGTTTCACCGGCGACCGGCATTTCCTCATGGCGATCCTGGTGTTCCGGGTGACGCCGCCGGTGGTGCTGTCGCTGCCGATCTTCATCCTCTTCAGCCAGTTCGGGCTGGTCAATTCGCCCGTCGGCATCGCGCTGGTGCATTGCCTCTTCAACCTGCCGGTGGCGATCTGGATCCTGGAAAGCTTCATCCGCGCCGTCCCGCGAGAATTCGACGAGACGGCCTATCTGGACGGCCATTCCGGCCCGTCCTTCTTCTTCCGCCACCTGGTCCCGCAGATTGCCCCGGGGATCGGGGTCGCGGCCTTCTTCTGCTTCATCTTCAGCTGGGTCGAGGTGGTCTTCGCCCGCATCCTGACCGTGACGGGCGGCAAGCCGATCACCATGGCGATCCAGGCGATGTTCAGTTTTCGCACCGACGTCGGCATGGTGATGGCGATGACCTGCCTGTCGCTGGTGCCGGGGGTGGCGATGATCTGGTTCGTGCGGAACCACCTGGCGCGCGGCTTCACGCTGCGGGCCTGAGGCGTCAGGAGGCCTCGGCCACCTGGGTGGGGACTCCCTCGCCCAGCAGGTCTTCCACGAAGAAGGCGGCGAACTGGGCGCGGCCGGACACGCCCGCCTTGGAGTAGATCCGGGTCAGCTGCGCCCGGACCGTGCCCTGCGCAGCGCCGCGCAATTCGGCAATCTCCGCCACGTCGAGCCCCTTGAGTGCCAGAAATCCGACGTCGCGCTCGGCAGGGGTCAGTGCCCAGGACTGGAACTGGCGGTCGATCACGTCGGACAGGGCGCCGCGCGCCACGGCGAGCGCCTGGTCCTGCGCGCGCAGAAGCTCGATCGTGCGACGCAGCGCGAAGGCGCCGAACAGGATGCCGAGCACCAGCGTCCCGGTGACGAAGGCCTCGAAGATGAAATGCACCGAGCCGGGGTCCTCGCGCAGATCGCCGATGACGTCGCCGACGAAGAACACCGCAGCCAGCGTCTGGATCAGGAGGAAGATCGAAAGCGCCATCGTCTGGCGCCGCCCGGCGGACCGGATGTCAGGCGCACCCGTCATTTGCGCCTGTGGGCATCGCCCAGGATCATGGGCTTGACAAGGTTCCTCCGCATCGCCCGGCTTTCCAGTACCACCCCGGCAACATGCAGCGCTGCAAGGAACAACAACAGGTTTGCGGCCACTTCATGCACCTCTTCAGCCGTGTGGCGAAGGCCCTTGTCCTCGTCGTCCGAAGATTCGCCGTCGCTTTTCACGATCAAAGCAGACCAGTCGCCGGATGCAACCGCTGCCTTCTCGGCGGCCACCCGCATCGGTGTCGCACCGCCGGTCAGGATCAGGCCGGTGGCCGTCACCACGGCAAGCGCCGCCCAGAATACATAGACCATCAGCGCCCCTGCCGGATTGTGCGACGAGTAGTGTCCCGGCTGCCCGGACAGGAGTTGCCGGAGGTGGCGGGCGGCTGCGACAGGGTTCGGCGGGAAGGCCGAGAACCGCGCCTCGGCCGGACCAAGCACCCCCCAGACCAGCCGAAGCAGAAGCAGCGCCATGACCAGCCAGCCCAGCGAGACATGGGTCAGGCTGCCGCCCTTTGTCACCAGCGCATTGAGCAGGACCGCGACCGCGACCCCCCAATGGGTCAGGCGCACGACGGGGTCCCAGAGGTCGGGAGGGGCGACGGGGGGCGCGATGCTGCGGGTCCGGGGGGAAGCCATGTCAGTCTTCCGACTTGATGTCGGCAACCTTGCCGGTCGCCGGGTCGATGTAGACTTCCATCGCCTTGCTGGTGGCGGTGTCGGTGCACTTGGCCTCGATCTTGCCGTCCTCGGCCTCGAACTCGTCCACCGGGCAACCGGCCTTTTCCAGCGCGGCCTTGGCGGTTTCCGGATCGGTGCCGATCATGTCGCCGACAACGGGCATCGCCATCGCGCCCATCGGCAGCGAGATGAATGCGAGAATGGAGAGAAGCTTCAGTTTCATGGTCTTGCCTTTCGCTTGGGCCTGCCGCTTTCGGGCTGGCCGGGCCGGGGCACGGCGCCCCGGATGCCGTTGCACTTCCCGGCTTTTCCGGGCGGGCGCCATCCCGGCGACGCTTACCGCCCCCCGCCTAAGCGCATGCTGACAGCGGCCTTTCGCCCGTCGCGCCCCTTGCGCGGGTGCGCGGGTCCGGGCGATATGGGGGTCAAAGGGAAGGAACCTGCTGATGGCGCTGCCGACTTCACACCAGCTTCGCTACTGGGGCATCGCGGCGGCGGTGTTCTTCCTGGCGATCTGGTTCCTGGGCGACGTGCTGCTGCCCTTCATCGTCGGCGGGGCGATCGCCTATTTCCTCGATCCCGTCGCCGACCGGCTGGAGCGGGCGGGCCTGAACCGCGCCGCGGCGACTGCGGTCATCTCGCTGGTCGCGCTCCTGCTGTTCGTGCTGCTGGTGCTGGCGGTGATCCCGACCCTGGTCGACCAGTTGACCGCGCTGGTCAATGCCGCGCCCGACATCGCCCGGAAATTGCAGAATTTCCTGCTGGAGCGTTTCCCGGACCTGGCCGATTCGACCTCGACCATCCGGCAGACCCTGACCCGGATCGGCCAGGCGATCCAGGAACGCGGCGCGGACCTGGCCGAGGGTGTGCTGACCTCGGCCCTGGGGGTGATCTCCATCGTCCTCTTCATCGTCGTGGTGCCGGTCGTGGCCTTCTACCTGCTCCTCGACTGGGACGACATGGTGGCGCGGGTCGACAGCATGCTTCCCCTGGACCATGCCCCCACGATCCGCCGCCTTGCGCGCGAGATCGACGCGGTGCTGGCGGGCTTCGTGCGGGGGCAGGTCTCGGTCTGCCTGGTGCTTGGCACCTACTATGCCGTGGCGCTGATGCTTGCGGGGCTGCAATTCGGCCTGATTGTCGGCGCGATTGCCGGGACGATCACCTTCATCCCCTATGTCGGCGCGCTGGTCGGTGGCGCGCTGGCCATAGGTCTTGCGCTGTTCCAGTTCTGGGGCGACTGGTTCCAGATCGGCATTGTCGCCGCGATCTTCGCGGTCGGGCAGTTCATGGAAGGCAACATCCTGACCCCGCGCCTGGTGGGCAAGTCGGTCGGTCTGCATCCGGTCTGGCTTCTGTTCGCGCTGTCAGCCTTCGGCGCGGTCTTCGGATTCGTCGGCATGCTGATTGCGGTACCGGTCGCGGCGTCCATCGGTGTGCTGACGCGCTTCGCAATGGAACGCTACCGGGCAAGCCTGCTGTATCAGGGCAAGGCGGGCCTGCCCACGCCGACGCCAAGCTTCACCACCGCACCCGAGGCGCCGAAGTCCAGGCGCAGCCGCAAGCCCGCGTCCGGCAGAGCGGATCCGGGCGCGTGAGCCGCCAGCTGGCCTTTGACCTGCCCAGCGCGGAAGCGATGACGCGGGAGCATTTCTTCGTCGCGCCCTCGAACGCGCTGGCCTTGCAGGCGGTGGAGGACTGGCGAAACTGGCCGGGGCGCAAATTGCTGGTCGTCGGGCCGGACGGGGCGGGGAAAACCCATCTCGCGCATGTCTGGGCCGCGCTGGCCGATGCGGTGATCCTGTCCGCCGGGACGTTGGCCGCCGCCGACATCGCCTCGCTTTCCGGCCGGGCTGTGGTGGTCGAGGATGCCGACCGGATCGGGGCCGCCGAGGCACAGCTTTTCCACCTGCACAATCTGGTCACGACCACCGGCGCGCTCCTCCTGACCGCCCGTACACCGCCACGCGACTGGGGTCTGCACTTGCCCGACCTGGTCAGCCGGATGCAGGCCACGCCGATCGCGCATCTCGACGCGCCCGACGACGCGCTCCTTTCTGCCGTGCTGGTCAAGCTTTTCGCCGACCGGCAGGTGGCGGTGCCCGCGAATCTGATCCCCTATCTGGTCAGCCGGATGCCGCGCAGCATCGGTGCCGCCCGCGCGCTGGTCGCGGCGCTCGATGCCCGCGCGCTGGCACTGGGACGCCCGATCACCCGGGCTCTGGCGGGCGAGATTCTGGGCGCGGAGTAATCCCGGCCCCCGGGCCTCACTGGACAGTCTGCGGCCAAGCTGCCTAACTGTCGCAATAGTTTCACAGACTGCACGGCATAAGCGCGCCCATGACTCAGGCCGATTTCCTCCGCTCCCCCTTCCCCGCCCCCGTCGAGCTGCCCTTCGCGGAGACCGCCGGGCCGGGCCGCTTCTTCAATCGCGAACTCAGCTGGCTCGCCTTCAACTGGCGTGTCCTGGAAGAGGCCGCGAACCCCGCCGTTCCGCTTCTGGAACGGCTGCGCTTCCTGTCGATCTCGGCCACCAACCTTGACGAATTCTACACCGTCCGCGTCGCGGGCCTGCGGGCCCTGGTGCGGAACGGCAATGCGACGTTGTCGGAAGATGGCCGCAGCCCGGCGGAACAGCTGCAACTGATCAACGCCGAGGCGCGGCGGCTGATGC
>ERZ724516.1813-NODE-1813-length-12265-cov-4.132678_pt1 | contig 12265 bp, 1 predicted proteins | sample MGYA00376049_ERZ724516 | MGnify/ENA primary metagenome ERZ724516 (study PRJEB28724, sample SAMN07190886) | activated sludge metagenome | isolation source: activated sludge of sewage treatment plant in Hong Hong | place: USA: Christiansburg, Virginia | collected... | reverse complement strand
CAGCGACGCGCTATGCAAACCGATTCCGTGGCCCTCTTTCCGCGTCGTAAATCCTTGGGTGAACAGACGCGGGATGTTCGCAGCCGCAATTCCCACCCCGGTATCGACAACCTCAAACCGGGCGAAGCCCGGCCGATCGACGGCGGGACCCAATCGAAGCAACAGGCAATGCGGCTGCGGCCCGGGTGTCGCCTCGACCATGGCATTCCTGGCGTTGGTCACAAGGTTCACCAGGATCTGCAAGACTTGGTGCTGATCCGTCATTCCGACAGGCAACTGCGCATATTCCTGAACCACCATAATGCCGGCCTTGTCCAGCGCCGCTCGGTTGATACCAAGTGCCTGTTCGAACAGATCTGTGAACAGCACCGGCTCCAACACCACGTCACCGGGGCGGGCGATGTCCACCTGACGGGTCACCACTTGCCGGATATGCTCGATATTCTTTCCCAAGGCGCCCAACTCATTCTCCACGACGGCGGAATTCTGCATGACGGCTTCGGCCACCATCGTCAGATAGGAGGGAATCTGCTTGCCTTTAGGATCCTGGGTCAGAAAGGTTGCCAGGTCGTCGCGATGGTCCCGCAACATGGCGGCAAGCAGCGCAACATCGTGAACAGGCGATTGCCGGAGCGTTTTCCCGACGACGTCCACCGAGACATTGATGCTATTCAACACGTTGCCCACGTTATGGAGCACGGTCGAGGCCACGTCGGCCATGCCGACCCGGCGCGACGTTTCCATCAACTTTTTACTCAACAATTCCCGCTCGGCCTGAATCTTCTGACGTTCGTGGATCTCGGTTTGGAGCGTCGTATTGGTGACTTCCAACTCCTGATTCTGCCGCATCACCTGTGTCTTGGAGGCTTCCAACTCTCCGATGGCCGTCCGAAGCTGATCGTTCGCCTGTTCCAACTCCGTCACATCACTGAAGGACGCCATGCATCCCCGTAGGTCGCCGCTGTCGCCGCGAATCGCGGCGGCATGGACGACAAAACGCTTGGCCTCCCCGCTTGGCAGAATGCAGATCATCTTCTTTTCGGTTCGCGGCGCATTCGACTTAAGGACCTGCATCCAGGGTAGATCCTCGTCCTTCTCGCGTTCCCACGGAAGTCTGGAGAGCGAATGACCGACAAGCGACTCGGTCCCCGAGGCGACTCGTCCGGTAAACGAGGCATTGGCCAAGACGATGGTTCCGTCGACATCCAACATCACCACACCTTCAGCCAAGGTGTCCAACGCTGCTTTGACTCTTGGAGGAATCACCTTCGACGGATCCAGATGACGCAAGACCCGTTTCATCAGCAGCCAGTAGGCGCCAAAACCTGCGATCGCGACGAACAGCACAAACCGGAACCACGCGTCGGAAAACCATCCCCACGATGCCCACCGGCTCGTTTCAGCACTCTCATGAAAGGCGATGTGCAGGACACCCCAAGGACGGGTGCCCTTGTAGATCGGAACATGAATGCGGCTTGGAGTCGACTTCTCATCGGGCGTTCTAGCCCAATCCTCACTCGGCAAGCCGGCCACAGCCACCGTGTGGCCGTCGGCAGTGATCAACGCCGCGGCTTCAACCTCGGGCGTCCGCTCCACCAGCGCATGCAACGCTGTGTCAATCGTCTCGGCGTCAGCCCGTTGGACAAGAAGGGAATACTGCAGCGCCAAGGTTTCGCTCAACGCTTTTCGCTGGTGAAAGACCTGCTGACGCTCGTTCGGGATCAATCCCAGGAGGGCGTCGCCCGCCAGCATGATGCTGACGGTCAGGCTCACCAGACCGATACTGAGCAGCGTCAATGGCGCGGGGCGTTTCATCGTGGCTTATGAGATTTCAGTTGGGCGGGGACCCTTTACCTGCTTCTCATCCAGGAGATCGTGCAAGCCCCGGTGTTCGACCAACTCTTCCTGCGCCACCATTTCTTGCGCGCGCGTGCGCAAGACGCGCTCCACCCGATGCGACGCCACCACCGGCAACGGATCCAGCATCTGCCAAGCCGGAATCGTCGCAAACAGGCTGGTGAGCAGGGCCGTGCTGCGGAGCGCCCATACGACAAATCCGACGGAGAGCGTCACGCCGGAAGCGGCAGCGATTCTGGTCACATAGGTCTGCTGCGCCGCTTCAGCCGCGACTGACTCCTCCAATCCCCTAATGACTTCGTCTAGTTTGGAAAAGAGCAGGTCACTCAATTGAGCCAGGTCGCGTTCTCCTTCCTCCGGATGCAGATGACTCTCTGCTATCGACAACGGGAGTGGGGGCAATGCGGCCGGCTCATGACGAGCCGCGCCCTGCGATTCACGCCCACGTTCCGACTCAATCAGCGGGCGAGACTCATCCGGTCTGGAGACACTTCGCAGAGTCGGTTCATGGGATGCGGGCGCAACCACGTGCTTGCCCGATCCCTGAGCATCAATGACGGGCTTCGCGATGGGTTCGCTCACGCTCCCGATTTGAAGCGGGCGAGCGGGAACAATAGCCGAGACAGGCGCGACGACGCTCGAAAAAGTCGACGGAACCAGCGAGGGCGAAAGCTGGGCCGGAGCAGGGCTCTCGGCCACATCGGTCACAGTCACATGGATCGTCTGCGTCACGCTTGCCCCTTGGCTGTCCGTGACACGGACCTGGACCACGTAGACATTGTCTCCGTTCAAGTCAGCAGGCGCTTCGAAGTCCCGCGGCGCGGTAAAGCTGAGCGCGCCCGTGGCCGCATCAATCACAAACAGCGCCTGATCAACACCGCCGCTGATACTGTACGAGAGCGCTTGCGCGGGAAGATCGACATCTGCACCACCAACAATCGTCACGGCACTGATATGTTCGGCAACATTCACGGCAGCGGTAGCCCCTCCCCCGTCACTGGTGATCGTCGGGGCGTCGTTCACCGGCGTGACCGTCAAGGTCACGGTCGTGCTCCCGATCGAGCCGCCGGCTCCGTCGCTCACGGTAAAGCTTATACTGTCACTGGTGGTTTCAGAGCCGTCGTGCACGTAGATCACGCGATTGGCCGCAATATCGGCCTGCGTAAACGTCGAGACTGACACCCCGGGGGCAGTGGTCAGTTCCAGGCGGCCATGGGCAGGGCCAGTCCCAATGGAGAAGGTCAATTGTGCCGCGCTTTCATCGGCATCCGTCACACTAAGCTCACCGCTGCTAATGGTATCCGTCCCGCCTTCCGTCACGGTACTGCCCGTGTTGGCCATCAAGATCGGCGCATCGTTGACGGCGGTGACATCGAAGACCAGCGTACTCGGTGTAGCGGCGTAGGCACTATGGCTGTCCTGCACAGAGAACGTGACGCTGGCGTTGCCAGGGCCATTGGCATCGGCGGCAGGAGTAAAGACCAGCCGGCCTGCCGCGAGATCGGCCGCCGTAATCACCTGCCCCGCCGTGACCGCGCCGCCAGACAGGGTCAGCGTGCCCGCAGCCGGCAGGCTGTCGAGTCGCACCGCACTCAGCGCATCGCCCGCATCCACATCGCTGAAACCGAAGTCGGCGAGCGTCAGTGTATAGGGCGTATCTTCCAGAATGGTGACCGTCGCATCGGCTCCGGTCGGCGCTTCGTTCACATCGGTGAGAGTAATCGTGAAGGTCTGATCGCGGGTCAGCCCACCGGCATCGGTCGTGCGCACGGTCACCGAGTGGCTCGTCGCGCTCTCATAGTTCAGCAGGGAGCCATCCGCCACCGTGATCTCACCGGTGCTGCTGTTGATCGTAAACCGCCCGCCCGCCGTATCCGTCAGGCTATACGTATGGCTGTCGACCGCATCCGGATCCGCGGTGCTGATGATGCCCACCGTGGTCCCGTTGGCCGCATTCTCCGCCACCGTATTGGCGCTCAAAATGAGAGCCGTCGGGGCGTCATTGACATCCGTCAAGGTGATCGTAAACGTTTCGTCATACATCAGCCCGCCGCTGTCCGTCACTCGCACTGTCACGTCATGGCTGGCGGCGCCCTCATAGTTCAGCAGCGCACCGTTCGCGACCGTGATCTGGCCCGTGCTGCTATTAATCGCAAACCGGCCGCCGGCGTCATCGGTCAAGCTATAGGCCGCAGTATCTCCGTTATCAGGGTCGCTGCCGGTGACGGTACCGACGACCGTACCATTGGCCGCATGTTCGACAACCGTGTCCGAGGACAACACCAGATCAATCGGCGTTTCGTTGATATCCGTCAAATCGATGGTGAAGGTCTTGTCATAGGTCAGGCCGCCGTTGTCGGTAACGCGGACTGTCACGTCATGGCTAGGAATCGCTTTTTTGTGGAAGAGGCATCCACCGGGATCTATAATCTGGCCGGTCGTGGAATCGATGGCAAACCGGCCGCCGGCGCTATCAGCCAGTTGGAACGTAAAGGTCTCACCGGCATCCGGATCCGACGGGGTCACCGTTCCCACCGTGGTGCCATTCGTCGCATGCTCCACCACCGTGTGAGAAGACAGCGCGAGGTTCGTCGGCGTTTCGTTGACGTTCGTCAGAGCGATCGTGAAGGTTTCGTCGTAGGTCAAACCACCACTGTCGGTGACCCGCACCGTCACATCATGGCTTGCAGCAGTTTCATAGTTCAGCAACGTGCCATCGGCCACCGTGAGTTGGCCGGTCGTCGGGTCGATGGCAAAGCGGCCGCCTGCGGCATCGGTCAGACTGTAGGTCAGCGAATCCCCCACATCCACCTCAATGCCGGTAACGGTGCCGACCACCGTGCCGTTCGCCGGGTTCTCCGCGACCGTATTGCTGGATAGACTGAGATCCCTGGGAGCTTCATTCACATCGATCAGATCGATGCTAAACGATTTGTCGTACGTCAGCCCGCCGCTGTCGGTCACACGGACCGTCACATTGTGACTGGCGGCGAATTCCATATCGAGTAAGGTTCCGTCCACCACCGTAATCTGGCCGGTCGTGGAATCGATGGCAAACCGGCCGCCGGCGCTATCAGTCAATTGGAACGTAAAGGTCTCACCGGCATCCGGATCCGACGGGGTCACCGTTCCCACCGTGGTGCCATTCGTCGCATGCTCGACCACACTGGAAGAGGACAGCGCGAGATTCGTCGGCGCATCGTGAACGGCTGTCACCGTGATGGACAGGATATCCGTATCCGCCGTACCGGCATGATCGGTGGAGGTGATCGTAATCGTATCGAGACCGGCAAAGTTAGGATTTCCTTGATAGATCAAGGATGCCAACGTGGCATTTAACTCGGCCTGGCTTCCGCTCAGCGTCACACTGCTGGAACCGTTGCTTCCGACACTGATGACGGTGGCGCCGCTTAACGAGACGGTCAGCGTTCCGTGCTGTGAGGAGAGCTGCACGGTTTCAAGATTCCCATCCGCATCCGCGACCGAGAGACTACTGATGGCGAGCGGCGTATCCTCGGCGACGGTCTGGGCGGCCGGGAGGATGTTCGTCGGTGCAGCATTGGACACGGTGATGGAAACAGCGTCGGTATCCGTGGCGCCATTGCTATCTGTGGAAAGCACGGTCAGCGTATCGGCGCCCATATACAACGAGTCGCCTTGATACGTCAGTGAACTTAAGGTGGCATTGATATCAGCCTGAGTGCCGGAAATGGTGAGCGTCGCCGTCCCGCTCGCCCCCGACGAAATCGTCGTCGCGCCGCTGAGCGAGACGGCCACCGTCCCGTGGTTGACAGACAGATGAACCGTCGTGAGGTTGCTATCGACGTCGTTGATGGCAAGACCGGTAATAGCCAGCGGCGTATCGACCGCAACCGTTTGAACGCCGGGCAGGCTATTCACAGGCGCATCGTTCACGGCGGTGACCCGGAATGTCAGGGTATTGGGGACGGCATCGTAGAGATTGCCGCTATCCCGAACGGAAAACGTCAGTGCGGCATAGCTGAGGCCGTTCCCGTCCGCAGCCGGGGAGAAGACCAGATGCCCGGCATTGATGTCAGCCGTGGTGATGATCTGACCGGGCGTGACGTCAACGCCGGACAATTTCAGCGTGCCCGCTGTGGGAAGGCTGTCGATTCGGACGGCATTCAACGTGTCTCCGGCATCAACATCGCTAAAGCCGAAGTTGGCCGCAGTCAAGACATGCGAAGTATCTTCGCTGATCGTCACCGTCGTATCCGCTCCGGTCGGAGCCTCATTCACGTTAGTCACATGGATCGTAAACGTCTCGTCGTAGGTCAGCCCGCCGCTGTCCGTCACCCGCACCGTCACATTGTGGCTCGTCGCGCTCTCGTAGTTCAGCAGGCTGCTGTTCGCCACCGTGATCTGGCCCGTGCTGCTGTTGATCGCAAACCGGCCACCGGCACTATCCGTGAACGCGTACCTCTTGGTGTCGCCAGTATCGACATCGGTCCCCGTGACGGTACCGACGACGGTCCCGTTGGCCACGTTCTCCGCCACGGTGTTCGCCGACAGACTCAGATCCGTCGGCGCATCGTTCACCGCGGTCACGACAATCTTAAATGTTGATCCAGCGATGGAGCCCCGGGCATCATCCTCTACAATAAAATCAAAGCTGTCTGCGCTCGTTTCACTGCCATCGTGGAGGTATTCAAGAATGCCACTGTCGATGTCGGCTTGAGTAAACGTATCATTGAGAGACAGCCGCACGCCCTTCAGCAGAAGCGCTCCATTCGTCGGAAGCCCCGTCATGGTGTACCGCAGCTCACTCGCTCCGTTGTCGACATCCGTAGCGGAGAGCTGTTTCGGCGACACAATGGCCGAGCCTCCCTCCAACACGGTGGCGCCGTTATTCACTGCCAGTACCGGCGCATCGTTCACCGCACTTACCGTGACGCCGATGGTATCGGTCGCGCTGGAAAAGGCCGTCGTACCCCCGTTGCTCGCCGTGGTCACCTTCGTGCCGGCCGTGCCACTGGTCTGATCCCAGGCCCGCACCGTCAACGCCGCTGTACTGGTCCCGTTGTAATTCGCTTTCGGCGCAAAATACAGCCGCGTGTTCGCGTTGTCCGCCAGCACCAACGCCGAGGTGTTACTCACCGTCCCCACCGCCGTCCAGGTGCTGCCGTTGTTCGTCGTGTAGTACCAGGTGCCGTTGGTTTCGTTACTCCCGGTTATGGCAATGCCTTTTAAGGCTCCGCTATCGACATCAGTGACGCCGCCGGTAAAGGCACTCACCGGCGATCCCACTGCCCCACTCGGCGCGCCCGCGTCTTCCGCCACGGTCAGCGTCAAGGCGGTATCCGCCAGCACCGGCGCGTCGTTCACCGAGGCGATGGTGCAACTGGCAACATCACTCGCACTGGAGAAGGCCGTCGAGCCGCCGGTGACACTGACATCAACTTTGCTCCCGGCACTGCCGGTGGTTTGATCCCAGGCCCGGAAACTGACCTGAATCGTTCCGCCATTATTCGAGTCCGGCGTGAATCGCATTTGATCTGTCGAGCGCAACAACAAGGCGCTGCTCGATGAAAGGGCACCGGCACTTACCCAGGTGGTGCCGTCGAGGCTGTATTCCAGTGTTCCTCCTGAACCCGTCATTCCGAAGATGGCCACCCCGGACAACGCCCCTGAATCGACGTCGGTGACACTTGTGCCAATCAGGGTCGACACCGTAGACGCAATGGGCACCGCTCCCTCAGAGGTGTTGGTGGTCAGGCCCTGAGGGACGAGCAGAGGCGCGTCGTTGACCGCCGTGACATTGACAGTGAGGAGATTGGGCCCGCTGTCATAGGCGTTATTACTGTCCCGCACCGAAAAGGTACAGCTCGCATAGCTCGTTCCGTTCGCATTCGCCGCCGGCGTGAAGACCAGATTCCCCGCCGTAATGTCACTCAGCGCAATCACTTGCCCCGCCGTCACTGTCGAACCGGACAACGTGAGCGACCCGGCCCCCGGCACGGTGTCGATCCGTACTGCACTCAAACTGTCACCCGCGTCCACGTCACTAAACCCAAAGTTGGCCGTCGTCAGCGTGTGCGACGTATCTTCACTGATCGTGATGGTGACATCAGCCCCGGTCGGGGCTTCGTTGACGTTCGTCACGTTGATCGTAAACGTCTCGTCATAGGTCAGCCCGCCGCTGTCCGTCACCCGCACCGTCACGTTGTGGCTCGTCGCGCTCTCATAATTCAGCAGGCTGCCGTTCGCCACCGTGATCTGGCCCGTGCTGCTGTTGATCGCAAACCGGCCGCCGGCGCTATCCGCCAATGCGTACGCCTTGGTATCGCCGGTATCGGCATCGGTCGCCGTGACGGCGCCGATCACCGTGCCGTTCGTCGCGTTCTCCGCCACGGTGCTCGCCGACAGGCTCAGATCCGTCGGCGTTTCATTGACGTTCGTCACCGTCACTGCGATGGCCTGAGTATCGGTCCCGCCCATCCCGTCCGAGACTTGCACAGTAACGTCGTAGATATTGTTTCCGCCGCTGTCTGCCGGCGACTCATAATTGGGAGCCGAGACAAAGGAGAGCGCGCCTGTACTGCTATTGATCGCGAACTTTGCGGCGTCGGCTCCGCCGGTGATGGAGTAGGCAAGGGTCTGCCGAGTGTCAGCGTCAGTCGCAGTCACAGTGGTCACAGCGGTGGCATTTTCGGAGACGGTGACCGATGCCGTTGCGCCCCCCCCATTGCTGCTGATCACAGGCGTCGCCTCGTTCACATCCGTCACGTTGATCGTGAATGTCTCGTCGTAGGTCAGCCCACCGCTGTCCGTCACCCGCACCGTCACGTTGTGGCTGATCGCGCTCTCATAGTTCAACAAGCTCCCGTTGGCGACGGTGATAACCCCCGTGGAGCTATTAATCGCGAACCGCCCACCCGCTGTGCTGGTCAAGCTATACGCCTTCGTGTCCCCCACGTCCGGATCCGTGGCGGTAATGGTACCGACCACCGTCCCGTTCGCGACATTCTCTGCCACTGTGTTAGCCGACAGACTCAAGTCCGTTGGTGCATCGTTCACGGCGACCACATTCGCCGATACATCATAGTTTGCGCTGGTTCCACCATCCCCGTCGCTCAGCGCAAAACGAATGGTGAACGATCCCGGTTCGGGAGAATCGATACTGATGTCCTCATACGTGACATTCTTCACCAGTGCCGTCACGGCAGTCGTCGTAGCATTGCTATTGAAGGATATGACTAAATTATTTCCCCCGGCACCCCCGGTAAAGGTTCCAATCGTGACCCCGCCGTAGGTCACAGTGTTTCCGCTAATACCGATCTGCCCTGCTCCCGTGCCTTGATTGCGAATGGAGAGCACATCCTCGGTTGGGACGCCTCCCACGGGGATACTGACGCTTAACGTGCCCATGTCAAAGTTGGCGCTATCGACGTCGGCCACGAGCGCATTTGCGCCCTGGTCGATCACCACCGCACCCGCGCCCTCCGTATAGCTCAGGCTATCGCCCCCAAGATTGCTGATCGTCGGCGCGCTGTTCGACGCCCCAACATTGATGGTGACTGTGTCGGCATGACTCGTGGTTCCGTCCGACACCACCACGACAAATTGGAGCGTGGTCGCAGAACCCGGCGCAGTAAAGGTCGGTGAAGCGGCGGTCGAGCTGCTGAGGGTGACCTTCGTCCCTTCGATCTGCGTCCATTGATAGGTAAGACTGTTGCCGTCTCGATCCGAACTGCCGGCAGCCGTCAATGTCACCGTCGCACTCATCGCCACCGTTTGGTCGACCCCGGCATCTGCCAATGGGCCGTGATTCCCCACCGTTGCGGCCGTGATGATGCTTTCGACGTTCGAGTGCGTAATCGTAAACACGTTGCCGCTTCCTCGATCGACGGTGATGACACCTCCGCTATTGGTAATTGTCGCCGTGGAGAACTCGCTGAGATCGATGATATCTGTGCCGCCAGCACCGTCGACCGTATAGGCATCGCCGGACTGGGCTCCGGTGAAGCGAAAGACGTCGGCCCCCGACCCGCCAACCATCTGATCATTCCCACCGCCACCGATGATGGTATTCTTTCCTACCGAGCTGCCGCCGTCGAGATAGTCGTTCCCCGCCCCACCAAGAATCACGTCATCGTCACTGTTGCCATAGATGGTGTCGTTGCCGGTGCCGCCGACCAGGATGTCGTTCCCGCTTCCACCCTGCAGCGTGTCATCCCCTCCCGCGCCATACATAATGTCAGCCCCACCCCCGGCAGCGCTTGGGGTGTTGTTAGCCGAGTCCCCGACATACCAATCATTCCCTGCCGGTCCCGAAATAACAGCCCCCGTCCCGGCATTCATCCAGGTTTCAGCGAGGACGCCTATCCAATCCAGTTGGGTTTGATCGGCAACCGCCACCTGAGTTTCAATCGAGCCTGCCCTGACCTCCAGATCCCAGTCGCCGCCAAGAGAGCTGTGACCGGTCGAATCGTTGCTGGCCTGAACATCGGCCCCGGTCAAATCCGCCAGCCGCTCGACAGCACGTTGGCCGGTATCACCCTTCGCGAAATCGCAGCCATAGACCAGAATGTCCCCGTTCTCAGACATCGCCTGCCGGATTGTGGCTAATGTGCCGGCATACGTGCTCGACATCGATTCAGCTGTCAGCACTCCGGTCCCGAGATGTAACTCACCCGCTTCGCCGTGCGAGATCAGATGGATCGCGTCGATACCCGTACGGCCGGACAAAGCGCCGGCCATCTGTTCGATACCGTCCTGCCCGCCGTCGAGCACGACGACCTCAATGGCGGGATCCATTCCGGCGAGAAGCGCTTGATAATCCGGCACGGTCGGATCGACAAAGACGATTTCGGTGGGAGAGTCCGCGGGGAGAAACGTCGTGAGCGCCTGAAAGAGATCCTCGCTCTCGGTCAACGGCGCAACCGTCGCGGTCGTGTCCGCATCCGAAGAGACCGCCGCGTTAGCCTGTTCCTGGGCGACCTGTTCCGAGGCAACTTCGGCCGTCGTAGCTGCGGCTGCCGCATCGAACATCAGCCGCTGTTCCAGGGACAACAGCGTGGACTTCAGGGGAGTCGCCCCTCCCGGCGCCCCCTTCTTCCGCCGGTTCGTCTCCTCAGACATCAATTTTCTCCAGAACGTAGCCCAGCCCATGCATTTCTTCCCTCGAACACACCGAATGATCCACATCTTCATCGGTTTGTGACGGAGAAGGCTGTAGTCCTAGAGGAAGGCAGGGAGACCATCGCGACGGATGTGCGACGTGGACGAGCAGGAACCGAGCACAACGAGCACCAGTCAACACCGCGAGCAGGGCCTCATCTCCGCGACTCAGCCCGGGGCGCTGTCGAGGACTCACCTCACGATGAACGGGAAGTCTTCAAAACCCGCTCTCACGAATCAACACGGCCGCGACCCGGTCCCACAGGCGGCCCGCAATACTGCGATCCTGCCCCAGGACAACGACATGTCCGGTCACGGCTTGATGCAAGGGTTCGTCCTGCTCCAGCACGTCCAGCTCGACACGGTAGACGGACTGGTCCGCTTGCAACCGTCCGCGGGCATCTTTTCGGACCGGAACCGTTCCCCCATAGAGGGACGCAAAGTATGGAACGGAAAGGTCCTGCTCATCGACGTCGCGAATCTCGAGAATACGCGCGCTCCGTGTGGATCGGGTCAGATCGTCCGGAATAAAACGCGCCTCCTGTCCGGGAGTCAGCGACCGGACATCCTCCACGGACACCAGCGCGACGAGATGCGCCCGATGCGGGTCGACGATGTAGGCGATCGGCAGATCTTTATTGATCCATCGCCCGGGATAAAGCGATTCCGCCCGGTCCGCCACCACACCCGAGATCGGCGTGCGTAGCACCAAGGTTGCTTGCCGCTCGACAACTCCGTCCCACTCAGCCCATTTGGCGTTGAGCGCTTCCCGGATCGCCAGGGCTTGCGCACGATCTTCAGTATTTCCAGCCTGGCGCTGTATCCGCACATCCAGTTGCCTCACCTGAATCTCAGCAAGCTTGGCGGCCTTGACCAATTCCGGACTCTCCATGGCCAACAGAGCCTGTCCCTCCTGCACCGATTGTCCGGGAGTGACACTGACGGAGACGATCCGTCCAGCCGCCGGGGGGTAAATCGTGGCGTACATGGCCGATTGCAGCACCGCAGGGATCGACACACGACTGCCCCATGGCATGAACAGCCCCAGCACGCCCATCGCCATGATCGCCATCGTCAGGACAAAGCGCCTGGTCCCGGCAAACACGGCACGACGACTCCACCAGGCTTCCAACTCGCGCCACACCGGAAGGCAGACGAAAAACACCATCTCGACGAAGAACAACACGATTCCCAGGGCTTTGAAAAAGTAGTGGTACACCATGATAGCGATGCCGGTGAACAGCACGATCCGGCAACACCAGACTCG
>ERZ724516.1812-NODE-1812-length-12276-cov-5.447508_pt1 | contig 12276 bp, 8 predicted proteins | sample MGYA00376049_ERZ724516 | MGnify/ENA primary metagenome ERZ724516 (study PRJEB28724, sample SAMN07190886) | activated sludge metagenome | isolation source: activated sludge of sewage treatment plant in Hong Hong | place: USA: Christiansburg, Virginia | collected... | reverse complement strand
TCTTAGATAGGAGCTCCTCTCGGGTATACCCCAACATGGCGCAGGCCGCTTCGTTGACATCCAAAATACGCGCCTCGTCACTGACCCAGAAAACCCCGTCCACCGCCTGTTGAATCGAGAACTGCGTGAGGCGCAGCGCGCTCTCCGTCCGCTTCCGTTCGATGGCGAGGCAGGCCAGATGTGATGCACGCGCGACGATGGGCCATTCATCGAGCGGGTGCCGCGGCGTGGATGCGTAGAGCGAGAATGTACCCAGAACTTTTCCGGCTGCCGAGATAATCGGGGTTGACCAGCAGGCCCGCAGGTGGTGCGTCAGCGCGAGATCGCGGAAGTCGGCCCAGAACGGATCGGTGGCGATATCCTCGACGATCACCTGCCGCCCAAGAAACGCCGCTGTTCCGCACGAGCCGCAAGACGGACCGATGGCCATCCCATCGATAGCGTGCATATACGTCTCCGGGAGACTGGGCCCGGCGCCCCGGCGCAAGTGGGCGCCCTCGTCATCAAGCAACATCACCGCGCAGAGCACGCCGTTAGACACGCCCTCAATCATCCGGCAAATTTCTTCCAGCACCGCCGACAATGGCGCATCCGATCCCATCATCTCCAACACGCGTGTTTCCGACGCGAGCATCTGCTCAACCTTCTTGCGCTCGGTGATGTCCCGCCCCACGCCGGTGACACCGATGACCCGACCCTGCAAGTCGCAATAGGGTGCGCCGGTCCAATGGTAGAGCATCGTCCGGCCGTCTTTCGCCAACAGATGGCCTTCCAGCTCCGCATAGCCCTGGTCGTAGGCCTTCCGGATGGCGGCGGCCGTTTGCTCCGCTTCTTCGACAGGTACCATGTCCATCGCCGGCTTGCCCTGGAGTTCCTCCCGCGTATAGCCCGTCACCGTTTCCAGTCGCAGGTTCCATTTGGCCACCCGTCCCTCCAGATCCAACGCAAAAATCACGTCAGGGACGGTCTCCATGATTGTCTGAAGGTTACTGAGCGCTTCGGCCCGTTCCCGATCTGCCTGTTTACGTTCGGTGATATCGGTGATCGTCCCGACCATGCGCAAGGCGAGTCCATCCTGCGCTCTGGCGACGACTTTGCCGCGGTCAAGATACCATCGGTAGTCGCCCGATTTTTGTCGCAGTCGAACCTCGACTTCCTTCACCGGAATACGGCCATCCACGTGTGCTTGCAGCACGTCCGTCACCCGAACCACATCCTCCGGATGCACAAGACCGAAAAAGAAGGCTGTGGACGGAGCGACTTCCTCGGGCAGGTATCCCAGTAGACGAACCCACTGCGGGCTGTAGTACACCACCCCCGTCCGCATATCCCAGTCCCACATCCCGTCGTTGGTCGCCTCGATGGCAAAGTGAAACCGCTCCTCGCTGGCCCGCAGGGCACTCTCAGCCGATTTACGTTCCGTGATATCCCGCACGAAGGCGAAATGGCACTCGGCGCCGTTGTAGCGGATAAAGTTCACGTTGACATCAATCGGAATCAGACGGCCGTCCTTGGCACGATGACAACTCTCGAATGAGACTCTGCCCCGTTCCCTGGTCTCCGCCCAAAAGGTTTGCCACGCATCAGCCTGGAAGTACGGATTGATATCGTGGACTTTCATCCGGCGAAATTCTTCCTTGGAGTAGCCCAGCATGGAGCACGCCGAGTCGTTCACATCCAGCAATTCCGCGTTAGCTCCGACCCAGTAAATGGCCTCCGTCGCACTGTCCACCGTGTATTTGGCCAGTTGAAGCGCTTCTTGCGCCCGCTTCCGTTCGGTGATGTCCTGGACCATCGCCAGGGTATACAACGGCGTGCCGGCCTCGTCGCGGATGACAGACACACCAACCTGAGCCCAGACAATACCTCCGTCCTTTCTGAGGTAGCGCTTCTCGAACACATCGTAGACCCGTCGTCCGGAGAGTAACGTGTTGATACGATCGAGATTCTTGCCGAGATCCTCCGGGTGGGTGAGCGCTTGAAACGTGCGGGCCAGCAGTTCCTGCTCTGAATAGCCGAGAATCTTGCACAGCGCCTGATTGACCTCCTGGATGCGGCCACCGACATCGGCGATAGACATTCCTACCGTCGCATTGCGGTAGGCGGCACGGAATCGTTCTTCGCTGGCCCGGCGGGCCTGTTCCGCTTGCTTGCTTTCGGTGATGTCTTTGACATACGCGACGCGTGAGACCGGCACCCCATGGGCATCCCTGATCAGCATGACTTCGAGCAGCACCGGGAAGAGGCTTCCGTCTTTGCGCTGATGAACGGACTCGAACGTCAGGCCGCCGGTGTCATGAATGCGCTCGATTCGCTCCACCAGGGCGGCATGTTCTTGCGGGGGATAGATGGAGAAGATCGATTGGCCGACCAATTCGTCCACGGTATACCCGCATTGACGGGCAAACGCCGGGTTTACGGCCAGAAAGGTATCGGTCGCCAGGTCCGCATGGGCGAGACCGAGCTGTGCCTGATGAAACACTTGTTGCCAGCGTCGCGCCGCATCTTCCGCCTGCTTGCGCTCCGTCACATCGGTGGTCGCGCCGACCATTCGATAGGCGCGGCCCTGGTCATCCCATAACGCCTGCGCACGTATCTGAACCCAGCGGTAGGTTCCGTCCTTGTGTAGGACCCGGCATTGCGCGTCATACGGGGTGCGGCAGGTGAAATGGGTTTGGATGTCGGCCTTCACCCGCGGCAAATCGTCGGGATGCACCCGGTTGAAGAACGAGGACTCATGATCCGGCAATTCGTCTTCGGCAAACCCCAGCAAGGCCTTCCAACGAGCGGACAGCACGGTCTGGCCCGTGATCACGTTCCAGTCCCAGATGCCATCGGAAGACCCTCGAATCGCCAGGGCATACCGCTCTTCACTCTCCTTGAGCTGTTGCTCCGCGAGATGGCGCCCCAATTCACTGCCGGCACGGCCGGCGGCCACTCGCAGCAAGGCTGCTGCCCGTTCGGCATCCTGCAACGGCCTCCGGCCGAGCAAGGCGATCCAGCCGATGGGCACCCCCGTCGGCGAGGGCAGAGTCAGAGCTATGTACGACTCGATCGACAGGTGGCGTAGCGACTCGTCTTGGGGGTACAAGGCCTGCACGCCGGACGGGTAGTGACAAAACTCTTCGCGGAGTACATGTTCGCAGGGTGTCCCTGCCAGGTCATAGTCGATTGACTCACACGCTCCCTCCGGCCCCCATCCCACCACAGACTGCGCGCGCGTACCTCCCGGCAGCACCCGGAGACAGAATCCGTAATCCGCACCGGTCGTCCGTGCCAGGCTCTCCACAAGCTCCTGAAGGAAGGCCGTCCCTGTGAGCCTGGTGGTGGGAGCCATCACCCGCAGCACCTCTTCATTTCGTTTCTGCGCCGTGAGATCGCGCACCGAGACGATCCCGCCGGCCCAGGCTTCATGCGACGAGCGCGGCACATAATTCCAGCGGACCTGCAAGAAGCTGCCGGTGGTAGTCACAAACACATCGTCCTGTCCAAGCAGCGTGGTCCCGCTATGGCAGGCATGCATGAGGTCGCACGAGTCGGCCTGAGTGTCGCACCGTCCCTGGCCCTGGGGGTGCACGCGCTCATGCAACGACCGCCCCCTGAGGGCCGATGCCGGGGCGCCCAGCAGGTCCTCTGCCGCTCGATTGACCTGAAGGATTCTGCCACTGCGATCCATGACAAACGCCGCCTCTGTCAGGCTTGCCACCTGTTGATCGATGGACATCGCTTCGCGGGATGAGCGCTCGGACCTCAACAGACGGAGCTCCAGGAGGGCCGCAGTCTGACGCGCCAAACGTTGAATGGTCAGGCAGTCTTCATCGGTCACCGCACGCGGAATCGAATCCATCACGGCAATCGTCCCGACCGCGTACCCATCATTCGTCACGATGGGTGCGCCGCAATAGAACCTGACATGCGGGTACGCCCGTACTAGGGCATGGGAGGAGAAGCGCACATCGGCGGCGGCATCCTCGATCACCACGGGATCTGTGCCCTGAATGGCACAGGAACACAGCCCGTAGGCGCGGTCGGTCTGACTGGTGTGCAGGCCTATTGCGGCCTTGACCCACTGGCGGTCTTGGTCGATGAAGGTGATGGCGGCAATCGGCGCCTTATAGATCGAGGCAGCCAGTTGCACGATCTCGTCGAAATCGGCTTCTGGAGGAGAATCGAGAATGCGGTAGCGGCACAGCGCCTCAACACGCGCGGTTTCATCGGAAGGCAGCGTATGCGTCCCCATGCGTGAGCTCCCACGCGCGAGAGAATGAAATGGCCGTACTCACAAACCGGGCCGAGTCATACCACAAATACCCACAATGGACTAGGGCCATCTGGCATGACGGGCGTCAGGTTCGGCGCCGCCCTATGCGTCGCGCCTGCGGGTCCCGGCTACAACCAGGCCGGCACAGAGGTCCCATCCGCCGCGCGCCATGCGGGCACCCACGCCAGCGCCACCAGCTTGACGACGATATTGGATTTGCTGGGCTTCAGGGAAATCACCTCGAACTGTTCGGTCAAGGGATCCGTCGCCGCCACCAACGTGTCGCTTTCCGACTTGAATTGCGCCTCAAGATCCGCCAGCTGCTGCTGAAGCGTGGCGACATTTTCCTCCGCATGGCCGACTTCTTGCGACTCCTTCATGACACGGCCCGCGCTGCGAATTGCCGTCGTGGCGCGGCCGATGTTCGTCGCGCTCAGGGTCTTACGGCCCAGAAAGGCGCCCAGAATCGATGCACCGACAGAAATGACCGCTTGCACCTGGCTGGAGCGGGATTCGTTCTGCTGCTTTTCTCGGGCTTGTTCGGCGCGCCGCACCCGATCCCGGAGGGCCGTAATCTTCGGCGCATATTTCTTCCGCAGTTCATCGCTGAGCCTGTCACGTTGCTCCCGACCAACCTGCTGCAACCGGACGCGAAAATCGCGTTCGGACTCGCCTGGCCGCGACAGCGTGTTCGTGGTCGGGCTTCGCCAGAGTTCGAGCTTCTGCGTGCGAAACAACCAGCCGGAGAAGTCGCTCTTCCACGTGTCATATTGCTTCCCCTTGCTCGCCGCGCCGGGCAGAGCCGCGAACTCCGCGTCGGCGGCTGGTTCGCGCTCAAGATCCCCCACCTGCACCTCCGCAGCCGCCGACTGCTCCCACTCCACCGGAACAACGCCACTGCTGATGGCGGCCAGGCGAGTGAGTTCATTGGTGGCCTCAACCGCCGCCTTATTCTCGACGAACCGCACCTGCGCTACGCCCAGCACCATCGGCTGATAGATGAGCGATGCGCCGGCGGGTTGCGTGCCGCGGAGCGGAAGAAAATATTGCGGCACATCGGGAGGCAGCATGGGCCGGGAGGCCGTCGTGCGTGACGCTGGCCTTGCCGCTCCGGACGATGCCGCGGCTCCCTGGTCACCGTGCTCGCGAGTGTGTGATGACAGCTGCCGCTTGACCGGATCCATCAGTTGTTTGATCTGCGTGCGTGTCAGCGGCCCGCGGAGGTACGACAATGTCCAGCGGGTTTGAAAGACTTCCGGCGCGTCCTCGTGCACATTATTCAGCAGAAAGACCCGGTTTCCGAGCCCGGCCAGGATCTGCTCCATCTTCTGACGATCGAACTTCTTGCCGGTGCTCGCCGCGGCTCCTTCCAGCCCTTCGATCACTCGCGCCTTGTCGCGTTCCGTTTGCAACCGCCCGATGAACCAGGTGCCGGTATTAGCCAGCCCCTTGTAGTCGAGATCCACCGGATTCTGCGTGGCCAGCACGACACCCAATCCGAACGCGCGCGCCTGCTTCAACAGTGTTAACAACGGCGCTTTGGAAGGGGGGTTCGCGACGGGAGGGAAGTAGCCGAAAATTTCGTCCATGTAGAGCATGGCGCGGAGGCTGGTGGTGCCCGATTGAGACCGGACCCACCCCAACGTCTGATTGAGTAGCAGGGAGACAAAAAACATCCGCTCGGCGTCGTTTAAATGTGCGATCGAAAAAATCGCGATGCGAGGCTTCCCCGACGGGCCATACAACATCTGCCCCACATCCAGCGCCTCGCCTTCCATCCAGGCGGCAAACCCCGGCGCGGCCAGCAGATTGTTCAATTGCATGGCCAGGGCAAATCGTTCCTTCGACGGGAAGAATGATTCCACGTCCAGCACCCCGACTTTAGTCATCGGGGGCGTTTGAATCTGATGGATCAGGGCTGCCAGGTCCAGGTCGCGCCCCGCGCGCCAGGCACTGTCCAGAATGGAGGACAGCAAAATGTGCTCGCGGCTCTTGATCGGATCAGCCTGGAGGCCAATGAGCCCCAGCACACTCATCACAGTGGTGGAGATCCGTTCGCGCAAGAGTTCCGCATCATCCAGCATCTCGGGTGAGGGCGCCGCAAAGGATTTCAGAATCGACACCGGCAGCCCGGCGTTGCTGCCGGGGGTATAGATGACCACGTCCGCCGCATCGCGTAACTTTTGAATCCGCTCGCCGCTCTGCCCCCATTCGCCCAACCCTTTCTGCCAGAGGGCCGCTTGCTGGGTCGCATAGTCCGCAGGCGAGAGCCCCTTCTTGCGGGCGTCGTCCTCATTGATCCACGGCGCAAAGTCTTCGCCGCGAAGTTGCGGGAACGTCAGGAGCAGGTTGGCGAGATCCCCCTTGGGATCAATGACAATAGCTGGAATGCCATCGATCGCCGCCTCTTCCAACAGTCCGACACACAGCCCGGTCTTCCCGCTTCCTGTCATGCCGACACACACGGCATGGGTCACCAGATCCTTCGAGTCGTAGAGCAGCCACCCCGGTTTGGCCTGCTTTGCCTCGAGGGCATAGGGTCGACCGAGATAGAAGACCCCGAGTTTTTCAAACTCCTCCGTCGGTTGCCCCTGGCCAGGTGCGGCAGATGGACGAACCGGTGATCCCTTCTTGGCTGGCATAGTTCCTCCTCAGAATGGCAACGCGCATGTGGCCCCTCTTGGCCGAGGCCATTGTATTGATTGGCAGAAATGTCCGCAAGCAACGGAATCCTTCGCCTTGTGTGTAAACTCGGGGCGTCGCAGGGGCCTGGCTAGGGGAGGCCCAGTATGGTGGAGCGTGTCAGTTTCCTACGGTCAGACCTGATAGCCGTACAGGGGCGAGGCAGCGATGAATACGCACAACTCTATTCTTGATCCAGTCCCGCCTCAGGATGCCGCCCACATGGAGCAGCGGGTAGAAGACCATCCCACGGCGCACTCCAGAGCCCTCACGGGACTCTTCTTGTTGGCCCTCTTCTATATGATCTGGGGCTGGATTTGTGGCCTCGGCGGCGCACTTCTCGCTGTCCCTCTGCTCGCGGCGTTCAAGATCCTGTGCGACCACCTCGAACCTTTGCATCCCATCGGAGAGTTTCTCGGAACGTAAGCGGCATCCCGTAGCAACAGTCTGCCGACAACTTCTCTTCGACCCCCGCTAGCAAACAACAGTTGCGAACCTCACAACGATACTGGCAGGATGCGCGCGCCTATGAATCGTCGATGGATCATGGCGCTCGCCCTAGCGCTCTGCACAGTTCCCAGTCTTGCCGGCGCTGATCCCCCGCCCCAAAGCGTCCATTGGGGCGCGATCGCGTTTCCCGAGCATGACCCCAGCCTGACCCTGAGCACGGCCGTCTTAGACCGCTTTACGCAGTTCGACGGGGCTGGAAAACGCTACAACGATATCAACCAAACCATGGGGTTTAACTTCTTCACCGTGAGCTGGACCAAACCGCTCACCCAGCTGCCTGGCTGGAACCTGAATCTCACGGCAGGCGGCGGCCCCACTCGTGACGGACCGAGCCGCTTTCTGCAAAATGATGTCGTGCATAAACTCCGCGGGTTCGACCCGGTTCCGGTCGGCGAAAAACGGGATGCCAATGATTTTATGCTGAGCGGAACCATGACGCGGTGGTTCGGGGTCTTAGGCACCAGCGATGTGTTTTTTGCCGGCGTAGGCGGGGCCGGAGGGTCGCTATACTATGAGCCTTACGTACAGGCAGGGTTTCGCCGACTGGCGATCCTCGATGTGATTCCGTTGCTCGGCGATTATCTCCGGGTCTCGGGACTGGCACGTTACGGCCGCCCGTTCAGCGGTGCCGCCTTCCACCAGGTCGCGCCACAGTCGTATCTGGCCCAAGCGTCAGTCGGCTTGGGAAACTATCACCACTGGAAGGATTCAACGCCCTGGGAAATTGAACTGGCTGTGACTATCGATTCCGGCCTGTTCGTGGACCATCGGGGAGATGCGCTGGAAGAACGGTTTGTGTCGCTGGCGTTGCGCTACTCTGCGTTCACCTTTGAGACATGGAACGATCTCATCAACCAGAAAGATTACGGCCCGACCTTCGGCGCCCGCCTGACGCTCGATCTGTTCTATATGTACGACCGCTGGTTTCACTGAAGACCGGGCCGGATCTCCTTATGTCTCACTTCCCGCAGGTGATTTTGAGCGACTCAATGTCGTTCGCCATATCCAGCTTGCCGAGATTCGGCACACGCTGTCCCGGCGCAAAGGCGATTTCCGTGCCTTTGAAGTCCTTATCCTCATAGGCGCGTACCGTGGCGTTGGAACCCACGATCACGCTTTCGATATCATTGTTCCAATCCTTGCCGGCCAGGTTTTTCAACGTTGCATACTCTTTCGGACCCTGCAACACCACATGCGGATCATCGACGTCGAAGTGATCGTCCTCGAAAATTTCGATGAAACAATTCTTGTCCACGACCTGTAGTTCTACATCTGCGGCATACGCGGGCAGTCCCGTCAAAGCCAGCAGACTCCCAACTGCGAGTATCTTCCCTGGTGTCATCGTCACACCTCCTCGTCTATTGTCATGTCCAGCGTACAGTCTCAACGCTTCTCCGACTTACTTGAGAATTCCCAGGAACCACAGCAATATCAAAATGCTTCCCGGCACTCCGAGTAACCAGAGGATAAACCCTTTCCCCATCGTTCCCATGGATGCCTCCTTGTGAATTGCGGCTTATGGCAGCAATGCAGCCGCCACGAGCTCGCGATTGAGGGCGTTGACCATCTTGAGATGCGCGCTCCGATCATCTTGAAGATCCGCCGCAAAGAGATCGGCATGTTTCTGCTGCAGGACCTGCCCGAATTCCCCTTGCCTGCTCGCGGGAATTTCATAGAGCGCGGCGAGCGCACTCACATATTGCCCGCTGCCCGTCGCCGCCTCCTGGCGCAAATTTTCATAGGCGACGCCCGCAAATAAATTGATTTTCTGTTCCTTCTTCACCATGCCGTCGGACGTAAAGAGCTCATTCGGGCTCGTACTGGAGAAAAAGTTGACCGTCGTATCGACCGTGGCTTTCGTGGTGTTGCAACCCCCTACCGACAGACCAGCCGCCACGACACAAAGGGCAATGGCTACGTTTTGAATTGATGGAGACGATTTCATACGAACCTCCTTGTCTTGCTCGCCAGTGAAGGCGAGTGATCCAACGCAGTGCTCACTTGTTGTTGTACCTGGACAAGGGAAAAGGAGAGCCTAGTTGTTACCCTAGGAGAGAGAGCAGAAAGGCCCTAGCGAGATCACTCAGTATGAAAATGGAGGCTTACGAGAAAGACGATGGGTGTGCACGCGCACTCAACAAGGGCAGAGGACAGATAGGGCCGGCGATGGGAACATCACCATTCCTTAAAGACCACGAACACGGCGCCGATCATCATGCCGAATCCGACCAGATAGTTCCATTTCAACTCTTCCTTCAAATACAGGACGGAGAAGACGCAGAACACGATGAGCGTGATCACTTCCTGTATCGTCTTGAGCTGTGCTGCGGAAAATTCATAGTGGCCGATCCGATTCGCCGGCACCTGAAAACAGTACTCCACAAACGCGATCCCCCAGCTAGCGAGAATCGCAATCCACAGCGGCGACTCCTTGTACTTCAAATGCCCATACCAAGCGAAGGTCATGAAGATGTTGGAGATGGTGAGCAGTAAGATCGTGTGCATGGGCCTCCTTCTTTAGCTAGAGTTGGAGGGGCGACAACCACACCTTTCCCCTCAATCAGGTTTTAAGCGGTGGCTTCGGTTGCCATCAGCCCAGACTCAGCAAAGCGGGTGGGCGGGACTATCCTTCACTGCGCGCGTCCAACGAGGGCCTTCTGAGGCCGCGCGTTGAGCGAGCAAGAAGGATGGCCAGTTCGCCCGCTCACACCCCCGCTTCCTTCAGCACCTGTCCCGTATACGACCGCTTCACCTTGGCGATCTCTTTCGGCGGCCCTTCTGCCACGATTTCACCGCCGCGATCCCCGCCTTCGGGACCGAGATCGATGATCCAATCGGCGTTGCGGATCATATCGAGGTTGTGTTCGATGACGAGAACGGTATTGCCGGTTTCGACCAGACGATCAAGCACGTCCAGCAGTCGCTGAATGTCGGCAAAGTGGAGGCCGGTGGTGGGTTCATCGAGAATGTACATGGTGCGGCCGGTAGGACGTTTGGAGAGCTCGCGCGAGAGCTTTACACGCTGGGCCTCGCCGCCGGACAAGGTCGTGGCAGACTGGCCGAGCTTCACGTAGTGCAAGCCCACGTCATGCAACGTTTGCAGTTTCGTCTTGATGTAGGGAATGTTTTCGAAAAACTCCAAGGCCTCATCAACCGTCATGTTCAGGATGTCGGCAATGCTGCGGCCTTTGTATTGAATCTCCAGCGTCTCACGGTTATACCGCTGGCCCTTGCAAACCTCGCAGGTCACGTACACATCCGGCAGGAAATGCATTTCGATTTTGATAAGCCCATCGCCTTGACAGGCTTCACATCGCCCGCCTTTGACGTTGAAGCTGTAGCGCCCCGGCTTATACCCACGGACGCGGGACTCCGGCAAATTGGAAAACAGATCGCGGATGAACGTGAAGAGTCCGGTGTAGGTGGCCGGATTCGACCTGGGCGTGCGCCCGATCGGCGATTGATCGATGTCGATGATTTTATCGAGTGCGTCCACGCCCTTGATGTCTTTGCAGCCGTCGATCTTCGGCTTCTTGTGATAGAGCAGCTGGGAGAGCGAGTGGAACAAGACTTCGAGCACGAGCGTGCTTTTCCCCGAGCCCGACACGCCCGTCACGCAGGTCAACAGGCCAAGCGGCACGTTGACGGTCACGCCTTTCAGATTATGTTTTTTCGCTCCGACAACCGTGATCACGCCCTTCGGTTTGCGGCTGCGCTGCGGAAGTGACACCATCTGCGCGCCACGCAGGTAGAGGCCGGTCAACGAATCGGGGTTCGCTTTGACCTGCTTTGGAGTTCCCTGGGCAATGATTCTGCCGCCATGTGTGCCGGCGCCGGGGCCCAAGTCGAGGATGTAGTCCGCGGCTTCCATCGTCTCCGCATCATGCTCAACGACAATCACGGTATTGCCGAGGTCGCGCAAACGGATCAACGTCTGCAGGAGCCGCCGGTTGTCCCGCTGATGAAGCCCGATCGAAGGTTCGTCCAAAATGTACAACACGCCGACCAGTCCTGACCCGATCTGCGTAGCCAATCGAATCCGCTGGCCTTCTCCGCCCGAAAGCGTCGCCGCCGGACGATCCAAGGTCAGGTAATCCAACCCGACATTGACGAGAAATCCCAACCGTTCGCGGATTTCCTTCAGAATGCGATGGGCGATGACGAGCTCACGTTCGGTGAATTTGAGCGTCGCGAAAAAATCCGCCGCTGCGCGTACCGACAACCCAGTGATTTCGGCGATGGACTGTTTGGCGATCTTGACGGCCAGGCTTTCCGGCTTGAGTCGCGCCCCCTGACAGGTCTCGCACCGTTCGAGCAGCGTGAAGTCGTCTTCCTCCGATGCCCCCGGCGTCATGGCGTAGCCGATTCCGTCACAGGCCGGGCAGGCACCGTGTGGGCTATTAAACGAGAAGACCCGGGGCGTGATCTCGGGATAACTCACCCCGCATTTGGTACAGGCCAGCTTGTCGCTGTAGAGATGCAGCTTGCCGGTTTCAGAGAGCACCCCCACCAACCCTCCGGCGAGCTTCACCGAGGTTTCGACGGAATCCGCGATCCGGCGCATCAGGGCCTCACCCGGTTTCATCACCAACCGGTCGACCACGATTTCGATATTGTGCTTCTTCTGTTTATCGAGCGCGATGTCATCGCCTAAATCGACCATCTCGCCGTTAATCCGCGCGCGCACGTACCCCGCCTTGCGCATCTCCAGCAGTTCTTTGCGATATTCACCCTTCCGCCCGCGAACGATGGGGGAGAGGGTGAATATCGCACGTACCCCGCCTTGCGCATCTCCAGCAGTTCTTTGCGATATTCACCCTTCC
>ERZ724516.1810-NODE-1810-length-12283-cov-3.382892_pt1 | contig 12283 bp, 6 predicted proteins | sample MGYA00376049_ERZ724516 | MGnify/ENA primary metagenome ERZ724516 (study PRJEB28724, sample SAMN07190886) | activated sludge metagenome | isolation source: activated sludge of sewage treatment plant in Hong Hong | place: USA: Christiansburg, Virginia | collected... | reverse complement strand
AGCCTGGAAATCCTGCAGCGTATACAGACGCGTACCGACAGCCGTGACTCCCCCCTGCCAGGTCCAATCCATCACCCGGCCCACCAGCGGTTGCAGAATGGCGGCGGCCAGGAAGCCGCCCATGTTGGTAACGCTGGTGGACATTCCCGAGAGCAGGGGTGGATTGACTTCCTTGGCGCAGGCCCAGGTCAGGGTAAAACTGGCGGTGACCAGTCCCATCAGCGCGAACAGTGCATAACTCACACTCAAGGGCAGCGTACGGCCGGAAAGCCAGACCAGCCAGATCAGGGCATACAGATGGCTACCGACGATCAACACCGGTTTGCGCCGGCCGATCCGGTCCGAGAGCGTGCCGACAAACACGCATCCGACGGCAAAGGCTGCGAAATACAGGCTCACATGCTCGGCTGCAACGGCACGCGTCATGGCGTGTACCTGGGTGAGGAAGGGTGTTGCCCACAAGCCGGCAAAGGCAAAGAAACTGCCGCAGATGCCGAAATTGACGCAGGCCACCGGCCACGTGGCACGATTCTTCAGTACCGACAGCAGACCGGCGAGCACAACCGTGCGGTCGAAGCGCGGCCGCGCTGGCGTGCTCGCCGACGCAGGCGTACCCGGTTCCACGAGTTCCTCGCGCAGCAGGTGCCAACAGGCCAGGCCGAGCAGAACCGATACTGCCGCGAGACCCACGAAGACACCTCGCCAACCGGTGATCTGTGCCAGCCAGGAGAGCGGCGCACCGGCCAGCACCGAGCCGAGGTTGCCAACCAGCATGCTGAGACCCACGAGGCTGGCAAAGCGGTGCTCGGCAAACGACAAGGCGATGATCTTGAGCATGGCGATGAAAGTCACCGACACACCGAGTCCGATCAGGGTACGTCCGATCAGCGCCAGATCCAGACTGGGCGCCATCCCGAACAGCAGGCTTCCGGCACCACCGACCAGCCCGCCAAGCAGGAGAATCAGGCGCGGCCCCAGCGTATCGACGAGAATGCCGGTTGGCACCTGCATCACCGTGTAGACGTAGAAGTAGGTCGCTGCCAGCACGCCGAGCGACGAGGCGGTGGTGTTGAACGCAGCGATCAGGTCCGGCGCGATCCCGGCCGGCGCAAAGCGCTGGAAGAAGGACAGCACGTAAGCCGCGACAACCACCGCCAGTGCCAGTGCACGGCGGCGTTGCTGGTCGGCGCGATCGCTGCTCATGTCGCTTGCCGGCGGCCCTGTTCCGCCAGCGCCGCGAGCACCCGGCCGGCGTTCTTCATGCAAGCCCACGGCTGGCCAGATCGCGCGCCAGAGCCCGGTCGACCTTGAGGAAATGGTTCACCAGCCAGTCGCGGATGAAGCCCATCAACTCGACCGAAATGGTTCCGCCGGCGTCGTACTGACGTTTGAACCTGGAGATCTCGTCTACCAGTTTGCGATGCGCTCCCAGGTGCGCCTCGCGGTCCGGATAGCGGTGTTTCTCCATCAGCTTCTGTTCGAAGCCGAAATGATTGACGGTATAGTTCACGAGTTCTTCGAGAATCGAGCCACAGGCCGCACGACCGGCTCCCAACTGCATGGCGGCGTTCAGGCGGTTGGCGATGTCGATCAGCACCTGGTGCTGGCGATCGATTTCGGCATGTCCAACGGCCAGCGCACTCGACCACTCCATCAGCGGCTTGACTTTGGCTGCCTGACCGCCCGCCGTTGTCGGCCGTCTGTCGCCCAGTTCGCCAATCTTGAAGCGCTGCACCATCGAGAACATCTCGCTGGACGCCGCTTCAAGGTCGGCTGCCGATTGCAGTGACTGCTTGATGACGTTTTCGGTCTGTCCGGAAGCGCTCATGACCTCGTCCACGTTGCTGACGATCTCTTCGATCCGCCGCGTCTGGTCGCGAGTCGCCTGCGACAGCGCCTGCATCTTCTGCAGCGTGTCCTGCGCCCCCTCCTCGATGGCATGCAAGGTTTCGGCAGCGTAGTTGGCCTGGGTCACGCCGCTGGCAATCACCGGTGCGGCCGCGCGCATGCCTTCCACCGCACTCTCGGTGTCGCTGCGGATGCCCTGCAGGATGCCGCCGATTTCGCTGGTGGCCTTGCTCGTTCGTTCGGCCAGCTTGCGCACTTCGTCGGCAACCACCGCGAAGCCGCGGCCCTGCTCGCCGGCACGTGCGGCTTCGATGGCCGCGTTAAGGGCCAGCAAATTGGTCTGGTCGGCAATCTCCTTGATCACCTGGGCCATCTGTCCGATCTCGCCGGTACTCGCCACCAGCCGGGAGACCTGGTCCGACGAAACGGCAACCGTGTCCGCGATGGCCTGCATTTCACCGGCGACTTTCGCCGCCACTGCGGCACCGTCATGGGCACGTCGCGCCACTTCGTGCGCGCCGTCCTCGGTGGCATGCACAAGTCCGTTCACGACCTCGACACTCGTCGAAACATCATCGATGGCCGAACGGGTATGACTGACCGCGCTGGCCTGTACCTGCGTGGCCAGATTGATCTCGTTGGACTGTGCGGAGAGCCGCTCGACGCTCGCCTGCAGTCTGTTCGCGTTGGTGAACACGGCCCGCAACATCGCCTTGAGGCTGTCCTGCATGTGCGCCAGAACCGACAGCACGCTCCCTTGATCGCCTGCCCGTAGCGGGATCTCGTGCGTCAGGTCACCTTCGGCGATTCTGTTGGTGACCCCCAGGGCGAGATGGGGCTCACCGCCGAACTCGCTGACGATGCTTTTCCTCACGACCCAGCCGGAGAGCAGCAGCACGACGGTGGCGGCCAGCGCCAGCAGAACGCTGTGCAGGGCTTCCTCGCGGAAGATCCGGTCGACGTCGTCGATATAGATACCCGAGCCGATGACCCAACCCCAGGGTTCGAACTTCTTGACGTACGACAGCTTGGTAAACAGCTCGCTGGTCACGCCACCGCCGGCGAGTGGCTTCGGCCAGAGGTACTCGACGTAACCCTCGCCGGCCTTCTCGACCACTTCGTTGAAACTGACGAAAAGGTTCTTCCCGTCAGCCGGAAGCTTTTCGCCGTTCAGGCCGGCCTGCAGGAAGATCGCCTTGTTGAATCGCGCTTCATCGAGCACCTTGCCGTCGAGAGCGGGTACCGTCGGATGCATGACCATCTTCGGCACCGGCTTGCCGAGGTCGTTGATCCAGAAGTACTCGGCTTTTTCGTAGCGCAAGCGTTTCACCGCCGCGATGGCCTGCTGCTTGGCTTCTTCCTCGGTCAACGTGCCCGCTTTTTGCAGGCTGTAGTAATGATCGACGGCGCCGGTCGCCGTCTCGACCAGGTGCCGCGTCTTGACCTGCCGGTCGGAGTAAAGCAGGCCGTGCAGCGACAACAGGCTTTCCCAGACGATCAGCAACATGGCCAGAAGCGCCAGTACTGCCGTCAGCGACAGGCGGTTCATCAGACTCAGGCGACGCAACGCAGCAACCATCTCGACCCCCCATTGTTTCACCAGCCCAACTGGTAACCAGTGATGCTGTACCAATCAAGCCAAAGATGCAACCATCTGTGGGTTCGAGGAGACGCTGGAATGCAAATCACTCCCCGTGGGAACCGCCCAGGGAACCCGCCGCGTTGTCCTCCAGGCGGCACCACTCTCCCGGACGCGCCAGCCGAGCGGGCGTCCGGGAATCGCCCGTTGGACTACATGCTGCGCCGATACTGACCGCCCACTTCATACAGGGCGGTGGTGATTTGCCCGAGCGAACAGACCCGGACAGCATCCATGAGAACGGCGAAGACATTGCCGTTCTCGATGACTGTGTGCTTGAGGTGCTCGATCATCGGACCGGACGCTGCCGCGTTGCGACCCTGGAAGTCGCGCAGGCGCGTGAGTTGCGACTGCTTTTCCTCTTCCGTCGAGCGCGCGAGTTCAATCTCGATCTGGGCGTCGCCCCGCGGATTGCGGAAGGTATTCACCCCGACGATAGGGAACGAACCGTCATGCTTCTTGTGCTCGTAATAGAGTGATTCCTCCTGGATCTTGCCGCGCTGATAGCCGGTTTCCATGGCCCCGAGTACGCCCCCGCGCGCGGCAATGGCTTCGAATTCCTTGAGCACGGCCTCTTCGACCAGATCGGTCAGTTCTTCGATGATGAACGAGCCCTGGTTCGGGTTCTCGTTCATCGCCAGCCCCCACTCGCGGTTGATGATCAACTGGATAGCCATCGCGCGCCGAACCGATTCCTCGGTCGGGGTGGTGATCGCTTCGTCGTAGGCATTGGTGTGCAGCGAGTTGCAGTTGTCGTAGATGGCGATCAGCGCCTGCAGCGTCGTCCGGATGTCGTTGAACGCCATTTCCTGCGCGTGCAGCGAACGCCCGGAAGTCTGAATGTGGTACTTCAGCTTCTGGCTGCGCTCGTTGGCGCCGTACTTGTTCTTCATCGCCACGGCCCAGATGCGGCGGGCGACACGCCCGATCACCGAATACTCGGGGTCCATGCCGTTGCTGAAGAAAAACGACAGGTTCGGCGCGAAATCGTCGATGTGCATGCCGCGCGCCAGATAGGTTTCGACATAGGTGAACCCATTGGCCAGGGTGAATGCCAGTTGTGAAATCGGATTGGCACCGGCTTCGGCAATGTGGTAACCGGAAATGGACACCGAATAGAAGTTGCCGATGTGGTTGTGTACGAAGAATTCCTGGATATCGCCCATCATCTTGAGCGCAAACTCGGTCGAGAAGATACAGGTATTCTGCCCCTGATCTTCCTTGAGAATGTCGGCCTGCACCGTGCCGCGAACATTGGCCAGCACCCACACGCGAATCTTCTGGATCTCGTCTTCGGTCGGGTCGCGACCGTTGTCGCTACGAAACTTCTCGACCTGCTGATCCATCGCGGTGTTGAAGAACATCGACAGGATGATCGGTGCCGGACCGTTGATGGTCAGCGAAACCGAGGTGGTCGGCGCACAGAGTTCGAAGCCGTCGAACAACACTTTCATGTCGTCCACGGTGGCGATCGAAACACCGGAGTTGCCCACCTTGCCATAGATGTCTGGCCGGGCATCGGGATCGCAGCCGTAGAGGGTGACCGAGTCGAAGGCCGTCGACAGGCGCTTGGCAGGCATCCCTTCGGAAACCTTCTTGAACCGCCGGTTGGTACGGAAGGCATCGCCTTCGCCGGCAAACATGCGGGTCGGATCCTCGTTCTCGCGTTTGAAGGCAAAGACCCCGGCGGTGAACGGGAAAGCCCCCGGAATGTTCTCCTTCATCAGGAAACGCAGCACTTCGCCGTCGTCCGCGTAGGTCGGCAAGGAGACCTTGCGGATGCGCGATCCGGAGAGTGAGGTGTTGGTCAAGCGGGTGCGTATTTCCTTGTCGCGAATCTTGACCACGTACTCGTCCTGCGCATAGAGTTCGACGGTCTTCGGCCACATGTCGAGCAGCTTCGTCGCCCGGGCGTCGAGTTGCGCATTCTTCCAACTGATCATTTCATCGAAATCGCCGGCGGCCTTGCCCTGTGCCTGGAAGAGGGTTTTGGCCGTCCTCAGTGCCTGCCGCTGGCGAGCGATCTCGGCCTGTTTGGCGGTATGGGCATGGTAGCTGCGCACCGCTTCGGCGATCTCGGCCAGGTAACGCACCCGCTGCGCCGGCACGATCGCCCGCTGGTTCGACGATTGCCGAACATTCACCAGCGGCAGTTTGCCGCGCTTGAACTTCAGCCCCAGCGCCTGCAACTTGGGCACGATGGCCTGATACAGGCCGGTCACGCCGTCGTCGTTGAAACGCGCGGCCATGGTGCCGAAAACGGGCATTTCGTCGGGGCTCTGGGTGAAAGCCTCGTGGTTGCGCTGATATTGCTTGCGTACATCCCGCAGGGCATCCTCGGCGCCCTTGCGGTCGAATTTGTTGATCGCCACAAAGTCGGCGAAGTCGAGCATGTCGATCTTTTCGAGTTGCGAGGCGGCGCCGAACTCCGGCGTCATCACGTAGAGCGAAACGTCGACCAGCGGCACGATCGCTGCATTGCCCTGCCCGATTCCCGAAGTTTCGACGATGACCAGATCAAAGCCTGCCAGTTTGCAGGCGGCAATCACTTCCGGCAGTGCCGCGGAGAGTTCGGAACCCGTTTCGCGTGTCGCCAGCGAACGCATGTAGATATTCGGGTGCTCGATGGCGTTCATGCGGATGCGGTCGCCGAGCAAGGCACCGCCGGTGCGCTTGCGCGAAGGATCGATGGAGATGATCGCCAGCTTGACGGTATCACCCTGATCGAGCCGGAAACGGCGGACCAGTTCGTCGGTCAGCGACGACTTGCCGGCACCACCCGTACCGGTAATCCCGAGCGTAGGTACCTTGAGGCCGGCAGCGGCATGCAGGATTTTCTTGCGCAGGGCCTCGGGGTAGGCGCCGTTTTCGAGCGCGGTGATGGCCTGCGCCAGCTTGCGGCGATCACCCGCCTTCAACGCGCTGAGCACGTCCTCAGGATCCTGCGGCGCCAGCGCCGAGAGGTCGAAGTCGGACTTCGTCACCACCTCGTTGATCATTCCCTGCAAGCCCATCGACTGACCGTCCTGCGGCGAATAGACGCGGGTCACACCGTAGGCGTGCAACTCGTCGATCTCGCTCGGGACGATCACCCCGCCACCACCGCCGAAGACCTGGATGTTCTCGCCGCCACCGGCACGCAGCAGGTCGATCATGTACTTGAAGAACTCGACATGCCCCCCCTGGTAGGAAGTGATGGCGATTCCCTGCACATCCTCCTGCAGCGCCGCGTTCACAATCTCCTGCACCGAGCGGTTGTGGCCGAGGTGGATGACCTCGGCACCGGTCGACTGCAGAATGCGGCGCATGATGTTGATCGACGCGTCGTGCCCGTCAAACAACGAAGCGGCGGTGACAAAACGCACCTTGTGCTTGGGCTTGTAGGGCAGAAGCTTCTTGGCGATGGAAAGGTCGGTCATGTCGTTCGCGCTCCATGAAAATCAGAAAGGTCGTGGTTGCCGGGAAATGCACGGGGACATACATGGTAGGAAGTTGACGGCAAGAAAGCCATTACCCAATACGCCGCCGTCAATGTAAATATTGCCAACTTGAAATATGCTGTCAATACACCACCTTGCGAGAGGCCAATGCCATACCCTGAGAAGACTGCCAAGCCCGCGGCCAAAGACGGTGCGCCGCCAACCGCCGCAGGCCCGGCCCCGGCGCGCGCCACGGTGGCCATTGCCTTCGTGCAGGGGATGCTGGCGGGGCTTGAACACGCCGGCCGTGACACCACCGCGCTCCTTGAACGTGCGCACATTCCGACGCAGGTGCTGCGCGACCCGCAGGCGCGTGTGCCCGTCGATCGCTATGCCGAGCTCTACAACCTGATCAACCGCGAACTCGACGATGAAGGCTTTGGCCTGTTCTCGCTGCCGATACGCATGGGCAGCTTCGAGTTCCTGTGCCGCAGCATCATTACCGCGCCGACGCTGGCCGACGCCATCGAACGCAGTGTCCGCTTTCTGCGACTGCTGCTGCCCGACCTCGCAGTCCATTTCGAAAGCCGGCCGGGGCAGGAGCAGGCCTGCCTGTGCATTACCGAGACCCGGCCGTTGCAGATCGGGCGGGTGTTCGCCTTCGAATGGCTGCTGCGCCTGCTGCACGGTCTCTTCTCCTGGCTGGTGGGGCGCAGCATCGTTCTCGATTCGGTCGCCTTCCCCTACCCGCGGCCACTGCATGCGGACGATTATGCGCTGATCTACACGGCGAACTCGACTTTCGACGCCGCCGCGCTGCGCGCGCTGTTTGCCGCCAACCTGCTCGACTTGCCTGTCCGGCGCGACGAAGCGGCGTTGCAGGGTTTCCTCGAAGGCGCTCCGGGCAAACTGAGCACACTCTATCGCCGTGACCGTGAAATGGTCCTGCGCGTGCGCAAGGCCCTGCGCGACGCGCTGCCGGCGTCCTGTACGCTCGGTGACGTCGCCCGCGCCTTGTATTTGTCGCCACGCACCCTGCATCGCCGCCTGGAAGACGAAGGATCCAGCTTTCAGGCGATCAAGGACGCCTTGCGCCGCGACCTGGCCACCAATCGCCTGGCCAAGACCCGCCAGCCGGTGGCCCAGATTGCCGCTGAACTCGGTTTTGCCGACACGGCGGCTTTCTACCGCGCGTTCCTGCGGTGGACCAGCATGGCCCCTGCGCACTACCGCCGCAGGCTGCAGGCAGCGACCGGCGGGGCGATGAACACCGCACAGCAGATTCCCAAGCCGCCCTGAAACGCGCGGGAGGGACAGCGGCGACGACCGGCGGACCTCAACGGTCGGTCATGAAGCGGGTGGCGTTTTCAAGGTCGGCGTGGGTACTGCCACTGTACAGGGCATTGACGAACTTGCGCCAGATCAGGTCGGGTTCGCCAAGACGGAAGCCGTACATGCCGCCGTTCGACTCCCGGGACGCCGAAACCTGGATACGCGAGACTTCGGCGGGTCCCAGCTGGATCGTGACTTCCCCCCAGACGTCGATCGGAACGGCAGTCAGTGCGTGCGCCTGGAAACCGTAGCGCGAAAGCTGCACGATCTCGAGGGCGACCTTGCTCTCCTTGCCGTCGGCACCGACCACTGAAAACCGTGCCGGACAGCGTACCGAAAAACGCCGGTGACGCCTGCGCACGCTGCGATCCTGCTCGCCCTCCGCAATCACCGGCAGCACCGCTCGGTACGCCGGCAAATCGTAGATCGTATGCAGCAGGCACTTCTTGCGATCGCTCAGCTCACTGAAGACGCTGGTGCGTACATTGAAAAAGTAATCGAGCAGATCGGGGGTCAGTACCGGGTCGTTGGTGGTGTAAAAGCGGCGCGCCGGCATCTTGATGTTGGGCATCTCGAGCTGCCAGAAAAATGCATGCAGATTCCGCCGCGGCGGCTTCGACGCATAGTGTTTGCGGAAGATTTCCGGAGCGGCCCGCAGGTCCAGGGTTGCACCTACCGCCGGCGCACCATTCACAAAGTCGTAATTTTCGACCACATTCTGCGTCAGGCGCTGGAAGAAGAGCAGCGACTCGTACATCTGGATATGGCTGGGGTTGACGGCGATCACCAGATGCCGAACATCGAAGAAACTGGTGCAGTACTCGCGCATGAACTTCATCAGCGGAAACAGGATGCTGCCGCCGGTGCGGCGGAAACGCTTGTGGACCGCCAACGCCGACACCTCGGCAACATTTCCCTTCTTCTCGCGGATTGCCGTCAGATCGAAAATCTGCTGCAGCGGAAAACCGAGAACGCTTTCCCTGATCAGCGACAGCGTCCCGACCACTTGCCCATCGTATTTCGCGCACAAGGTCGTGGTCGTCGGCAGGGCATGGTAAATGGTGACCCGCATCCCGGAAGGATGCGGCTTCATGAATCCGCTGCCGACATAGGCGTCGTGCAACAAGGTGAAGCACGCCTCCAGTTCCTCTTTCGTCTCGGCAATCTTCAGTACCAGCCGCTCGTCCGGCGCCGGGTCACAGTCGACAAAGTTGCGGTAGACCGCGAAACGCCGTTCGCGTGGGAGAAAGTTGAACAGCTTTCTCAGCGTCCCGCCCAGCATCTTCCGCACCGGCAGGATTAGCCTTCTGATCCTCACCATCCCATCCCCTCAGCAACGATTACGGTCCGAAATGCACGCTCTCCCCATCGATGCACGAAAACCCCCGGCTTTTCCTCCCAAAGACTGCCGGAACCCAATTAGTCTGGTGCAAGTGTACTGTACCCAAAATCCGGAAGAAAAGCGCAGAACAGCTTCACACCGCCCGGCAGGTCTCCTCCAGCCATCCCATCTTATCAAAGGGCAGCACCGCCACGGCGAATGTTTGACTCCTTGCGACAAACAACTGCCATCCCGATCGTCGGCCGCGCATTTGCAGCACCCAACGGAAGCCTTTGCGCGGGAAAAGAGGAATCCGCGGTTGCGGCTACATTCATATGGCCCCGATGGCACGCAAACGGGCAATCTCCGGCGGTTCCCAACCCAGTTCGCCTAGGATGGCGTCGCTATGTTCGCCCAGAGCAGGCACCGCATCCATCCGCGGCGTGAAGGCATCGACCTCGCCGGGAGGCAGCAGGGCCGGAATCGGGCCGGCCGGAGTCTGCACATGGATCCACCGCCGGCGTGCCGCCAGTTGCGGATGTTGCCAGACATCGTGCATGTCGTTGATGCGTGCGTTGGCAATCTGCGCGGCGTCCAGCCTGGCGATCAGTTGTTCCGAACTCAGGCCCGCGAAGCAGTCGACGATCAGCGGTTGCAGTTCTTCGCGGGCGGCCGTGCGCAAGGCGTTCGAGGCGTAGCGTGGATCGCCCGCAAGATCGGGACGTTCGAGAACCTGGATGCAGAACACCTGCCACTCGCGTTCGTTCTGCAGGCCGAGCATCACCATCCTGCCATCGCCGGCCGGGAACGGACCATACGGATAGATCGTCGCGTGCGCGGCACCGGCTCGCGTTGGCGGCGCCGCTCCTTCGAATGCGTAGTACAGCGGATAACTCATCCACTCGACCATGCTTTCAAGCATCGACACCTCGATGTGGCAACCACAGCCGCTCCTGCCGCGCTGCAGCAGCGCGGCCAGGATGTTGCTGTAGGCGTACATGCCGGCCGCGATGTCGGCAATCGAGCAACCGGCCTTGGCTGGCGCGTCTAGCCCACCGGTGACCGAGAGGAAACCTGACTCGCTCTGGATCAGCAAATCATAGGCCTTCCTGTCGCGATAGGGCCCGTCGCTACCGTAACCGGAAATGTCGCAGACGATCAGTCGCGGATGTTTCGCGTTCAGCGCCGCGTACGACAAGCCAAGACGCGCGGCGGCGCCCGGCGCCAGATTCTGCACCAGGACATCCGCCCGATCGAGCAGGCCAGCCAGGATGCCGGGTGCCTCGGCGTGCTTGACGTCAAGCGTCAGACTCTCTTTCGAGCGGTTGGTCCAGACGAAGTGCGAGGCCAGGCCGCGCACGCGCTGGTCGTAAGCGCGCGCGAAATCGCCACTGCCGGGGCGCTCGACCTTGATTACCCGTGCCCCGAGGTCGGCCAGTTGACGCGTGCAGAATGGCGCCGCAATGGCGTGTTCGAGGGTGACTACGGTGATGCCATCCAGTGGACGCATGCGGCAAGCCTCAGAAAGAGCGCGGTAACCCGAGCAGATGCTCGGCGACGTAGGAGAAGATCAGGTTGGTCGAGATCGGCGCGACTTGATACAGGCGCGTTTCGCGAAACTTGCGCTCGATATCGTATTCGTTGGCGAAGCCGAAGCCACCGTGCGTCTGCAGGCAGACGTTGGCCGCCTCCCAGGAGGCTTTGGCGGCAAGGTACTTGGCCATGTTGGCCTGCGCGCCGCAGGGCTGCTGCGCATCGAACAGGGTGCAGGCCTTGAAACGCATCAGGTTCGCCGCCTCGATTTCGATGAATGCCTCGGCGATCGGGAACTGGACCCCCTGGTTCATGCCGATCGGCCGGTCGAAAACGATGCGCTCGCTGGCGTAGCGGCTGGCGCGTTCGATGAACCAATAGCCGTCGCCGATGCACTCGGCGGCAATCAGCGCGCGCTCGGCGTTGAGGCCGTCGAGGAGATAGCGGAAGCCCTGGCCTTCCTCGCCGATCAGGTTCTCGGCGGGAACTTCGAGGTTCTCGAAGAACAATTCGTTGGTCTCGTGATTGACCATGTTCGCGATCGGTTGCACCGAGAGGCCATTGCCGACCGCGTCATGCAGATCGACGACAAAGATCGACAGGCCTTCGGATTTCCGGGGCGCCTCGGCAAGCGGCGTCGTGCGCGCCAGCAGGATCATCAGGTCCGAGTGCTGTACACGCGAAATCCAGACCTTCTGGCCATTGACCAGGTAACTAGTGCCCTTCCTGACCGCGGTGGTCCGGATGCGGGTGGTGTCGGTTCCGGTACTCGGTTCGGTGACCGCCATCGACTGCAGGCGCAGTTTGCCGGCGGCGATCGCCGGCAGATATTTTTCCTTCTGGGCGCGGCTGCCGTGGCGCAGGAGCGTGCCCATATTGTACATCTGGCCATGCACGGCGCCGGAATTGCCGCCGCAGCGGTTGATCTCTTCCATGATCACGCTCGCCGCGGTCAGTCCCAGGCCCGAACCGCCGTAAGCCTCGGGAATCATCGCCGACAACCAGCCCGCTCCGATCAGCGCATCGACGAAAGCCTCGGGATAAGCGCGCTGCGCGTCGATCGCCCGGAAATACGCGTCCGGGAACTGACGGCAAAGGGCACGCACGGCATCGCGGATTTCCTGGTGTTCGTCGGGTCGGTCGAGCATGGCTGTCTCCTGAACTGGCGTTGACTTGCGCCAGGGACCACAG
>ERZ724516.1806-NODE-1806-length-12292-cov-7.794557_pt1 | contig 12292 bp, 10 predicted proteins | sample MGYA00376049_ERZ724516 | MGnify/ENA primary metagenome ERZ724516 (study PRJEB28724, sample SAMN07190886) | activated sludge metagenome | isolation source: activated sludge of sewage treatment plant in Hong Hong | place: USA: Christiansburg, Virginia | collected... | reverse complement strand
GCAGCGGAAACAGCCACTGACGTCCCAGGAACGCGTGGATCTTGAGTGACCAGTGTCAGGGTAGTCCAGCCGTTCCAGCGAGCAGGATCTGATTCATATGGCGGGCCGGCCCCGGCCTATCTAAGGTAATCGTCCGCGCTCCCATGTGAGCCCCCCATCAAGTGAGCGTACTAGCATCCCCTGACCGCCACCCAGAACGATCAGCTTGTGTCCGTCGGTACAGTTCGCCCACAGCTCGTAATTGCCATCGCGCGGAAGTCCAGAATCGATAAGTTGCCACGACTCGCCCCTATCGGCGGATCTCAGGATCTGACCGTCAGCGACATAGGCAAGCAATACCCCGCCGGGTAGAGTGACGATGGAACGTGAGTAAAGATGACGGCTACCCGGGAGAATCGCAAATCCGGTTGCGTGACCGCGCCAATCATCGCCGCCATTATCCGAAGTCCACGCGACCAGTGACCGGCCATCTAAAGAGATCGCAACCCAGCGCTTGTCGTCGAGAGCGGTCACGAGCTCGAAGGCCCCGTAAACGTAGCGATTGAACCTTCGAGCGTGCCACGTGCGCCCGCCGTCCGCTGAGAAAAAATAAAGCCTGTCACTTCCTGCGCATCCGTAGTTTATGAGCATCGGCCCATCTGGGGTGCCGACGATGCGAGGAACACAATTACCCGTGCCGATTTCGTCCATTGCCACGGACCACGTTTTCCCGCTGTCGTCGGACTGGATGACCACCGTGCGGTACGCCCCAAATGCCTTTAGCGGCGAAGTGGTCCAACCTACGGCGATCAAACGACCGCGGCCATCAGCACTGAGGTCACTAAGGTCATAAATTTCCGGCAACCGCATCTCACTCCAAGTCGTTCCATTGTCATCCGAAGTTAGCAGCGCGGGCGACGGCGCTTTGCGAATTGTTGCCAGACGTCTTTTCTCGTCGACAACCACAAGAGGCGGCGGCCAGCCAATTGGGTCCATCGCGCCCACGGCAGGCAGGCGCGCGGGTATCGATGTCCAGGTTCGTCCTGAGTCCGTGGATTTCTTCCACACCCCAAGCTGATAGGTCCAATGGAATCCACTTTTGTAGCCTGTGACCACCAGTGGCCGATTCGGATCAGATCCGTCGCGGGGATCGCTGAAGAATCTGGGCGTAACGCCTCTTAGATCACCGCCACGTGTAGTGACCGACCAGCTTAACCCCCCATCGGTTGAGTGCAAAAGTGCGCCCTCCGTTTCCAGCATCGCGCCGGGAGCTCTCATCGATGCAGTCGCGACGACAGACTGGTCTGCGTTGCACTGCAGTTCGTGGATTTGAACCTTCTCTCCGGAGATGGGTAGCTGTGGAGTGGCACACGCGGATACCACGCTGGCAATCAACGTTATGACGCTGACTCTTCGGGCAACTTCATGGGTGTGAGATTTTTGCAGTGAGGCCACCTCTTTCTCAACTCGTCAGTCGAGTGTCCGGTCGCAGCCAGGATGGTAACCGAACAGATCGACGATGCATTTCTGGAAAGTATAGAAGCCGATATTAATGCGGGCTCGTGCCCGATGACAGATGTTTCCCGCATAGGTCGATGCAAGATGGCTGACCCGGGATCGAAGGTGGCGGCTCAGCATCCGAGTATGGGCCTACGTACTTACTGCCTTCAATGCAAGTGCAGGGCACGCAAGAGACATCCGATCAAGCCATGCCTGAACGGCAGGACTCAGAGTGGACCAGCCAACGGGTATGCGATTGTCAGCGGGCCGCAGTCAGTCTTTAGCGGTCCGATAGTCTTCGCCATCGAATGACTCCTGATGGGCCGAAAGAGGCAGTTAATTGCCGTGCTCCGGCGCTGCATCCAGCAGGGCTTCACATTCAGCCAGCATCGTCTGCGCCAATTGGGAGTGATAGTTTGGATCGAGCGCTTCCATCATTTCATGGGCGGCGTACATGCCGGCTTCGCGCGACAGGGTGCCGGCGATCTGCCGGGCGAGTTGGTCGGCAAGGGCTGAGAGTTGTCGGCGTTCGCTGAGCGGTAGCTTGATTTGCGAGCGTGTCAACCAGTCGGCGGCGAGGCTGGCGCCCTGGGCTTCGGTCATCCATTGCGCGTGCTCGTAAAAGGCCGTCAAGCGTTCGGCGGCTAGCGCGAAAATCAGCGCGACGCGCATGCCGCGCTCGGTCATGGCGGGGCGGGCAGGCTTCTCCCAAGTCATGTCACACCATCTTTTGTTATCCTGCGGCACCTTATCACGCCTGCCCACGGGCCACGACTGAATGCCTCTGAATACCCTGGAAGACCTGCGCGCCGGCAAACTGGCCGGGAGCCGCCGGCTGAAACTATCCTGCGGGTTGAACGAATTCCCGCGCGAGATCTTCGATCTGGCAGACACGCTGGAGATTCTCGATCTGTCGGGCAATGCGCTGACTTCGCTGCCCGACGATCTGCCGCGCTTGGGCAAGCTGCGCATCCTGTTTTGCTCGAATAATCCCTTCACCGAATTGCCGGCCGTGATCGGCCAATGCGCGGCGCTCGAAATGCTCGGCTTCAAGTCCAACCGCATTGCAAGCGTTCCGGCCGATGCCTTGCCGCCCAGGCTGCGCTGGCTGATCTTGACCGATAACCAGATCGGCGAATTGCCGTCGGAACTCGGCCGTTGTGCCCGCCTGCAAAAGCTGATGTTGGCCGGCAACCGCTTGCAGTCGCTGCCGCCGGAAATGGTGAACTGTACGCGGCTGGAGCTGCTGCGGATTTCCGCCAACCAACTTTCGGCCTTGCCCGAATGGCTGCTGTCGCTGCCGAGGCTCTCGTGGCTGGCTTTTGCCGGCAATCCATTTTGTGCCGACGCCGCCCGCCCGGCCAATATTTCGCTGATTCACTGGGACGATTTGCAGATCAGCCATCCACTGGGCGAGGGCGCTTCCGGCGTCATCCACCAGGCCGAATGGCGCGCTGCAGAGGGCGCGCAGCTGGTGGCGCTCAAGCTGTTCAAGGGCGAATTGACCAGCGATGGCTTGCCGCTCGACGAAATGCACGCCTGCATGACGGCCGGCGCGCATCCGAATTTGATCCCGCTGCTCGGCAAGCTGGAGGCGCATCCCGATGACGCCCACGGGTTGGTCATGGCGCTGATTGATGAGAGCTTCCGCAATCTGGCCGGGCCGCCGAGCCTTGATTCGTGCACCCGCGATGTATATACGGGAGAGGCGACATTCGACCTGAAGACGGTAGTCGGGATCGCGCTCGGCGTTGCCTCGGCGGCGGAACACCTGCACGCGCAAGGCATCATGCATGGCGATCTTTACGCTCACAACATCCTGCATGGGGGCGATGGACAGGCCTTGCTCGGCGATTTTGGCGCCGCATCCTTGGTTGCCGCCGAAGACCGGGCAACGGCAGAGGCCTTGCAGCGCATCGAGGTGCGGGCCTTCGCCTGTTTGCTCGAGGAACTGCTCGAACGCTGCCCGGTTGCGGTCGACGGTCAAAAAACACTGAAAATTCTCGGCGATCTGCAAGCCGACTGCGCGCAGGAAAACGTCGGCGGCCGCCCGCTGTTTGCCGCGATTGTGCGGCGCTTGAACGCGCTAGTAGTGGGCTGAAAGCGCCTTCGAAATTTTGTGGCGCGCTACCGTTGTGCGCGGCACCTTGCCGGAAAACCAGCTGCGCACGTCCTCATCCAGCCCGATACCGTGCATGTAGTTGTAGAGCGCCTTGTTCAGCGCTTTGCCGAGGCTGTCGTGGTCGACGCCGGTGGGGTCGATGAATTCGACGTCGTTGGTGGCGAAGCTGATCGGCGGTAGCGCCTTCAGCTTGATGCCGTATTCCGCCGGGTTGAGGCCGACCGGCGAATGGACGGTACAGGCGAAGCGGTGGAAGAAGCCGGACTGGATGCAGCCTTCGGCGAACAACTGGCGGACGTACTCCAGCGCGTCGACAGTGTCCTGCACGGTTTGCGTCGGGAAGCCGTACATCAGGTAGGCGTGCACCAGCACGCCGGCCTCACTGAAAGCGCGCGTGACGCGGGCGACCTGATCGACCGAGACGCCTTTTTTCATCAGCGTCAGCAGGCGGTCGGAGGCGACCTCAAGGCCGCCGGAGACGGCGATGCAGCCGCTGTCGGCGAGCTGGTTGCAGAGTTCCGGGGTGAAGGATTTTTCGAAGCGGATGTTGCCCCACCAGGAAATCGCCCGGTTGCGCTTCTGCAGTTCGTCGGCCAGCGCCTTGAGGGCTTTCGGCGGCGCGGCTTCGTCGACGAAATGGAAGCCGGTCTGGCCGGTTTCTTCGATGATGCGTTCGATGCGGTCGACCAGCAGCGCGGCCGGCGCGCCGTCGTAGCGGCCGATGTAGTCGAGGCTGACGTCGCAGAAGCTGCATTTTTTCCAGTAGCAGCCGTGGGCGACGGTCAGCTTGTTCCAGCGCCCGTCCGACCACAGCCGGTGCATGGGGTTGAGCATGTCGAGCAGTGACAGGTAGCGGTCGAGCGGCAGGCCGTCCCAGGTCGGCGTGCCGACTTCGGCGAAGGGCACATCAGGCTCGCTATTGTTGAAATAGCGGACCTTGCCGTCAACGCGGGCGTAGGTCCGAACCAGATTGAGGCGTGGCCGCTGGCCGTCGAGGTAATCGAGCAGCGCGAGAATGGGGCGCTCGCCATCGTCCAGCGTCACGTAATCGAAAAAGTCGAAGACGCGCGCTTCCTTCAACTCGCGCAATTCCGTATTGACCCAGCCGCCGCCGAGCACGGTGACGATTTCAGGGTCGCGCGTCTTGATCGCCTGCGCCATGCGGAAAGCGGCATAGACAGAACCGGGGAAGGGCACGGAAAGCAGCACGATGGTCGGCCTGTTGCGGTCGACGGCCAGAATAATGAGTTTTTCAAGGGTGCTGTCTACCAGCGTCGGCGGCGCTGCCAGGGCCTTGGCCAGCGGCTCGAATGTCGGCTGGCTGCGCGCCAGCGATTCCGCGTAGCGGACGAATTCGAAGCGTGCATCGACCGCCTCGCGCAGCACGTCGGCCAGGTCGTTCAGATAGAGTGTGGCCATGTGCCGAGCCCTGTCCTGCACGCCGAGGGCGCCGAAGGCCCAGGCCAGCGGGTCGCCGCCGTCGTCGTCGAGATAGACGTCGAGCGCGGCGAAACGCGGCCCTTCGGGCAGGGAGGTGCGCCCGGCGATGCGCTGGCCGATCGACGGGTCGGCCCCCTGCAGAAAGGCGACGGCCGGGCCGACGCTAGCCAGGTAGCGGTCGAACTGTTCAACGAAGCAGTGGAGGGTGGGCGAGCGCTTCTTCGGCGGGATGGCCTTTACCCGCTCGTGGATCCGGTGCAGGCCGTCCGGAGTGAAAAGTTCGAGCACCAGTTGCAGCGCGATGTCTTCCTGGGTCGCGGCAATCCCGCGCGAGCGCAGGAATCCGGTCAGGTAGGCAGTGGACGGATAGGGCGTGTTGAGCTGCGTCATCGGCGGGATGACGGAGAGAATGCGCTGCGGCACGGCAGGCTGGGCGGGCAAAATGCTGGGAGTCCTCGGGAAGTGCTTGCGCTTGCCTACATCAGGATCGCGAAGATGCTGCTGTAGTCATCTTGCCATATCTTGAAACCCGGGCGGCTGGGGATCGGTGTCGCCTGCGCCAGCTGCGGATGCGCGAAGAAGGCGGGATCGCCGCTGATCAGCGCCCAGCGCGAACGAAAGATCTGACGCTGGCGGTCGCCCTCGAAATCGACCAGGCGAACATCCTTGCCAAACTGTCCGGCCGCCGCCTTCACCACCGGCTGCAGATCGAGGAAGCGGTTGGTAATATGAACGGCCAGCACGCCGTCCGCCTTCAGATGCCTGAAATACTGGGCGAAGGCCTCGCGGGTCAACAGGTGGATCGGGACCGAGTCGCCGGAAAAGGCATCGATGACGAGCACGTCGAACTTCTGGTCAGGCTCGACTTCCAGTTGCAGGCGGGCGTCGCCGAGGATGGTTTCGGTCGTGGCCGGCGTGCGCGAGAGGTAGCTGAAATTGCGGTTGGCGATCTCGATGACCAGCGGATCGATCTCGTAGAGCCGGAAGTAGTCGCCCTGGCGGCCGTAGCTGACCAGCGTCCCGACCCCCAGTCCGACGACGCCCACGCGCATCGGGCCTTGCGCGGCCTTGATCGCGATGGCCTTGCCGGCACCGCCCTCGGGGCTGTAATAGGTGGTCGGCAGGTCGAGCTTGTCGGCGGCCAGGTGCTGTCGGCCGTGGACGATCTGGCCGTGCAGCATGCTGCGGTAGCCTTCCGCGGCATTGGCGAATACTTGCAGGGTTCCGTAGAAATTACGGCGCGAGACCTCGGCGCCACCGGTCTCCGCGAGGTGATCGTCGACCCTGAAGCAGGCCAGCAGCAGAAGGCCGAGCGCCGTCGCGGCGATCGTCGCCATCTTCCGGCCGCGCCCGGCTAAGCTGGCCCGGGGAATGATGGCGATGGCGGCGACCACGCCGGTGAGCATGATGCCGATGGAAAGTTCGTAGTTGCTGTCGAACCAGTAGGGTGCCACGACGCCGACGAAGAAGCCGCCGACGGCACCGCCCACGGCCAGCATCAGGTAGTAACCGGTAAGCTGGCTGGGGTGTGGCTGCAGGCGCGCGAGTTCGCCGTGACACACCATGCAGCATACGAAAAAGCTGAACAGGTTGATCGCCATGGACACGAAGATCGGCAGCTGGTTGAGGCCCAGCGTGGGCAGGACGGCAAGCGCGGTGAGACTGAAGACGAGCAGCGGCAGGTAGAACTTGCGCTGGTACCAGCCATGATGATCGAAGCTCAGGATGAAGGAGAGCAGGTAGAGCGCGAGCGGCGCCACCCAGATCATCGGGATCGGCGCGATGTTGGCGGTGAGAAAGCTGGTATCGGCGACCATCAGGATGGACGGGCAGGCGGCCAGTGCTGCCCACAGCAACTTGTTCTTCCAGGTCGGCGGCGGGCCGTCGTGGTGATGTTGCGCGGCCAGCGGCTTGCCGTTGCGGCCGCGCCAGGCGAGCAGGCCGCCGGCGACGACGAAGCAGGCAAAGAGCCCGGACCACAGGTACGACTGCCAGCGGGTCGGGAAAAACGGCTCGACAGCCAGCGGGTAGGCGAGCAGTGCGAGCATCGACCCGAAATTGGAGAGCGCGAACAGCCGGTAGGGGACGAGGCCGGAGCGTTCGCGCGCGAACCAGGCCTGGAGCAGCGGGCCCGTCGTCGACAGTACGAAGTAGGGCAGGCCGATCGAAACGGTGAGCAGGCCGAGAATGCGCAGCGTCGGGTTCTCGGCGCCGGTGGGTTTCCAGTCGGCACTGGCGCCGATCGGCAGCAGCACCAGGCAAAGCAGCAGCAGGCTGCCGTGGAGCAGGCTCTGGCGGTACGGCGAGAGGTAGCGGACGACCCAGTGCGAGTAGAAATAGCCGAGCAGCAGGGTCATCTGGAAGAACAGCATGCAGGTCGTCCATACCGAAGCCGAGCCGCCGAACCACGGCAGGATCATCTTGCCGATCAGCGGCTGGACCTGGAAGAGCAGGAAGGCGCTGAGGAAAATCGCCAGCCCGTAATGAAGGGTCAGGCGCAGGTCGATCTTTACCGGTGTTGCCAAGTGGTACTCCGTAGCGGCTTGCGAGGCAGGATTTGCCAGTTCGTGAGGGCGCGGCTGCGCTTGCGGGTCAGACGTCCGCCTCGACCAGCCCGCCGTCCTTCTCCATCCACGCACGGCGACCGGCGGCTTGACCCTTGCCCATGAGCAGGGTGAAGGTGGCCGTCATCTCGGCGATAGTCTCGCGGTTGGCCTGGAACGGCACGAGGCGACGGGTGTCCGGGCACAGGGTGGTTTCCCACAGCTGGTCGGGATTCATTTCGCCTAGACCCTTGAAGCGGGAGACGGTGATCTTGTTTTCTGAAATACCTTCGTCGGCCAGCTTGATCAGCGTCTGTTCCTTTTCGGCTTCATCCAGGCAGTAAACCTTGCGCGTGTGGCCGCGGGCTTCGACATCGACGCGAAACAGCGGCGGCTGGGCGACGTGGATGTGGCCGCGTTCGACCAGCGCCGGGAAGTGCTTGAGAAAGAGCGTGAACAGCAGCACCTGGATGTGCGAGCCATCGACGTCGGCGTCGGACATGACGATGATGCGGCCGTAGCGTAGGCCGGAGACATCCACCGTGTCGATCTGCTCGATGCCGTGGGGGTCGACCCCGACCGCCACCGATATGTCATGCACCTCGTTGTTCTTGAACAACTGGTCGCGGTCGACTTCCCAGGTGTTCAGCACCTTGCCGCGCAAGGGCAAGACCGCCTGGGTCTCCTTGTCGCGACCCTGCTTGGCCGAACCACCGGCCGAGTCGCCCTCGACCAGGAAGACTTCGTTGCGCGCGATGTCGTCGGATTCGCAGTCGGTCAGCTTGCCGGGCAGGGTGGCGATGCCCGAGGATTTCTTCTTTTCCACCTTCTGCGTGGATTTCATGCGGTTCTGCGCTGCTTTCACAGCCAGTTCGGCAATCTTCTTGCCGAAGTCGGCATGACTGTTCAGCCACAGTTCGAAAGGGTCACGCACCATCTGCGAAACCAGCTTGTAGGCGTCGCGGCTGGTCAACTTTTCCTTGGTCTGGCCCTGGAATTGCGGGTCGAGCACCTTGGCCGAGAGTAGCCAGGTCATCCGGCCGCAGACGTCTTCCTGTGCCAGCTTGACCTTGGCCGGCAGGATGGCATGGTGGTCGGCGAAGGTCTTGATCGCTTCGAAGACGCCCGCCTTCAGTCCGGCCTCGTGGGTGCCGCCATCAAGGGTCGGGATCAGGTTGACGTAGGACTCGGGTTTGCCGCCGCCTTCCTCGAACCAGGCCAGCGCCCAGGTGGCGCCTTCGCCGATGGCAAAGCCGTTGGCGGTGTCGACGTATTTCTCGGCGACGAAGATCGGCGCCACCGGCTGGCCGACCATCATTTCGGCCAGGTAGTCGGCCATGCCGTTGCGGTAACACCAGCTTTTCGGCGTTTCGCCCTCGATTTCGAGGTCGACCGTGACATTCGGCATCAACACTGCCTTGGAGCGCAACAGGTGTTCGAGCTGGGCCAGATTGACCTTGGGTGAATCGAAATAGCGCGGGTCGGGCCGGATGCGAACCGTGGTGCCGGTGTTGCGCTGACCGCAATCGCCGATGCGGGTCAGCGGCTCGCTGACAAAGCCGGCGCCGAACGCGATATGGTGAATGCCGCCACCGCGCCGGATCTCGACTTCCAGCCGGGTCGACAGGGCATTGGTCACCGAAACGCCGACACCATGAAGACCGCCGGAGAAGCGGTAGGCGTTGCCGGCATCCTTCTTGTTGAATTTGCCGCCGGCGTGCAGCTTGCAGAAGACCAGTTCGACGGCGGGCCTGCCTTCTTCCGGGTGGATTTCGACCGGAATACCGCGCCCGTTGTCGGAGACCTCGATCAGGCCGTCGGACGCAACCTTGACACTGATCCGTTTGGCATAGCCGGCCAGCGCCTCGTCGGCGGAATTGTCGATTACTTCCTGGATGATGTGGGTCGGGCAGGTTGTCCGGGTGTACATGCCCGGACGCTCCTTGACGGGTTCAAGATCCTTGAGGACGCGGATTGAGGATGCGGAATAGTCAGTCATGCATTTTTAAAACGAGGCAAATTGGTCAGTTGACCGCAACAGGCGGCGCCGGCTGGATTCTACCTTGCGCCGGCATATTCTTTAGAATGGCGTTTTGATTCCCAGCGAACGGAACCACGATGGCCGGAGCCAGCCTGCTTGCACTGCTTGACGACATCGCTTCGATCCTCGACGACGTCGCGTTGATGACCAAGGTTGCCGCCAAGAAGACCGCCGGGGTCCTTGGCGACGACTTGGCGCTGAACGCCCGGCAGGTCTCCGGCGTGCGCGCCGAGCGCGAGTTGCCGGTTGTCTGGGCGGTGGCTGTCGGATCCCTGAAGAATAAACTGGTCCTGGTGCCGGCGGCACTGGCAATCAGTGCCTTCGTTCCCTGGTCGGTGACGCCGCTGCTGATGGTGGGCGGGCTATATCTCTGCTTCGAGGGTGTCGAGAAACTGGCGCACAAGTGGTTGGACGGCGCCGGTGATGAGGCAGCGCAGCATTCGGCGGAACTGGCCGCGGTGGCTAACGATACAGTCGATCTGGCCGTCTTCGAGGCCGACAAGATCAAGGGGGCCATCCGTACGGACTTTGTCCTCTCGGCGGAAATCATCGTCATCGCGCTGGGTACGGTCGCCGACAAGTCCTTTGCGACACAGGTCGCGGTCCTTGCAGGCATCGGCCTGATCATGACGGTCGGCGTCTATGGCATCGTTGCCGCCATCGTCAAGATGGATGATCTGGGCGTCTATCTTCTGGAAGAGCCCGGAGCACTGGCCCGCTCAGTGGGCAAGGGCCTGCTGCTGGCGGCGCCGAAGCTGATGAAGGCGCTGGCAATTATCGGCACGGCTGCAATGTTCATGGTGGGCGGCGGCATCCTGACCCATGGCATGCCGCCGGTGCATCACCTCATCGCGCAGGCCGCAGTAGCGGCCGGGATACTCGGCGGGGTGGTATCGCTGACGCTCGACGTGCTGGTCGGCATTGTCGGCGGCGGCCTGGCATTGCTCGGCGTCAAGGCGATTGCCGGGCTACGCAAGGCAACCGGCTAGGCAGCTCAAGCCAGCAGGGTCACGACGATTTCCCGGCGCTGACCTTGAAGGCGATGCTCGAACAGGAAGATGCCCTGCCAGGTGCCGAGCAACAGGCGGCCGCCAGCAAAAGGCACGGTCACCGAAACGCCGGTCAGTAGCGCGCGTGCATGGGCGGCCATGTCGTCATCACCTTCGAGGGCGTGGCTATAAGCCGGGTCGCCATCGGGCGCCCAGCGCTGCATCAAGGTTTCGAGGTCGCGGCGGACTGTCGGGTCGGCGTTTTCGGTGATCGCCAGCCCGCAACTCGTGTGCCGGGTGAAAATGTGGGCAATACCACAGTCGACCGCAGCAGAACGTAACAGCGCGGCGACGTCGCCGGTGATTTCGCTGGCGCCCCGCCCAGACGTGGCAATCGTCAGGCGATGTTGTTCAGTCATGGCGTACGGGATTCCGTATAGGCATTGCGCAAGACAATTCGCCACTTTGTCGGCACGCCGGGTTCAGGCAGTGCTTTCAGTTCAGGCGCGGGTCTTTCCGGAGTTTTCCAGCAGCGCGCGAAATTCGGCGAAGGAAAGTTCGCGTACCTCGGTTGCGGCCAGCGTATCGCGCAGGTCGAAGTTGCTGCTGTGTTCATCGCTCGAACGGAAGCCACTGGCGGCGGCCTGGTTCTGGCGCTGACGCATCGGGGACTGCAGATTGGGTGTGGGAGACATGGTGTTTTCTCCGTTCGGGGTGTGGTTTCATGATGGCAAAGCATCCCGATGCGTGCCGTGATCGAATTCACGGCGGTGGAGAAATAGCGCGGTCAGCTCGTCAGCCGGCCTTGGCGCCGAGTTTGGCTGCGTAGAATTCGAGCGCCCAGCGCGTCTTCGTTTGCTGTTCGGTGTCGCGCTCGGCACCCATCTCGGCCAGGAACGCCATGAAGCCGCCGATGGCAGCTGCTGCCTGCGGGATCGGCGCCTTGATCGATACTTCCATCAGGCGTTCGCCATCCTCGCGGCGCCAGAGTTCGGCCGTGATCGGCCACGGGCAACCCCGATCCTCGAGTTTCCAGCGTTGGGCATGCAGGGGGCCGAGGATCGCAACCGTCGAGTAATCGATCTTGCCCTTCACCAGTTCCGCGACGAAAGCTTCCTGCTCCCTGGCGAACAGCTTGACGATCTTCTTCTCTCCAGCCAGCACTGCCTTGATCAGTCCTTTTTCCACCGGCATCGAGAGCGATGCCGACTTGACCACGCCTTTCTCGCTGGCGTCCGCTTCGATCTTGAACCCGGGATACTTGTTCCAGTCCGTGGAAACCTTTTCGGGAACCACAGGCCGGGCCTTGACCGTGCTGTCGTGTTCCTTGCCGATGATGCGTCGCGCACGGGCGACGATCCCGGCATTCAGAAGATCGAGCGCAGGCGTGTCAAAGAAATAGATGAACCGCTCCTGATCGTTGTCCGCGCTCAGCTTGAAGCGTGCAAGCGCCTTGTCGATCTGCGCATCCGGGATCGTCGCCTTGATCTCGATCCCGCCGGCGCCGGAAACCGACTCGGCGACCTTGCCCTGCGTTGCTGCGCCACGCTTCATTACTGCTCCCCGGAGGATAGTTGGAAACACCGCTCGGAGTATTGCCCGCCGTCCCGGAGGCGGTCAAGCAGGGCGGCCCGTCAGGCCGCCCCGTCTCGGACGATCAGCCGCGCTGGGCCAGCGG
>ERZ724516.1804-NODE-1804-length-12302-cov-4.197273_pt1 | contig 12302 bp, 10 predicted proteins | sample MGYA00376049_ERZ724516 | MGnify/ENA primary metagenome ERZ724516 (study PRJEB28724, sample SAMN07190886) | activated sludge metagenome | isolation source: activated sludge of sewage treatment plant in Hong Hong | place: USA: Christiansburg, Virginia | collected... | reverse complement strand
TGCGGCCAAGCGACCTGCCTGCTTGAATCGGCAGGCTCGGCAATGCCCCCCGTATATTTTCTCCCTCGACTCGACTTCTTCAAAAAAAGTTGTATGATAACCCGGTGTTCGGTTTATCATTTTGTGCGGCATTCTGCGAAAGATGCCAATTCAAGCCTTCCGAATCCGGTTCGGGTTTTCTATCCCGGGCTGCAAACACCTGCTCGATCAACTCTGGAGGAGACAAATCCATGGAAAGACGTTCGTTTCTGAAAAAAGCTGGTGCCGGCCTCGCCGTTGGCGCCGCAACCGCAATGCCGGCAATTGCGGCCGATGCCCCCACCATCAAGTGGCGCCTGGCGTCCAGTTTCCCGAAAAGCCTGGACACCATCTACGGTGCTGCTGAAATCGTCGCCAAGCGCGTGGCCGAAGCCACCGGCGGCAAGTTCCAGATTCAGGTGTTCGCCGGCGGTGAAATCGTCCCGCCGTTTGGCGTACTTGATGCCGTCAAGGACGGCACCGTCGAAATGGCTCATACCGCCTCGTACTATTTCGTCGGCAAGGATCCAACATTCGCCTTCGATGGCACCATCCCGTTCGGCATGACCAGTCGCCAGGTCGATGCCTGGTACCGCCATGGCAACGGCAAGAAGCTGATTGCCGAGTTTTATGCAAAATCGAACATCCACACCATTCCGGCCGGCAACACAGGTACCCAGATGGGTGGCTGGTTCCGCAAGGAGATCAAGACGGTGGCCGACCTGCAGGGCCTGAAGATGCGCATCGGCGGCTTTGCCGGCCAGGTCATTGCCAAGCTCGGCGCCGTGCCGCAACAGATTCCGGGTGGCGACATCTACCCGTCGCTGGAAAAGGGCACCATCGACGCTGCCGAATGGATCGGTCCGTACGACGACCAGAAGCTGGGCTTCAACAAGGTTGCCAAGTTCTACTACTACCCGGGCTGGTGGGAAGGCGGCCTGCAACTGTCGCTGTACATCAACACCAAGATGTGGGCTTCGCTGCCGAAGGAATACCAGACCATCCTCGAACTGGCTTGCGCCGATGCACACGTCGAGACGATGTCTGCCTACGACGCCAAGAACCCGACCGCACTGAAGCAGCTGGTCGGTGCCGGCGCGCAACTGCGTCCGTTCCCGAAGGAAGTCATGGACGCCTGCTACAAGGCGGCTCAGGAACTGTTTGCCGAAACCTCGGCGAAGAACCCCGAGTTCAAGAAGATCTACGACGACTACAAGAAGTTCATGGCCGACGAGAACCTCTGGTTCCGCATCGCCGAAGGCTCGTACGCGAACTACATGTTCAACGTCAAGTAATCGCTGCGCAATTCGCAGTATCTGAAAACGGGAGCTTCGGCTCCCGTTTTTTTGTGGTTTGATTTGTCCTGAATGAAGTTAACACCCTTTTGCGAGAGAAAAGGGGATGTCAGGCGGAGTCAGGGCTTAAGCGAAGAGCGCCCTTGGGCGTGATGCCTTATGACTTTTTGCCCTGTTGCGGCGGAATCGCCTATTGGTGCCGACCAAGTGGGCGCATCACAAGACGACAGACCGCTACCATCGTTTCCGGCGCTACCCCGACTTGCGCAAAGCCGGTCCGGAGCAAATTTGCCCCAAAGCGAGCGACCAGGTTTTGGGCCGCAGATATTTCCTATCTGCCGACCCGGGAGCACTGTGCCTGTCTGAGCCTGATCAGGCTAACCGACAAGCCGACGATCAGTTCGGCGCCACCACGGGGGTCGCTGTTACAGGCGCCACTGGCGTTTTGTGATCGGCATCCGGATGCCAGCCGAGCAGCGCAAACATCACGCCAAAGCCGATCACATAGGCCAGGGCCACGTGCCAACCATGGCGCAGCCAGTGACCTACCGACTTGGCTTCCGGATACATGTTGGAAAGTGCCACACCGGCTGAGGACCCGAACCACATCATCGAGCCACCGAAGCCGACGGCATAGGCCAGGAAGCCCCAGTCGTAGCCCCCCTGTTTGAGCGCCAAAGCAGTGAGCGGAATATTGTCAAAGACGGCAGAGACGAAGCCGAGCCCGAGCGCCGTCAACGCCGATGGCGCCGGTAGTGTTTCAACCGGCATCATCGAAGCACAGGAAACCAGCGAGAGCAGGAAGACCGTGCCCTTGAATGTATCCGGCATCAGCTCCCAGTCATGACGGCGCAGCTTGGCGGTAATCAGGATCGCCAGCCAGACAGCCACGCCGATGAAGGGGAATGCGTCGGCAAGATGATTGAAGCGCACGTTGACGACAATGTTGGCGACGACGGCGAAGACGAGGATCAGGGCAACAATAAAAATTCGCCCCCAGTCGACCCGCGTGTGCTCATGAGAATGCTTGAGGATCGGAGAATAGGCGTGCTGCTGCTTGGCAGCAATGACTCCCGAGATAACCAGCGCCACGGCTGCCGCAACATAGGCATCAAACACTACCGCCGGGCTGATGCCGTTGATCCACATCATCGTCGTTGTAGTATCGCCGACCACCGAACCGGAGCCGCCGGCATTGGAGGCGGCAACGATCGCGGCCAGGTAGCCGATGTGCACTTTGGCCTTGAACAACTGGTGAGCCATGGCGCCACCAATCAGTGCAGCGGCGATATTGTCGAGGAACGAGGAGATGACAAACACCATCACCAGCATGACGAATGCGCCCTTCCAGTCATCTGGCAGGTATTTTGGCAGGATGACTGGCACGTGGCTTTTTTCGAAATGGCGAGCGAGCAGGGCAAAGCCCATGAGCAGGCAGAAAAGGTTGGCCAGTGTGACCCACTCATGGGCGAAATGCCCACCCAGACCTGCCAGACCTTCACCCGTCTTGAATCCGGTGAATGCGAGCTTATAGACCGTGATGCTGGCCAGGCCGCACAGGCCGACGTAGAGCGTATGGTTATGGAACAGCGCGACGCCAAGCAGGGTCAGCGCAAAAAGGATGAAATCGACGGGGATGCCCGCGACCGTTGGCAATTCGCCGGCCCAGACAGGCAAACTGGCCAGGAACAGCGGTAGAAGTCGGGACAGGAATTTAGCGTAGTTCATAATCGACCAAGTTGTCTGACATGTTGGATGGGCCGATTCTAGCATTCCAATCAGTCATCGTGGGGGTTCTCGTACTGTGGAAAGCCCGTAAAAAAAGGGAGCCGCAGCCCCCTGTTTCAATGATGCCGAACGGTTCTCGTTACTTGGCGCTATACATGTAGTTCGAGTAGGAACCTTCGGCGATGCGGAACCACATATTCTGGTCGTCCTTGAATTTCTTGAAGTCGTCGTAGACCTTCTTGAAATCCGGATTCTTGGCGGAGGTTTCAGCAAAGAGTTCGGTGGCGGCCTTGTAGCAGGCGTCCATGATCTCCTTGGAGAACGGCCGCAACTGGGCGCCGCCGGCAACCAACTGTTTCAAGGCCATCGGGTTCTTGGCATCGTACTGGGCCATCATGTCTACGTGGGCATCAGCACAGGCGATTTCGAGGATCGTCTGGTAATCCTTTGGCAACGAGGCCCACTGCTTGGTATTGACCAGTGCGCTGAGTTGCGGACCACCTTCCCACCAGCCTGGATAGTAGTAGAACTTGGCGACCTTGTTGAAGCCGAGCTTCTGGTCGTCGTACGGACCGACCCATTCGGCAGCATCGATGGTTCCCTTTTCCAGGGACGGATAAATGTCGCCACCCGGAATCTGCTGCGGCACGGCGCCGAGCTTGGCGATGACCTGGCCGGCAAAGCCGCCGATGCGCATCTTCAGACCCTGCAGGTCGGCTGCCGTCTTGATCTCCTTGCGGAACCAGCCACCCATCTGGACACCGGTGTTGCCGCAAGGGATGTTGTGGATGTTGTACTTGCCGAAAAATTCGCGCATCAGCTTGAGGCCGTTGCCGTAACGGTACCAGGCATCGAGCTGGCGATTGCTCATGCCGAAGGGAATGGCGCAGTCAAAGGCGAACGTGGGGTCCTTGCCGACGAAGTAGTAGGAGGCGGTATGCCCCATTTCAACCGTGCCATCCTTGACCGCATCGAGCACGCCGAACGCTGGAACGATCTCGCCGCCGGCGAAGACCTGGATCTGGAACTTGCCGTTGGTAGCTTCGGCCACGCGCCGGGAGACGACTTCGGCAGCGCCGTAGATGGTATCCAGGCTTTTCGGGAAACTGGACGCCAGGCGCCACTTGATGGTGGGGGCATCGGCAGCAATCGCCGGCATTGTGGTTGCGGCGCCGACGGCCAGGCCAGCACCGGCCTTTTTCAGAAACGAACGTCTTTCCATGAGCAAAAGTCTCCTTTGGTGTAATTGAAATTACGTATTGGGAAAGCCGTTGCAGTATATAGCAACAAGCCGGGGCCAAAACTGCCGCTCCCCTACGCTATAAGTTAAAAAAAACGGGAGCACGAAGCTCCCGTCCGGGCGGTGTGGCGGGGATAAGCCCCGCCGCCGAATCAGCGCATGCTGTACATGTAGTTCGAGTAGGCCCCTTCAGCGACGCGGAACCACAGGTTCTGGTCGTCAAGGAACTTCCGGTAGTCGTCGTAGACCTTTTTGAACTCAGGATTCTTCGCCGAGATTTCGGCGTAGATTTCCTGGGCTGCCTTGAAGCAGGCATCCATCACCGGCTTCGGGAACTGACGCAATTGCGTACCCGAACCGACCAGCTGCTTGAGCGCCGTCGGGTTCTTGGCATCGTACTTGGCCATCATGTCGACGTGGGCGTCGGCACAGGCTGTCTGCAGGATGGCCTGGTATTCCTTCGGCAGTTCCGCATATTTCTGCTTGTTCACATAGACGGAAATCTGCGGGCCACCTTCCCACCATCCCGGATAGTAGTAGAACTTGGCGACCTTGTTGAAGCCGAGCTTCTGGTCATCGTAAGGCCCGACCCATTCAGCAGCGTCAATCGTGCCCTTTTCCAGCGACGGGTAGATATCGCCGCCGGGAATCTGTTGCGGCACTGCACCGAGCTTGCTCAGGGTCAGCCCGGCCAGGCCGGCAATGCGCATCTTCAGGCCCTGCAGGTCGGCCACCGTCTTGATCTCCTTGCGGAACCAGCCGCCCATCTGGGCGCCGGTGTTGCCGCAGGGGAAAGCCACGATGTTCGATTTGGCGAAAAAATCGCCCATCAGCTTGGCGCCGTTGCCGTGACGATACCAGGCATCGGTCTGGCGGTTGTTCATGCCGAACGGAACCGCTGTGTCGAAAGCGTACGTGGGATCCTTACCGAAGAAATAGTAGGAGCAGGTATGCCCCATCTCGACGGTATTGTCTTTCACAGCGTCATGTACACCCGGACCCGGAACGATTTCGCCGCCGGCAAACACCTGGATTTGGAACTTGCCGCCGGTCATCTCGGCAACGCGCTTGGCCATGACTTCGGCTCCGCCGTAAATGGTGTCGAGGCTCTTTGGGAAGCTGGAAGCCAGGCGCCACTTGATGGTGGGGGCATCGGAGGCAATCGCCGGCATGGCGGCTGCGCCAACGGCAAGGCCGGCGCCTGCTTTCTTAAGGAAGGAACGACGTTCCATTAGTTTGATCTCCTCAATGTTGTGGTGTTGCTGGACTCCCTTCCACCCCGCAGCAGAAGGAACAGCAAATGAAAAGATACCACCATCGCGGCCGGCTGCCGACATTTTCAGGCTGCCATGAAAACAAAAAAGCCGGCGCCAAAATCCGGCGCCGGCCTTGCCTGAGAATTCCGGCAATTATCTGGCGGAAGCCATGTAGTTCGAATACGAACCCTCGGCAATGCGGAACCACAGATTCTGGTCGCTCTGGAACTTGCGGAAGTCGTCGTACACTTTCTTGAAGGTCGGGTTCTTGGCCGAAATTTCGGCATAGAGGTCATTGGCCGCCTTGTAGCAGGCATCGAGCACTTCCTTCGGGAACGGACGCAGCTGCGTGCCGGCGCCGACCAGTTGCTTCAATGCCATCGGGTTCTTGGCATCGTATTGCGCCATCATTTCGACGTGGGCATCGGCGCAGGCCAGTTCGAGAATCGCCTGATACTCCTTGGGCAGGCTGGCCCAGTGTTTCTGGCTAACGAAGGTAGTGATCTGCGGACCGCCTTCCCACCAGGCCGGGTAGTAGTAGTACTTGGCGACCTTGTTGAAGCCGAGCTTCTGGTCGTCGTACGGACCGATCCATTCAGCGGCATCGATGGTGCCCTTTTCCAGCGACGGGTAGATGTCGCCGCCGGGAATCTGCTGCGGCACGCTGCCGAGCTTGGCCAGCACCTGGCCGGCAAGGCCGCCGATGCGCATCTTCAGACCCTGCAGGTCGGCCACCTTCTTGATTTCCTTGCGGTACCAGCCGCCCATCTGCACGCCGGTGTTGCCGGCCGGAATGTTGTACAGGCCGTGGCCGGCGAAGAACTCGCGCATCAGCTTGCCACCGTTGCCATAGCGATACCAGGCGTCCATCTGGCGGTTGGTCATGCCGAAGGGCACGGCAGTGTCGAAGGCGAACGTGGGGTCCTTGCCAACGGAATAGAACGAACAGGTGTGGCACATTTCGACCGATCCGCTGGTGACTGCGTCGAGGGCAGCCGGACCGCCCGGAACGATTTCACCGGCAGCGAAAACCTGGATCTGGAACTTGCCGCCAGTGGCTTCGGCCACGCGCTTGGCCACGGTTTCGGCACCGCCGTAGATGGTATCCAGGCTCTTCGGGAAAGCCGAGGTCAGGCGCCATTTGATCGCCGGGGCATCGGCGGCGATCGCCGGCATTGCAGTTGCAGCACCGACAGCCAGGCCGGCACCGGCTTTTTTCAGAAAGGAACGACGTTCCATGTTTATGTCTCCTCGAGGTTGTTAGAACGGACAGCAAGCCGATTCTAGCGACGCTGAGCTAGGCCGAACAGCGTTTCGCATTGCGGAAAGCAGCTTGCATGGGAGCGGCCGAGCAAAAAAAACGGGCGCCGAAGCGCCCGTTTCCGAAGGCTGCAAACGTGATTACTTGGCTGCGTTTGCGGCGTCCTTCTTTAGCGAATCGAGGAAGGCCTTGTTCGGGTCTTCTTCGGCAGGGGCGGTTGCACCCGGCTGCCCATCCTTGGGCGCATCGAATGCTGGCGGCGCACCGTAGTCGCCGGTCGGCATTTCGATCTGCACCTTGTCCAGGTCGACCACCACATCCTTGTCGAGGCCGCTGCTGACCATCTGCGGGAAGGCAATGACGAGGGCGATCATGATGATCTGGATGCAGACGAAGGGCACCGCACCCCAGTAGATCTGCATGGTCGTGACCGGCGGTGTGCGCAGGCCGGTGACCTTGTCCGTGTACTCCTTGGCCGGCGCGACCGAGCGCAGGTAGAACAGCGCGAAGCCGAAGGGCGGGTGCATGAACGAGGTCTGCATGTTGACCGCGAGCAGCACGCCGAACCAGATCAGGTCGATGCCCAGCTTGTCGGCGACCGGCCCTAGCAGCGGCACGACGATGAACGACAGCTCGAAGAAGTCGAGGAAGAAGGCGAGCAGGAAGACCAAGATGTTGACCACGATCAGGAAGCCAAGCTGGCCGCCGGGCAGGTTCAGCAGCAGGTGCTCGACCCACTTGTGGCCGTCGACGCCGTAGAAGGTCAGCGAGAAGACGCGGGCGCCGACGAGGATGAAGACGACGAAGGAGGTGAGCTTCAGTGTCGAGTTCATCGCTTGCTTGAGCAGCGGTAGGGACAGGCGCTTGCGCCCCATGGCCATGAGCAGTGCACCGGTCGCGCCCATGGCGCCGCCTTCGGTCGGCGTCGCGACGCCGAGGAAGATGGTGCCGAGCACGAGGAAGATCAGTGCCAGCGGCGGGATCAGCACGAAGGTGACCTTTTCGGCCATGGCCGAGAGCAGGCCGATCTTGAACAGCTTGTTGATCACGGCGATGACGAACGCGATGCCGATGCCGACCATCAGGCAGAGCACGATCAGTTCGTCGGTGGCGGTCTCTGCCGGCAATTGCTTGGCAAAGTAAATGGAGCCGGCGACCGAGATGACCGTCAGCACCAGCAGCGAGAGACCGCCGGTTTTGCCGCTCTTTTCACGGAAGACACGGGCTTCCGGCGGCAGCGCGGGGGCCATCTTCGGTTTGAAGATCGCAACCAGAACGATGAAGCCGACATAGAGACCGGTGAGCACGAAGCCAGGGATGAAGGCGCCCTTGTACATATCACCGACGGATTTGCCGAGCTGGTCGGCCATGATGATCAGTACCAAGGACGGCGGGATGATCTGCGCCAGCGTGCCGGAAGCGGCGATGACGCCGGAGGCAAGTCGCCGGTCATAGCCGTAGCGGAGCATGATCGGCAGCGAGATCAGGCCCATCGAGATCACCGAGGCGGCGACGACGCCGGTCGTTGCCGCCAGCAGCGCACCGACGAAGATCACTGCGAAGGCGAGGCCGCCACGTACCGGGCCGAACAGCTGGCCGATGGTGTCAAGCAGGTCTTCCGCCATGCCGGATCGTTCGAGGATCAGGCCCATCAGGGTGAAGAAAGGAATGGCCAGCAGCGTGTCGTTGCCCATGACGCCGAAGATGCGCTCCGGCATGGCGCCGAAGAGCGAGGGCTGAAGCAGGCCGAGTTCGATGCCGACCAGGCCGAAGAAGACGCCGTTGGCCGCCAGTGCGAAAGCGACCGGGTAGCCGACGAGCATGAAACCGACCATCGCGACGAAGATGATCGGGGCCATGTTGGCAGTGATGAGTTCGATCATTATGCTTCTCCCCGCATTTTCTTGATTTCTTCGATCAGGTTTTCTTCTGCGGTCGGAAATTCATGTTTTTCCGTCGGATCCGGGATCAGGCCCTGCAAGAAGGCGAGGCGCTTGACCAGTTCGGAGAAGCCCTGCAGCATCAGCAGGAAGAAGCCGATCGGTACCAGGAACTTGGCCGGCCAGATGTAGAGGCCGCCGGCGTTCACCGAAACTTCCTGCGAGGCGAAGGCGTTGAGCGCCCAGGGAATCGAGGTCCACAGGATCATCCCGCAAAGCGGGAAGAGGAAGAACAGGGTGCCGAAGACTTCGATTTTGGTCTGCGTGCGTTTCGAGAATTTTCCAGCTAGCACGTCGATGCGCACGTGTTCGTTGTGCAGCAGCGTGTACGAGGCGCCAAGCAGGAAGGCGCCAGCGAACAGGTACCACTGGATTTCAAGGAAGCCGTTCGAACTGTAGTTGAAGGCCTTGCGCACGATGGCATTCACCGTGCTGATGAGGACGGCGAAAAGCAGCAGCCACATGGCTGACCTGCCGACCCTTTCCGATATCGCGTCGATGAAACGCGACAAACCTAATAATGCATTCACGGGCTGTCCCTCCGAGTATGGCGATAAAATCCCGGTCTTCTGGTACCGGTGGCAAATATCATCCGGCTTTTGGCCGGATAAACGTGCTGAGTTTAGCACAAAATTAAAAGTTGTCAGACGACCTGACGTTCGGCCAACAAGTTATTTATTGTTTCACCCGTTCATGCCTATGATTTTCGTTTCGTAATATGAAAAATATCGGGGTGCCGCTATGAAAGAAACCCGTTTTTGCCTTGTTCGCCACGGGGAAACTCCGTGGAACGCCGAGCGCCGGATTCAGGGACATACCGATATTGGGCTTGACCCCGAAGGCGTGCACCAGGCGGAGTTGGCCGCGCGCTGGCTGGCTGCGGCCGAAGAGAGTCGCCCGGAAGTGCTCTATAGCAGCGACCTCTTACGGGCGCGGATGACTGCCGAGCGCTTGGCGGAGCGCCTGGTACTGCCCATTCGTCTGGTGCCGGAAATGCGCGAGCGCCGTTACGGTTTGTTCGAGGGTATGACCTACGATGAGGCGCGCCAGCGCTATCCCGACGACTATGCCGCTTTCGAGCACCGGCTGCCGGACTATGCCTTCCCTCAGGGCGGTGAGAGCCTGGCCGTCTTTTCCGCGCGTGTCGTGGCTTGCCTCAAGTCCTTGGCCGAACGGCACCTGGGGCAGACGGTGGCGTTGGTCACCCATGGTGGCGTGCTCGATATCGTCAATCGTTTCGTGCGTGGCAATCCACTTGAGTTGCCGCGGGATTTCCATATTCCGAACACCGGCCTGAACTGGGTGGTGGCCGGGGAGGGCGGCTGGCGGATAGATTCCTGGGCGGAAACTCACCACTTGGACCATGGCGCGCTCGACGAACTGGACCTGGCTTGACCTTGCCGCCGCTGTTTGACGCTCTGCAGCATGCTACAATTTCTCCCTTTTTCAACGGTTTGAGAGGCACACGATGTTTTCCGCGAAAGACACCCTGAGCAAAGTTGACCCCGAACTGTGGGGCGCGATTGAAGAAGAAAATCAGCGTCAGGAAGACCACATTGAGCTGATCGCCTCCGAGAATTACGTCAGCCACGCGGTGATGGCGGCGCAAGGTTCGCAGCTGACCAACAAATATGCCGAGGGTTATCCCGGTAAGCGCTACTACGGCGGTTGTGAATTCGTCGACAAGGCCGAGCAATTGGCGATCGAGCGCCTGAAAAAATTGTTTGGTGCCGATGCCGCCAACGTCCAGCCGAACTCCGGCTCGCAGGCCAACCAGGCGGTGCTGATGGCCTTTGCCAAGCCGGGTGACACGATCATGGGCATGAGCCTGGCCGAGGGCGGCCACCTGACCCACGGCATGCCGCTGAACATGTCTGGCAAATGGTTCAACGTTGTCGCCTATGGCCTCGACGCCAAGGAAGACATTGACTACGACAAGATGGAAGCGCTGGCACGCGAGCACAAGCCGCGTATCATCGTTGCCGGTGCCTCGGCCTTTTCGCTGCGTATCAATTTCGAGCGTTTCGCGAAGGTGGCGAAGGAAATCGGCGCCATCTTCTGGGTCGATATGGCCCACTACGCAGGCCTGATCGCTGCCGGTTTCTACCCGAACCCGGTGCCGCACGCCGACGTTGTCACCTCGACCACGCACAAGACGTTGCGCGGCCCCCGCGGCGGCATCATCCTGATGAAGGCCGAGCACGAGAAGGCGATCAACTCCGCCATTTTCCCCGGTCTGCAGGGCGGCCCGCTGATGCACGTCATTGCGGCCAAGGCGGTGGCCTTCAAGGAAGCCGCGACCCCCGCATTCCGTGACTACCAGGAACAGGTGATCGCCAACGCCCGCGTCATGTCCAAGGTGTTTACCGAAGAGCGTGGCATGCGCGTGGTGTCTGGTCGCACCGAGAGCCACGTCTTCCTGCTCGACCTGCGTGCCAAGAACATCACTGGCAAGGAAGCCGAAGCCTTGCTGGGCAAGGCCCATATCACGGTCAACAAGAACGGTATCCCGAACGACCCGCAGAAGCCGATGGTGACCTCCGGCATTCGTATCGGTTCGCCGGCCATGACCACCCGCGGCTTTACCGAGATCGAAGCCGAGCGCGTGGCGCATCTGGTTGCCGATGTGCTCGACAACCCGAGCGACGAGGCTGTGCTGGCCAAGGTGCGTGAGGAAGTGGCGGCGCTCTGCAAGAAATTCCCGGTCTACGGCGCATAAAAATGCCGTACTTGCCCGCTCGTTGTTGCGCCCACCTTGTCGTAGCAGTTCTACTGTCTGCGGTGGGCGCGCTTGGTTCGGGTGGTGTTCAGCACTGTGATCGGAGTTGGAAATGAAATGCCCGTTCTGCAACGCGCTTGATACCACCGTCGTTGATACCCGTATCAACGACGACGGTGACATTGTGCGTCGCCGCCGTCGCTGTCTCACGTGCGACAAGCGCTTCACCACCTACGAGCGGCCAGAGATCCGTCTGCCCCAGGTGGTGAAGAAGAACGGTTCGCGCGTCGATTACGACCGTGAAAAACTGGCGGCCAGTTTCTGGTTGGCGCTGCGCAAGCGCCCCGCTTCAACCGAGGCGGTTGAAGGGGCAATCACCCGCATCGAGGAAAAACTGCTGGCCCTCGGTGAACGTGAAATCGATTCTGAAAAGGTCGGCGAAATGGTCATGCGCGAGTTGAAGAAACTCGACAAGGTGGCCTATATCCGCTTCGCCTCCGTCTATCGCGACTTCGAAGACGTCGACGATTTTTCCGACGCCATTCGCGAAATATCCACCAAGCCCGTTCGTCGCGGGCGCTGATTCAGCATTGATGTTCCGCGCCGCCGATCACGAATTCATGGCGCGTGCGCTGGCGCTCGCCGAGCGCGGCCTGCTGACGACAACGCCCAATCCCCGTGTCGGTTGCGTTCTGGTGCGCGACGGCGTCGTGGTCGGTGAAGGCTGGCACCAGCGTGCCGGCGAGCCGCATGCCGAGGCCCATGCGCTGCTTGCCGCCGGTGAAGCAGCCAAGGGCCGCATGCCGAGGCCCATGCGCTGCTTGCCGCCGGTGAAGCAGCCAAGG
>ERZ724516.1799-NODE-1799-length-12312-cov-3.924451_pt1 | contig 12312 bp, 9 predicted proteins | sample MGYA00376049_ERZ724516 | MGnify/ENA primary metagenome ERZ724516 (study PRJEB28724, sample SAMN07190886) | activated sludge metagenome | isolation source: activated sludge of sewage treatment plant in Hong Hong | place: USA: Christiansburg, Virginia | collected... | reverse complement strand
CTCGCGGCCAAGCGGGAGTGGCCCTACGGGCTCGGCCGCGCCCTGAAGTCGGGCGGCCGGACGCCCGAGGCCGCCGCGCTTTTCGAAAAAATCGCTGGGCAAACCAATTTCTACGGCAATCTGGCCGATGAGGAACTCGGCCGGACTGTCTTGCCGCCGCCCAAGGCCAAGGCAACCACCTCCGAGGAAACAAAAGCCGCCCTCGACAATCCTGGCATCCGCCGCGCCCTGGCTTTTTTCCGCCTCGACCTGCGAACCGAAGCCGTCAAGGAATGGAACTGGTCGCTGCGCGGCATGGATGACCGCGAACTGCTCGCGGCCGCCAACCTGGCCAAACGCAATCAGATCTGGGATCGGGCCATCAACACGGCCGACAAGACGCGTAACGAACATGATTTCACCCTGCGCTTCCTCGCTCCCTATGGCGAGACAGTGCGCCCCGCCGCTCAGAACCAGTCGCTCGACGATGCCTGGGTGTACGGCCTGATGCGTCAGGAAAGCCGCTTCATCACCAACGCCAAATCGAATGTCGGCGCCTCTGGCCTCATGCAGTTGATGCCGGCTACCGCCAAATGGGTCGCCAAGAAGATTGGCCTGCGCGACTTCAGCCACGGCCGCGTCAATGACACCGAAATCAACGTCCTGCTCGGCACCAGCTACATGCGCCTGGTCATGGAAAACCTCGACAACCACCCGGTGCTCGCCTCCGCCGCCTACAACGCCGGGCCCGGCCGTGCCAAGAAATGGCGGGCCGACCGTCCGCTCGAAGGCGCCATCTACGCCGAAACAATCCCGTTCAGCGAGACACGGGATTACGTCAAGAAAGTGATGAGCAATGCGGTTTATTATTCGGCCCAGTTCAACGGCAAATCCGATTCCCTGAAAACGCGCCTCGGCGTGGTCGGCGCTAAAACCGCCGATGGCATGAAAGACGCAGACCTACCCTAGGAACAGACATGGCGGTGATAGCAGACTCTTTTCATCTACTGCGCGATACTCGGGCCCTTTTCCTCAAGCACCTTGGCGCCTTGCTGCAGGATAGCGGTTTGCTATCCGCTCCTGCCATCCAGTCCATCCAGAACGGCGCTGGGGCCTATTTCGACGAAATGGTCTCAACCAACCGACGCGGCACCTTCGCGGAAGAGGCCGACGGATTGACTTCTTCACGAATCACGCTGGTTGGTGAAGATGATCTGGAACTGGGCATTCGCCTCGACAACATGAGCGCCCGGCTATTCGAGACCACCGGCGGCAGCCTGTGGCGAACCCATCTCCGCTTCGTCACCCTGCTCAGGCGCCCAGACCTGCCCAAAAGCGCCAACCCGGTCGGGCCGAAAGGGATCGCCCAAGGACTGACATCCATGTTCGCCGCGGCTGGTGCCTTCGCCATCGACAAGAAGCTGGAATTGCTCGACCGCATCGAAGCCTGCCTTCTCGCCGGCCTGCCCGAGCTCTACGCCGAGATCAACAACGCCATGGACCGTAATGGCATCGAAGCGGCACAGCCCACCATTATCGGCAGCCAGGACAGCCCTGCGACCCCTGACAAAGCTCCCGGCGTTCCAGAAAACGTGTTGCTTGCCCTGCAGCAGTCATTGCTCGCCCGAGTACCATCCCTGGCCGATTCGCCACAAATTCCTTCGAGCTCCGGCGCAGCGGCCTCGCTGCTGAATCAGGCAACGCTTGAGCGCCTCGTTTCGCGCCTGGACGAACTCGATCGTCAGGGTGCTTTTGACCAAAACTTTGCGGCGACAGAAACAACGAGAGGGATGATTCCCGAGTTGTTCAGCCCCGAAGGCGAGTTCAGCAGCCAGCCGACAGTTCTCAAGTCCGCTCAACTCGGCATTCCGACCACGGCTGACGAGGGCCTCGCCATCGACACGCTGGCCTTGATTTTTGAAGCGATTTTCGCCAACCCGGGCCTGCCTGATACGCTGAAAGCCGTGATCTCCAGCCTGCAGATCACGCTGCTCAAGGTTGCGATGAAGGACAGTTCTCTGTTTGCCAATGAACAACATCGGGCGAGACTGGTCATTGACCGGATGGGGCAGGCCGTCGTCGGTCTGCCGAATGACGTTTCCGCCCGCCATCCGGTCTGCGCCCGTCTGTTCAAAATTGCCACGGAACTACGTAGCGCAAGTTCCGTCGACGACACCGCTTTCGAGAAGGCTCTGGCCGAGCTGGACACCTTGCTGGCCGAGCGGGATGCCGCCTTTGCCGAGGCAGCAAAGCCCTGCTTGCCCCTTATCGAACAGCTTGAGCGAGATGATGAGGCCGCCCGTCATGTGCGCCCCGTCATCGAAAAACTCGTCGCCACCAAACCGCCGAAGGTCATTCGCGACTTTATCGAACAATCCTGGGCCAAACTCCTGCAAGCCATCTGGCTGGAGCACGGGGAGGAGAGCAGCGAGTGGCAGGAGAGCCTTGCCCTCATCGACGATCTGCTGTGGACCATTCAACCAAAGGCCGACAGCGATGAGCGCAAGGCCTTGGCCCGACGCTTGCCCGACATCCTGAAACGCCTGCGGGCAGGAATGAAGCGGGCCGGCCTCTCGGCCGAAGCCGAGACGGACTTCCTCGACGAGTGTTTCGAACTGCAGACCAGGGCACTGCGCGCGATCCCTCCCCCCATCGTTAGCGAAGATACTGTGGGCGGGCTGTTTAATGACGATTTTTTTGCCGCTAGCACCCCGCCGATCATCGGCGAGCTGAGGGCGGGCGAAACTGTTCTGACGACGCTGGCGTTTGCCGAACGCCATCCGCCACTGACCCGCACGCTTCCGTGCAAGGAAGGCGACTGGCTCGAATTCAATCTGCCCGACGGCGCAAGACGTCTGGCCCGAATCTGCCACATCAGCCCGATTAGCCAGCGGGTACTGCTGTTGAACCCGGCGTCGGCCCCGGTATTGGCCATGCATCAGGCCGTTCTTAACCGCCAGTTGCGGGACGGCGAGGCCCGCATCAGCTCCGCCAGATCCCTGTTCGAAACCGCAGCCAGCGCCGCGTTGCACGGAACAACGAGACGCTGAACATGCCAGCCAGCACTCATCCGCGACAGGTCTGCCCGAAAAGCACGAAATTGCCTTAAAATCCGGGTTTTACGCATTCAGTTTCCGGGGTTCAAAATGGACATCAAAAAGGTCTTGCTGCTGGGGGGTAGCGGTTTCGTCGGTACCTATATCGTCAACCGCCTGTCGCAGCGCGGTATCGAAGTCACAGTCCCGACGCGTCGCCGCGAGCGCACCAAGGCGCTGATCATGCAACCGGGCGTCACCATGCCGGAAGCTGATATCAGCTGCGAACAAACCCTGACCGAACTGATGCGCGGCCACGATGCCGTGATCAACCTGGTTGGCGTTCTGCACAGCCGCGACGTGATCCTTCCCTACAGCCGCGATTTCGCCCAGGCTCACGTCGAGCTGCCGAAAAAGATCGTTGCCGCCTGCAAGGCGACCGGTGTCCGTCGCCTCGTGCATATGAGCGCACTCAATGCAGACCCCAAGGGTCCGTCGGAATACCTGCGCTCCAAAGGCGACGGCGAAGCCATCGTGCTCGCGGCACAAGGTGAGCTGGATGTGACCGTCTTCCGTCCGTCGGTCATCTTCGGCCTTGGCGATGCCTTCCTGTCGATGTTCGCCAGCATCCTGAAGAAAGTCCCGGTCTTCCCGCTTGGCTTTGGTCACGCCCGCTTCCAGCCGGTTTGGGCGGCTGATGTCGCCGACGCCTTCGTCGACAGCCTGAGCGATGTCACCACCTACGGCCAGGCCTACGAACTGGTCGGGCCGAAGACCTACACGCTGCGCGAACTGGTCGACTACGCCAAGGAATTGGCCGGCAGTACTGCCAAGATCGTTTCGTTGTCCGAAGGCTGGGCTTATTTGCAAGCCGGCCTGATGTGGCTGGCCCCGAGCCCAATGCTGTCGCCAGACAACCTGCGCTCGATGGAAAAGGACAGCGTGGCCGAAGCTGGCAGCAAGCAGCCGGCCAACTGGCGCCCGACAGCACTGGAAGCCATCGCACCGACCTACATTGCGCTGAACACGCCGAAGGGCAAGCTCGATACCTTCCGCTATCGCGCCGGCCGTTAAGGCCGCGCCGCCGTTCGTGCAGATATTCATCGTCGGCGGCGCCGTCCGTGACGAATTGCTCGGACGGCCCAACGACGACCGCGACTACGTGGTCGTCGGTGCCACCCCGGAAGACCTGCTGAAGCAGGGATTCCGTCCGGTCGGCAAGGATTTCCCGGTATTCCTCCATCCGCAGACCCAGGAGGAATACGCGCTGGCCCGCACCGAGCGCAAAAGTGGGCGCGGCTATCACGGCTTCACTTTCTACACTGCACCGGACGTCACGCTCGAAGAAGATCTCGCCCGCCGCGACCTCACCATCAACGCCATGGCGAAGGCGTCCGACGGCACGCTCATCGATCCCTTCCACGGTCAACGGGATTTATCCGCCAAAATCCTCAGGCATGTCGGCCCGGCCTTTGCCGAAGACCCCGTGCGCATCCTGCGCATCGCCCGCTTTGCCGCGCGCTTCAGCGACTTTACGGTGGCCCCTGAAACGCTGACGCTGATGCGTGACATGGTGGCCAGTGGCGAAGTCGATCACCTGGTCGCCGAACGCGTCTGGCAGGAACTGGCCAAAGGCTTGATGGAAGCAAGGCCCTCGCGGATGTTCGAGGTGCTGCGCGACTGTGGTGCTCTGGCTCGGCTGCTACCGGAACTCGATGCCCTGTTCGGTGTGCCACAACGCGCCGATTACCACCCGGAAATCGACACCGGCATCCATACGATGATGGTCGTCGACCAATCCGCCATACGCGGCTTCACGCTGCCGGTCCGCTTTGCTGCGCTGACCCACGATCTCGGCAAGGGCACGACACCTGCCGACATCCTGCCGCGCCATATCGGTCACGAAGAGCGTAGCGTTCATCTGACCGAAAAACTGGGATCGCGTCTTCGCGTGCCCACCGAGTGTCGCGATCTTGCCCTGCTCATGGCACGCTATCACGGCAACGTTCATCGCGCCGCCGACCTCAAGGCGAGCACCATCGTCACACTGTTCGAAAAAACGGATGCGCTGCGTCGGCCGGAACGCTTCCAGCAACTGCTCGATGCTTGCCTGTGCGATTACACCGGCCGGCTGGGCTGGGAAAACCGTCCCTACGACAGTCCTCGCTACCTGCTCGCCGCACTGGCTGCGGTCAACGCTGTAAATGCCGGAGAAATCGCTCTGGCCTGCACCGACAAGGCGAAGATACCGGAACGCATTTACACGGCAAGGGTCAATGCACTCAAGCTTTTGTTAAATGACTCGGGAGAGCAGCCAGAGCAATAACGAAAAAATGATCGTGGTCGCCACCGGAAACGTGTAACTTCGACCACGAAAGCGGAATGCGAAATCCCCCGGCAATTTGCCGAACCGAATAAAGCGCGCCAGATGCGGGCCGATGATGCCCAGCAAAAAAATCGCTACCACCAGCGTCAAAATCCACTTCAGCATTTGCCTTGCACCGCAGGGTGAAAGCCGCATTAAATCACGCCTCACCCAGAACAGAGCCCCATGCTAAAAACTCAGATCGTCGAAGGCCTCGAAGTCTTCTCCTGCCACCCCTCGCGCAAGACCGGCAAGCCCGCTTTGCTTTTCGTGCATGGTGCCTTTGCCGGTGGCTGGATGTGGACCGAAACCTTCATGCCCTTTCTCGCCAAGGCCGGCTACCCCTGCTATGCCCTGTCTTTGCGCGGCCATGCCGGTAGCGACGGGCGCGAACATATCAACTGGCACTCGGTCGGCGACTACGTCGATGACGTCAAGACCATCGTCGACTGGTTGGGGGAAACGCCGGTCCTGGTAGGGCACTCAATGGGTGGCTTCATCGTTCAGAAATACCTTGAGCATCGCGAAGCCCCGGCCGTTGCCCTGATCTGTTCAGTACCGCCACAAGGCTTGATCGCCTCCCAGTTCCACCTGATGTTCAACAAGCCGCAGCTGTTCCAGGAAATCAATCAGATCATGGACGGCAAATACACCGACACCGGCACGCTGCGTGAGGCCCTGTTCGCCGGTGAGGTCGATGAAACCATGCTGGCCGCCTGGCTAAGCCGGATGCAGCCCGAATCCCATCGCGCGCTATGGGACATGTCGATGTTCAGCCTGCCCAACCTCTATGCCATGCACCGTCCGCCGATGCTCATTCTGGGCGCCGAAGACGACGTCCTGGTGCCGGCCTTCCTCGTCCAGACGACCGGACACACCTACAGCGAACCCGTCCATATTTTCCGGGACATGGGCCATGCCGTGACCCATGAAAAAGAATGGCCGCTCGTCGCGGCCACCTTGCAAACCTGGCTGGAAAAACTCACGCCTTGACGTCGACCGAGTTCCCCAGATTGGGCGGGTTGCTCGACACTTGCGGCAAAGCCTCAAGCAATTGCGCGGCATTCTGGGCCTGAATATCCAACGCCTTTTTGAAAACCAGGGTATTGGCGGCATCCTTGACCTGAACCGGCGACAGGGCTGCACTCAAACCACCTAAAGAAGAAACATCCATCTTGCGCTCGCTCCAATTCGGACACATTATTAGTCCACTGTAGTCGAAACTTTTGCCAATTCAATGAGCAATTCGGAAAAAACGGGCCCCATCTCTGTCATTCTCGACGCAATCCGCGCCAAGCGTGAGCGCAAGACCGGTACGCTTAAAGAAATTGCCGAGCTTGAAGCATCGCTACTGGCTGACATCGACGCCTTCGACCTGGATGCAGCCGAACGGCGTGCCCGTAGGGAGTATCTGGCCAACTCCGGCGCCGGCATGACCGACCCCACCCTGGTTTTCCCGGAAATAGCGCCAGCCCGTCCCGCCACCAAACCGGCTGAACCCCAACCGCCAAAAACAAAGCCCGTCGCGCCGACGGTGGATGTGAAGCCAAAAATTGGCAGCAGTCTGCTCGACCAGTTGCGCCACCGTGCCGAAATCCGACAGCGCGAAATCCATAGCGAACTGGCCGAGCGCTCCTCGATCAACGAAGCCATTGACCAGGCACTGAAGCACCTCTTTTTCTACCTGCACGAACTGGTTCAGCAACTGAACATCATCAAGCCGGAGATTCCGCGCGACTACCCCTTGATCGAACAGTTCGAGCTGAATCAACTGAACTGGCAGGAGGGCTTTGCCGACTATCGGACCCAGTCGCAAAGCGCCGGTGCACTGGTCGAACTGGTTACCTTTTCTTACCACCTGAATGGCGGTACAACGCTACACATCGAAAGGGACGGCCCCTCCGTGGACCGCTTCCGGGCCATGATTTTCGACTTCGGCCTGCCTTTCACCTACAAGGAATTCAAGAACGAGCGCAGTTATGTCGAGCGCGCCGAGTTCGACATTCGCAGTGATGTCAGCGTCAGCGCCCGTTGGCGCGCCGACTTTTCAAAGGGTGTGATCTCGCTGGAAACGCGCAATCTCGAACGCTTGGGCAGTGCCCTCTACAGCGTCCGTCCGCAGGCTGTTGACCAGGCGCTTCTCGACGACTTCGGCCGCCTGGTTCTTGGCCAACCCAACCGTTTCCGCGAACTGGCCAAACGTTAAGCCTACAAGCGCCGGCTCTGGTCGCCCTTGGCGAAACCGAGCAGTTCATCATCCAGGCCGCGGCCGATGGCGATCACCTTGAACAACTCGCCCATTTCGTGTGGCATCAGCAGCTTGCCGACCGCCCCCGCAGCCCGAATGTAATCCGGCGTTGCGTCAGGAATGGCCGCCAGACAATCGAGAATGCCGCAATTGAGCAGGAACTGGCCCTGGCTGGCGTAACCGAGCAACTCCAGTCCACTGGCGTGGGCGGCCGCAATAATCGCCGTGAAATCGACGTGGACCGTAACATCCTGCAAACCCGGCAGGTAAAACGGATCGGGATGCGCATGGTGGCGGTAATGGCACATGAGTGTTCCGCGGCCGCGTTGCTGGTGATAGAACTCGCGGCGGGGAAAGCCATAGTCGATCAGAAGCAGTCCCCCTTTTTCCAGGCGATGCCCCCATTCTGCAGCCCAGGCCCGTGCAGCAAGACTGATTTCACTCTCAAAACCTGGCGGGAGACTACATTGCTCGCCAATTTCCGTGGCGGCTGCAAGCAAGGCGCCAGTTGCCGGGCGCTCGTTCCACGTGAAACCGCCAGACCCGTCGAGTACAACGCCTCGCTCGAAAATGCCGTCATCCCGCCAGGCAACCACGTGGGCCGGCATCGCATCAAGCAGCTCATTGGCGACGACAACACCCGAAAACTGTTCCGGCAATCGATCCAGCCACGCCACCCGTGACAACAGGTGCGGTACGGCTGCGGCTATCGTTTCCTGCTGGCGCTGGCGCAAGTCGGCTGACAAATCGAGAATGAAATAGTGCTCTGGTAAAGCATTGGCTTTCTCGAGCGCCAATAAAAGATCTGCTGCCAAACGTCCCGATCCAGCCCCAACCTCCAGCACTACCGGGACAGATGCCGCCATGATCTGTGCCACCTGACGGGCCAGCGCCTGCCCGAACAATGCTGTCATTTCAGGTGCAGTGATGAAATCGCCCGCCGCGCCAAACTTTCGTGCCCCGGCTGTGTAGTAGCCAAGCCCCGGCGCGTAGAGCAGCTGCTCCATGAAACGCGCAAAGGAGAGCCAGCCGCCGGCGGAAGTAAGCTCATCAGAAAGAACCTGCTGTAAACGCTGGCTGTGAGAGAGGGCTTCCGGAGCAGGGATCGGCAGGTTGTTCATGGCAAATTCAAAAAGTGTCAATTTTAAGGCTGGATCGAGAATTCTGCGGCCGCCTATGCTATTTTTACATTCTGCATCAACGGAGGAGACGGACTTTGCGCGTCAAACAAATAATCATTAACAAAGCGGCTGATCTGGCCACCAGGCTGGGCACCCCGAACGATTTCCCAGCTGACCTGCTGCTGGTCTTTGGCGGCATAGCTCACTTCACTTTGCCAAGTTTGAGCGAGCTACTCCGCTGCACATTTCCCGATGCCATGGTACTTGGCTGCTCAACCGCCGGGGAAATCACCGCCGACGGTGTCAATGATGGCACCTGCACGATCACCGCCATCAAGTTCGACCAGACCCGCCTCGCCCAAGGCAGCACCTGCCTGTCAGGCATGGATGACTCGTTCGCTGCTGGTGAACGGCTGGGAAAGCAGATTGCCGCTCCTGGCCTCAAAGCCGTTCTCGTTTTTGGGCCTGGCGTACAGATCAACGGCAGTGCGCTGGTCAATGGCATGGCCAGCATCATTGGCGCCGGCATTCCGATTACCGGCGGACTGGCTGGGGACGGGGGTGCGTTCAAGGAAACCTTTACCATCGGTGCGAATGGCGTAGCACACAACCAGGTTGTTGCCGTCGGCCTGAGTGGCGACGGGCTACGCTTTGGCCACGGCTCCTTCGGTGGCTGGGAGCCCTTCGGCCCGGCCCGCAAGGTCACGCGTTGCGACGGCAATATCCTGCATGAACTGGACGGTGAGCCAGCCCTCGAAATCTACCGCCGCTATCTGGGCGATCACGCCAAGGGCCTACCCGCGTCAGGCCTCCTGTTCCCGTTCGCCATGCTGGGTGAAGACCATGGGGCGGTCGGCCTGATCCGCACCATTCTTGGCATCGATGAAGCAACGGGCAGTTTGATCCTGGCCGGTGAAATCGACCCGGATGGCTATCTCCGCCTGATGCACGCCAGCACGGACAAACTGGTGAATGGTGCCGAATCAGCTGCTGAAGCTGCGGCAACGATGGCGCAAGCCTCCGGAGACACTCTGGCCATTTTGGTCAGCTGCGTCGGGCGAAAGCTGGTCATGGGCGACCGTGTCGATGAAGAGGTCGAGGCAGTCAGCGAAGTATTTGGCACGGCCGGCATACTGACGGGTTTTTATTCCTACGGTGAGATCAGTCCGTTTACGCCCGGCGCATCGTGCAAACTACACAACCAGACAATGACCATTACTTGCCTGAGCGAAATCTGATTTAAACCGCATGCAAAAATCGCTTCTTCGTCAGTTAAAACGCAGCCTCGGCATTGGCAGCGAAGCTGAACTGACCATATTGCTGAACGCGATGAGGGCGACAGCAGCACAGGCAGACCCTGCGCTGCAGGGCGCTTTGGAGGGCTTTGGCGATTTTTTGACGCGCGTCGATAGTAGCTACGAGCAATATGAGCGTGACCTCGAGTTGCGCACCCGCAGCCTGGAACTATCTTCATCCGAACTCTCGGCGAGCAATGAAAAGCTTCGTCTGTCCCTGGCGGGGCGCGAGAATGCGCTTCGCTCCTTGCGAGAAACCGTTCGCGACCTGTTGCCTGATACCGTGCAAAATGAGTCGGTCGATGCGTTTGCCGACGAAGATATCGCAGCGCTTTCGAAGCGAATCGCCTCGATGGTTGCCGAAAGCGAGTATGGCCGTCGGGAGCTGGCCACCCAGAAATTCGCCCTCGACCAGCATGCCATCGTCAGCATCACCGATACTGCCGGGACGATTCTGTATGCCAATGACCGTTTTTGCGAGATAAGCGGCTATGCCCGCGAAGAGCTACTCGGGCGAAATCATCGAATCATCAATTCGGGCACGCATCCGGCCGAATTGTTTCGCGATATGTGGCAAACGATCTCGCTCGGTCAGGTCTGGCACGGAGAAATCTGCAACAAGGCTCGCAACGGGAGTCTTTATTGGGTCAATGCCACCATTGTTCCGCTAACGAACGCCGCAGGAGAACCTGAGCGGCATATTGCCATCCGGACTGACATTACCGACCGCAAGCGCATCGAGGCCCAACTGTCAGAGCAATTGCATCTGGTCGAAGAGTTGATCGAGGCCATCCCGCTCCCTGTTTATCTGAAAGACTGCGCCGGGCGCTACGTTCGCCTGAACAGGGCTTTTGAACTTTTCTTCCATATCGATCGCAAAGAACTCATTGGCCACACGCTGACCGACCTTCTGCCGCCAGCAGATGCCCGTCTGCATCTAGAGAAGGATGCCGAGCTGTTTGCCTGCAAAGGGATGCAGGTTTATGAGGCCTCGGTGCATAGCCGAGATGGCGTAACGCATGACACTGTCTATCGCAAGGCCGCCTTGACTCGTCGCGATGGGAGCGTTTCGGGATTGCTGGGCGTTATCGTCGACATCACCGAGCGAAAACAGGCCGAATTCGAAGTCTTGCGGGCCAAGGAGGTGGCGGAGGCAGCCAGTCGCGCGAAGAGCGACTTCCTTGCCAACATGAGTCACGAGATTCGCACACCCATGAACGGCGTCATCGGCATGACCGAATTGGCCCTGGAAACGGCGTTGACCGCAGAACAACGCGAATACCTGACCATCGCGAAGTCGTCGGCTGAATCGCTGCTCACCATCATCAACGACATTCTGGATTTTTCGAAGATCGAAGCCGGCAAGCTGCTTGTCGAGGAGATTTCCTTCGACCTCTATCGTCTGCTAGCCGAAGTACTCAAGCCCTTGGCGCTACGCGCCCACGAAAAGGGCATCGAACTACTCAGCGAGGTGCTGCACGATGTACCCCGACACGTTCAGGGCGATCCGAGCCGCATTCGGCAGGTTCTGGTCAATCTGGTCGGCAATGCCATCAAATTCACCCATCAGGGTGAAATCACCCTGCGCACCGAGTTGATGCAATTGCAGGATGGCCATGCCATCATCCATTTCGAAGTACGGGATAGCGGCATCGGCATTGCACCCGAGAAACAAGAACTGATTTTCGACGCCTTCTCGCAGGAAGATACTTCGACAACGCGGAAGTATGGCGGCACCGGCCTTGGACTATCCATCTGCCGCCGCCTTGTCGAATTGATGGGCGGACGGATGTGGCTGCAGAGCACGCCGGGAAGCGGCAGCATCTTCCACTTTTCCGTACAACTGCAGCTCTCCGAGCCCACAACAGCGGCCAAGGGCATCGAGATCGACTTGCGGGGTCGGCGCATCCTGGTTGTAGACGACAACGCCACCAATCGGCGCATCCTGAGCGGCATGCTGAGCTTGCTCAAAACAACGCCGTCAGATGTTGATTCCGCTCAGGCTGCCCTCACTTTGCTGCAAGATGGCAACACCCGTTTCGACTGCATCCTGCTCGATGCACAGATGCCTCAAATGGACGGCTATGAATTGGCCCGCCGTCTGCACGCGGCTCACGAGCATCTGCCCCCCATGCTGATGCTGTCATCCGGTGCCTTGCGTGGTGATGCCCAGCGATGTCAGGAAGCGGGAATAGCGGGGTTTTTCTCCAAGCCAATTTCCCTCGATGAATTGCATGCAGCGCTCGGAAGCTTATTCGAGAGTGCGCCA
>ERZ724516.1797-NODE-1797-length-12320-cov-6.777578_pt1 | contig 12320 bp, 11 predicted proteins | sample MGYA00376049_ERZ724516 | MGnify/ENA primary metagenome ERZ724516 (study PRJEB28724, sample SAMN07190886) | activated sludge metagenome | isolation source: activated sludge of sewage treatment plant in Hong Hong | place: USA: Christiansburg, Virginia | collected... | reverse complement strand
ATAACGGGTGGACCGCACGCGTCATCAAAAACGAAGATGATGAAGGCTGGGCCGTCGAAATGATCAAGGACGGCGAACCCGAGCCAGCACTGGTCGGCCCGTGGACCATGGGCCGCGACAAGAAAAACCCCAAGCCACTGGATGCTTTCGCCTTTCAGACACTGGTCAAAACCGCCTCGGAAGTCCTGCGTCGCCACGAACATCAACTCCACGCACTGCACCACAAGAAAGTCAGCGTCAGCACACCTTCTGGGTCTATCACCATCACGCTCGATATCGTTCCCGACGAAGATGATCCTTATGCCCTGCTTGGCGCACAGAACGCCTCCGGGGAACAATTGGCCGAGGTTCGCGTTGAGGCCAGTTTCAAACTCAGCCCGGCGAGCGCCAGCGCCTGGATAGAAAACAACTACCACCGCCCTGACTAAACAGTTTTAAGCGTCAGGAAAAGAAAAAACCCACTGATTTCTCAGTGGGTTTTTAAATGGTAGTGGTGGAGCTGGGGGGGATCGAACCCCCGTCCGCAAGTCCTACACAGGCAGATCTACATACTTAGTCCGGTCAATTTGGGTTTAACCTTTGCGCGCCGGCCGAACAGGCTCGCTTCAGGCGATCCGCTGAATTTTCGAGGTCTGCCTCGCGGCATTACAGACCCTTATCTGACGTATATGACACTGCCTCCAGTTGCCTGGTCCGGTCCATCAGAGTACCGGTGCAGCGCCAGCCGCTTAAGCGGCTAGTGCGAATTGCTCGTCGTTGGCGTTTGTAAAGTTTCCAGATGTATTTACGAGGTGACTGGTCCTCGGTATGCACTGTTCTGATTCGCAACCCACGTCGAAGCCATGTCAGCCCCACGTTTACCGCAACCCTCAGATCGATAGCGGTAATGAAGTTCGGATTCTACGCTATCGTGCTGGCTCCGTCACGAATGCAATTTTGACGATCCTGGCCAAGTGCACAGCCCTATCTTCGCTGCCGGGAGTGGCGGATGTAAGTTACAACGGTAGTTTAAGAGGACCGGAGGAGGCGGTTTTCCCTCTGTTTTTTGAGTTATGTGAGCGTTAAATTAATGGCGTAACTCCGTGTTGCGTGCACGCCTTCCATTTTCACCGGCAGCAGCGCGCCAACCCGTTCCAACCCTTTGATAATGCGCGAAATGGTTTCGAAGCGCAGGTCAGTGATATCGGCTATGTCCTGCCGCGTTGGCAACACCACCCGGCCAGCCCCGTCGCCCAGCAGACGGATCAAGCCCAGCACACGCTCGGAAGCCTGGCCACCGCGCAAGGCGATGACATCGGCAGCACGACGTTGAGCCAGTGCCAGCGATTCGAGCAGGCTCTCGCTCGCTGCCGCCGGTTCACCTTCGGGCCATGGCGACAGCTCACAATGCGTCAGCGCCGAGGCCGAGAAGGTGTAGGCACCGAAGAGCATGGTTTCGCAGCCAACAATATCGCCGGCAATCGCCAGGCTGGCAAAGCTGCGCTCACCATCTTTGGTGGTCGTATCAAGCCGCACCACGCCACTTCTTACCCGCCAGGCCAGACCTTCAGCACCTGCAGCGTAGATCGCCTGGCTCGCCGAATAAGCGCTGCCCTGACGTGGTGAAAGGCTTTTGTTGCGGTCGACCACCGAAAGCAGCGTCATTTTTTGCTCCTCAAATACGCCAAAAGCCCCGGCTTGCGCCGAGGCTATTTTCAGGTTTTTTCTCAAACACTGATTAGAACTTGAAGTTAATACCCGTATAGATTGAACGGCCCATGCCGGGAACAGCGATACCCCACGGGATACCATTGGTACTCATCGTCGTACCCTGACCGACATAGGCACCACCGAGTGGCGAGTAGTACATCTTGTCGAACAGGTTCTCGACACCTAAATCTAGCCGTACCTGCTTCCACGAATAGCTGGTACGCAGATTGGTCAGGCCATAGCCGGGCGTCTTGATCTCGTTCCGCACCTCGGAAGTATCATCCTTGCTTTTGACCAAAGCCAGTTCAAGCGAACTGTCCCAACCGCCGATCTTGTGACCAACAGCCATTTTGGCATTGAGCGGCATGATGTTGTAGAGATTGCCGCCGGTATCACGGTTCTCGCCCCGGGTGTAGTTGAGCAAACCTCTCAGCCCGAAATCACCCACAGCACTCTTGGCCAATGGCATATAGCCCGAGAGATCGAGACCATAGAGACGAGCCGACTGGTTGGCATACTGAAGAACAACGAACTGGTTCGTCGTGGTCCTGTTGGCCGGAGTGCATGCCGAACCGGAAACACAGCGTACGGCATCGATGTAATCCTGCACTTCCGTGTAATACGGCGTCGCCTTGAAGCTCCAGTTGCGATCAGCGGCATGCCAGTCAAAGGTGGCACTCAGCGTATGGGCTTTTTCCGGCTGGAGATCGATATTGCCGATGTAACCATTGCCATCGCCAACGAAGTTATTCATGACGGCGGCCATCGACCAGGTAGACCAGGTGTAGCGCTCATACAGGTTGGGCGAACGCACTTTGCGGGCAAAGCCAAACTCGATGTCGGTATTGACGTTCGCCGTATAGCGAGCGAGAGCGGTCATCTCCCAGTTGTTGTCGTTGCGCTCATGGCTACGGGCGTTGAAGGCATTGGCATCAATCACTTGATTACCCATCGCCCCCGCTGCCGTACTGTAGCCTCGCACATTGCCCGCATCCGACTCCACTCGCTCATAACGCACGCCCAGCAAGCTCGTCCACTGCGGAGTGAAGCGTGCTTCCCATTCACCAAACAATGCCGTACGGTCGCGCTTGCCACCGTTGATGTTGTCGAAGGTGCCGGGCCACATGCCCGAACCGGAAGCCGGCCACCAGTCATCGAGTTGGTAGCTCTGATATAGGCCGCCAATGCGGAGCAGATCCCTTTCGTTTAGAACTACATCAGCCTTGAGGTTGAAGCCGTTGGTTTTGCTCTTCGAGTACATCGGCATCCCGGCGGCACAAGTGCCGCTGATCGGGGAACAAGGTACGCCATTCGCTGCCCCAGGACCACCCGAAGCAGCTCCATACCAGAAGCGCTTGTCGGCGCCGAAGTCCATGAAGTGATCAACGCTCTCGTGATACGCCCGCGCTTCAAGCGAGCCCCAGTCGAACTGGCCGAGATAGCGCAGGCTGAAACGCTTCTGGGTGTTATCCAGCATGTCCATGCGCTGGTTAGGGTAGAGCTGCTCAGGAACGTCCTGATAGCCCAATTTTGCCTCGACCAGGTGGTTGCCGCCTTTTAGGGCGAAACCCAGCGTGTGGGTTTTGGTTTCATAGGCTGTCGAGCCAACTTCATCGCGGGGCAGCGTGTGCCCAACACGGCCGGTCGCGTCAAAACTCTTAAAGTCGCCCCCTGCCTTGTAGTTGTCTGCCTTGGCTATTCCACCGCTATAAGTGACGTTGAAATTTTCGGTCGCAGCGCTGGCCGACACGCTGGCACCGCGCGCATTGCCGTTACTGTGATAGAAACCACCGATCTCGCCCTTGGCCATCACGCCTTGGCCGGGTGCCGCAAATTCCGGGGCCAGTGTTTCGGCGATGATAGTGCCGCCGATACTGTCACCACCAACGCTGACCGGCGTAATGCCGGCATAAACCTTCAGTTTGCCGACACTGTTCGGGTTGAGGTAGGAGAGCGGCGGGTTCATGTGATTGGGGCAAGAGGCAATAAAGTCCATGCCATCGACGGTGATGCGCAGGCGATCATCCGCCAGCCCATGAATTGCAGGCAGGCTTGAAACACCACCCGCACCGTACATACTAACGCCGGGTACATCGTTTAAAAGCTGGGCGGTATCACTGACATAAGCACGCCGGGAAGCCACTTCACCACCGTTCAATGCCCCGGAACTGCTGGGCAATGGGGTTTCACGCTGTGCAGTGACGCGGACCGTATCCATTACCTGAGAATTGGCCTGGGAAAATGCAGCCCCGGAAAATGCGATAGCCATTGCGGCCACCAACGGACGAATGCGATACCCCATGAAACTCTCCCTGTCTTTTTTTGGTATTTAAGCAGGTGCTGATTTTCGTGGTTTGGGAGCAGCTTGGGAATGCGACAAATTGTCGCGCGACAATTTGTCTAATTCGGAAGTAAGGCGGCGTCTGAAGTAGCTGACGACACCTCTCTCCACAAATTTTTAACGGCTTTTGGCGTTAACCGCAGCACATCCCGCCGGAAATCCTTCCGGCGTTCACCTGGCGAAAACTCAAGTGTTGAGCTTGTCCAGCGCCTCGCGCAGCTTGCCTGGCTCATCCAGTCGCAACATGCGGCGCACACTGGGAATTAATTCGCTGACATTGGCTTTGAGCACCTTGCTCTTTACCTCAAGAATCTGCGAAGGATGCATGGAGAAGATGCGCAGGCCCATGCCGAGCAACAAACGGGTCAGGTGCGGATCACCGGCCACCTCACCACAGACCGAAACCGGAATGCCGACTTTCTCAGCCATCGCCATGGTGTGCGCCAGAAGCATCAGCACCGCCGGGTGCAACGGATCATAAAGGTTGGATACCTGCTCGTCTGAGCGGTCGATGGCCAGGGTGTATTGAATCAGGTCGTTGGTGCCGATTGAGAGAAAATCGAGGCGGCGCAGGAAAAGGCCAACCGCCAGCGCTGCCGCCGGAATTTCGATCATGCCGCCAACCTGAATATTTTCGTCAAACGCAACCTTTTCGCCACGCAGGCTGGACTTGGCCTGCTCGAGCGCTGCCAGTGTCTGGTCAATCTCGTGAGCGTGGGCCAACATCGGGATCAGCAGCTTGATCGGTCCATACTTTGTTGCCCGCAGAATGGCGCGCAACTGAGTCTGAAACATGCGTGGTTCGGAGAGCGACAGACGAATCGCACGACGCCCCAGCGCCGGGTTGGTCTTCACCCGATCCCCCATATTGTTGCCGGGGTTGATGTCCTTGTCGTTGCCGAGGTCGAAGGTACGGATGGTCACCGGCCGCCCGGCCATGCCCTTGACTACCTTTTTATAGGCTTCGTACTGCTCCTTCTCATCGGGCATATCGCCACGATCAAGAAAGAGGAACTCGGTACGGAACAGACCGATACCTTCAGCGCCTGCCCCTAGAGCAACCGGCACATCGCCGGGTAACTCAATATTGGCAAACAACTGGACGTCGACCGCATCAATCGTCTGCGATTTCGAATTCTTGAGGCGTTTAAGCTTGGATTTCTCCAGCTCAATCTGATTTTTGCGCAGCTGATACTCTTCCAGCACGCGCGGATCGGGATTGACCAGGACTACACCGCGCAAGCCATCGACAATCAGCAGTTCGCCATCGCGAATCAACGCACGCGCATTCTCGAGACCGACAATGCTGGGGATCGCCATGCTGCGCGCCAGAATCGCCGTATGCGAGGTGGCGCCGCCAACATCAGTAATGAAAGAAGCGAAATGGTGATCCTTGAAAGAGATCACATCAGCCGGTGCCAAATCGTGGGCGACGACGATGAGCATCTCCTCCTTGACCCCTTTCGCCGTTTTCATCACGGCGCGACCGGGGTGGCCGAGCAATTCCTTGATTACCCGCTCAACCACCTGCACCACGTCAAACTTGCGCTCGCGCAGGTAGGGATCGTCAAACTGTTCAAACTGATGAACCAGATGCTCCATCTGCTGCACCAGCGCCCATTCGGCATTACAGCGCCGTTCGCGGATGATCTCGCGCGGTTTTTCAACCAGCTCCGGGTCTTCGAGGAACATGGTGTGTATATCGATGAAGGCAGCCAGCTCCGCTGGCGCGTGCTCGGTGGTTTCCTTCATCAACAAGAGTTCACTCTTGACTGCATTGATTGCTGTATCAAGCCGGGCAAGTTCCTTGTCGACCATTTTCGGTGAAATAGTCAGGTGCGACACTTCCAGCGTCGCGTGCGACATGAGCAGGGCCCGCCCGATGGCGATGCCGCCTGAGACACCAAGACCATGCAGGGTAAAGCTCATGACGCCTTATTCTCCTTCGCCGAAGTAATCGGCGATCAGGGCGAGCAGGGCATCCATCGCCTCGGCCTCATCCGGACCATTGGTTTCGACCATGACTTTAGAGCCCTTGCCAGCCGCCAGCATCATCACCCCCATGATGCTCTTGGCGTTGATGCGGCGCGTGCCTTTGGCCATCCAGACCTCGCACTTGTACTTGCCGGCCAACTGGGTAAGTTTGGCTGAAGCCCGAGCATGCAGACCCAGCTTGTTGATAATTTCAGTTTCTTTAGTCAGCATGCCAAGTCCATCAGTGATCCTGCATATTAATGACACCATCGCGACCACCAGCGATGGCCCGCGTGAGCAGAACTTCCATTCCTCGTTCACGGTAGGTCAGGGCGCGCAACAGCATAGGCAGATTGACCCCGGCGACGCCTTCAATACGGCCAGGTTCAAGCAGTTTCAACGCAAGGTTGGCCGGGCTGGCACCAAAAATATCTGTGAGCACCAGCACACCCTTACCGTTATCGACCAGCGCCATGGTCTGACGCGCCAGAGGCAGCAAATCAAGCGGATCGTCCTGCGCCGAAACACCGAGCTGGTTGAGCTGGAGCGGCCGTTTGTTCAGTACATGACAGGCGTTCTGAACGAGCGCTTCGCCGTAGCTACCGTGAGTAATCAGCAAGATTCCTATCATGCTTCAGATTCTAACCTGAAGCACTGACTATCATCGGCGACTGACGACGAGAATCCCGAGCAAAACCAACGCCGCCCCGATGATCTGTGCCAGCGAAATCGCCTCACCAAGCAACCACCAGCCAAAGCCAATCGTTAGCAATGGCCCGACCATGGTGAATAATGAGGAACGCCCGGCCCCCAGACGACGAATAGCTGCCGATTGGGCAAAGACCGGGATAACGGTGGAGAACAGCGCCATCGCCAAGCTCCAGCCATAAACTGGAAGTGGCTGAATGAATGCGTTAAACGGGTGGGATGCGACAAAATGCAACAACGTCACAGCAGAAGACATCAAAGTCGCCAAGGCAGCAAAGCGCATGGCACCGATCCGGGCGATCATCGGAGCACTACCTGAAAGATAGACCGCATAGGAAACACTGGAGCCGAAAACCAGTGCACCGCCCAACCAGACATTCCGCGCATCACCCAGATCAAGATCATGCACGAACGCAAAGCCGATGCCGCTGTAGCACAATGCAATTGCAACACCCTCGCGCCGGGAGAAAGCCTTGCCTTGAAACAGTACACCGATCAGGATGGTCAATGTCGGGTAAGTAAACAGAATCAGCCGCTCCAGCCCCGCCGAAATGTATTCCAGCCCCCAGAAGTCGAGAATGCTGGCACCGTAGTAACCAAAGCATCCCAACAGAAACAACCGCCCCCAGTCAGCACGCGAAAGGCTCGCCCCGGCACGCTGTTCGACCAGCCCAACCCACAGAAATATCGGGAGGGAAAAACCCATGCGCAGGGCAAGCAAGGTGATCGCATCAACACCATAAGGATAGGCTAGCTTGACGAAAATTGCCTTCATGGAAAATCCCAGCGCAGCCAACAGAGCCAGCGCGGCACCGGTCGCAGGACCACTCAGCCATGGATTCGATTTTTCCAACGTCATTCTCGTCAAATTGTTTGCAGGTAGTCATTGAATAGCGCATGCAAGTGCTTGGCAATTGGTAATATTGAAAGCCAGCGTTCGACTGAGACGAACTCATGTACTACGACCTCCCTGATTTGCGGCTCGTCGCGGCCATTGCCGAGAGTGGCAGTCTGACCCGTGCCGCCGCACGGATTCATCTCGCCCCTTCATCAGCCAGCCATCGGCTGACGCAATTTGAAGCAACGCTGGGCACCCCGCTTTTTATTCGCCACGCACGCGGACTGAAACCGACCGTTGCCGGTGAATCGCTACTACGTCATGCCCGTCAGGTTTTTGCCCAACTCGAGCAGATGCATGCCGATCTCGCCCCCTACGCCAAGGGCTTGCACAGTCAGGTTACGGTTTTTGCCAACACCAACGCAATCAATTGCTTCCTGCCGGAAGATCTCGGTGATTTTCTGCGTGAGCACCCGCGTATTCGTGTCAGTCTGGAAGAGCACCCGAGTCCGGCGATCATCCAGTCGGTGGCTAGCGGGCAAGTCGAAATCGGCGTTGTCGCCGCTGAAGGCAAGCTGAGTGGGCTGGAAACCCAGGCTTATCGCCGTGACCGACTGGTAGTTATCGTCCCTGCAGAACATCCGCTGGCAGATCGAAAAGCGCTCGATTTCAGCGAAGTACTTGATCAACCCTTCGTCTGCCTGCATGCCGGCAGCGCTATTCATACTTTCATGATGAATACTGCCGCTCAACTCGGCGGCAACCTCGACGTCCGGATTCAGGTTCGCAGCTTCAATGCCGTCTGCCGCATGGTGGCGGCCGGCGTGGGCATTGGCATGGTGCCGAATTCATCAATTGTTGCGGTCGACAGCCTGAAAACCCTGAAAATCAATGATCCTTGGGCACCACGCGACCTGCAGCTTTGCGTTCGGTCGCGCGCCGCGCTTAGTTCGGCAGCCGTTGCCCTCTTTGACCATCTGGCCGCCAAGGGCGACAAGCAAATTACAGCGGACGCTTGACCGTCAGCGCACCGCGAATCTGGCCTTTGGTGTAGCCCGTGGCCTGATCGTGCGGGTAACTCTCAGCCAGTTTGGCCTTCAAGCCGGCATCCAAGCCCTCGGCAGGACCGTGGCACTTGAGACAAACATCAGCAACCGGCAAGGCTTTCATGTAGCGGAAAACCTGCTTGCCTTCAAGCATGACAATTTCACTTTTTTCCATGGTTTCTGGCTTCTCGCCATTGGCCGCACGGATATTGAAATCAGCCAGCTGACGCACCTCCCACAAATCCGGCGTACCGCGCTCGGCATTACGCGCCTTGAGGCTGACACGACGAATATCCCATCCGGTTTCCTTGCGCTTTTCCTTGATCAGTTCGGGCGCCAACTCCTTGCAAACCGGGATCGCCCCGGCAATACCCTTTTCCGCGACGGCCTCTTGCATCGCACTGACCACCTTGGGAACAACAGGCAGCACAGTTTTCTTTGTGTCAGCAGTCAAGTTGCCAATATCCTGAGCCAGCGCAGGCAAGGCAGCGAGCAACATCGCGATTTGGACCAATGATTTCATGGTGCCTCCAATAAAATAAGCAAATACTTATCTTACTCCAATGAGTGGCCCATGTTCACTCACTGCGCTGTGATGGGCGTCCCGCCGGCACCGTTCGAATGCTGGGAGTGTCATCAAATAAACACTCCCAACGGTCTTTCAGCGTCTTCCACCAAGTATCGAGCCGAGTACTCCGCGCAGAATTTGCTTGCCAACCTCACGACCAACCGTACCAGCCATACCACGAGCAGCACTCTTCGCGGCACTCTCCAGAACCCCTTCGCGGCGCCCGCCACGGGGGCCGGTAGTGCCACCAAACATATCACCGAGGCTGCCAAAAAAACCACCGTCAGAGGACTCTTGCGCAGCAGAAGTACGCGGACGCGGTTGTGGCGCAGGGGCAGGCTGCCCAGCATGATTGCCCCAATCATTGGCATTCATGCCACCACCACCTGCCGGTGGCGCAGGAATGGCCCCCGGTGCCGCTTGGCTGGTGGAGGGCTTGCCACGCAGGATTTCATAGGCCGATTCGCGGTCTACGGTCTGGCCATAAGCGCCCAGCATCGGCGACGCCTGAATCATTGCCTTGCGTTCGTCAACAGTCAGCGGACCAAGGCGTGAAGCAGGCGGGAAAATCATGCTGCGGTCAACCACGTTGGGGCGCCCTTTTTCATCAAGGAAAGAAACCAGGGCTTCACCGACGCCAAGTTCGGTGATCGCCGTCGCCGCATCAAATTTCGGATTGGCGCGCATAGTTTGCGCAGCGGCCTGCACAGCCTTCTGGTCGCGCGGCGTAAACGCACGCAACGCATGCTGAACGCGGTTACCAAGTTGGCCAAGAATTTTTTCCGGGACATCGAGCGGGTTCTGGGTGACAAAAAATACGCCGACGCCTTTGGAACGAATCAGACGGACGACTTGTTCAACCTTGTCGGTTAGCGCCTGCGGTGCATCGGTAAATAGCAGGTGCGCTTCATCGAAGAAGAAGACCAGCTTGGGCTTATCGAGATCGCCCGCTTCCGGCAACTGCTCGAAAAGTTCGGCAAGCAGCCAGAGCAGAAAGGTAGAGTAGAGCGCCGGTGCCTGGACGAGCTTTTCAGCAGCAAGAATATTGATCACCCCCCGCCCGTTTTCGTCGACCTTCATCAGATCGTTGATGTTGAGCATGGGTTCACCAAAAAACTGATCCCCCCCTTGCTCATCCAGCGTCAAAAGACCGCGCTGAATGGCACCAATTGAGGCAGCCGAAACATTGCCGTATTCGGTAGTGAATTCCTTGGCATTGTCGCCCACGTGCTGGACCATGGCACGTAAATCCTTGAGATCAAGCAACAGCAAACCCTGGTCATCAGCAATCTTGAAAACCAGTTGCAACACGCCAGTCTGCGTGTCGTTCAAGTTGAGCAGACGAGCGAGCAGGAGCGGGCCCATATCGGAAATCGTAGCGCGTACCGGAATGCCGCCTTGGCCAAATACATCCCAAAAAGCGATGGGGTTGGCATAGGGTTGAAAACCTTCGAGACCAAGATCCTTCAGGCGAGCCTCCAGTTTCGGCGTCACAACCCCCGCAGCACCGGCGCCAGAAAGGTCTCCTTTCACGTCCGCCATGAATACCGGCACACCAGCAAAAGATAGACGCTCGGCCATCGACTGCAGGGTCACGGTCTTGCCGGTTCCCGTGGCACCGGTAATCAAACCATGGCGATTCGCCATTTGCGGCAACAGCGCCGGATATCCGTCTTCAGACTTGGCCAGGTACAGGGGTTCGCTCATGATATTCCGCTCTATAAAAATCGGCTGGGCGGGAAAATCCCGACCAGCCGCTATTTTTAACTGTTTTGGCCTTTACGGCCAAGTATCAGTTAATTACTTACCACCGATAACACCAGCTTCATTGGCAGCGGTGTTGTTCTTGCCGATAGCAACGGCAGCAGCATTGGTCTGCTTGGCCTTGATATTGGTGTTGCCTTGAATCTGGGTACCACCCTTGATAGCACCGGTGGTGTTCTTGGCGGTGTTACCTTCGCCAATAGCGACAGCAGCAACGTTCTTGTTTTCTGCCTTGATATCGGTATTGCCCTGGATCTGAACGCCTTGGGCATTCGGTGAGGACATCGAACCCTTAGGACCAGCTTGGGAAGCTTGACCAAAAGCAGCGGTAGAGATGACAGCAGAAGCCAGGGCGATGAGAGCGAATTGAGCGCGCATATGTATTACCTCCAGAGATTAAATATATGTTTTAACTACGGGTAAAACGACTTACTTGCCGCCGATAACACCAGCTTCATTGGCAGCGGTGTTGTTCTTGCCGATAGCAACGGCAGCAGCGTTAGTTTGCTTGGCCTTGATGTTGGTATTACCTTGAATCTGCGTACCGCCCTTAATGGCACCGGTGGTGTTCTTGGCTTCGTTACCTTCGCCGATAGCGACAGCAGCGACGTTCTTGTTTTCTGCCTTGATATCGGTGTTGCCCTGGATTTGAACGCCTTGCGGGTTGCTTGAACGCTGGGTCTGTTGAGCGAAAACCGGGGATGCAACAACGGCAGCAGCAATCATGAGAGAAATTAGACGCATTTGAGTCTCCTGTATCAATTAATAAAGTACTGCGGAAGGATCAACCTGTTACTACCTTGAAAACCACGCGACGATTCTTGGGATCGCGCGCGTCGAGGTTCTGCATCGTATCGGTTGAGCCCTTGCCTACCGGCACCAGGCGCTTACGATCGATTCCATTACGGGTGGAAATGAAATTCACCACCGAGGAAGCGCGGTCACGAGACAGCGCCATATTCTTGTCAAAATTACCGGAAGAGTCAGTGTGCCCCTCTACGATCACACAACGATCTGGAGAAAGCGCGAGCACTTTTGAAATCTGATCCAAAGTACCTTGGGAAGACTGTGAAACGGTTGCACTTCCCACATTGAACTGAATTGCGAAATCAACACCAATCGCTTTCACATCCGTTGGCAAATTTGCACAGTCACGCGGACCTGAAGAAGCCACAGCGGCGCTGGCAGATTCAGCAGCCTGCTGTCCGGATTGCGGTTGGTTATCGAAAACAATGGCCCGAGTCCGCATTTTCGGTTTTGGCATGCCAGTTTCGGATGGCGCATTCATGGCGCGCTCCAACTCCTTGAGCTTGTCATCATCCGATGCCTGAGCCAACCCCAAACCAACAACCGACAACAGCAAAGCGGCTGCGACACGGGAAAGCATCATTC
>ERZ724516.1796-NODE-1796-length-12325-cov-3.292828_pt1 | contig 12325 bp, 13 predicted proteins | sample MGYA00376049_ERZ724516 | MGnify/ENA primary metagenome ERZ724516 (study PRJEB28724, sample SAMN07190886) | activated sludge metagenome | isolation source: activated sludge of sewage treatment plant in Hong Hong | place: USA: Christiansburg, Virginia | collected... | reverse complement strand
CGCGACCAATGTGCACCAGCCGATGTCGGCGCGCCCCGCGGTACGCTATGACACGCCGACGGCCAACGGCGCAATTTTCCAGGCGAATTCCAGCCGTCCGATGTTTGAAGATAGGCGGGCCCGTTTTGTCGGTGACACCATTACGGTCACCATTACCGAAAGCACGTCGGCGTCAACCACATCGAACGCCAAACTCGATAGATCGAGTTCCTCCACAGCCTCAATCTCAGGTTTGAGCAAGATTCCGGCGAGTAAATTGCTGAATGGAATGAATCTGAATGCCACCAGTGCCAGCGCCTTTAGCGGCGAGGGCGAGGCGGCCAACAAGAATGCCTTTTCCGGCAACATGACCGTGACCGTTATTGATGTCATGCCCAATGGAAACCTGTTGGTTTCAGGCGAAAAACAAGTTTCAGTTGGTCATGAGCAGGAGTTCGTCCGGATTTCCGGCATCGTGAACCCCAGTTTTGTCAGTGCCTTCAACGTGATCGAATCGTCAAAGATTGCCGATGCGCGGATCGAGTACAAATCGTCCGGGCAAGTGGCTGATGGCCAGATGATGGGTTGGCTGGCACGGTTCTTTCTTACAGTAATGCCATTCTAGGAAAGTTCTTCGGAGAGGCATCATGAAAGCGAATAGCGGCAAACTGTTCCGGCAGACGGCAATTCTGGCCGCGTGCCTGTTGCCGTTGTGGTCGCAGCCTGTGCTGGCCGAGCGCATCAAGGATCTGGCCAGCATTCAAGGTGTTCGCAGCAACCAGTTGATCGGCTACGGTATTGTCGTCGGGCTCGATAGTACGGGTGACCAGACGACACAAACGCCATTCACCACGCAGGCCATCAGCAATATGCTGTCGCAATTGGGGGTCAATCTGACAGAGGCCCAGTCGCGGGCGCTGCAACTCAAGAACGTTGCCGCAGTCATGCTGACAGCCAGCCTGCCTCCTTTCTCGCGGCCGGGTCAGACCATCGACGTGACAGTCTCGTCAATGGGTAACGCCAAGAGCATTCGTGGCGGTACCTTGCTGATGACCCAGTTGAAAGGCGCTGATGGGCAGGTGTATGCCATTGCCCAGGGAAACGTACTGGTTGGCGGCGTTGGCGCCTCTTCGGGTGGTTCCAAGGTGGCAGTCAACCACCTTTCGGCGGGAAGGATTCCTGGTGGAGCAACGGTCGAACGTGATGTACCAACAGCGGTAGGCCAGGGTGGTTTTGTCTATTTTGAACTGGCCAATACAGATTTCGGAACAGCGCAAAATATGGTTGAGGCGATCAATCGAGCGGTAGCCCCAGGGACGGCGCGCGCCATCGATGGCCGCCGGATTGCGGTACGTGCGCCTGACGATATGGACGCCCGTGTTTCCTTTCTTGGTCGCCTGGAAAATCTGGATGTCAAACCGGCAGTCGGCAGTGCGCTGGTGGTCATCAACCCGCGAACCGGCTCGGTGGTCATGAATCAAAAAGTAACCCTCGAACCCTGCGCAGTGGCGCATGGCAGCCTTTCAGTCGTTGTTGATGCAGGAAATCCGGCGACCGGGCAACCGGCGGATATTCAGGTCACCCAAGCCAACGGCAGTCTGATGAACATCAAGGCGGGAGCCAATTTGGCAGATGTGGTCAAGGCGCTCAACGCACTTGGCGCCAACCCACTGGATCTTCTGGCCATTCTTCAGGCCATGAAGGCGGCGGGTGCCTTGCGCGCCGAACTTGAAGTGATCTGAGCGGTAGTCGGCCAGATGAAAATTCAGGATACGCCCAACCGGGCCGCTTTTGATGTCAAAGGCACGCAGGATCTTCGCGCCCAGTTTCAGAAAGATCCGCAGCAAGGATTGAAGGCGGCAGCCCAGCAATTCGAGGCGCTTTTCCTGCAGATGGTGATGAAAAGCATGCGTGATGCAACGCCGCAGGATGGGCTGCTCAACAGCGATCAATCGCGTTTCTACACGGGCATGCTCGACCAGCAGATGGCGCAGAACATGGCATCGAGTCGCGGCGGGGTCGGCTTTGCCCGTTTGATCGAACAGCAGCTTGGCCAGCACATGACGAGCGCCAAGGGGCAAAACGAACTGACCGCACCGGCAACTGCTGCCGCCAAGGATTTGCCGCTTGCCGTTTCCGATGTGAGTCATTTGCAGCACAGACAGGTGCCCAGTGGCCTGCCGACCTCTGCATCCTATGGCACCAATGCGTCTGTGGCGCCAGCAGTGACTCAGGAGGCTCCTGCGTCGTCGAAAGAGTTTGTCAATCGCGTTTGGCCACATGCAGTCGAAGCATCACGGTCAACCGGAATTCCACCCGTATTTCTGGTCGGCCATTCGGCCCTTGAGAGCGGCTGGGGGCGGGGCGAGATACGCAAGCCGGACGGTTCGAACAGCTTCAACCTGTTCGGGATCAAGGCAGGAAAAAACTGGACGGGCGATACCGTCGAAGCGGTTACCACCGAATACGTAGATGGCCAGCCCGTCAAGGTGACGGAACGTTTCCGCGCCTACGCTTCCTATGAAGAAAGCTTTCGTGATTATGCCAATTTGCTTCGCAATAGCCCACGCTATACCGGGGTGATTGGATCGCAAGATGGCACAGAGTTTGCTCGACGTTTACAACAAGCAGGGTATGCCACTGATCCCATGTATGCCGACAAACTCTCGCGCATCATCAATGGCCCTACGCTGCGCCAGGCCCTTATCGGTTGATCTGCTCTCAATGTTTTGGATTCGGCGCCGATAACAGGTTAGTAAAGTAAAGGACTTGCCATGAGTAGCGGAATGCTTTCTATCGGGATCACCGGGATCCACGCAGCGCAAATTGGGCTTGAGACGACTCAGCACAATATTGCAAATGCCAATACGCCTGGCTACAGCCGCCAATACATTCAGCAGTCAGCCGGTATTCCTAGATTGACGGGGTCCGGATACTTTGGCAGCGGTACCACCGTCGATACTGTTCGTCGTGCTTACGATAAATATCTGACGGTCCAGACTTTTGCTGCCCAGGCTGCGGCCTCTGAATCGGCGACGCAACTGAGTAAGCTTAGCCAAATCGACAATATGCTGGGCGATCCGACCTCCGGCCTGGCCCCGGCCATGCAGGATTTCTTTACCGGCGTGCAGCAAGTCGCTGCAAACCCGTCACTTGTCTCTGCGCGGCAGAGCATGTTGTCCTCGGCAGAGGCATTGGCAGGGCGATTCACGACAATGTCAGGCCGTCTCGGTGAAATGTATGACAGCGTCAACGGCGAGATCTTCAGTGAAATTGAGTTGATCAATGTCTTTGCCCAGCAGTTGGCCGATGTCAATGGCCAGATTACGAGTGCAGAAGCTTCTACCAGCCAGTCGCCCAACGATTTGCTTGATCTACGCGATCAATTGGTTGCAGAACTTAACATGCATGTGCGGGTGACTACCGTTGAGGACTCAATTGGCAATTTCAATGTGTTTGTGGGAAATGGTCAGCAACTGGTGGTTGGCGCCGTCGTGAATGAGCTCGTTGCGTTGTCTTCAAGCTCCGATCCAGAACGGATTGTCGTTGGCTTGCGTGGACAGTCAGGCGTTGTCCAGGAGTTGTCCGAGTCTCTGATTGAAGGAGGCTCACTGGGTGGGTTAATGAAGTTCCGCAGCAATTCTCTGGATGATGCAACCAATACCTTAGGCCAGATTGCCGCTTCATTGGCGTTGACCTTCAACGCCCAGCACGCACTCGGGCAGGATTTGGAAGGGTTAAACCAGACCTCTGCCACTGTGGGGTTTCAGGCAGACTTTTTCGAGTTCTCCTCGCCAAAAGTGCTTGCCAGCAGCGCCAGTGCCAATGTTGTTTCTGCCTCCTTCCTCCCTCCAACTGGAGATCCGGCAACTGGCAACTTCAAGACGAGTTTGACCGGTAGCGACTATGTTTTGCGTGACGACGGAGCAAATCTGACGCTCACGCGCAAGGTGGATGGAAAAACATGGAGCACGCCCACTGCTGCAGGGGCTGTCTCTACCTTGAATGCCTTGATTACCAGCGAAGGGTTCAGCATCAATGGCGCAACGCCGTCTGCCAACGTTAATTACCTCATTGAGCCTACCCGCGACGCGGCGCGAAACTTTCAAGTCAACTCGACGATAGCCGCGGATGTGAAACGGATTGCTGCTGCGGCGCCAAGCATTGCGACATTGGGTTTGGCCAACACAGGCTCTCTTAAAGTGAGTCAGGGAACGGTCAGCAACGGCTACTCTTTGGCAAATTTGCCTAAGACCTTCACGTACAGCCAATCAAGTGGCGCGTTTGCCTTCAGTTTTCCTGCGTCTGGCATGGTGAGTGCGACGTATGCCGACGGAACGACCGTTGCCATAGCAGCAAGCCCGATCAACCGATTGAATGCTGGGTCGGAATTGTCTCGCATTACCTATAACGGCATTTCCGTCGATATCTCCGGCTCGCCGGCGAACGGTGACACCTTTACGCTTGGCATCAACACCAATGGTGTTTCTGATAGCCGCAATGCAGTCAAGCTGGCTTCATTGCAACTTCAGAACACGATGGAGGGTGGCAAGGCCACCTATCAGGGCAGCTATGCCAGCCTGGTGAGCGGCGTTGGTTCAGTCACACGTCAGGTAAAGGTGACTGGCGAGTCGCAACAGGCACTCCTCAAGCAGAACGAACTCGCGCGCTCTGCCGTGTCCGGGGTCAATCTCGACGAGGAAGCTGCCAATCTCATTCGTTACCAGCAGGCTTACCAGGCCTCGGCTAGGTCTCTCGATATTGCCTCGAAGCTCTTTGACACCCTTCTTGGTATCTCCAACTAAGGAATAACATCATGCGCATAAGCACCTCGATGATGTTCGACACTGGCACGCAAAACATGCTGCAGTTGCAGACGAATTTGTACAAACTGCAAAATCAGATGTCGACCGGGCGCCGTATCCTGACACCGGCAGATGATCCTGTCGCGGCAGCACAGGCACTGGAAATAAGTCAGCGGCAGTCAATCAATTCGCAGTTTATGGACAATCAGGGAAACGCAGCCAGCCAATTGACTAGTCTGGAAAGCGCTGTACGGGGGGCAAGCGATCTGATTTTGAATGTAATTTCCCGTGCAGCCGAAGCTGACAATCCAAATATGAGCGATCTTGCCCGCCAGGCAATTGCATACGATATCAATGAGAGTTTCAGCCAGCTGCTTGGTATGGCAAATAGCACGGATGGTTTGGGGCAACATGCCTTTTCAGGATTCAGGGGCGACACCGCTCCGTTTGCCGTATCAGGATCGCCCGGTAATCGCACGGCAAGCTATCAAGGCGATGATGGGCGTCGTCAGCTACAGGTTGAAAGCGGGCGTCTGATGGATGTTTCCGAGTCGGGAAGCGATGTATTTGTTCGCATTCCGCAGGGAAATGGGCAGTTTCAGTTTTCTGCCGCTGCTGGCAATACAGGGACCGGGACGCTGGGAACCTCATCGGTGGTTACAGGGTATGGTGATACCAGCTATCAACTGACATTTACAGCGCCGGGTGTGTATGACGTATATGTCAATGGCTCGGCGACGCCTTCCTTGACCGGGCAGGTATACACCGAAGGTTCAGATATTTTGTTTGGCCCAACTGCCCAACAGATCAAGATCAAAATATCGGGGACGCCCGCTGCTGGAGATACCTTCACGGTTCAGCCAGCGAGCAACCAGGATATTTTCAAAACGCTGGATAGCATGATCAGTGCGTTGAATGCCAACGTGGGTAGTTCTGCAGCGACCAAGGCGACGTTCAAGAATCAAATGACAGTAATTCGCCAGAATCTGGAGCAGGCATTTGATCACCTTCTGACAACACAGACTTCGATTGGGGCGCGCCGCCTTGAGTTGGAGAATTTGAGTCTTGCAGGGGCGGATCGTGATCTTCAGTATCAGACCGATATAGGTAAATTGCAGGACTTGGATTACACCAAGGCCGTGTCCGATATGGCCAACCAAAAGATGGTCCTCGAGGCGGCTCAGCTTTCCTTCAAGCAGGTAAGCCAGATGTCGCTATTCAACTACCTATGAAAAAATTTGGCGCCACAGTGATCGCAGCCACCTTGCTAGCTGGCTGCGGGGGAACGCCCTTGATTCCGAATGAGACCATTAAGCTGACAGCCACAACCAGTGTCAGCTTGGCTACACTGGCTACTGCTGCGGTGATTGGTGCGGCGATCTATGTGGTCTACGATCCGCTTGCGCCGAACTGGGAGATCGAGGAGTCCAAGCTGTCGCCGGACGTCTATCGTTTCTCCATGAAGATGAAGCGTTACCACACCGGCGGCGCAGGGGAGTCCGTGCAGATTCTGAAGCGGCGCGCCAGCCAGTTGCAATACGAAAATGGTTATTCCAGCTACCAGATTCTGGAATACACCGAGGGTATCGACTCACAAACCATTGGTGCCAGGCGCATGGCCGAGGGGACGATACGCCTGGTTCAGCGTCAGGATGCTGATTCCTACAAAATGAATGAGCGCTACTGATTGGCGGGAACGGCGAAGCCCAGTATTGCACTGAGCGCGTATTCGTAGAGCGCTTGTAACGGGGTGGCCAGATAATTCATGCTGATGGCCAGCGCGATAAATCCAACGAGCATCGTGATCGGAAAGCCCAGTGCAAAGATGTTGAGCTGCGGCGCCGCCCGTGTCAGAACCGCGAGTGCAATGTTGGTGATCATCAGCGCGACTACGACGGGGAGCGCCAGCAATACACCGACAGAGAACATTTTTGATCCGAGTTCGACGAGGTTCAGCCAGCTCGTGGCCTGTAGCGGTATTGCGCTGACCGGTATGGCATAGAAACTCTGGGCCAGGGTTGCGACGTACATGAGATGCCCATTCAGCGATAGAAACAGCAGGAAGCTGATGAGCCCCAAAAACTCGCCGATCACTGGTGTTTGTGACGAGCTCATTGGGTCGTAGGCGGTTGCGAAGCCGAGGCCCATCTGGGCACTGATAAATTCGCCGGCAACATCGACGGCGGCGAAAACAATGCGGGCAGCGAAACCCATGCCAATGCCGATCAGCATCTGCTGCGCCATTATCCAGAGGCCCGCGAGCGAGCCGGGCGCAACGGCAGGCATAGGAGGCAGGGCCGGGGCGATGGCCATGGCGATGCACAGGCCGAGTATGAGGCGTGTGCGACGGGGAATGCCGGCCGAGCCCCAAAGCGGCGAGGTGGCGATGAAGGCCAGGATCCGGGTCAGCGGGTAGGCGAAGGCAACAATCCAGGCATCGAGTTGTGCCGTCGTTATGCTGAGCATCTCAGCCGATCAATTGCGGAATGCTCTCGAACAGGCGCTGGATGTAGTCGATCATGTATTGCAGCATCCAGGGGCCGGCGAGCATCAGGACAAGGAACATGACGACCAGTTTGGGGACGAACTGAAGGGTCGCTTCGTTTAGCTGGGTTGCTGCCTGAAAAATGCTGACAATCAAACCTACGACCAAGGCCGAGAGCAAGGCCGGTGCGGCCATGATCAGCGTGACTTCGATTGCCTGTCGGCCAATTTCCATGACAACACCTGGGGTCACGGGTTGAAACTCTTCACTAGCGAGCCGATAACGAGGTGCCAGCCATCGACGAGGACGAAGAGCATCAGCTTGAATGGCAGGGCGACCATGACGGGCGACATCATCATCATACCCATCGACATCAACAGGCTGGCGACCACCATATCGATGATCAGGAAGGGGATGAAAATGATGAAGCCTATCTGAAACGCTGTTTTTAACTCGCTGATGACGAAGGCAGGCACCAGGACGCGCAGCGGAATGTCGTCAGGGTTTTCAATTTTGTCGACCTTGGCGACACTCGCCAGCATCGCGATATCGGCCTCCCGGGTCTGGCGCAACATGAAACTGCGCATCGGCACCGCAGCTCGCTCGCCAGCCTGGGCAATGTTGATCTTGTTTTCCGACAGCGGCAGATAGGCGTCGGTATAGACTTTGTCGAGAGTCGGCGACATGATGAAAAAAGTCAGGAACAGGGCTAGCCCGACCAAAATCTGGTTGGGCGGCGATGTCTGCGTACCCATGGCATGGCGGAGCAGGGAGAGCACGATGATGATGCGGGTGAAGCTCGTCATCATCAAAATGGCGGCGGGCAGGAAGGTCAGCGCCGTAAGGAAGAGCAGCGTCTGGATGGTCAGACTGTAGGTAGTGCCGCCGCCACCCGAAGGCGTGCTGGTAACCGAAGGCAGTCCGCCCGAGGCCTGGGCCAGTGCGATGATCGGGGGGAGCAGCAGGGCGAGCCCTAATGTGACTCGCTTAAGCATTGTTCTGGCGTTCCTTGATGGATTTCAGCCACTGGGCAAATGGCGCTTCAACGGTACCGGTGGCGGCCTCAAGATCCACGCTGCTTCCTTTGGGGAGTTGATGCAGCGTTCGAATCTGTCCCGGGACAATGCCAATGACCAGCCAGGTTTCGCCCACTTCGACCAGCACGATACGCTCGCGCGGGCCCAGTGCAACGCCGCCGACGATCTTCATGCCACCTTGGCCGAATCCCTTGCCGCCAGAGAGTTTACGGGCCAGCCAGGCGGTCCCGAAAAGCAGTCCGACGATAAGCAGCAGGGCGAGCATTGCCTGCACGTAGGTGCCGGCCGGAATGCCAGGATTGGCAGCGTCGCCAGCCCACGCGGTGAGGGGCAGCAGCAGTGGAAATGTTAGACGCAGCAAGTCGGGAACCGTATTCAGATGGTGTCAGGGCGCTATCTTAAACCCAAACCCGAAAATTGGCTTTGCTACGGTCAACCGGGAAAAATGCCCAAAATTGAAAGTACAGCCGGCGTTGCCAATGGCAAAGCCGGGGGCGATCAGCGGTTGAGTTTACGCATGCGCTCCGAGGGCGTGATGATGTCAGTCAGGCGGATACCGAACTTGTCATTGACGACAACGACTTCACCTTGAGCAATCAGGGTGCCATTGACCAGGACATCCATCGGCTCGCCAGCCATGGCGTCGAGTTCAACGACTGACCCGTGGGCCAGTTGCAAGAGATTCTTGATGGTGATTTTGGTCCTGCCAAGCTCAACAGTGATCTGGACGGGGATGTCGAGAATCATGTCGAGTTCGTTCATGATTCCGCCCTGGCCCGGTGGGGCTGAGAACGAGGGAAATATGTCAGCCGGCTGGACGCTTGCCGTGGCGGCGCCTTCGCTAACGACCTGCTCTGCCATGGCGGCAGCCCAATCGTCCTCGCTGATCTGGCCGTCGTCCTCGGCGGGGGTTTCCATGTTTTCGATTTTTTCGATTTCGTCAGCCATTTTTCTCTCCCATCACCGGTTCCCCGGGCGGTGCGTCGGGCGAAGCAGCGATGAATCGCTCGACTTTAAGTGCGTATTGGCCATTTTGCTGGCCATAGGAACATTCCATCAAGGGTACGTTATCCACCTGTGCTTCGATTCGCGGCGACAGGTTGAGGGGAATAACATCACCCTCCTTGAGATTCAGAATTTCGCGCAGCGATATTTTTCCCGTGCCCAAGTGCGCGACGATTTCGACTTCCGCGCCTTGCAACTGCTTGCGCAGCGTGCCGATCCAGCGCTTGTCGGTAGACAACTGGTCGCTTTGCATCGTGCTGTAGAGCAGGTCGCGTATCGGCTCAAGCATCGAGTACGGGAAGCAGATATGCATGTCTGCCGTCGCCCCGCCGAATTCAAGCGTGAAGGTCGTCGAGACAACGATTTCGGACGGCGTCGCAATATTCGCGAACTGGGAGTTCATTTCCGAGCGAATGTACTCGAAGTTGATGTCGTAGACCGGTTTCCAGGATTTGCTGTATTCGGTGAAGACGACACCCAGCAAACCCTGAATGATGCGCTGTTCTGTGGCAGTGAAGTCTCGTCCCTCAACGCGGGTATGGAAGCGACCGTCGCCGCCAAACATGTTGTCGACGACCAAAAACACCAGGTTCGGATCGAATACGAACAGGGCCGTGCCACGCAACGGCTTAGACATAACCAGATTCAGGTTGGTCGGTACCACCAGGTTGCGGATGAATTCGCTGTACTTCTGCACGCGGATCGGGCCGACTGAAATCTCCGCATTGCGGTGCATATAGTTGAACAGGCCGATGCGCAGATAGCGCGCGAAGCGCTCGTTGACCAGTTCCAGCGTTGGCATCCGGCCGCGGACGATCCGCTCCTGTGTGCCGAGATTGTACGAACGTATCCCGCCGCCTTCCCCTTCGTTATCGTCGGGTTCGTCGGTTTCACCGGTGACGCCCTTGAGCAGGGCATCAACCTCGTCCTGGGATAGGAAATCTCCCGCCATGTGGCCTTACTGAATAATGAATGAGGTGAAGAGAACGGCTTTGACCGGGCCTTCGGGTGCCACAACGACACCTTTCTTGTTCTTCACCGGAGGATCGATGACGGAATTGATCTCGTCCTTGAGTGCTTCAGCCAGTTGCTCCTTACCTTCCTTGGGCAAGAGTTCGGATGCTTTCTTGGAAGATAGCAACAGGGTCAGGTTGTTGCGAATCTTCGGCATCTTGGCCTTGATGTCCGGCTCGGCTGTCGCATCTTCAACTTCCAGAGAAAGCGCCACCTGCAGATACTGATCGCCGGTTTCCGGAACCAGATTGACAGTAAATGCATCCAGGCTGATGAATACAGGGGGAGCGTCCTTTTCCTTTTTCTTGTCTTTCTTTTTGGCGGGCTTAGCCGTTTCTTCAGCGGTTTCCTCGTCATCCTCGGCGTGGTCACCCTTTTTGAGCAACATGAAGGCAGCGCCTCCGCCCAGAACCACCAGGAGAACGACGGCCAGGATGATGATCAACATTTTTTTGCTTTTTTTCGGGGGGGCTTCTGCCCCTTCTTCGGCTGGCTTGGCATCCTTGGCCATTGTCTCTCCCTCTTTACTCGATCATGACGATCCGGTTATGCGAACAGGTCAACCAAACCGCGTCCCCGCTGAATTGGCATTCCGGCAGGATTGGTGCTTCCGTGGCTATCGGGCGAAAGTATAGCGTTTTCCCCGGAGGAGCGGGCCTCATTGGCAAACTGAAAGGCTGCCTCGCGGTTCTGCGATGGCATATGGCTGCCAACGTTGGTTTGACCGAGACTGATGCCGGCAGTCGAGAACATTTCGCGAAGTTGGGACAGCGACTCCTGAATGGCTTGGCGAACTTCCGGGTGTGGCGAGGCGAAAACGGCCGTGGCCTGATCGCCGCTTATCGATATGGAGATTTGCACAGGCCCCAGTTGTGGCGGATTTATGCTGATCTGGGCAACCTGCTGGTCATTCTTGGCGAGCCAGACTACTTTGCTACCAAAGTCCTGGCTCCAGTTTGGCGAATGGAGTGACGTGTTGACGGTGGCCTGCTGGGTGGGTGGAGCTGTTGCTGTGCTGGCACCGGAAGTGCCGGCAGCGGCAAGTGCCGATGCAAAGGCCGGCGTGTTGCCGCTGTTGCCGGGGTTGGCATCGCCGGCAAGAATTGCCGCATTCGCGCTTTCGGATCGCGGACTGATCCTGGGTTCGCCGGCCTGGGCCGCTGATGTGACTGGGGCGCTGCTGGCAGCGGTGCCGCCGTTTGCGGCAGCAAGCATCCGTTCGGATTGGGCTGAGCGCCCTTCTTTTGAATCAGCTTCCAGGCTGTCTGCCTTGACTGCTTTTTCGGGGAGAGGCAGCTTGTTGCGGTCGACAGTGTCAGGAAGGCGATTTTGAACGGGCGCTGTCGCCAGCGGAACGATGTACTGAGCAGCCATGCCAGGATCGATCGGAATGGTGTCTGAGTCAGGGGCTGACTTCCTGCCCTTGTCCTCGGTTTTCTTTTCGCCTTCAGGGGCGATGGTCGGTGAAATCGCCCCTGGTTTAGCGTTCGGAGCGAGCGCTGCCAGAACGGTTTCCGCGCTTTGCTCAGTGGCGGGAGTAACTGTCGGTAGCTTGTCGGAGATGGGTAGTAACTCGCCGTCTTTTGAGGGGATAACCCTGGCGATAATTTCACTGAGTAACTCCCCATCTGGTTTGGAGACGGCGGGGATGCCAGGCGCTGTATTCGCGATCAGCAGCGAAGGAACCGCCTGTCCATCGGCGGGAATCTGCTCCGCCAGAAGGGCGGCGAAGTCCAACGGCAATCCTGTTTCCGGGACGATGTCGCCTAGACCAAGCGGTGCAATTTTTCCACCGATGGCTGCAATCAAACTGGGAATTGCCGGAATAGTCATGATCAGACCTTGAAGTGCATGAAGATGCTTTCAAGGTAAGCAAGGCATATGCCTGATGCTAGTCGGCGTCATCATCGTTGCGCACGGCGTATTTGCGCGTCGAATGCTCTTCGAGAATTTTCTGTTGCTGCTTGTTGTCGAGTGCTTTTTCTCGCACATCGTGACGA
>ERZ724516.1793-NODE-1793-length-12329-cov-3.931318_pt1 | contig 12329 bp, 16 predicted proteins | sample MGYA00376049_ERZ724516 | MGnify/ENA primary metagenome ERZ724516 (study PRJEB28724, sample SAMN07190886) | activated sludge metagenome | isolation source: activated sludge of sewage treatment plant in Hong Hong | place: USA: Christiansburg, Virginia | collected... | reverse complement strand
GGCGCGGAACGAGCATGTCGGGCTGAGCTATGCCGCGATGCTGCGCAACCCGCGCTTCCTCGGCTTCCTGCTCACCGGCGCGTTCAACGGCGCTACGCTGTTCGTCTATATCTCGAACGCCCCCGACCTGCTGATCGACCAACTCGGTTTCGATATCGCGCAGTTCGGCTGGCTGTTCGCACTGCTCGCGGTGGCGGTCATCGGCTCGGGGCAGGTCAACCGGATGCTGCTCGATCACATCCCGTCGATGCGCATCCTGTACGTCGCGAGCGCTATCGGCGTCGTTACCGGCATCGTGTTGCTTGGGGTTGTGTTTAGCGGGCTAGGTGGGCGCTGGCTGCTGCTCGCGGTGTTGTTCGCGGCGCTGGCATCCTATGGCTTCATCGCCACCAACACCACTGCCGCCGCGCTCAGCGTCGATCCGCAACGCGCCGGCACGGCCTCGGCGCTGATCGGTGCCGGGTCGTTCGCGCTGGGCGCGCTGGCATCGTTGCTCGCGGGCAGCCTGCACGACGGCACGCCGCTGCCGATGGCGGCGATCATGGCGGGCGCGCTGACCTTGTCGGCGCTGGCGCTGTTCGGGCTGGCGCGGCCGGCGGCCCGCGCATGACGCAGACGCGCGCCTTCGGCTGGCGGCCGTTGCTACTCGGGTTCGCGGTGATGGCGGTGTGGGGCAGCAACTTCACCGTCATCAAGCTGGCGCTCGGCACCTTGCCGCCGCTGCTGTTCGCGACGCTGCGCTTCACTTTCGCTCTGCTGCCGTTGGTATTCTTCCTGCCGCGCCCACAGGTGCCGTGGCGCAACCTCGCGGCGTACGGCCTGTTCATCGGGCTCGGCCAGTTTGGGCTGCTGTTCCTCGCCATCAACGGGCATATCGCTGCGGGGCTGGCGTCGCTGGTGGTGCAGTGCCAGGTGTTCTTCACGATCGCGCTGTCGATGTGGATCGGCGGCGAGCGGCTGCTCAAAATCCAGTGGCTGGCGCTGGCGTGTGCGGTCACCGGCATCGCCAACATCGCACTGCACGGCGACACCAGCACGACGCCGCTCGGGCTGGCGCTGGTGCTGGCGGCGGCCGCCTGCTGGGCTGGCGGCAACATCGTCCAGCGCCGGTCGGGGGCGACCAACATGCTCGCCTATGTCGTGTGGGCGAGCCTGTTTTCGGTGCCGCCGCTGCTGGCGCTGTCGCTGATCGTCGAAGGCCCCGCCGCCATTATCCACGGCCTGCGCGCCGCGACGCCGATGGTGTGGGCGGCGGTGCTGTGGCAGTCGGTCGGCAACACGATGTTCGGCTACGGCGCCTGGGGCTGGCTTCTGGGCCGCTACCCGACGTCGACGGTGGCGCCGCTGTCGCTGCTGGTGCCGGTGTTCGGCATGGGCTTTGCCGCATGGATCCTCCACGAGCCGCTGCCGGGGTGGAAACTCGCCGCCGCCGGGCTGGTGCTCGGCGGGCTGTGCATCAACATTTTCGGGCAACGGCTGGCCGCGCGCCGCGCCCTCTGACTCCCTCGCCCCGGTGGGGAGAGGGCAACGCGCGCCAGCGAGCGGGTTTGGCCAAAGGCCGAACGGGTAGCGAAGGTCCCCCCAAACAGTCGGGTGCAGGCCTCAGGCCTGCCCGCCGGAGGCCCTTGCAGCCCCTACTTCGGCAACCGGAAGCTATACGGCGCCGTGCGGTCGGCCACCGCCACCCACGCCGGCCGCGCCTGCAGGCGCCGCGCATAGGCGAACAGCCGCGGCAGGTCGGCGAGTTTGCCCTGCACGGCGGCGATTTCGGCGACGAACGACATCATGATGTCGGCGCCGGTCAGTTCGTCGCCCATCAGGAAGGGCTTGTCGCCGAGTTCACTGTCGATGAAGGCGAGGTGGCTCATGACCTGTTCGTCGATGCGCGGCAGCAACGGCGCGGCCGCTTCGCCAAGGCGTCCGGTGTAGAGCGCCAGCATGAACGGCAGCATCGCCGAGCCTTCGGCAAAGTGCAGCCATTCGAGGTACTTTTCATGGTCGGCGGTGCCCGGCTTGGGCATCATCCGGCCCTTGCCATAGGTGCGGATGATATAGTCGGTGATGGCGCCCGATTCGGTGACGCGCAGGCTGCCGTCTTCGATGACCGGCGACTTGCCGAGCGGGTGAACGTCGCGCAGGCCTGGCGGGGCGAGTCGCGTCACGGCGTCGCGGGTGTAGTCGATGGTGCGATAGGGGATGCCGAGTTCCTCGCACAGCCAGAGGATGCGCTGCGAGCGCGAATCGTTGAGGTGGTGGACGGTCAGCATTGCAGGTCCCCTGGACGGTTTATTTCGGTGGTGCGCCAGAGTATGCCCGAATCATGATATTCGTCACGCCCGAAATCAGCATCGACGAGGCCGAGCTCGACGAAAGCTTCATCCGCGCCAGCGGGCCGGGCGGGCAGAACGTCAACACGTTATATTAAGTCACTCCGCCTTGGTGTAAGGACGTGTGATGAAAGCCATCTGCTACTATCGATTTTCCACGCTTGAACAGCGCAAAGGCAACTCGATCGAGCGCCAGCGCGAATCCTGCATCAGCTTCATTGCGCAAAAAGGATGGGAGTTCACTGGCGAAGAGTTGATAGACGAAGGCGCGTCGGCATTCTCAGGGGCAAATCTGTCCGGAAAATTGGGCGAGTTTGAACGCAAGGCGCGGTCCGGAGAATACCCCGCTGGCACTGTACTGGTCGTCGAGCGCATGGATCGGCTGTCTCGTAAAAATCATTGGGAAGCTACCGACTGGCTTCGCGATATTGTCGCTACTGGTGTCTCGATTGCCACCGTGGATGGTGCCGCTGTCTACCGCGCGAATGACCATATTTCGTTCAGCGAAACTCTGACCCTGATGCTGAAGGCGTCTGTTGCGAACGAAGAATCAGAGAAGAAATCGGAACGACTGACCGCAGCGTTTGCGAAGAAGCGCTCTAAGCTCGCTGACGGTCACATCATGACCCGAGCGCTCCCCGCATGGCTGACCGTCGAGAACGACAAGATCGTCGCCATCCCAGATCGAGCGGAGATCGTTCGCAAGATTTTTCAAATGTCCGACGAAGGTCATGGACGGACTGCCATCGCGGCGAGACTGAATCGAGAAGGCGTCGCGTCATGGGGACACACCGCCACTGACTGGTATCCGAGCTTCGTTTCGAACATCCTCAAAAATGCCGCCGCGATTGGTGAATATCAGCCGATGACCCGAAAAGGTGGGCAGGGTCGAATCCCGATCGGCGACGTGGTCCGGGGATACTTTCCGAGTGTTGTGGACGCTGACGTGTTCGCTCGCGTGAACAATCCAGAGCGTCGGCAAGCCCGTAAACATCTCGGCGTACGTGGCCGCAAGCTCGTAAATATGCTGACTGGCTTGGCCAAGTGTGACCGCTGCGCTGGGATCATGACGATGAAATCTACAACCAAGGCGGGTGCATTGGTCACGAAGCGAAAGAAGGACGGCAGCACCCGCACGTACACCCGCACGGTCGATGAATCGTATCTCGTCTGTGACAAAAGCCAGCGTGGTAAATGTGAATTCCGAACCAAATATCGATATCAATACGTCATCAAAGCCGTCCTCGATTCGATCCTAATGATATCGATGGACGCTACCCAGTTTTCGGTTGCCGCAGACACCTCGGGAATGTCGAAGCTCCTTGGAGAACTTACGCGAGATCACGAGCTTACCCGCGAGCGCGCAGCTCGACTGCTTGATCTCTTCTCACGCACTGGGCAGGAGAGCGCGGAAAAGGCTTGGTCCGCCGCTGAAGACGAAGCGAAGATTTTCAAAACCGAAATCGAAAAAATTGAGCAGCGGCTGGCCGAAGCTCGTGCATCGGTGACGCCCGAGGTTCATTTGAAGCGCGTGTCCGAAGTTCGGGAAATGATAGATTCGCCCGATGAGGACACCCGGTTGAAGGCTCGCACGAGAGTCATGGCGGCGCTGCAAGCCACACTTTCTGGCGCATTTTTCAACGATGAATTCGGCGGGTTCACCGTGGAGGTAAAGGGCGGTCTGCGCAAGTATGTGTTCGATCAGAAGGGTCAGCTCTTTGTGACGCTACACTATGACTTAATCGCTCATCTAACTGGAGCGCCAATGAAAAATCCCGAGCTTTATGAGGAAATTCTCCAGCGGGAACTCGCTGCAATGACGCCGGAAGAGCGCGCGCGTGGACGAGAGCTCGTGCTTGGGACCGGACCATTTGATCCTAGAAAATTGCCGAAAATTCCGGAGTTCAATCCATAATGTAAAAGCGGGATGATCCACATAAATGCGGCCCAGATCGCCGCGATGATGACACCACCAGCGGCCATAAATTTCCCTACGGTTTGACGTGCGATCTTCGCCGCTTTTATGTCGGTCTCGACCGAACCAAGCCGCACTTCGAGTTTCGCTTCGACGGTATCGATCTTTGTCTCAAGGCTGGCCACGCTCGATGAACGCGTGATCGCCAATCGGCGGTGATCCTATTTCATCTCTGCCATCGATTTTGAATGGTTATCCAATTTCCCGTCCATTTTACCGAGCAGGAATTCGATTCCGTTTGCGCACACGTTGACGGTGTTGTCCGTGGGTTCGCTCAATTTTTGGCTCGTCGTCGGTGGGAGCAACGTCCCCTTCCTCGACCTTGACCCATCTTTGACGACAATCAGAGCGATGCTGGCACCAAGAGCCACCGCGCTGCCAATATTCGTTGAAATCACTTCTGCATGACCGAGTAGCATGGCTAGACGACTGAATTTTCGTCGAAGAGTCGTGTGGCGCTCGGGTTGGCTCCCGTGCCCGGTACGGTGGCGTGACCGAACATGATCCGGGATGCTTGAACGTAGCCATCAACGTTTGACGCGGCCGTGATATCGACACGCCATTGACGAGCATTGTAGGTCGCGAGAGTTTGACACAGGGTCACCGAACTGCCGCTCGGGCAGGCAAAGGCAAAGATCAACGTCGTGGGTATCACTGGGTTTTGATTTTCCCGTGACGGTGGTTTAGCGATCTCTCAAATTGGGAGACTACAGATGCCTGCTGAATTTGTCTCAACACTATGCTGCGGGTTTCCGCCCATATATTGGGCCGAATTTACATGGGACGCGTTCTCTACATTGTTCACTGGATTGGCTGCGGTCGCTGCTGCCTATTATCTGGGCAAGAAGCAAATTCAGATATCGGCGGAACAAATAAAATTGAGCCAAAAGCAAATTGCACTAAGCTCTGAAACGCTTAAAGCTGAATTGTTTGATCGCAGGATGGAAGTTTACGAAGCCTCGCTAGATTATTTGGCGTGCATATTATTTGATGACTTTAACGATAGGGTTCTAATTGAGCCCAAGTTCAGACGATTTATATCTAATTCCCATATGTCAGAATTTTTATTTGATAAGGATGTCGCCAACGGTCTAGACGAAGTGAGCAAAAAGGGAATGAGGTATCGGTCCAGTGTAAGAAAAGTTCATACATTGGGCGAGGGCTCGGAGGAAAGGAAAATGGCTGAAAACGAGATGAAAGAACTTTCAACGTGGTGTAGCAATAGAATGTCGAATATTCACGAATTGTTCGGTGATAAGCTCAGACTTGGCAGCCAGCTAGCAAAATAGCGGAGTCAATTTTTTGACTGATACGCCACATTTGACGAACCCTGCGGCCAACGCGGCTTCATATGAGCGATGCTCTTAGTCAGTCTTGAGCAACGCTTCGACCTTTTCCTCGACACTCGCGTGCAGCCACGGTGATGTTGCGGTGAGAAGGATCGGTACGACCGTTGTCGCGACTGGGATCGGGGATTTGGAACAGGGTAGGGCGAATGGGAGCATGCACCTGTTTAGAATTTAGCCTTGTCGCTGGTGAGCTTTGGCATCGCAGTTGGAATGCAATTTCCTTTTATCTTGGTAGACCTCTGTCCCATCGCCACGCTGGTGGCCCCATCCTCGTAACTGAACGTACCTTTCACCCTATCCAGCGTAAATATTGTCATAGTCGTTTGATCATTTGGTGGAGTTCTGGTAGCAAATTCGGAATATTTTATGGAGTTTCGGCCATACTCTATATCACATTCTTTGCATAAATCGTACAAACCCAATGATTTATCATCAAACCATTTAATCATGTGTTTACCGTCGTCCAACACGTATATGGCGGTGTAATTTTTGACTTCAGTTTTGTCTTTAGTGCCGTATTTATGTTTTAGGTCCGTTCGCGTCAAATTACATTTGATCGCCTGAGGACTCTCTGCCGCAGCGCAACTCGCTACCGAAATAGAGAGCATGAGTATTGTAGCCGCCCTAACCATAATTTCCCCAAGACGCGGTTATGTCAGTTTCGAAATGCGACCGATAGCGTGAAGAGAAAGCGTATTCCCGTTGTTGCAGACTTCGGCCTGTATGCTCCTAAGGGTCTGCACTTCGTTCCACTGACAGTCGACCATACGAGTGATTTGGTGACAGGGAGGGCGGGTGGCGGCACGTATATATTAACGGAGAAAATCTAGAATTTTGTCGATAGTGGTTTAGGCAAATCTGATTTTGAGCATGTGCCATTTATACGCATAGCAGATGTAGCGGTGCCAAATATGCTTTTAAGGATTATTGATATTTTTCCACTAACTCTGTTCAATGTGAAATAATTCTCGTCATCGACATCAGAATACGGCCGATTTTTCTCAAATTGATAGAATGTTACCACATTCGGACCATAATTTATTTTGCATCCATCACATATATTTTTCATCTTCATATCGTATTGGTCAAATCTGTGTATTGTCTTTTTGGAGTCGTCCAATATGTACCACGAAATGGATTTCGATGACTTAATCTCTGGTTCAGTGGTATTTGATTTTACCTCAGAAACGATTGTAACGTCACAGCGAATAGTTATTGGTGCCGCTACCGCGCTGCTACCAAAAAGCAATGCCAACGTTGTGAGCCCCATCCTCATAGGACAATCAGTAGACTATTTTGAAAGCCTTTCGAGCAGGTTTTTTACCGATGTCGGATGCCATCGTCCACCACGCGCTGTCTGCATCGAGCGAGCGTTCAATCCATCCGCGATTGCCTGAAGGGTGGCATTGCTATTTGCGATAATGTCATTGATCACAGGTGCCAGATCGTTGGCAAACTGGTCAGCAGCCTTCTTCGACGCTTGAACACCGAGCAAATGGGCCGCTGGAGCCCGTCTGAGCGCTGCTGCACCATTTGGGTTGCCCAACTTCACGCCACGTGCCTTTGCTGCCCTCAATGCTTCCTTGGTCCTCGTTGAGATAGCCTTCGCTTCGGCCTGAGCGATGACCGCCATGATGCCGATCGTGATCTCGTTGGCCTCGGGCATGTCGCAGGCCACGAACTTTGCCTTACTATCTTGCAATGCCGAGATGAACGCGACATTTCGTGACAATCGATCGAGCTTGGCCACGACCAGTGTGGCATTTGTGATCTTGGCGTGGTGCAGGGCTTTCAATAGTTCCGGACGATCTGCCTTTTTCCCGGATTCGATCTCGGTGTACGTCCCGAGAACCTCGCACCCACGGGTTTTGCAGAATGATGCGACTGCTGCTTCTTGAGCTTCGAGCCCAAGGCCTGAACGACCTTGTTCCGCCGTGCTGACCCGAAAATAATGCACCACTCGCATATATAGATACTCCTAGTGTCCGTTAGCAGTATGTATATAAGAGCATCAAACCAATGTCATTATGTTTCGACGGCGAAATCCTACACCCAGATCGTCCACAGTCGCCGACTGCCGCTCTATGAAAAAGCGCAATCACCATCGTCGAGAAAACATCTTTCTAATTGAGTAGGGCCAATCGCGGTACGCATGGCTAGACTAGGTCTCGCGCAGGTGCCATCAGTACAAAACTTGAGTTTCAACAATGAGGATATCGCCATCTGGTTGCGCATCAGTTGCCCCTTTGTGGCGTTCCTTTTGATGGGTTCCTGTGGTTCAGCGGGTCACAGCTCAGGTGAATGCTCCCGCGCGACGATCGCGCGCGAAATGGAGTCGCTTGGGCTGGCGGGCATGAAAGCCGAGACCGAAAGCAACGATCCCAGAAACAGCAAAGAAATAAGAGATTTATCTGCGCTAAGCGCCTCTCAGTATAACGGTGCGTTCGAAGCGCTGAAACGAAATTTTGAAATGTGCAAATATGACTAGCGACACTTGCACAAGATTACGCACAGCGCGATCCTGATTTGACGATAATGCTGCTATACCAAAGTTCCCCATGCATTCACCGATGGCCCAAATGTGTCTGCGAGTAGGGTCTCACAGTTCTATGCTGGGTACTCGTGTCCACAAATCGAATTTGAACAGGGGGCTCTTGCAGTGCGGTATTCAGCGATTGTAGGCATGGCAACACTTGCACTGACCGGGTCAAGCGTTTTGGCGCAACCGCGCTACAAATTTGTCGACCTCGGTCCGAAATTTGGATTTGCGTCAAGCATCAATTCTTCTGGTGAAGTTACGGGGTCGGTAGGTTCCCCACTTCAAGCTACGCTTTGGTCAAATGGGCCTGCAACGAATTTGGCAGCGATTGCAGGAAATTACGGCATTGCGTGGGGAAACAATGATAATGGATATGTGGTAGGGTCCAGCACCACAACCAATGGTGCTTTACACGCCACACAGTGGTTTGACGGCGATGTCTTTGACCTCGGGACGCTTGGCGGTGCAGCCGACAATCTCAGCATTGCACTCGACATCAATCATGCCGGGGAAGTGGTTGGCTTTAGCCAAGCGAGCGGCCAATCTGGCGGGCCATATCATGCCACCGTCTGGAAAAATGGCCAGCCCACCAATATCGGCGCTTCCCAAGGCTATTCTAGCAGCACGGCCTCGGCGATCAACAATTCTGGCGTAATCGTAGGTGAAGCGCAGATTGGGCACGGGGGTCACCATGCCACAGTTTGGATAGATGGAATAGCGACTGACCTCGGAACCCTTGGTGGGTCCGATAGCTATGCTGATGACATCAATAATGTGGGGAAAATTGTCGGGTACAGTTACACAGCATCAGGTTCCTACCGGCCGGTCTTATGGGCAGGTGGTCTGGCCAATGATCTCGGCTCACTTGATGATGCGGACAGCCGAGCATTGAGCATAAACGATAGCGGCCAGATCGTTGGATACAGTTTGAACGGCGAAGGTCAGATTCATGCTGTCGTTTGGATTCACGGCATCGTCTACGATTTGAATTCGGTGGTCTCCAACATTCCACTAGGCTGGTCAGCACTCTCATACGCCAACGCTATCAACAATGTCGGGCAAATTGTTGGTTCAGGAGATTTCGGCGGACAAGCTATCAGCGCCCGTTCATGCTTACGCCCGTTCCCGAACCCGCTGCATGGCTTATGTTCATTTTCGGCTTCGGGCTTGTTGGATATGTTTCGCGCCATCGCCTCGCCTGCACAAAGGCGCCGACACTGGCATAATTGCCGTGACTTAGATACGAAAGCGATCTGAATGAGGGAATTGCTTTGCGGCAGTTCCGAAGGCATCTAATGTGAAGCCATGAACCCAGTCGAGATCGAAGAAGCCGTATCTGCCCTCGCCAGCGCGCCGTTTGATCGGGCCGAAGGGCATGACGCGCGACGGCCATGTGCTCGTCAATGGACCGATACTGACATGCATATCGGAAGGCCCGGGCAAGGGCAGCCGTACAGCAGCATTCTGCCGCATCGACCAAGGGCAAGAACTGAGCTGCGCCTTGGTCAAAGCGGGGTGCGCGCTTCGATGGACGAAATACAACGGTGATCAGGTCTGCAGTGATTCACTCTTTTGAACGTCAGTTGCGCGCGACAGCCAAAAGTAGCAACTTCCCACCATCGATCGATGGGGCTGGGCATGATTTTCAAAATGATAATGGCAGGACTGGTGGTCGCGGCGTCGAGCCCGGTTATGGCAGATGCCGCGTGGGTTGAAATTTCGTCTAGAGTGCACAGAACAAGCTACATAGATGCGAGTACGGTCGTGTACGAGGATGGCGGGCTGACAAAGGTGTGGATTAAAACTGTTCACAATCCTGTCGAAGAAAACAATATTTCTTATTTGAAGATTCGAATGGAATTTCGATGTCATGAACATATGTATCGATTAACCTCTGCGATCAGTTATGACATCAATGGTACCGTCGTAATGAGTGATCAGTATCCAGAAAATACGTTTGTGGATGTCGTTCCCGACACGACGAGCTTCCATGCGGAAAAGGTAGCTTGTATATTTGCCAAAAAGTAAGCCCGCGAATAATATCCATGGTGAATTGTAGTGGCGAAGGTGTGGGCATGCATTTCAAAATGATTGTGGTTGCCGAGCTCTTGTTGGTAGCTCAGCCGTTGCTGGCGACGAAATGGGTACCCGTCGGTGCAACCATCGACTCCAGAACCTTTATCGACCTAGACTCGATAGATCGAAAAGGTGGGAACATAGTAAACGTGTGGGTAAAATTGGAATATGACCCACCAAAGATAGACGCAGTTTCCGGAAGATATTATTGGAGTATGGACTGTGCTAACCGTTTATCAAAAACAATAAATGGAACTCTTTATGATAAGAATAATTCTCTGGTCTATACATTAGAGAAATCGAGTAAATACGAAAATGTAATACCAGAATCAAATGCCGATACCGTATTGTTGATGGTTTGTCCGAAGCGCAAATAGGTGCAGGCGACGAGCCGGTTTGGAACCCATTTTCGGGACAATCGCAGGAGCAAACCGTTGCATATTACTCGGCCATGCTCGCTGCGCTGACCGGTCGGGTTCCTCTACCACTAGCCAAGCGGCTGAACGATACTGTGGCCGCGATGGTCGCATTGGTTGACCGCGATGGCCACGATGATTGGGTCAAGCTCTTGCGGCCGGGGCTGTAACGCCACACGCGTGGTAGAGTGGGATATTGAACCGGTCGCGGGGGCAGAAACTTGATTTGCAGGCATGCATGCCCATGCGATGAATGGTCGGTGTCTCGACGTAGTGGACGCCGTCAACGAAGTCGTCGCTTCACCTCAGCCTCGATCTCGCGTTCGCTGGGTCTTTTCAAAATATCGTCGTTCACGGCGTCAGTCCCGAATTTTAGCACAGGTCGAACCCGACGCTTGGCCAAGCCACACGGAATGCAATGGAAATGCTTTGCGACATCCTTGAGCTTCAAGCTCCAGCCGCGCTGGTTGAATAGTGCCCAGAGCGCATAGGCGTCGAACGATCGACCGTGCTGACACACAGGGCACGTCAGCTTGATGGCGATGTCCAGCCGACCGCACTCAAATATGTCTACGTGGTCGAAACCATCAAGGAACAGCTTGTCCGCCATCGCAGTGATTTAGAACAAAAAAGGAACGAACGTCTAGTCCTCCTCGACGCCTTCACGGATCGCTGCGGCAATGTTGGTCAGGATTGCATCGATCTCGGGGCCAGTGCCACACTGCGATTCAACGATCCGGGCACAGCGCTCGCGCATCGCTGCAATAGTCATTTTTCACTCCTCGCTGAATATCGATATTGCGAGAATCAAAGTTTCGAGTGCGAAGACCAAGGGTCGAAACCATCAACGGAAATTGCGGGCCGATGCGGTCACATCGTCAAACGGTCAAGCGCGGCGATCGCTGCCTTGAGTTGTCGCCTTTTTATGGTCGGCATTGCGAGGTTGGTTGCATGCGCAACAGATACGTCACGCAATATTGCCAACGGTGCAAGAAGAACGGCCTTCTTCAGAGGCTGCCAACCGTCATTCTTCAACTCAACTATCGCAAGTTTATATATGGATATAAGCAAATCTACCGCGTCTTGCCATTGATTAGGCTCAAGCCTCGCCATTTCTAGCTCAATGCCCACTCCTTGGGCAATCGAAATCCAAATGTCATCGCCATTGTGGAAATAGGTGAACGCATATGCGGTGATTAACCGGCCGTCCGGATGCATTGCGATCTTATAATGAGGCCATGTGTTATCGCCTTCATAAACCTCATAAACTACGTATCCATCTATTTCAGATACTCGTTCAAAGGTAAGAATTTCGAAATCGTCATCACCATTCTGATTTCGATTTGCGGTCACTGGACTAGTCTTACACATTTTGGATGCTCCTTGCGTTTGGTTTAGACGGTGCCAAAACGCTGGTGCATCCTTTCTCGGGGCGTAGAAGTGTAGTGACGATGGCTCATATAGTCTTGTATTTGTATAATGTCAATTATCGAACGGCCACCTTGATAAATTACTGGTCAGATTAGGATACACGCATCATCTGTGTCCGGCGGCCTTTGATGATTGGTGTACCACGATCGCATACGTCATCAAAAAAATTTCCGGTGTTACGCACAAAGATATGGAATCTGTCTTATCGTATCAGCT
>ERZ724516.1792-NODE-1792-length-12333-cov-4.787588_pt1 | contig 12333 bp, 10 predicted proteins | sample MGYA00376049_ERZ724516 | MGnify/ENA primary metagenome ERZ724516 (study PRJEB28724, sample SAMN07190886) | activated sludge metagenome | isolation source: activated sludge of sewage treatment plant in Hong Hong | place: USA: Christiansburg, Virginia | collected... | reverse complement strand
AGATCGGAGTAAGTCGAAGCGAGCCGTCTGGGCCGAAAGGTCCACATCTATTCCTTTGGCCCAATCGCCCAGATCCGAGGTCAGAAGGCCCAGGAGACGGGCCGACGCGACGAACCTAGGACCACCGTGACCGGAAAGTGCGTAGCTTTTGGCCAGCACGTGCAGCTCTGCAAGTGCCTCTGGCGTGTTGATATCATCAACCAGGGCGTCAATGACCCCTGGGTAAGGCGCGTCTTCCACGTCAATCCCGTCGGTTAGTTCCCGCCATTTCCTAAGCGTCGCTTCCGCCTGCCGCGCTTTCTCGGCCGTCCAGTCCATCGGGCTGCGGTAATGCGTCATCAGGAGAACGTAGCGGATCACCTCGCCCGGTATCCCCTGATCCAGCAGATCGCGCACGGTGAAGAAGTTGCCAAGGCTCTTGGACATCTTCTTGCCCTCGACCTGCAGCATCTCGTTGTGGAGCCAATAGTGGGCAAAGTCGCCGTGCGGGTGGGCGCAGGCGCTTTGGGCGATTTCGTTTTCGTGGTGGGGGAATTGCAGGTCGAGGCCGCCGCCGTGGATGTCGAAGGACTCGCCCAGCAGTTCATGCGCCATAGCGGAGCATTCGATGTGCCAGCCGGGGCGGCCCTTGCCCCAGGGGCTCTCCCACCCCGGTTCCTCGCCTGAGGAGGGTTTCCAGAGGACAAAGTCCATCGGGTCTTCCTTGAAGGGGGCGACCTCCACCCGTGCGCCTGCGATCATGTCGTCGATGCTGCGCCCGGAAAGCTTGCCGTAGTCCTTGTAGCTGCGGACGCGGAACAGGACGTGGCCGTTCGCCTCATAGGCGTGGCCAGAGGCGATCAGCCCTTGGATCATCGCGATCATCTGGGCGATGAACCCGGTCGCGCGGGGTTCGTGGTCGGGCCGCAGCGCCCCCAAAGCGTCCATGTCGGCGTGATACCAGGAGATCGTCTCTTCGGTCCGCTCATGAATCAGCTCTTCGAGCGTGCCCGGAGCGCCGGCCTTCTGGCGACGCAACGCCTCGGCGTTGATCTTGTCGTCGACGTCGGTGAAGTTGCGGACGTAGGTGACGTGATCCGGGCCGTAGACGTGGCGCAAAAGCCGGTTCAGCACGTCGAACACCACCACGGGCCGGGCGTTGCCCAGATGCGCGCGGTCATAGACGGTGGGGCCGCAGACATACATCCGCACGTTCGCCGGGTCGATCGGAACAAAGTCCTCCTTCCGGCGGGTCTTGGAATTGGTCAGGCGGATCGTCACCATGTCTGTCGTCCCGAAGCGCACGCAAGCATCACCCTGCGCGGGACCGGCTTTTCATCCAAGGGGAATGACGAAGCGCCCGCGCGACCGAAGTCAGCGGGTAATGCAGCAGATGCGGATGTTGCGCAATGTCGTCATGGGATGGGGCGTAGCATGGGGCGATGCGGGCGCGCAAGCGATTGCCGCTGCGGATGCCTGCGCCCCATGACGTTTCGCGGATCGTCATGGGGCGGGTCGCATCGTGCGCCGGGGCCCGTTCAGTTGCCCTGGCGGCTGAATTCGCCCCGGTTGTCGGGACCGATGGCCAGCCAGCCCGCCACGGTCTTGGCGACATGGCTGGTGATCATCGACTTTTGCGTGAGGCCCCTCTTGCGGGCGTCGCGCATCTGCTGGCCCGAGAGCGCGGGCAGTTCGGCGCGGATCGCGGTGGCGGGCACCAGCACCTCGCCCGTGCGGGCATCGACGACCTGCGCGGTAAAGTCGATGTTGTGCACGCCCCAGTTCTGATCCCTGAGCTCGGCCTCGAAGGTCAGGGCGTGGAACCGGGTCACCGTCACGTCGATGATGACCGGGCGCGCGCCGCGCAGGCCCTGGGCGCCGCGGGTGATGGCATTGTCCATGATCGTGGCGACCTGGGCGTACCGGTCGCCCATCGGGTCTTCGCGCCAGACGATGTCGGCGGTGGGAAGAAGGGATTTCGCTTCGGACACGACAAGGGTTTTCGGCACGGCGACCCGGACATCGGCCAGACGCCAGCCGGCCGACTGGCTGGCGGCCAAGGGGACATATTCGGTCTTGAAGCTGCCCCCGCCGCCGACGCAGGCGGACAGAAGCAGGGTCGATGCCCCCAGAAGGGCAGCGCGGCGGGTCAGGGACATGGCAACCTCACAAGCAGAGACGTCTTTTTGTAGGCGTGATTCCTTAAGGACTCACCATGGCCGCAACAAGGTCGCAGGGTGTCGGGAACGGGCAGGCGGCTTGCCGTTTTGCCCTGATCATGCCTCTTTACGCGGCAAGGTTGAAATCGGAAGGCAAGGGGCAAGCATGGATCACGAGGACCTGCGGCTGTGGTCGAAGCGGGCGGCGGACTGGGCGGCGGACTATCACCGGGACCTGCGCGACCGTCCGGTGCGCGCGCCGCTGGTGCCGGGGGCCATCGCGCGGCAGGTGCCGGTGGGCCCGCCCGAGGCGGCTGAGCCGATGGAGGCGATCTGGGCCGATTTCCAGGCGATCGTGCCGGGTGGCATGACGCATTGGCAGCACCCTCGGTTCTTCGCCTATTTCCCGGCCAATGCCGCGCCTGCCAGCATGCTGGCCGAGCAGCTGGTCAACGCGATGGCCTGCAACGCCTTGATCTGGCAGACTTCTCCCGCCGCGACCGAGGTCGAGCAGGTGATGGTCGACTGGTTGCGTCAGGCGGTGGGGCTGCCAGAGGGGTTCGTCGGCACGATCCACGATTCGGCGACGAATGCGACGCTGTCGGCGGTCCTGACGATGCGCGAGCGGGCGCTGGGGTGGCGGGGCCTGGAGGAGGGGCTGTCGGGCGGGCCGGTGTTGCGGTTCTATGCAAGTGCGGAGACGCATTCGAGCGTTGACAAGGCGATCCGCGTCGCCGGGATCGGGCAGCGGAACCTGGTCAAGGTTGCGGTGGATGCAGACCGGTCGATGACCGGAGCGGCGTTGCGGGCGGCCATCCGGTCGGACCGGGCGGAGGGGATGCAGCCCGCCGGGGTGATCCTGTGCGCGGGGGGCACCAGCGTCGGGGCCTTCGACCGGATCGGCGACTGCATCGCGGCTGCCAAAGCCGAAGGCGTGCCGGTACATGTCGATGCCGCCTGGGCCGGCAGTGCGATGATCTGCCCGGAATTCCGCGCCTTGTGGGCGGGGGTGGAGGGGGCGGATTCGATCGTCTTCAACCCGCACAAATGGCTGGGGGCGCAGTTCGACTGCTCGGTCCAGTTCCTGCGCGACCCCGGCGCCCAAGTGCGGACTCTGGGCCTGCGGCCGACCTATCTGGAGACGGCCGGGCGCGAGGAGATCGTCAATTTCAACGAATGGACCGTGCCGCTGGGCCGCCGGTTCCGGGCGCTGAAGCTGTGGTTCGTGCTGCGCGCCTATGGGCTGGAGGGGCTGCGGACCCGCATCCGCAACCATGTCGCCTGGGCGGTGGAGGCGCGCGATCAGGTGGCGGCGCTGCCCGGCGTTGCCATCGTGACCGAACCGCGGCTGTCGCTTTTCACCTTTGCACTGGCCGAGGAAGCCGCAACCGAGGCGCTTTTGCACAGGATCAACGAGGACGGGCGGCTTTACCTGACCCAGACCCGGGTGGACGGGCGGTTTGCCATCCGGGTGCAGGTCGGATCGTTTGACTGTTGCCGCGAAGATGTCATGCTGATTGCAACAGTCGTCAAAGAGCTGCTTGCAAAATGATTCTTCGCATCCTTGCGCTGTTTCTGGCGCTGACCTCTGCCGTTGCGGCCCAGACGGCTCCGGAAAGCTTTCCGCAGCCGCTGTCCGACACGGTGTCGGACTTTTCCGCCGTTCTGGACGCAACCGAAGAGGGCCGCATCCAGCGCGCCCTGCAACAGGTCCGCGACGAAACCGGCGTGCAGATGGTCGTGGTCACCGTGCCGTCGCTTGCGGTCTATGGCGGGGCTTACATGCGCCTGGATTCCTTTGCCAAGGCGCTGTTCAACGCCTGGGGCGTGGGGGCGGCGGATCGCAATGACGGCATCCTGATGCTGGTCGTTACCGGCGACCGTGAGGTGCGGATCGCGCTGGGGGCCGGGTATGACGCGGTCTATGACGGGCGCGCGGCACGGGTCCTGTCGACCGCCGTCCTGCCCGAGTTCCGCGAAGGTCGGCTTGCCGGCGGGATCGAGGCCGGGATCATTTCGGCCCGGGATCGGCTGATCACGCCGTTCCTGGCCGGGCAGCCGGTCAGCCTGACCGATGGATTCGCGCCCGAAACGGGCGGCGACAGCGGGTTTGCCCTGCCTGTCGTCGGCGCTGTCGGCGGCATCGTGTCGCTTCTGGCCTTTGCCATCTGGCGCGGCGCACGCAGTCGGCGCACTTGCCCGAAATGCGGCAAGCAGACCCTGACGCGCACCAACGAAGTGATCACGCCTGCCGGGATGCTGACGTCGGGCACCGGGCTGGAGCATCTGCTTTGCACCAGCTGCGGCCATACCGACCGGCGGACCTATACGATCCGCACCTCATCCAGTCGGGATCGGGGCAGCCGGTTCGGCAGCAGCAGCGGCGGCGGTCGCAGCAGCGGCGGCTTTGGCGGCGGGCGATCCTCGGGCGGTGGGGCAAGCGGGAAATGGTAATAAGGTCAAGGATTTCCGGCGCGATGCTGATGTGCCTTGCCGCAACGTCCCTGGCGGCGCAAAGCCCGGCTGACAAGATGTTTCCACAGCGCGCCGGTTGCTACATCCGGCAATATTCGCCCGATCATCTGGAAAGCCACCCGGCGCAACGCGTCACCACGATCCTGCTTCTGGCCGAGGCCAGCATTGCCGAGCCGATGCTGGGCGTCTGGGTCAACGTCTCGCTGCGGGGAGTGCCCGGGGGAGAGTTCGAGGCGCTGTCCTACTGCGAGACGGTCGCGGACACGCTGTCTTGCGGCATGGAAGGCGATGCCGGGAGCTTTACCTTGCGTCCCGACAAGAACGGCAAGGTTCTGCTGGAGGTCGGCCGCTATGGCATGTCCTTCGAGAACGAGCGCGGCTTCGAGACGCTGGACCGCGACCGGGGTGACGACCGGAGTTTCCTGCTAAGTCCGGCTGTCTGCCGCTAGGAAAGCGCATCCAGATAGGCTGCGCAACCGGTCAGCGCGGCATAGTCATCTTCGACCACGGTCACCGAGAAATCCTTTTGCAGCAGGTCCACCCGGCGGGCCTCGCGGAAGCTTTGTTCCAGACCGAACCGGGTAAAATGCGGGGTCATGGCACGGGACATGCCGCCGATCAGATAAATCCCGCCATAGGGCAGGTGGATCAGCGCCAGATCGGCCAGCATCTGACCAAGGATGTGGACGTAAAGCCTGGCGGCATGGGCGGCGGTGGCGTCGCCTGCGTCCAGCGCCTGCAGAACCTGGGCCGAGGTCAGGCTGGCGGGGTGGCCTTCGGCATAGGCGGCAAAGGCGTGCAGGTTGGCAAGCCCGCGCCCGGCCAGGACTTCCTCGACCCCGGCATGGGGGGCGTCGCCTTCGGCTTTCAGCTTGTGTTCGATGAAGCGGGCCAGCTGGAAATCTTCTTCGCTGCGGATCGGCATGTTGACGTGACCGCATTCGGACGGCGGGACGATCCGGCCATGCGGGCCGGGATGCACCGGCGCGGCGTTGACGCCAGTGCCAAGCCCGACGACCAGCATCGAGGCGTTGGGCTTGACCGGGCCGGGCAGCACGCTGCGCAAGTTGGCCGCCGGGATATGGCCAAGCGCCTGACCTTGGGCCTGCAAGTCGTTGAGGATGGCCACCTTCTTCGCGCCTGTCGCGCCCGAAAGCTTGGCTGCGTCCATCACCCAGTCCAGGTTGGTCATCGTGGCGACACCGTCCTGCACCGGCCCGGCAGCGGCGACACAGACGCCCGTCACCTGCGCGCCGGTCTGGTCCAGATAGTCGCGCAAGACGTGGGCAATGTCCTTGCCGCTGGCCTGATAGTCGCCATTCGGGAAACGACGGATCGAGTCCAGCTTGACATGCGACCCTTCGGCCAGCGCGACCCGGGTGTTGGTGCCGCCGATATCGGCAAGGATGGCAAGGGTCATCGGACTCTCTCTAGTCGTTGCGCGCCAAGGCGCGGGCGAGGGTGTGATACGAGGATTTGGGCGTCCTGACCAGCGTGTCGAAATCGACATGGACAAGGCCAAAGCGCTTTTCATAGCCCTCGGCCCATTCGTAGTTGTCCAGAAGTGACCAGTAGAAAAAGCCCTTGACGTTGGCCCCGTCGGCGATGGCCTGTCGTGTCGCGGCAAGGTGGGAAAAAAGGAAATCCTCACGAATCTGGTCGGTTACGGCGCCATCTTGAAGTTGATCGGCGTTGGCCATGCCGTTTTCGGTGACGTAGATCGGCAGGTTGCCGACATAGTCCCTGGCCATGCGGGTCAGAAAGTGGTGCAGGCCCTCGGGGTAGATCTCCCAGCCCATCTGGGTGCGGGGGCGGTCGCCGGGGACGTCCTTGAGGTGGGGCCAGGGTTGGCTGGCGTCATGGGTGTGCAGGTGGCGGGTGTAGTAGTTGACGCCCAGCCAGTCGAGCTTTTGGCCGATCACGGGCATGTCGTCCTGCCAGTTCGCGGGCATGTGCGGGGCCAGGCCCTCCAGCACGTTCTGCGGGTAGCTTTGCCTGGTGATGCCTTCGATGAACCAACGGTTGAAGATCCCGTCCCAAAGGTCTGAGGCGGCTTGATCATCCGGGGAATTGGTCGCGGGGCTTGCGTGGTCGAAGTTCAAGACGATGCCAAGGTTCGGCTGGCCCATGCCGCGCAGGCGTTGGGTGGCAAGCCCGTGCGCCAAGAGGATATGGTGCATCACACGGGCGGCGGCGCGGATGTCGCGCAGACCCGGCGCGTGGATGCCCATGAAGTGCGACAGCCAGGCGACGCACCAGGGTTCGTTGATCGTGGCGATGCTGGCCACGCGGTCGCCCAGGGTGCGGGTGATGGCTTCGGAAAAATCGGCGAAGCGGTGGCAGGTGTCGCGGTTGGCCCAACCGCCCTTGTCGGCCAGCGCCGAGGGCATCTCCCAATGATACAGGGTCTGGAAGGGTTTCAGGCCACGCTCCAGCATGCCGTCGACCAGTCTGTCGAAGAAATCAACGCCTTCCGGGTTGATGGTCACCCCGTCCGGCATGACCCGCGCCCAGGAGGTAGAGAAGCGGTAGCCGTCCAGGTTGGCGGATTTCAGCAAGTCCAGATCGGCGGACCACTGGTGGTAGTGGTCGCAGGCAAGGGTGCCGTCCTCGGCCCGGACGACGTTGCCGGGGGTGGCGGCGTAGGTGTCCCAGTGGCAGGGGCCGCAGCCGCCGAAGCCCGAGCCTTCGATCTGGTAGGCGGCGGTGGCGGCGCCGAAGACGAAGCCGGGCGGAAAGTCGAAACGGGACAGCATGTCAGGCCTTCAGGACGGGGCCAGTCGAATGGCCGATGATGAGTTCCGCCTCGAGCAGGCGCTGCTGCGGCGTGTCTTCTGGGTGGGCGATCAGGCCAAGCAGCATTTCGGCGGTCAGACGCCCGGCTTCGCGGACCGAGGACCGGGTCGCGGTGAAGATCGGCACATCCTCGCCGTTCTTCATGTAGGACAGGTCGTCGTCGTGGATGATGATCGACACTTCGCGCCCGACGGTCAGTCCGGCGCTTTCGACGGCCCGCCGCGCGCCCATGCCCGAGATCATCGACGAACACAGGATCGCCGTGGGCGGCTGGGGCAGGGCAAGCATGGTCTGCGTGGCGCGATAGCCGGAAATCTCGGTCATTTCGTCCGAGAACATCAGTTGCGGGTCGGGCGTGATGCCGCGCGCGGCCAGGGCGTCAAGGTAGCCGGTCCGGCGGCGGATGGCGAAGTCCATGAACTCCAGCCCGTTGACCAGGGCAATGCGGGTGTGGCCAAGGTCAAGCAGGAATTCGGTCGCGCGCTGGAAGGCGCGGCGGTTGTTCACGTCCAGCCAGCAATAGGGGTCGGCGGTGCCGGTCGCGCGGCCATGCACGACGAACGGCAGGCCGATTTCGCGCAAAAGGGGAATGCGGGGATCGTTCATCTTGGGCGCATGCACGATCACGCCGTCAACATTGCCCTTGGATTTCAGGCCGCGATAGGTGGCCTCTTCTTCTTCGTCCGGGACCACCGACAGGACCATGTCATAGTCGTTGCGACTGTAGGTCTCGCCCGCCCCGGCGATGAAGTCGGCGAAGACGGGGTTCACGATTTCATGCCGGGTTGCGATCGGGATGACGTGGCCCACGGCCATGGCGCGGCCCGTGGCCAGGCGGATCGCGCGGGTGTTCGGATGGTAGTTGTGGCGTTTGGCAGCGGCGACGACCCGTTCGCGCGTCGCCTCGTTCACTTCCGGATAGCCGTTCAGCGCGCGCGACACCGTGGTGGGCGACAACCCCAACCGGGTGGCAAGTTCCTTGAGGTTCATGGGGCGCGGATGCTCAAAACGGTTTCAATCGCCTGGACTTTAGACATCCTTGATGGATGCGTCAAAAGGTATCGGACGCTTCCGTAAACGATTACGGCCCGTGTTGCGGGCAGGTGTGGCGTGGGATGCGTGATTTGAAGGCGCTTTGGATTGACTTGATCGGCGGGATCGGCGACGCTGCGGCATCCAAAGCGGTTTGAAGCGATTCTGGTCAAGAAGCGCTTTCGGCCGCCCTTGGGAAATCGCCCCGCCACGAGGGCGGGGATTCGGGAGGAAAGACATGAAAACCAAGCTTCTCGTCAGCGCCGCGGCGCTGGCGCTTGTTGCAGGCTCTGCCGGGGCGCAGGACCTGAAGTTCGCGCCGGGGTCCGAACCGGAACGCTTTCACTGGGACAGCTTCGAAGCGCTGAAGGCCACCGACCTGAGCGGCCAGACGCTGAACGTGATGGGTCCCTGGACCGGTCCTGACCAGGATCTTGTCCTGTCGGTCTTTGCCTACTTCGAGGCCGCGACCGGGGTGAAGATCAACTACACCGGGTCCAACAGCTCGGAGCAGGACATCCAGATCGCCGTTGACGGTGGCACGCCGCCCGATATCGGCATCTCGCCGCAGCCGGGCAAGGTTGCCGACTATGCCAAGGCCGGCAAGGTCAAGCCGCTGCCGGCCGAAGTCGCCGACTGGGTCAAGGCCAACTACGCCGCCGGCGAAAGCTGGGTGTCGATCTATTCGGCCGCAGGGCCGGACGGCACCTCGGCGCTGTATTCCTTCCCCTACAAGACCGACGTCAAGTCGCTGGTCTGGTATTCGCCCGAGAACTTTGAGGATGCGGGCTATGACGTTCCCGCAACCATGGAAGACCTGAAGGCGCTGACCGAAAAGATCGTCGCCGATGGCGGCACGCCGTGGTGCATCGGGCTTGGCTCGGACGCGGCGACCGGCTGGCCTGCGACCGACTGGGTCGAAGACATGATGCTGCGCAACAACCCGCCCGAGGATTACGACGCCTGGGTCGCAAACACGCTGCCCTTCAACGATCCCAAGGTCATCGCGGCGATCGACGACTTCGGCTGGTTCGCCAAGAACGACGCCTATGTGTCGGGTGGCGCGGGCGCGGTCGGGTCCACCGACTTCCGTGACAGCCCCAAGGGCCTGTTTGACAGCCCGCCCAAGTGCTACATGCACCGGCAGGCCAGCTTCATCCCGTCCTTCTTCCCCGAAGGCACGGTCGTGGGCCAGGATGCCGACTTCTTCTACTTCCCGGCCTATGCGGGCAAGGATCTGGGCAAGCCGGTTCTGGGCGCGGGCACCTCGTTCATGGTGATGAGCGACAACCCGGCGGCGATGGAGCTGATCAAGTTCCTGGAAACCCCGATCGCGCATGAGGTCTGGATGGCGCAGTCCGGCTTCCTGACGCCGCACAAGGGCGTCAACGTCGATGCCTATGCCAACGACGTGCTGAAAAAGCAGGGCCAGATGCTGCTGGACGCGACCACCTTCCGGTTCGACGCATCGGACCTGATGCCGGGCGGCGTGGGCGCAGGCACGTTCTGGACCGGCATGGTCGACTATGTCAGCGGCAAGGATGCAGCGACGGTCACCGCCGAGATTCAGAAGTCCTGGGACGCGCTGAAGTAAGGTCAACTGGCCGGGCAGGTGACTGCCCGGCCAGATCTTTTCTAGGGGGGAGGGGACTATGGAACAGGTCGGTCAGGCCCTGGTCACGATTGCCATCGGCGTCGGCGGCTGTGCCTTCTGGTACTGGATTTCAAACCTGGTTCTGGATGCGATCTTCCCGCCGCGCGGCGAGAACGCCGGAGCCAACATCAACAAGGCCAACCTGATCCGGCCCTGGCTGTTCGTGGGTCCCGCCGTGGTGATCCTGGCGGCCTATCTGATCTATCCGGTGTTCAACACCTTGAACCGGTCCTTCATGGACAAGACCAGTTCCAACTATGTCGGCTTTGACAACTTTTCCTGGCTGGCGGCGGACGGCAAGTTCCACGAAGCGATCCTGAACCAGTTCCTGTGGCTGCTGGTCGTCCCGGCGCTGGCGACGTTCTTCGGCCTTCTGGCTGCGCAGCTGACCGACCGCATCCGCTGGGGCAATTTCGGCAAGTCGCTGATCTTCATGCCGATGGCGATTTCCTTTGTCGGTGCGGGCGTGATCTGGAAGTTCGTCTACGCCAACTCCGAGGGCAACCAGATCGGCCTCTTGAACGCCATCGTGCAGGCGATGGGCGGCGAGCCGCAGCATTGGCTGCAACTGCCGTTCTGGAACAACTTCTTCCTGATGATCGTGCTGGTCTGGATCCAGGCCGGGTTCGCCATGGTGATCCTGTCGGCCGCCCTGCGCGGCATTCCCGAAGACACGATCGAGGCGGCGATCATCGACGGGGCGAACCCGTTCCAGATCTTCATGAAGATCAAGGTGCCGCAGATCGCCGGGACCATCGGCGTCGTCTGGACCACGATCACCATCACCGTCTTGAAGGTGTTCGACATCGTCTACGTCATGACCAACGGCGAATGGGGCACGCAGGTGCTGGCCAACATGATGTATGACCTTCTGTTTGACCAAAGCGACTATGGCCGCGGGTCTGCCGTCGCCATCGTGATCATGATCCTCGTGCTGCCCATCATGTGGTGGAACGTGCGCAACGCCCGCAAGGAGCTTCGCTGACATGGAAGGCATGGCTGGAAAACGGCCCGCGCTGGCGTGGGCGGTCAATATCTCGGCGGCACTTCTGGTGCTGCTGTGGCTGATCCCGACGGTGGGGCTGTTCGTCACCTCGTTCCGCGACAAGGATCAGATCATCCAGAGCGGCTGGTGGAACGCCTTCTTCAGTTCCGAGCAGACCGAAAGGTATCGCACCGATCCGGCAAGCCAGGTGCAGGATGGTGCGCTTTGGGTGATCGAGGGCGTGGCCCTGCCCCCCACCGCGACCGAGATTTCGGCCTGGGGCACCCGCACGCAAGAGCCCGGCGCCCATGCCCCCGGCGAGACGGTGGCGCTGGACGACGGGATCGAGCTGACGGTGAACGCGGATGGCAGCTACCGGCTGACCTCGCCCTCCGAATTCGACGACGACCAGCGCATTTTCGTGCAGGCGACCGTGCCGCCGAAGTTCACCTTCTCGGGCTATCAGCGGGTCTTGCAGGGCGAAGGCATCGCGCAGGCGTTCTTCAACACCGCGACCGTGGCGATTCCGGCGACGATCATCCCGATCCTGATGGCGGCCTTTGCGGCCTATGCGCTGGCCTGGATGGACTTCAAGGCGCGGGGCTTCCTGATTGCGGTGATCGTCGGGCTTCTGGTCGTGCCGCTGCAACTGGCGCTGATCCCGATGAAGCTGTTGCATTCGTCGCTGGGGATCACCGGCTATCTGGGGGTCTGGCTGGCGCACAGCGGGTTCGGCCTGCCCTTGGCGATCTATCTCTTGCGCAACTACATGGCGGGCCTGCCGCGCGACATCATCGAGAATGCGCGAGTGGACGGCGCGACCGAGTTCCAGATCTTCTTCAAGATCATCCTGCCCTTGTCATTCCCGGCGCTGGCCAGCTTTTCGATCTTCCAGTTCCTGTGGACCTGGAACGACCTTCTGGTTGCCAAGGTGTTCCTGCCCGGCAAGGATCAGGAAGTGCTGACCGTGGGCATCGCCAAGATGATGGGGTCCAAGGGCGGCGAATGGGACCTGCTGGCGGTCGCGGGCTTCATTTCGATCATCGTGCCCTTGATCGTGTTCTTCTCGCTGCAGCGGTTCCTGGTGCGCGGACTTTTGTCGGGGTCGGTGAAGTGAGCTTGATGGAACGTGGGGGCAGATCAGTGCTGGCAGCGGACCCCGACTGGTGGCGCGGCGCGGTGATCTATCAGATCTATCCGCGCAGCTATCAGGACAGCAACGGCGACGGGATCGGCGATCTGGCGGGCATCAC
>ERZ724516.1789-NODE-1789-length-12347-cov-4.316222_pt1 | contig 12347 bp, 8 predicted proteins | sample MGYA00376049_ERZ724516 | MGnify/ENA primary metagenome ERZ724516 (study PRJEB28724, sample SAMN07190886) | activated sludge metagenome | isolation source: activated sludge of sewage treatment plant in Hong Hong | place: USA: Christiansburg, Virginia | collected... | reverse complement strand
TGCCCAAGCCGCTGCTGGCGCGCTGCATCATGGCCAGCTTCGACGACATCCGCAAGGATCGGTAGCCCAACACAGCGATGCCTTACGGAAAAGGATAGATCGCGCGCAGCCGCGATCTATCCGACTGTTGGACGAGCACGGACCAGGTGGCCAGTGGCCGACACAGAAAACATCTCCAGGAGATTTGCCCGTCACTGAGGGTGGGGCAGTGCACAGCGCCTGAGGCCGGCGGCTTTTGTCGCTTCCCGAATATGGTCAACAGGACGATGATCACGCGCCCAGGACCCGGTTCTTGCCCGCCCGCTTGGCCGCATACATCGCGTTGTCTGCGCGCTTGATCGCCGACTCGCTGTCTTCGTCCGGTGACAGCTGCGCCACGCCGGCGCTAAAGGTGATCAACAGTTTCTCGGCACCGTCGAGGAAGAACTTCTTTGTCAGATCACGCTGCAGGCGAACCATGGCCTCGATTCCTTGGTCAAGCGGCGTGTCAGGCAGCAAGATGACGAACTCCTCGCCGCCGTAGCGCGCCAGCGTATCCTGCGGACGCATGCAGTTGCGAGCCACCTTGGCCAGATGCGCCAACGCCTCGTCTCCCACGGCATGACCGCGCTCATCGTTAATACGTTTGAAATTGTCGATGTCTAGCAGGGCCACACACAGAGCAGACTGGTTGCGCCGAACGACCGCCAACTCGCGGGTAAGGGCTTCTTCCAGGCCTTTTCGGTTGAGCGCGCCGGTCAGGGTGTCATGACGCGCCTGGGCGCTGACCCGATCAAGCTCCAGATGGAGGTTGACGATTTCCGCCTTCGTCACTTCGGCGTGCTCTTGCATGCCCTTGAGCTCGTCGCGGGCATCGAGCGCTTGTTGTGCAATCGCCCGTGTGGCCGTCACCATTTGATTAAGCACCGGCGTGAGCTCCGAAAGGCTCTTGGCCTGCTCAATCAACATGGCGTTCTTCTCCATCTGCTCACCAAAGGTACCGGTGGAGCTGCTCATGTCCGATAGCCGTTCGACGAACACGCGCAGCATCTGGCGCATTTCTTCCTGGGCTTCCTGCGCCAGTCCCTTGGCGTCGGATTGCTTGACGATGACTTCACGCAACTTGCGCTCGACTTCATCCAGCCGACGCAACGTGATCGGTGGCGTGGCCGCCAATTTCAGTGCGTCGATCTGACCCATGAGCCAATGGTCGTCCTGGCTCAACTTCCCGATGTTCTCGAAAATCAGTTGCACAAGGAGGAGCAAGATACGCTTGATCTCGACCTGCTCCTCTGTAGCGAACGAGACCCGGTGGCCGAATGAGCCCAGCATCTGCTTGAGCAACATCACGTCGACACCCGGTTTACGCATGACCTTTAGCATGTCGTCCGTCTGTTCGGAAAAGCGGGCGTCGTCGGTGCCCAGCGCAGGTCGCACGAACTCGATCAACCGGGCGATCTGTTCCAGGAATTCACCGGTCAGTGTCGGCGCGCCAGCTGGTGTGGCACTGCTACTCCCGGACTTGACCGGGGTCGCCGCGTCGGTGGCGTCAAGGGCGCCGACGCCCGAGGTCTCGGGCCCGTTACTGCGCGGCGTCAATTGGCCGTAGGCCATCAGTGCATCCTGCACACCCTTCCAGTCAAGCTGCGATACCGCGTATTCCAGCAAGGCCCGTTGCTTCTGCTGGCCGGGCGACCAGGTTGGAAGCGACTTTGCAATCCTGCGCAATTCTTCAAGAGGAAATGGTGGATTGTTGGGCAACCTGCCGAGCTCGTTGAAAACCGAGCTGTAATTTGCCGGCGTTGGTGCCAGCTTGCGCTTAATCAACTGCATGAGCGTTTCGCGCGCCAGTTCAGACACCGTTTTTTCAGCCATAGGAAGCAATCCTTCATCAATAGGGCATACCATGCCGAGAAACCACTGAACCCTGCCGTCGTGCGCCCCGGATCTTCCTGACGCGCGATGGCTTAATCCTAGCCGCGAATTGTCAGGTCGATTGGCGACATGGTCGACAACTGTGAGAGGAATGTCGGGCCAAGGCGTCCCAGGCTGTGGAGCTCTTCAACGTGTTGACGCGTCCGGCGTTACTGGAGAGGACCGAATCGGTGTTGCCCAAGCACCGAGAGAGGCCGTATCCGCCAAAGTTGCGCTGTCCATGGTCGTGCGCCAGTTGCTGGAAGCCGACGGCTCGTGCCAGAAGGCGGTCAACGGCTGGGCAGCGCAGCGCGCGGCCGATGGACTCTCCCCGATCAGCGTTCACACCGGCGGGTATGCGCAGGCCCCAGTCGATGAGCTTTTGCGGCGTCCACTGCAGGTGCGCCCGGTGCGAGGCGGGCATGTACTCGTCCGTGGTGGTGTGATAGCCGCGTCGGCTGCTCAAGGCGTGACAGGCCACGCGCTGGTTGGCCTGGAAACACTCCACCAGGGTCTCGGCGACGCGCAGATCCACCGTGGTGCCAAGCAGCGCGTGGGGCACGCTGTAGCAGCAGGCCATCTTGCCGGCTTGTGGACTTCGTCATGACGCACAAGTAATGACGCTGGCGCGTCCGTACGAAGGGCTTGGGGACTCCTGCGCAACGACTTGTACAATCTTCGCCGGAAAGCGCTGTCAAACTCGGCGTTGGCGATCTGGCGAAGCCAGCGCCCGCGGCAGACCTGACAGCCGCTCCGTTTGACCGCGCCAGAATTCGACTCCACCAGGATAGTTCCATCGTCGCAAGGTAAAACATGCTTTCGCAATGTCCTCTTTGTACCTAGACCATTTTGGCCTTCGAGCGCCGCCGTTTCAGATTACGCCGGACCCGCATTTCTTTTTTTCCGGCGGACGCCGCGGCGATATCCTCTCGGCGCTTTTGCATGTTGCCGACCATGATGAAGGCATCACTACACTGATCGCCGAGGTCGGCAGTGGCAAGACTCTGCTGGCACGGTTGATGATCAGTCGACTCAAGCCCGAAACTTCGGCTGTCTACCTGGCCAACCCCTGTTTTAGCCGCGACGAAATCTTGGTGGCGATCGCCCGTGATCTGGGACTGACGGCGCTTGACGGTACGATCGAAAGCAAGCTGGCGGCGCTGCACCAGGAACTGCTGCGCCGCCATGGCCAGGGGCAGCGGGTGTTGCTTGTGATCGATGAAGCACACGCGATGCCGGCCGAGTCGCTGGAGGAGGTGCGCTTGCTCTCCAACCTGGAAACCGGCCAGAACAAGCTCGTCAACATCATGTTGTTCGGGCAGCCTGAACTCGATGCCTTGCTGGGTGAGCCACGCCTGCGCCAGGTGATGGACCGCGTGATTCATCGGTTCAAGTTGGCGCCACTGCAAGCCAGCGAGATCAACGCCTATATAGATCACCGGCTGCGTGCCGCGGGTTGGCAGGGGGCCGGTTTGTTTTCGTCGGCTGCTCTGGCGCGGCTGGTCAAGACTTCTGGCGGGCGGGCCCGGCGCATCAATCTGCTGGCGGACAAAGCCCTGCTGGCAGCGTATGCCGACGGGGCGCGCAGCGTCGAAGTACGCCACGTCGATAGTGCCGCGCAGGAGCTCAGCGTCGACCGGGCGCCCGCGCAGGCCGCCCGCGCCTTGCCGTGGCGCGTCGCCGGGTGGAGCGTGTCCATGGCCATCGTATTGACCGCTGCAACCGTCTTGATGCTGGGCTGGTACCGAACACCGGCTGACCCGCGCGTTGCAAAGGGCAAGGCCCCGGCGGCGCAGCAGGCGAATGCACTCCCGGCAATCGCGGTCGTGGCGAAGGCGGCCGCGCGGCCTGTCTCCAACGCAGCCGCGCCTATCACGGTGCCCTCCTCCGCGTCCACCGCTGCGGCTGTGCCCGTGACCAAGTCCAGTCCTTCGTCACCGGGCATCGTTGCCGTCGAGTCTGCTTTGCCGGTGGCAGCCGCGCAAGCCGCCAGTGCGGCGGGCGCGCCCGGCATTGCCAACACAAGCGCGGATATTTCGTTCGATGCCATGCTGGCGCGCACAATGGCAATGACTCGGACCGCCGATGCGCCGGGATACACTATTCAGATTGCGGCGCTGCCGGAGGACTTCAGCCCCGGTCGGGACTTGCGTCGGATTACGTCTGGCCTGGACGCGTCGAAGCTGTTTGCGCACTACAGCATTTATAAGGATAGGACCTACGTGGCAGTCTTTTATGGCAGTTTTGAGTCCTATCGCGCAGCAACCCAGTTTGCCAGTGGATTGCCGCAACACCTGAATGCGAATCGGCCCATGATTCGCTCTTGGGCCAATATCAAACAAGACGCGACACCATGATGCATGCAATTTTCCCTTTGCACGGCCTTGATGGTCGAGGAAGTTGCCGGGTCCGGGCGGCGCTGCTGGCCGTATCGGCGTCACTCGCGGGCTGTGCGGCAGCACCGCCGCCGTTACCGTCCAGTCAGCACCTGAATCCGGCGCCACAAGTTATTGGCAAGGAGCCCGATTTCGTGACGGCGCCGCTGCTGCCCCCGCCACCGCGTCCCAGCGTGCGCCAGGAACTTTACAGCGTGGTCATGAGCAATGTCAGCGTGCAGGACCTCTTGTTTGCGTTGGCACGCGATGCCAAGCTCAACGTCGACATTCACCCCAGTATCTCCGGTACGGTCACCATGAACGTGCGTGACCAGACCATGACCGAGATCCTGGACCGGGTTGCGCGTCAGGTCGATCTTCGCTATGAGTTCAATGGCAAGGACCTGTCGATTCAGCCCGACACTCCGTTCTTGCGCCACTATCGGGTCGACTATCCCAACCTGCAGCGCGACACCGAAACAGTCGTCAATACGTCCACCAATCTGGCCAGCACAGGGAGTGGCGGCGCCAGCGCCGGTGGCGGCAATGGCTCGACGTCGACAATCAAGAATACCTCCAACAACCGGTTCTGGGAAACCCTGAAGACCAATCTTGTTGAATTGCTGCGGGAAACCGACAAGGTGCTGCCCGAAGGCGGTCTCGAGCCTGAACCGCAGCGCGCGGCAGCCATCGTGCCGGCCAGGGCGGCTGCGTCAGGTTCGGCAGGCGCGCAGGCGCTGGCGTCTACCGCTGTGCCGGCGACTGCGCGTCGAAGCACGTTCAGAGAAGCAGCCTCCGTGATTGCCAATCCGGAAACCGGCAATATCAGCGTTCGCGCGACGCAGAGCCAACACGCCCGTGTGCGCGAATTCCTCGATCGTGTGCTCCTTTCTGCCCGTCGGCAGGTGTTGATCGAGGCAACCATTGTCGAGGTGGATCTTTCCAGTCGATTCCAACAGGGCATAGACTGGTCGCTGCTGCGAACGGCTGGCAGCAGTGCCGGCACCGGTATTACCCTGCGTCCTGCCGGCGGCAGCGCAGGTTTGTTGACCGGTGGTCTGGTCAGCTCGATTGCCACGCTGAGCCTGTCCAGAACCGGCATCTTTGGCGGCAACACCGATTTGACCGGCATGCTCAGCCTGCTGGAGTCGTTCGGGACCTTGCGCGTGTTGTCCAGCCCCAAGGTATCGGTACTGAACAACCAGAGCAGCGTTCTCAAAGTCGTCGACAACAAAGTGTTTTTCACGATCACGGTTACGCCAGGTACGCCTGCTTCGCTGGGCGTTCCTGCCGGCGAGGCCACCTACACCTCGACGATCAATACCGTTCCAATCGGGTTTCTCATGACGGTGGTGCCGCAGATCAGCGAAAGCAACGAGGTCATGCTCAACCTGCGCCCGACCATCAGCCGCATTACCGGTTATGCCAATGACCCCAATCCGGTCCTGGCGCAAAACGGATTGACCAATCGCATCCCCGAAGTGCAGACGCGCGAAATGGAGTCGGTGCTACGGGTGCAGTCTGGCGACATTGCGATCCTCGGTGGATTGATGCAGGACTCGCGCAATAACAATGCCGACGAGGTTCCCGGACTGGGTCGACTCGGTGCATTTGGCAATCTTTTCAGGTACCGCGATGACAGCAACACCAAGTCTGAACTGGTGATCTTCCTGCGGCCAAGGGTTCTGCAGGATGCGAGCCTGGACGGTGATTTGCGCGATTTCCGCGGCTTGTTGCCTGCCGCAGCAGGTGCCATGCGGTCTGACGATGGCATGGAAAAGGCAAAGACAAGCACCATCACGATCCGGCCATGAGTCTGCTTCTTGATGCCCTGAATCGCGCCAGCAAGGAAAAAGCCGTTTCCGCGGCGGAAACCAGGACCGCCCCGGATGCCGCCGCAGGCGCTGGCGCGCAAACCCACGCGTTCGCCGATCGGCCCGTCGTGACACCGACATCGGACCCGACAACCCAGGCCGCCTGGCCTGACTTGTCGCTGTCTGAAGCTCCGGAACCGCGGCCCGCCTCCCCGCCAGCGCCGAACGCAACTCCAGTCGCTGACGCGGCCGAACTGGCGGTCAGGCCAAAGCCGTCTTCGCTTGTTGCACCCGATGCGCCCGCAGCGCCAACGAGTCCGCTGCCGGTGCACGCACCGCCTGCGCCAGAGCTCACGCTGACGCCGCCCACGCCAAGGGAGACCGCTCCGGCGCCCTCCAACACGCCCTCCAACACGCCTCCCGTCGACAGCGCCAGGGCATCGACCGCTGCGCCCGACGCGACACGGATGGCGCAAGACATCGTGCGTGCGAAAGCGCCGCCAAACCGCACCAAGCTGCCGGCGCGCCTCGTGGCCCTGGCCGCCATTGCAGTCTTGCTTGGAGCAGGCCTGGCGAGCATCTGGGCAGGTTGGTTGGGCGCGCCGCTTGAAATGATGCAGCCCCCGTCAGCGATTTCCGTCCCGGCGCCGCCAGTCGCCGTGGTGGCAGTCGCTGCCGACATGCCGGTTGCGTCAGCTTCAGAACAGGTCGCAACAACCGAATCGCCGGCGCCGCAAGCGCCGCCACCCGGGTTGAATGCAGCTGTACCGGCGCCCGTCCCGCTTGTACCGGCGCCATCGCTGCTTGCAGATGCAAAGCCACCGGTGCCCAAGCCTGCGCGTGCGCGTGCGCCAGCAAAGCAGCTTCCAGCAGCGGCACCCAGACGCGATCAGGTTGTGCCGGCCGCCAGCCAGGTAGCAACCGCAACCAGACCGGCCACAAACACCGCCAACACGCCCCCGGACGGCGGTACCGTGGAGCGGCGGACACCCGGACCCTCGCAGCTGGAAATAGCCTATGCCGATCTGACCCACGGTCGGTTTGCGCAGGCGAGCCAGGCCTACATGCAGGTGCTCGCTGCCAGCCCCGAGGAACCGCAGGCTTTGCTGGGTCTGGCCTACATCGCCCATCGGCAACAGCGCGAGGACGATGCGGTTGCGCTTTACCTGCGGGCACTTCGGCAACAGCCCGGAAATCCGGTGGCGCAGGCAGGCTTGGCGGCCTTGCGCAGAGCCGACGATACGCAGGAGATCGGCAGTCGTTCCCGCGATGTCGCTGAACTGAATCCGACATCGGCTGCGGCCCAATCCTTGCTGGGGCACAGTCTGGTTCGAGAGAGTCGCCTGGGCGAAGCAGAACAGGCGTTTTTCCAGGCCCACCGCCTCGCGCCCACGGTCGCCGTTCACGCGTTCAACCTCGCCGTGGCGCTGGACCGGATGCGCAATTACGGACCAGCGCGTCGTTACTACGAAGCAGCATTGGCACTGTCGGTTCGTCAAGGGGGCGAGCGTGTCAGTAGCGTGCCGCACGGCGTCGTCGAAACCCGTCTTGGGCAGTTGCGGGCGGCGCCCAAAGCCGACACCGTCAATGCGGATTGAAGGCGGCCCGGTGAACACGCGCGATCAACGTGCACATGCCATCCATCTAGAGGCGGCGATCACGTGAGTAACGTTCCCGAGGCGCCACGCGCTCCACCGATCCGACTGGGCGACAAGCTCGTCAAGCTCGGGTTGATCACCACCGATCAGCTCAGCATCGCACTGCAGGAGCAGAAGAACACCGGCAAACCACTGGGTGAGTCCTTGCTGGCATTGGGATTCGTTACCGAGGAGCGCCTGCGCAATGCACTGGCCGACAACCTGGGCGAACAGGCCATCAGCCTGCAAGGTATTGTCGCCGACCCGCGCGCGATTGCGCTTATTCCCAAGGCGCTGGCCAAGCGCCACACGCTGTTTCCGGTCAGCCTGAACACGCAGGACAACGAACTGCTGATTGCCAGCGGCAATCCCAACGACATTGTTGCCTCGGATCAGATCAACGCGCTGTTCCCCAAAGGGCCACGACCGGTCTGGCGATTGGCCAGCAGTTCGGAGGTGCTGAGCGCGATCGAGCAGTTTTACGGGCACGAACTGTCGATCGACGGAATCCTGCAAGAACTGGAGTCGGGCACTATCGACATGGCCAGTCTGGCGGGCGGGGCGCAGGCCTACAGCCACCCGGTGGTGCGCTTGGTCGACTCTCTGCTTGCCGATGCCACTTTGCGCGGCGCATCGGACATCCACTTCGAGCCCGAAACGCAATTTCTGCGTATTCGCTATCGTGTCGATGGGGTTTTACGCCAGGTGCGCTCGCTGCATTTGCGCTACTGGTCTGCCATGGTGGTCCGCCTCAAGGTGATGTCAAACATGAACATCGCCGAGTCCAGGGCCCCACAAGACGGTCGCATCTCGCTGTCGATCTCTGGCAGCCCGGTTGATTTTCGTGCGGCGGTGCAGCCAACGATCCATGGCGAGAATTTCGTGCTGCGCATTCTGGATCGCAAACGCGGCATCGTGGCGATCAGCGACCTGGGCCTGTCGGACCATCAGTTGACCGTGCTGCAGCTGATGCTTGCCAGACCCGAAGGCATCTTGCTGGTCACCGGGCCGACCGGCTCGGGCAAGACCACCACGCTTTACTCCGTCCTGGGACACCTGAACAACGAAAAGGTGAACATCATGACGCTGGAGGACCCGGTGGAGTACCCTTTGCCGCTCATCCGCCAGACATCCTTGTCCGATTCGATCAAGATGGATTTCTCCGAGGGCATTCGCTCGATGATGCGTCAGGACCCGGACATCATTCTGGTCGGAGAGGTGCGCGACAAGGATACGGCGGAGATGGCGTTCCGCGCCGCCATGACAGGTCACCAAGTGTTCTCCACCCTGCACACCAACTCTGCCATCCGCTCGATCCCGCGGCTGGTGGATCTTGGCATCAAGCCCGAAGTGTTGGCCGGCAACGTGATCGGCATCATTGCGCAGCGCCTGGTCAGGACCTTGTGCAAGGCATGCAAGGCACCCGACTCCCCGAACCCGATCGAGGCCCAGATGCTCGGGCTGGCGCCGGGCGAAGATCTGCGCATTTACCGTCCCGTCGGGTGCGCCGTATGCGAGGAGCAGGGGTACAAAGGACGCTTGTCGATCATGGAACTGCTCAAGTTCGACGCCGAACTCGACGAGTTGGTGACCCAGCGGGCAAGCCTCAAGGCGATTGCCGATCACCTGAACCAGAACGGATTCATACCGATGGCACAGGACGGCCTGCGCCGAGTACGCGATGGTTCCACCACCGTCGAGGAGATTGGCCGGGTCGTCGATTTGACGGAGTTGTTAGGCTGATGGCGCTCTACCAGTTTCGCGCCACGACAGCCGAAGGGCTGATCAACAAAGGGCGGGTTGAAGCCCTGCACGAACTCGACCTGGAAACCCAGCTCAAAAAAGTCGGACTGCTGCTGATTTCGGCCAAGCAGCTGAAGTCGCACCGGCGCAGGGTCAAGGGCCTTTCGAGGCGGCAATTGATCGACTTTTTCTTTCAGCTCGAACTGCTCAATCGCGCCGGGGTTCCGCTGCTCACATCGCTGGGTGATCTGCGCGACGGATCCGAGTTCCCGACCAGCCGGGATCTGTGCAGTGGGCTGTTCGAAAAAATCGAGGCCGGATCTACCTTCGGGGACGCGATCGCCACCTATCCTGCGGTGTTTTCGCCCGACATCGTCAGCCTGATCCGCGCTGGCGAGGTCTCGGGAGAATTGCCCGATGTACTCAAGGAAATCGTCCGCTCACTGAAGTGGCAGGACGAACTGGCTGCGCAGACCAAGAAGCTGTTGATGTATCCGAGTTTCGTCATGCTGGTGATCGGCGGCGTGGTGTTTTTTCTGATGATCTATCTGGTGCCCCAACTGGTCGGTTTCCTGAAGAACATGGGGCAGGAAGTTCCGTTGCAAACTCGCATGCTGATCGCTCTTTCGAGTTTTTTCGTCAATTTCTGGTGGTTGATCCTGATTCTGCCGCCCGTGGTCGTGACGCTGACTGTCATGCTGTCGTCCGCATTCCCGAGTTTGCGTTTCCGGCTGCACCAGTTGCAGCTGGGTTTTCCGTATATTGGTCCGGTGATCAAGAAAATCATCCTGGCCCGCTTTGCCGACACCTTCTCGTTGATGTACCGGACCGGTGTACCGATGATCGATGCTTTGGCATATTGCGAGAACATCACGAACAACGTGGTGGTCCAGCAGGCTGTGCGCCGTGCGCGTGAGCGCGTGGGCAACGGCCTGCTGATCTCGGAGAGCTTTGCGGCCGAGGGGCTGTTTCCCTCCATGGTCATCCGGATGCTCAAGGTCGGCGAGTCCACCGGCGCGATCGATACCGCGCTGAACAACATCACTTACTTTTTCAATCGGGACATCGATGAGTCGGTGAGCAAGGTGCAAGCCATGATCGAGCCCGTTCTGACTGTCATCATGGGATTGATTCTGGGCTGGATCATGCTGGCAGTCCTGGGGCCGATCTACGACACTATCGCCAAGATGAAGACCTGACACACCATGAGATTCGTCTTGCATGTGACAGCAGCGGGATCACAACTCTGGGCCAGGGGCCGGCAGGGCTGGATGACACATGACAGACCGGCGAGTGGCCCGGTGTGGATTCTGACGAATCTGCCGGCCGAGGGCATTGCCGAGATTCAGATGCCACGCATCTTTGGCCGTGACCGGGCGGCTTTTGTCGATCGCCAGCTGGCCAGCCATTTTCCGGACACCCATTATCGGGTCGCACTGTCTACCCGCAAGGGCAGCAGCATCATGGACCACCTGGCGCCACCGCGCCTGACAGCACTTGGCGTAGACGCACAGGTTCAGCTGGACTCCGAATTGGCGTCTCTGGCGCAACCGTTGGCAGGCGTGTGGGCCACCTCGATGTTGCTGGCGCAGATCGGGGGGGCGAAGTCGATGGCGTCGGAGACGTTCGTCGTGTTGCCGGATGCTCAGGCCCTGCGCATCGTCGTGGTCAAGGATGGGGTGTCCGTCATGACACGCGTCATTCCCGACAGTGTGGGACCCTCGGCTCAGGCCGGGGAGATCATCCGCACACTGCGTCACCTTGAGAACGTCCGTGTATTCCAGCGCACCCAGCAGCCGCGTGCGGTGCTCGTATTGGGCAACGCCGATGGCATGGCGCAGTTGCTGGAGCCCGAGCGATTGTTCCTGGCAGACCTGCCATCGCCGTGGCACCGGCAACCCCCTGCCGACTGGCGATTTGTCCTGTTCGACCTCGCCTGCCGATCGCCCGCCGGCCAACTCGCGCCACCCAGACTCCGCGCACGGTTTGTCGCCGATCGTTTGCGCAAGGTCAGCTACGTGGCGGCTGCGGCGAGCCTGGCCGCAGGCCTGTGGATGTCTGCAGACAACGCGAAGACCGCCCTCGCAGATCGATCAGCCCAGCTGTTGGTGCAGAACCGGATTCAGGCTGCTCAGGGGCAGGTCGAGCAGCTCGAGGCGGGCTTGTCGCGGGTTGGCGTTTCGCCGGCGCTGGTGCTCGCTGCGACGGCACTGGACCGCGACGAAATTGGCGCGGTTCGCCCGATGACGGCGGACATGCAGCGCATCGGCGAGATCGTTGGTCGACAGCCGGCGCTGCGACTGGGCCGGCTCACTTGGGCCATGACGGAACCCGGTCGGCCGGTTTGCGCGGGCGAAAATGCACCTCCCGAGTCTGCTGCCGTCACCCCGCCCGCAGCCGGCGAAACCGCGCCGCCCGCGCGCATGGTGGAGATCCAGTTCGAGGCCGTGCTACCTGACCGACAAAAGGAAACCGAACGTGCACGCCTGACCGGCGCGCTGTCCGCCGAGCTGGCCCAGATGCAGGGCGCCACCCTGGTCCGCAATCCGGTCGAAGAAATGGCGCAGGCCGTGCTGTCTGGAGGTGATCGCCTGGCCAACGACTCGCGTCGGTCCTGGTGCGTCGCCTTGCCGGCAAGTGGCACTGCCGCAGCGCCGCAGGGGGGTAGCCGATGACTCCGTGGTTGACCATCATTCATATGGCGCGAGGCGGACTGGCCGTGATGGCCGCCTCGCTGGCAATAGCGTTCGGGCTGGTCCAATGGTCGGCCTACCATGCGAAACAGGTTCACTCCGAACTGGCCCAACTGCAGCAAAGCGAAACCGAGCAAAACGAGACACTGCAGCAAGCGCAGAAGGACGGCTTGGGCCTGCGCGAAAACCTTG
>ERZ724516.1786-NODE-1786-length-12350-cov-4.314843_pt1 | contig 12350 bp, 9 predicted proteins | sample MGYA00376049_ERZ724516 | MGnify/ENA primary metagenome ERZ724516 (study PRJEB28724, sample SAMN07190886) | activated sludge metagenome | isolation source: activated sludge of sewage treatment plant in Hong Hong | place: USA: Christiansburg, Virginia | collected... | reverse complement strand
CGACCGGGCGCAGTCGGTGCTCGACGCCCTGCCCGACCCCGACCCCGACGCCGTCTTTGTCGGCGGCGGCCTGACGAGCGAGCTCGCCGACCTGGCCTGGGCCCGGCTGCGCCCCGGAGGACGCCTCGTCGCCCACGCCGTCACGCTCTCGGCCGAGGCCGTCCTCGTCGCGGCCCACCAGCGCCACGGTGGGCACCTGACACGGATGACCGTCGAGCATGCAGCGCCCCTTGGGCCCCACCTGTCCTGGACTCCGGCCCGCGCGATCGTCCAATGGAGCGCTCAGAAGCCCCCCGAGCAAGGATCCCCATGACCGTCCACTTCATCGGCGCCGGCCCCGGCGCCGCAGACCTGCTCACCCTGCGGGCCGTCCGCCTGCTGCAGGAGAGCCCGGTGTGCCTCTACGCCGGCACCTATGTCGACGACGAGGTCCTCGCCCACTGCCAGCCGGGCACCCAACTCGTCGACACGGCATACCTCAATCTCGACGCGATCACGAAGACCCTCGTCGCGGCCCACGAAGCCGGCCACGACGTCGCCCGGCTCTGCTCGGGGGACCCCTCGATCTATTCGGCGATCGCCGAGCAGACGCGGCGTCTCGACGCCGCCGGCGTGCCCTGGGACCTCACCCCGGGGGTGCCCGCGTATGCCGCGACCGCGGCCCTCATCGGTCGCGAGCTGACCGTGCCCGAGGTCGCCCAGTCCGTCGTGCTCACCCGCGCGCAGAAGGACTCGACGAAGATGCCCCCGGGGGAGACGCTCGCGGCCTTCGCCGCGACCAATGCGACCCTCGTCCTCCACCTGGCCATCCGCCACACCCGACGACTGGCCGACGAGCTGAGCGCGCACTACGGGCCCAACTGCCCCGTCGTCGTCGGCTCCCAGGTGACCCAGCCCGGCGAGCTCGTCCTGCGGGGCACCCTGGCCGATATCGCCGACCAGGTCGAGGCCGCGGGCCTGACCCAGGCCGCGGTCATCATCGTCGGGTGGGCGCTGTCGGCCGAGGACTTCGTGGAGTCGCACCTCTACTCGAGCAGGCCCGCGCGGCCTGCGGCGTCAGAGGGCCGGGCCGTCCCGCTGGTGTAGCCTGCCGAGCACCATCTGCGTGAGGAACCCGGTGAGATTCCGGGACGGTCGCGCCACTGTGAGCCGGGCCCCGGCGAGTCAGGAACTCCCGTGGATGTCGGCTGGCCCCGGTCGGGGTCACGCTCCGCTTCCTGTCGGGCGCGTCATCCCGAGAAAGGTGCAGCAATGCACATCGCCGAGGGCTTCCTGCCTCCCCTCCACGCCGCGGCGTGGACGGCCGTCGCGACACCCTTCGTCATCCACGGAACCCGCGAGATCGGTCGCACGATCAAGGCCCACCCCGAGGCGAAACTGCTCCTGGGGGCGGCTGGCGCCTTCACCTTCGTGCTCTCGGCGATCAAGCTCCCGTCGGTCACGGGCTCCTCGTCGCACCCGACGGGCACCGGTCTGGGCGCAGTGATCTTCCGACCACCGGTCATGGCGGCGCTCGGCACCATCGTCCTGCTCTTCCAAGCACTGCTGCTCGCCCACGGAGGTCTGACCACGCTGGGTGCCAACGTCTTCTCGATGGCCGTCGTGGGGCCGTGGGCGGGGTATGCCGCGTTCCGGCTGCTCGCCAAGGCCCCCTTCTCCGTGCGCATCTTCACGGCGATGGCACTCGCCGACCTCGCGACCTATGTCACGACGGCCACCCAGCTCGCCCTGGCCTTCCCCGGGCAGACGGGCTTCGTCGGCGCATGGTCGGCGTTCCTGGGGATCTTCGCGATCACCCAGATCCCGTTGGCCATCATCGAAGGACTCATCGGCGTCCTCATCGTCAAGGCCCTGCGGACGTGGGCGGCACCGGAGCTCGAGGCACTCGGCGTCCTCGGCCGGAGTCAAACCCGGGGTGAGGCCCCGACCGAGAAGGTCAGCCATGCGTAAGCACCTGGGCACCTTGGGTGTCGTCGCCGCCATCATCGCCCTCTTCGCGCTCGCCATGATCCTCGGCACGCGACAGGCGCCCGCCGAGGGCGAGGCCTTCGTCGGCACCGATTCGGCGGCCACGAGGCACATCGAGGCGAGCCAGCCGGGCTACTCCCCATGGTTCAAGCCACTGTTCGCGCCCTCGAGCGGCGAGGTCGAGTCGGGCCTCTTCGCCCTGCAGGCGGCCCTCGGTGGCGGCCTGCTCGGCTTCGTCCTCGGCACTCTCCGTGAGCGGCGTCGCCACCGCGCCGCCGCCGCTGACGGGGCCGCCGCCAGCGACGCCGCGGCTGCCCCTCCGGAGCCGAGGAGCTGACGGTGGCCCGATTCGCTCTGGACGAGGCCGCCTGGTCAGGGCGGTGGCGGCAGCGGTCGACCGCCGAGAAGGCGGTCCTGTCGATGGGTCTGCTCGGTGTCGCAGCCACCTCGCGCTCGATGTGGGTCTCCCTCCTCGTCCTTGGTGCGGCGGTCGGTTGCGCCCTCCTCGCCGCGCGCGTGCCCCTGCGGACCTATGCCGTGGCCGTCCTCGCGCCGGCGAGTTTCGTCGTGCTGGGTGCCATCCCGATCGCGCTGACCTTCGGTGGATCCCCGACCGGAGTGTTGGCACAGCTGGGGCCGGTGGCAGTCACCGCGGACGGCCTGATGCGCGCCGGGCAGGTGGCCCTGCGGTCGACCGCGGCGATGGCCGCGATGACCCTGCTCGCGGCGACCACTCCGATGGTCGACCTGCTCGGCGGTTTGCGGCGGCTCCGGGTGCCGGAGGCGCTCGTCGACATCGCGGGCCTGGTCTATCGGATGCTCTTCACCCTCATGGACTCCGTGCTCGCCGTCCGTGAGGCCCAGGCCGCGCGGCTCGGCTTCGTCGACGGGCGCACGGCTCGCCGCTCGATGGGGTTGATGGGCGGCTCCATCCTCGGCCGGGCCTGGCAGCGATCCCGCCGCCTCGAGGAGGGCCTGCGCGGGCGAGGGTATGCCGGGTCGTTGCGGACGCTGCCCAGGGAGACGACGGTGTCCATCCCCTTCGTCACGGCCAGCGGGGTGCTCGTCGTCACTCTTGCCGCGACGTCTGTCCTCTTCACGCTCAGGGGTGTGGCATGACGCATCGGACCGGGACCTGGGAGCCGACCGAGGGCGCCGTCCTCGTCGGCGAGGGCCTCCACGCCGGCTATCCGGGTCGTGCGGACGTCCTCGACTGCGCCCACATCGCCGTCAGCAGTGGGAGCCGTCTGGCCCTGCTCGGTGAGAACGGATCCGGCAAGACCACCCTGCTGCGCTGCCTGTCCGGCGCGCATGGACCCACGGCCGGTCGAGTGGTCGTCGACGGAATTGCGTTGAGCCACAATGCTTCCGGCCTGCGGGAGCATCGTCAGCGGGTCCAGCTGGTGCTTCAGGACCCGGACGACCAGCTCTTCTCCGCCGACGTGCGTGCTGACGTCTCCTTCGGCCCGATCAACCTGGGGCTCGACGACGCCGAGGTCCGCGTGCGTGTGGCGGAGGCGCTCGAGTTGCTCGATGTCACCGAGCTCGCCGACCGTCCGGTCCACCAGCTCTCCTACGGTCAGCGCAAGCGCGTGGCCATTGCCGGCGCGGTGGCGATGCGGCCGCAGGTCCTCCTGCTCGACGAGCCCACGGCCGGGCTGGATCCTCGGGCGGTCACGACCCTGCGCGCGGCGCTGTCGAATCTCGAGGCCCGGGGCACGACCGTCGTCGTGTCCACGCACGACATCGACTTCGCGTGGGAGTGGGCCGACGAGGTGGGCGTCGTCGTCGACGGCATCGTCCACCAGGGCAGCACCGTCAAGATCATGACCGACGAGGCGCTGCTCGGTCGGGCCCATCTCGGCGTCCCCTGGCCCGTGCGGCTGCTGCGTTCGCTCGGCCACGAGATCGACGTCGTCGCCCCGCCTCGGACGGTCAGCGACGTGGCGCGCCTCCTGGGCTGAGGCCGTGCTCCGGCCGGCTCAGTCGACGTAGCGCGGCGTCCAGACCCGGCCGGTGCTCGTGACGCGGGTGCTCGCCGCGCCGACCATGACCAAGCAGCCCATGTCGACCGTCTCGGGGTCGAACTCCCCGAGGGTCGTCACGGAGAGGGACTCCTGCTCCCGCCCGACGTGCCGGGCCACGACGACGACCCGGTCCGCGGGGAGGACCCCGAGCAGGACATTCTTGGCCAGACCGAGTTGGTCGGGTCGTGAGGCGGATCGCGGGTTGTAGAACGCCAGCGCGAGATCCGCCTGAGCACAGGCCCGAAGGCGCTCGACGACCACGTCCCACGGCTTGAGCCGGTCGGAGAGCGAGATGAGGGCGTGGTCGGCACCGAGCACGGCACCGGCGAGCGCCGAGGCGGCGTGGGCGGCGGTGACGCCGGGCACGACGTGGATCGGCACCGCGGCATACGCGGGGTCGGACTCGGCGGCCTCGAAGACGGCAGCGGCCATCCCGAAGACGCCGGCGTCACCACCGGAGACGACGGCGACCTCGTGACCGGCCCGCGCGAGGTCGAGCGCCTGACGGCCGCGATCGACCTCGACGGTGTTGCCGGACGGCAGCCGGGTCAGGCCTTCGCGCTGGGGGACTCGCGCGACATAGGGGGCATAGCCGATGACGTGGTCCACGTGACCCAGGACGTCGCTCGCCTCCGGCGTCACCCAAGCGTCCGGTCCGGGTCCCAGCCCGACGACATGGACGGTCCCGTATGCCGTGGAGCCGGCATCGTTGCTGGCCTCCGCACCGAGCGTGGCTGCGGGAGAATCTGATTCGTCCTGTGACTCACGCTGCCCCACATGCTGGGTCGTATCCACTGCCCCGGTCGCGCGACCGGCGGCATCGGCGCGCAATCCCTCGCCCGGGACGACGACGAGCGACATGTAGGGCACGGTGTCGGCGTCGACGTCGGCGAGGGGGAGGACGCGTTGCCGCTTGCCGGAGGCACGCTCGACATAGATGGCGCGATCGAGCAGACCAGCCTGGCGGACGGCTTCGACGACGCCCGGGAAGGTCTGGCCGAGCTTCATGACGATGGCGGCATCGGTGTCGGCCAGCCGTCGTGCGAGTTCGGGCACCGGCAGGGTCCCGGGCAGGATCGTCAGGGTGTCCTCGTGACGACACAGGCCGGTCGCGACGGCCGCCGTGGCAGCGCTCACCGAGGTCACGCCGGGCACGACCGCGGTGGGATAGAGGGGGGAGAGCCGGTCATGGACATACATGAAGGAGCCGAAGAAGAGCGGGTCACCCACGGCGAGGACGACGACGGTGCACCCTTGCCTCAAGTGGGTCTCGAGCCGGTCGGCGCAGTCGTCGTAGAACTCCCCGAGCGCGGCGTAGTAGCCGCCCGGGTGGTCGGCGAAGCCGGTCGTCACCGGGTAGCGCAGCTCCTCCTCGATCACCCCGGGAGGGAGCAGGTCGGCCACGATCGAGCGGGCCATGGACTGCTTGCCGGTGCCGGCGTGGAAGGCGATGACGTCGGCCCCGCGGATGAGTTCCGCGGCCCGAAGGGTCACCAGTCCGGGGTCGCCCGGGCCCACGCCCACGCCGAAGAGTCGGCCGGTGTGAGAGGGGCGAATGTCGTTGTTGCTCATGCCAGTTCCGATGCATTCGCCAAGGCGTTCAGGGCTGAGGCAGCCATGGCGGAGCCGCCGCGACGACCGTGGACGACCAGCCAGGGGATCTGTCCGCCCTCGGGCAAGCGGTGCTCGGCCAGGGCGAGCTTGGACTCGGCGGAGCCGATGAATCCGACGGGCATCCCGACGATGGCTGCAGGTCGCGGGCCACCGTCCAGGATGATCTCGAGCAGGTGGAAGAGCGCGGTCGGGGCATTGCCGATGGCGACGACAGCACCCTCGAGGCGAGGGCCCCACAGCGAGACCGCTGCCGCGGCTCGGGTCGTGCCCCATTGCGTGGCGAGGTCGGGCACCGCCGGATCGCGCAGGGTGCAGATCACCTCGTTGTCGGCGGGCAGGCGCCGGCGCGTCACGCCCGAGGCGAGCATGTGGGAGTCGGTGAAGATCGGGGCTCCGGCCTCGAGAGCAGCGCGAGCGCGGCTGACGAGGTCGTCGGTGGCCGCGAGGGCCGAGACGATGTCGACATCGCCCGCGCCGTGGATGATCCGCGTCGCAACCGTCACCAGGTCGGGGGCGAAGTCACGGAAGTCTGCTTCGCCGCGGATCATCCCGAACGACCGGCGATAGATCTCCAGTCCATCGGTGACGTAGTCGTAGCGGCGGGTGGGGGGCACCAGCGTCATCGGTCGGAGACTCCATCGGCAGTGACGACGTCGTCGACCGAGCGCGGGTCGATGACGAGGACGTGGTCGAGGGTGGGTGCGCCACAGGCGCGCTCGCATCCGACGAGGTGGATGCGGGGTCCGCTCGGGCTCAGCGAAGGGGCAGCCGCCAGGGCGAGCTCCATGGTCGGGGACGACGTGCGCGCGCACCAGGGCGCGCCCGAGCACGCAGAGAGTCGGGCCCACGGGTCGGTGGCCGTGACGCTGAAGCCCGCGTCACCGAGCTCCTGCGCGAAGCGCGCACCGCCAGGGATGACGACCGACCGCCATGGCGTGATGACCACCTCGTTCGTCACCCGGGCGAGCGCGGTCAGGTGGTCGGCCCGCAGCATCGCGAGCGGTATGCCCGCGACCAGGTCGTCGCCGATCGGCCCCGGCACGAGGGGCGCCGCCGCGTCGACCGGCATCGGCCCCAGTCCGCGCAGGACGGGGGAGTCGGCCGGCAGGTCGCGGATGTTCCAGACGCGTGGACCGGCCCGATGTTGCAGGAAGAGTCGGGCACGCTTGAGCAGGTGGGCGACGGCATCGTCGCGGGCACACGGCATACCCAGTCCGCCCACTCGGAGCACCCCGGTGGTGGGAGTCAATGCCTGGTAGGCGACATCGAAGGGTTCGGTGAGGACCGACCCCGTCGCGTCGGAGACGGCAAAGAGGAAGCGGCCCGGCAGGTCCGCGAGCAGCGGGTCGGCGCAGAGGGCGACATCGAGTTCGGCAACGAGCGGCCCCAGCTCGGGAGCACGGGGCGCGGCGAGGATGTTCCGGGCGCGTTCATGGGTCGACGAGGGCAGGAGCCCGGTCGCCTCCGCGCGGACCATGACCTCCTCGGGGAGCGGGTTGGGCAGGGTGCGGATCTGGAGATGGGTGCGGGAGGTCACGGCCAGCATCGGCGCGCCGAAGTCCGTGCCGATCGCCAGCAGTTCCGCAAGGGTCGACACGTGCACCCGCCCGCCGGGGATGCGGAGGCGGATGATCGCCCCGTCCTGGGCCACGAACGGCGTGAGCAGACCGGGGCAGCGGTCGGCGCCGAGGCGGGTGGAGGTCACGCCGGGGAGCATACGCGCGCGTTCTCTCGGCTCCCCGTCTGCCGTAGGCTGCCGAGCGGCTGTCGTCGACGGAACCCGGTGCAAGACCGGGACGGTCCCGCCACTGTGACGCCCCGTTCACCCGGGCGAAGTCAGGAACGTCACGACGACCTGCTCCGGCTTCCCGCCGGGCATCCTTCGACCCGGGGCGCGGACCCCAAGGGAGTTGCACTCGATGCCACGCATTGCCCTGCTGTCCACCAGCGACACCGACCTGCTGAGCGCGCGCGCGAGCGGCGCGGACTTCGTCTGGGCCAATCCGGCGCGACCGACCCACCAGGACCTCGGAGCAGCGCTCGAGGGTGCCGACATCGTGGTCGCCCGCATCCTTGGGGGGCCGCAGGACCTGTGCTCGGGCTTCCGGCGGATCGCCGCGACCGGGACGCGGATGGTCGTCCTCGGCGGCGAGCAGGCCCCCAATGCCGCGCTCATGGAGCTCTCGACGGTGCCCGCCGGTGTGGTCGCCGAGGCCCATCGTTATCTCGCGCAGGGCGGCCCGGACAACCTGCGCAACCTGCACGCCTTCCTCTCCGACACCCTGCTCCTCACCGGTGAGGGCTTCGAGCCGCCCGCCGAGCTGCCGACGTGGGGTGTGCTCGACCGGCCCGAGGTCCCCGCTCGCGAGGACGGTGCCCCGCGGCCGCGGGTTGGTGTGCTCTTCTATCGCGCCCAGCAGGCCGCCGGGAACACCGCCTACGCGCACGCCCTGTGCGACGCCATCGACGAGGCCGGTGGTGTCGGTGTGCCGATCCATGCCGCGTCGCTGCGGGATGCCCCGGACGACCTGATCGCCCACCTGGGCACGCTCGACGCCCTGGTGGCGACGGTGCTCGCTGCCGGCGGCACCAAGCCGGCCACTGCGAGTGCGGGGGAGGACGACGAGGCGTGGGACGTGCGAGCCCTCGCCGAGCTCGACATCCCGATCCTTCAGGGGCTCTGCCTGACGTGGAGCCGGGCCGAGTGGGAGGAGTCCGACGACGGCATGTCGCCGCTCGACGTGGCGACCCAGGTCGCCGTCCCGGAGTTCGACGGTCGCCTCATCACCGTCGCCTTCTCCTTCAAGGAGACCGACGCCGACGGCCTGCCGCACTATGTCGCCGACCCCGAGCGCTGCGCCCGCGTCGCGCGGATCGCGGTCAACCACGCCCGCCTGCGCCACACCCCGCCGGAGCAGCGCAAGGTCGCGGTTGTGCTGTCGGCGTATCCGACCAAGCACTCCCGCATCGGCAACGCCGTCGGTCTGGACACGCCCGTCTCCACAGTCCGCCTGCTGCGGGCCATGCGCGACGCGGGCTACGACCTCGGCCCCAACGGCGGCGCGGATGGCATCCCCGGTCTGGGCGATCTCGCCCCGGTCGAGGGTGAGGCGGCGGACACGACCGCGGGCAACGCGCTCATCCACGCCCTCATCGCCGCCGGGGGGCAGGACCCGGAGTGGCTCACCCAGGAGCAGGTGAGCGAAGCCCAGGTCCGCATCCCGGCGAGCACGTATGCCGCGTGGTTCGCCGCGCTGCCGGCTGACCTTCGCGAGGCGATGACCGAGCACTGGGGGGAGGCGCCCGGCGAGCTCTTCGTCGACCGGTCACGCGACCCCGAGGGCGAGATCGTCTGTGCCGCAATTCAATCGGGCAATGTCGTGCTCCTCGTGCAGCCGCCTCGTGGCTTCGGGGAAAACCCCATCGCGATCTATCACGACCCCGACCTTCCGCTGACCCATCACTACCTCGCGACCTATCGGTGGATCGAGGAGGAGTTCGGCGCGCACGCGATCGTCCATGTCGGCAAGCACGGCAACCTCGAGTGGCTGCCGGGCAAGAACCTCGCGATGTCGGCCTCGTGCGGCCCCGATGCCGCCTTGGGCTCCCTGCCGCTGATCTATCCCTTCCTCGTCAACGACCCCGGTGAGGGCACCCAGGCCAAGCGGCGGGCGCATGCCACGATCGTCGACCACCTCGTGCCGCCGATGGCCCGCGCCGAGTCCTATGGCGACATCGCCAGGCTGGAGCAGTTGCTCGACGAATACGGCAATGTCTCGGCGATGGACCCGGCCAAGGCGCCCGCCCTGCAGGGCGAGATCTGGACCCTGCTGCGGGCGGCGAAGATGGACCAGGACCTCGGGTTGACGGAGAACCCCGACGACTATGCCTTCGACGAGCTCGTCGGCCAGATCGACTACCACCTGTGCGCGATCAAGGACGTCCAGATCCGCGACGGGCTGCACGTCCTGAGCGAGGCGCCGACCAGCGACGGGTTGGTCAACCTCGTCCTCGCGATCCTGCGCGCCGGCCAGGTCTTCGGGGGCCGCTCCGACGGCATTCCGGGGCTGCGGACCGCCTTGGGGCATGTCGAGCACGAGAGCAGCAGTGCTGAGACGGACCGTTTCGAGGCGACCGCGCGTGCCCTCGTCACGCGGTGCGCGGACTCGGATTGGGATGCAGCCGCCGTCGACCGGATCGTGGTGGACGTCCTCGGTGCGGCCAACCCTGGCGTCTCGGCCTCGTTGACCTTCGCCTGCCGCGAGGTCGTGCCTCGCCTGCGCGAGACGACCCGCGAGATCCCCATGGTCCTGCACGCCCTCGACGGCGGCTATGTGCCGGCCGGGCCTTCCGGCTCGCCACTGCGCGGATTGGTCAACGTCCTGCCGACCGGGCGCAACTTCTATTCGGTCGACCCCAAGGCGATCCCCTCGCGGCTGGCCTACCAGACCGGCGCGGCCATGGCCGAGTCCCTCCTCGCGCGCTATCGCGAGGAGACCGGGGAGCTGCCCCAGTCGGTCGGCCTTTCCGTCTGGGGGACGTCGGCGATGCGGACCTCCGGTGACGACATCGGCGAGGTGCTCGCCCTGCTCGGCGTCATGCCGATCTGGGACGAGCAGTCCCGCCGGGTCGTCGGTCTCGAGCCGCTGTCGTTGGAGGAGCTCGGCCGGCCCCGGATCGACGTGACGGTGCGGATCTCCGGCTTCTTCCGTGACGCCTTCCCGCACGTCATCGCGCTGCTCGACGACGCCGTCGCGCTGGTCGCTGGGCTGGACGAGCCGGACGAGCTGAACTTCGTGCGGGCCCACGCGCGGGCGGACGAGGCAGTCCACGGTGACGAGCGGCGCTCTCGCACACGGATCTTCGGGTCCAAGCCCGGGTCCTATGGCGCCGGCATCCTGCAGGTCGTCGAGTCGGGCAACTGGCGTGACGACGCCGACCTCGCGGAGGTCTACACCCAGTGGGGCGGCTTCGCCTACGGGCGGGGACTGGACGGCATACCGGCTCGGGAGGACATGGAGCGCAACTATCGGCGGATCCAGGTCGCGGCCAAGAACATCGACAACCGCGAGTCCGACATCCTCGACTCCGACGACTACTTCCAGTACCACGGCGGCATGGTCGCGACGGTGCGCGCGCTCACCGGCGCAGAGCCGAAGGCCTTCGTGGGCGACTCGACCTCGCCGGACGCGGTGCGCACGCGGACCCTGCAGGAGGAGACGAACCGGATCTTCCGGGCCCGTGTGGTCAATCCGCGCTGGATCACGGCGATGCAGCGACATGGGTACAAGGGCGCCTTCGAGCTGGCCGCCACGGTCGACTACCTCTTCGGGTTCGACGCGACGGCGGGGGTGATCCCGGACTGGATGTACGAGAAGCTCGCGCAGGAGTACGTCCTGGACGAGACGAACCAGGCCTTCATGCGGCACGCGAACCCGTGGGCGCTGCGCGGCATCGTCGAGAAGCTGGCCGAGGCCGCCGAGCGCGGGCTGTGGGAGCACCCCGACCCGGCGCTCATGGCAGCGATGCAGCAGGTGTATCTCGAGGTGGAGGGTGAGTTGGAGGAGTGACGATGGCGCGAGGATTCATTGAGGGAGGCGGAGGCGGGAACCAGTCGTGGGCACGGCCCGTGCCGGTCATCGGTGACGCGACGAGTGCCCGCACCCGGCGGGAGGACCCGGCGGGCTGGGCGATGGGCGAGTCCGTGGTCGAGGCCTTGGAGTCCGTTGTCGGCGCGCGCCGCGACATCCGCCGCTTCCGGCCGGATCCGGTGCCGACCGAGCTGCTCGAGGCCGTCCTAGAGGCCGGTCACCGAGCCCCCAGCGTGGGGCACTCCCAGCCGTGGCGCTTCATCGTCGTCTCCGACCAGGCGACTCGCGACAAGGCTGCTCATCTGGCCGATGCAGCTCGGCTCGCCCAGGCCGACCACCTCACCGAGGATCGTGCCGCCCGCCTGCTCGACCTCAAACTGGAGGGCCTGCGGGAGGCGCCGCTGGGCATCGTCGTCGCCTGTGACCGTCGCACACCGGCCCTGGGCGTGCTCGGTCGCGCAACCTTCCCGGATGCCGACCTCTGGTCGTGTGCCACCGCGATCGAGAACATGTGGCTCACCGCTCGCGCCCACGGCCTGGGCATGGGGTGGGTCACCTTGTTCGACCCCGCCGACCTGGCCGACCTCTTCGGGCTGCCCGAAGGCGTCGTCACCCTCGGCTGGCTCTGCCTGGGCTGGCCCGACGAGCGACCTCCCGAGCCCGGCCTGCAACGGGCCGGCTGGTCGACCAAGACCCCGTTGGCCGACGTCGTCCTGCGGGAGCGGTGGAGCGAGAGGGCACCGGCCCAGCCGGTCTCGCACCTGCGTGGCCCCGACGAGCACCGTCTCGTTGCGGCGACCGACGACGCCGACGACCTCCTCGCTCCACCGGACTCCCTCGGTGTGCTCGACCGTGCCTTGAATCGGGTTGTGGCACTGGGGGATCGGCCGATCGATGGCGGGACCCTCGTGCTGGCCTCCGCGGATCACCCGGTCGCGGACCTGGGCGTGAGCCCGTATGCCGTCTCCGTCACCCGCGAGGTCACCGGGGCCGCCGTCGCCGGCACGTCGATGGGCGCGCTGCTCGGCGCGGGTTGGGCCAGCGGCATGCGCGGCGCGGAACTGCGCGAGTATGTCACCCAGGTCGTGACGCCGCGAGAGCTTGCCGGCCGGCTGTGGCTCAGCGGCAATGCAAGCTTCCGCGAGTTCGG
>ERZ724516.1783-NODE-1783-length-12363-cov-3.628047_pt1 | contig 12363 bp, 9 predicted proteins | sample MGYA00376049_ERZ724516 | MGnify/ENA primary metagenome ERZ724516 (study PRJEB28724, sample SAMN07190886) | activated sludge metagenome | isolation source: activated sludge of sewage treatment plant in Hong Hong | place: USA: Christiansburg, Virginia | collected... | reverse complement strand
AAAATTCTCCAGCAACTGCTCGGAAAGCACTTCGTCGGTGGTGATTTCCTGTCGCTGGTTGAAGCGGCGCTGATGCTCTTGAAACAAGGATTCGATACGCTCATTGCGTCCGGAGTAATAAGCAAAGATATGTGTCGGCAGTAGGCGAGGGCCGCGACGATGGTCTGGCTGTTCTTTACCTGGTGGGTCGTTCTTGATCAGGTACTCTTGGCTAACACGATCGCCATCCACCCAAACAAAAGGGCGCTTCTGTTTGCCGGAGTCGGCCTCGATGCGCACCGTGTGGCCACGAATGCTGTATTCCAATGTGTAATCGAATGCCGCTTCGCGATCCAGATCGACATCACGAAAGATCGTGATCAGAGCCTCGATTAGGTTCGACTTGCCGGTGCCGTTCTGGCCAATCAGCGCGTGGCTGCGAATTGGCTTGGGCTGTGCATCAGTAGGGGCGCCCGCAGCAGACTGCAATTGCGAATCGAAGGCGATATCGAGATCGCGCAGATTGCGAAAAACCGGTATGCGGATGCGCTGTAGTTGCATATCAGGCGCTCACTGCCTCAGCTTGCTTTTCGCGCATCTCGGCCCCGGTGGGTTCTAGAATCCAGCCGTGGGCCACCTCGGTTTTCAGCTGCGCGTAAAAGGTGTCAATTTCACCACCGAAGCGCTGCCATAAATCCTTTGCGCTCATCTCGCCATTGTGACGTGCCAGAATGGTAGCTAGCGGTGCCTGGGCCTTGATGTCGGGCGCAGTGCCCAAACGCAGCAGGGCGATTAACTCGGTTCGCGGGGCTTTCATAGGTTCCTCTTCTTGTTCGATGGCGATGCCGGTGAGGCTTGAGACAGATGCAACAGCAAGCCGAGCGGATTGCTTTCTAGCCGCCTCAACCTGCGACGATAGCACCGCACATATTTTCATTAGCTCCTCGACCCGCTGGACGATTCGATGCTGTTCTTCTTTGGGAGGAATTGGCAAAAGTAATTGCTTGAGCTTTCCTGCTTTAATGCCTTTAGCGGTCATTCCCGTTGAGTTCTCTTCTAGCAATGACTGAAAAAGCGGCGACATCATGAAGTACATCGCGCACTTCGTGTTTATGTCAGCAAATGGCTGAAGATCAATAACACGCTGCGCAAGTGCAAAACTTGGTTGCTCTTCAATGCGCGCTACGTTTCCAAGCGGTGCCTCAGTGGTGATTAATAAATCCCCAATACGTGGAAAGCCTCGGGTCATCCACTCTTGATATGAAGATTCAGAGAGGTATTCAATTGGTTCAGTCGCAATGAAGCCAGGGCGCACGTTTTTTGCAGTTACGAGCACAACACCGCTGTTTGTTTTTGTTGGTGTTTTTCCGCGATAGTCAATGAACTGAAAAAGATCATCCAAGCTTGCCCTTGTCCAATGCGGCGGAACGTTTATCTCTACATCTGTAATATCCGTAGCCGCGGGCTTTTTATTCTTCATTTCGCCTGATGCCAAGCGACCACGTTTGGCTGCCAAAGACCGGCCAATCAACAGGTCTGCAGCTTCGTCTTCAAAAGAACGGGCTGTTAGTCGCCCCTGAATTGCCAAATCCAATATGAGCGATTTAATCTCCGCCACATCCTCTGGCGCATGAAACAGCCGTCCGAAGTTGTCGGCCAGGCGCGCCCAGGTGACTTGCAATTCGTGCGGACTGGTGGCGCTGGCAAGCGCTTGCAGGGTGGACTGGCGCAGTTTGTTTTGCAGTTTTCGGTGGGCCTGCTGCTGTGCTTCCAGCTTGTCACACAAGGCCATCAACTCATCGGCTTTGGCGACTATGCGGGATTGTTCTTCGATTGGTGGCAAGGGAAACGGAATCATGGCCAATGCTTTGCTCGACATATTTGATATGCCGATGCCCTTGCGATGCGCGTTTATTTCACCTGTGTAATTGAGCTTCTCGAAGAAACGACAAGCAAAGAACGGATTTATGCCTCCGTAGAACCTTGCGCGATGAACATGGTTTTGAAAGCAAACCTCAGTATCTGCAGCCCATACCGCAGCCCTACCAGCCTCACCACCTTCGCAAATCAATAGGTCGTTTTTCCGCGCCGTGCATTTATCCAGTTCGTCCTCGCGAATAAGCATTTTCTTAACGTTGCCTAGCTCAAATCGCCCCCAATAGAGATTGGAGGTCGTAATGTAGTCACGAGGCAGGCCTTTATTGCGAACCGAGTCGAGGGTTTTTCCTGAGTTGTGCATGGCAACTTCACCGAACCGAACCCAAGCCCAGTTCGATGGGAGCACATGGCTAATGTCACTCCGATCAATTTCGGGCCAAGGCTTCGGTGATTTGATAGCACCACAACTAATTAAACGTGCCCTATCCTGCTCAACAACTGCCAATAATTCTGCTGCGGTCGACTCGTCTGGGTCTTGAGGAATCAGCTTACCTTGCATCGCCAAGCAAAGAACAAGCTCACGTAGTTGAGGGATGCCATTGGGCGCATTCGCAATTTGCCCAAACTCAGCCAAAAACTGCTGAGCATCCATCAGGCGTCCTCACCGACAAAATGATGCGCCAGCGCAGCGGCCAGTTCGCTCTTGAGTTGGTTTTCTGTTTCCTCAATTTCGCCCAGAAGCTTTTTGTATTTCTCCAACAGCACATTCGGGTCGTGCGTTTCTTCTTCCGGCGCGTTCGGGTTCTTGATGTCGAGGTTAAAAATCGGCCAGTAGATGCGGTCGCCCGCTGCCTGTGCATCACGAGCTTGCAGGCGCAGCGGCTCGACCTTGGCGCGCAGCTCGGTAATCTGGGCATCGATTTTTTCGCGGTAGGCCGCATCGGTGGATCCGACCAGGCTCTTTCGCAAGTCGCCCGCTTCACCTTCCAGTGCGGCGGCTTGGTTGTTCAGGAGTTCGGCACGTTGCCAGTGCGGCTTTGCTGCAGCTTCGGCTTGCTCGCGCTTGGTTTTGAAATCGACTTTCCAGGCGAATTCGTTCTCTACCCGATCGGCAAAGTCGTTCGACTCATCGCCCCACCATTCCTGTTCGGGTTTGAATTCTTCGAGGCGGATGGGCTTGGTTTTGGAATAACTCTTGTAGCCCGCCGGGTAGGAATGCTCGTAAAACCAGATGGTGTCTGTGTGGAAGTGCTCGGTACCATCGTCCACCGTGGCACCCTTGGTGAAAAACAACAGGTTGGTTTTGATGGTGGTGTAGGGAGCGAACACGCCCTTGGGCAGGCGGATGATGGTGTGCAGCTTGCAGTCGCGTAGCAATAGCTTTTTCAGCGTGCCTTTGATGCCATCGCCGAAAAGAAAGCCGTCGGGCAGCACCACGGCGGCACGGCCATTTTCTTTCAGAAGTTTCTTGATGATGAGCGCCATAAACATATCGGCAGTTTCGCGGGTGCGCAGGTCGGCCGGGTAGTCGCTGCCGACGCCATCATCTTCATAGCCGCCAAAAGGCGGGTTGGTAATGATGCAATCGACCTTGTCGTTGGCGTTCCATTCGTTCCAGCCGATGCCCAGCGTGTTGCGGTGCTCGATCTGGCTGGGCACGTCGATGCCATGCAGCAGCATATTGGTGGTGCACAGCAGGTGGGGTAGTTGCTTCTTTTCGATGCCGTAAATCAGTTCTTCAATGGCGCGTTTGTCTTCGGCGCTGGATTTGGTGCTGAGTTGGTTGCGGAAGTGATCAATCGCGGCGGTCAAGAAGCCGCCGGTGCCACAGGCCGGGTCCATCACGGTTTCGCGCTTGTCCAGGCGCGGGTTGACGCGGTCAGCCATAAAAGCAGTAATGGCACGCGGGGTGTAAAACTCTCCTGCATTGCCTGCGCCGCGCAGGTCGTTGAGCATTTGCTCGTAGACATCGCCGAGACTGGCGCGGGTTTTGAAGTCGTGGAAGTTGATGGCGTCTTCCAGCTTTTCGATCACGGCCAGCATCTGCGGGCCGGATTTCATGTAGTTGTTGGCGTCTTCAAATACCTGTTTGACGACCTTGTGCTGCGGGCTCTTGCTCGCATCGATCTGGTCTTTGAGTGCGGGGAACAGTTCGTTGTTGACGAATCCGACAATCTCGGTAGGGGTCTTCTGCGGAGCTTTTTTGCCATCTACCCCAGCCAGGTGGGCGGCCCAGTTGCGCCAGCGATAGCGCTCGGGCAAGGGCGACTGATAGGCGGCGTTGTCGTCTTCCCATTCTTCTTCGCGCTGGTCAAACACTTTGAGGAAAAGCATCCAGGTGAGCTGACCGAGGCGCTGGGCATCGCCGTCAACGCCGTCGTCCTTGCGCATGATGTCCTGAATGGATTTGATGGTGCTGCTTAGATTCATCTTGTTGTTCTCGTTTTGCGTGGCCTGATGGTCAGGCCTGTTTTAGTTCGCTCTGCTCATAGAGCTCTTGCTCGAGCTCATGTACGGCTTGGGTGTATTGCTCGATGCTACCGAAAATGCCGCGCCTGATTTGGGTCTTGCTGCCGAACTGATCAAACGGCGGCAATTCCAGCACCTTGGCGTCTTCAATGTCTTGCACGCCGTGGTCGGCAAACTTGTCGAGCAGGGCTTCGAGCACAGCGCGGGCTTGCTCGCCGTATTTGCCGAACACGTTTCGTTTCTTGACGTTATTGGCGCGCTCGCGACGAGTTAGTGGTTTTTGGTCAAAGGCTACGTGAGCGACCAGATCAAACACATCCAGCTCGCTTCCGTTGGCCACTGCCTGCTGCAGGATTTCCAGTGGCACGCCGTGTTCGGCGAGTTCTTCGAGCACTACTTGTTTGCGCTCGGCACTATTCCAGCGCCGTAAGAAGTCGGTCATGGTGCCGAATTCGGCTTTCAACGCCTTTTTGATATCGTCTTTGAGCAGAACGCGGTAGTCCTCGGTGATGAGCTTTCCGTCAGCATCCAAATACTGTGAGCGTTCCACCGCCACGCGCACGGTAACGTCATCGATTACGTACTTGGTCCGGCCTTCGCCGCCCCCTCCGCCGGTGTTTTCGCCTGGCTGTATGTCGTCGCCCGATGGGCCAGGGCCATAGGGTGGGGGCTCAGGTTCGCCAGCACTCGGAGGGTTCGTGTCTTCTGGTGGCACTACAGGATCGTCGGGTGTGGGTTCGTAGATCACCACCGGTTCACCATCAAAGTCTGGATCGGCAAACAGGCGTGTGGCGCCTTTGAAGTCCATGATAGTGAAGTACAGCTTCTGGTAGTCCTCTCGCAGGCGCGTGCCACGACCAATGATCTGTTTGAACTCAGTCATCGAGTTGATGTTCTGGTCCAGCACGATGAGCTTGCAAGTCTTGGCATCTACTCCTGTAGTAAGCAACTTGGAAGTGGTTGCGATGACTGGGTATGGTTCGTCGTTGTCGATGAAGTACGAGAGTTGGGCTTTACCTTCGTTGTCGTCACCGGTGATTCGCATCACGTAGCGGCGGTTGCTGGCAGCCGCAGGAATCAACTTGACCAGCTCTTGCCGCATGCGCTCGGCGTGATCTTGGTCGTCGCAGAAGACGATGGTCTTTGCCATTGGATCGGTGGCTTTAAGATATTCCCAGACCTTTCCGGCAACGAGCTTGGTGCGTTTTTCCAACACCATGTTGCGGTCGAAATCCTTAGTGTTGTATTGGCGTTGTTCGACGACCTGCCCGAGCTTGTCTATCTTCCCTTTTTCGGGTGTGTAGCCCACTGCATCGACGTCAGTAGCTATCCGGATGACTTTGTAGGGCGCCAGGAATCCGTCTTCAATGCCTTGCTTCAGTGAGTAGGTGTAGACCGGGTCACCGAAGTAGGTGATGTTACTCACCTCCTTCGTTTCCTTTGGTGTGGCAGTTAGGCCGAGGTGTGTTGCGCCGCTGAAATAGTCGAGCACATCGCGCCAAGCAGAATCATCCGCTGCGCTTCCGCGATGGCATTCATCGATGACCACTAGATCGAAGAAGTCGGAAGGGAACTGGCGATAGATCTGTTTCCACTCTTCTTTGCCGGTAACGGCTTGGTAGAGCGCCAAATAAATCTCGTAGTTCTTTTTTACTTCTCGGTTGGCGACCTTATGCATGACCTCGCCGAAGGGAGCGAAATCTTGTTGGATGGTTTGATCAACAAGGATATTGCGATCTGCCAGGAAGAGAATCCGTTTCTTGGCCTTGGCTTTCCACAAGCGCCAGATGATCTGGAATGCGGTGTAGGTTTTACCTGTGCCTGTGGCCATGACTAGCAAAACACGCTGCTGGCCTTTGGCAATGGCTTCGATGGCACGGTTGATTGCCACTCGCTGGTAGTAGCGTGGTTCTTTGCCGCTTCCATCTGTATGGAAAGGCTGCTCAATAAGTTTGACAGCGGCTGGTTCGGCTAACCCTTTCCATTGCTGGTAAATCGGCCAAAGCTCGTCAAGAGAGGGAAAATCGCTTAATGCTAGTTCCCGTTCTACAGGCTGGCTCAAGCCGGTACGGTCGTGAATCAGGAAGCCGTCACCGTTGCTGCTGATGGCAAACGGAGCATCCAGCATTTCAGCGTAGGCCAAGGCTTGCTGCATGCCATGTCCGACAGAGAACCTGGCTTGTTTGGCTTCAACGACGGCTATAGGAACATTCGGCCGTGCGTAGAGGACAAAGTCGGCTCGCTTGGGGCCACCTTTTGCCTCTGGGTTTTTGATGCGTGCTGCTAGCTTGCCACGCACCATGACCCGGCCATCAGTGAGATTCACCTCCTCGCGGAATTGGTGCTGTTGCCAGGCGGCTTGAAGGATTGCGGGCGTGATGAACTTTGTGCAAATGTCCCGTTCGGACAATGCGATCTTATCCATCACAAGCAGGCTCCTTTAAATTTGGTGCATTCGTTCAATGAAATGCGCAACTCAATTGTCGATCTGCTGATTATGCCAGTGTCGAAATTGTCTTGTTAGGCACTGACGACTCGAAAAACGGGAATTCTCATGCAAATTAAGGTGATTCCAATGGGAGAATTGTAACTTAGCCCTATTCAAACAGCTTTGATGGGGCTTGACGACATCTCGTCGTGAGCCAATTGTTCTGTTAATTCACGGCCAATACCATTTGCCATGCTCCATAACTGCAGCAGGTTTATCGAATAGCTTCCTGGCGGGCCGCAACATCAAAGTAGGTGCGAAGTGTCTGCTTTTGATGAAGCTTAGATGTGAGAAGTTGAAGGCAACTCAACTTCACTCGCGAGAACAATATGTAGTTTCTGAGATGCCTGATCGTTACCCGAACTCTCTGCCGCGATGTCTTTGATGAGTCCCAAGCGCTTTTTCAGGTAGCTAGTTAGTGCTCTGCGAACAATCAACTTTGCCTGATGATCTTTCATCCCATAATCGAGCTCAATAACACGCTTGTGAGCCTCTGCAAGTGATGGATTCGGGACGATTGTCAACTCAAGCATAACCATCCAATCAGCATCATCGTCCTGGTTAATTTCGCTTTCTCTGTTCTCACCAATTTCGAGGATGCGTCCGAAAACGAAATCGCCAAATCGATTTCTGTCGTGACAGTAGGCTCGTATGTGCCAGCGAAAACCATCTGATGCTATGGCATGGGGACTGATCCAACGATATGTCGGTTCAGGCCTAGTCATCGACTGATAAAGAATATTCACTGCCCTGCGTTCCCGAATTGCCTGGGAGATTGATCGAAGGACCGTTGGCTCTACAACCCGATCAGGAAAAGGGACTACATCGAAAGTCGGCGGGACACTGATAAACGCTTCGTGAGAAAACGGACTCTCCTGTTCCGCTTGAAGCATCTCAAGCTGGGCAAGATAGTCGCGCGCACTTGGTGTAATGAGCCTCGGCTTGAAACCAGGCGTCGCAAAATAGGCCTTCCGCCTAGGGTCGTACTCAACATTCTCCGGCGCCATTTCAAGATAGCTCCGGAGATCAATCGACGCCTGAGGAACCGAAATTCCAAAGTGCCCGGTTAGGTCGCCTCGGTTAATCCTTCCTTCCCAATAGAGCCTGAACTCTATGAACTGCAACCTGGCTTCAGTGCTCCACGACCGACTGTGATCTTTCACAGACCCCCCAAAATACGTATAAAAATTATGTTGACATAGAAACTATGCTGATTATAACATTCGCACGTTCATACGATACGTATAGTTTTTATACCCAACTAATACTGCAAGCAACATGGTTGTGCGCATCGAGTCCACCAAGATTTACGCGGTCTCCTGCATCCATCCGCTACAGAGCCAGAAAGGAACACAAATGTTTGAAAAGATCTTCGATATTTTCTTGGGCCAACCTCGGCGCATGACAAACCTTGGTGAAGTCATGATCAATCTCGGCTATTGGCTGGGGGTTGCTGGATTGATAGGCGCCGTTGCTACGAAAGCTGTTGGAGTAGTTCACAGCCTGACACCTCAGTCCTCCGTTACTTCGGCTCCAACTTTGGCAGAAATCTATCCCGCTCTCCCAACTGGCTGGGTTCCGGAAAGCATCGCCGGTCTGTTGATCACGCTAACGATTTTTATGCTGGGGATTTGGCTGAAACGTACGGGTCGCCAAATTGAGCGCCTAGTCGGCTACTAATCGACTACTCAAATTACAAAAGGACGACTGACATGGCGAACGGCCCCACTCATTCTCTGGTTGCAGCAGTTACCGTCGGAACGTATCTGGGATGGTCAGAAAAACACTGCGGTGAGCAATCTGCCAAACCGATTGCCGGAGCAGTTCTGGCGGGAGGGCTCACCAAGCTGCCGGACATACTGGAACCCGCCAGACATCCGCATCATCGTCAGTTCTTTCACAGTTTGGCATTTGCCGGTCTTCTGGGGTGGGGAGCCAGCAAGGTTTATGAATGGCAGCCTGAGCATCCAGTCGACAAAGCCATTCGTTTTGTTTTGTTGGTTGGCGCTGCAAGTTACATGGTTCATTTGGCGCTGGATGCGTGCACATCCAAATCGCTTCCGCTCTTGGGCAAGATTTAGGATCTGCTATGCAACCCCATGAATATTCCGTTATTGGACATAGCCGCGCTTCGATTGGTCGTTATTTAGCAATTGCCGCCGGCGTGCTGGCATCGATAACCGCGACCATTGCCACATTAGGGTTAGGCGCTGCTCAGTTCCTCGGGCTGCCTACTAGTGAAACAAACGTTGTTCTGGTTCCGCTAAATGCGGCGACTTTTTACTTGATTGGCCATGCCTCATTTGATAAGTGGATTTGGCGACGGAAATTCGTTCAATCACTACTAGGCATTCCAGACTTGAATGGCGTTTGGGAATGCGAAGGTGAAACCATAGGCGACGATGGCGGTGTGACATACCACTGGAACGCCAAGGTCACGATCAATCAGACTTGGGAAAGAATCAGGATCTACCTCAACACAGGTCAATCGTGCTCCAGAAGCAAATCTGCAGCATTAGTGCGAGAACCTGGGCGAGGATATGTACTGATGTATAGCTATCAAAACGAGCCAAAGATAGGAGAGCCCGAGCTTCGAACGCACGTGGGTTACTGTGAACTGCAACTTGACGAGAGTTTGGGTACGGCGGAAGGAAACTATTTCAACAATCGTGGTCGGGTAACTTTTGGCCGCATGAAACTTGTCCGCAAGGAGCCAGCGAATGTCTAATTACACCCAAAAACTGGCGAATATGCGCAGTCGCCGGCTTGGCCTTGATGCCAGCGCGGCACTATCAGCCGCCTTCGACAGTGCATCACTACATAAATCGCTAACTGAAGCATATGAAACCCGCGGAAAAACAGAGGCCATCAAGTATGCGTTAGGAGCGATGCAAGCACTCGACGCAAAATACACCGAGGTCAGCATCCAGGAAGGCGATCGCGTTAAGAACCAACTCGACGCAGGTCTCCAAACGCTTGGAATCCCCGCATATTTTGAGTACCAAGGATCTGTACCTCTCGATATCCACATCCGGCGCACGAGCGACATCGATCTACTCGTACTTCATGGAGGCTTTGTCACAGTAGACTGGACAGGATGCAAAGCATCTACCTACGTAACGTTGTCAGGCACTGTTCTAGATGAGATGGTTGCGCTCCGCAGCCGTTGCGAATCGATTCTTGACCAGAAATTTCCTTCGGCCAAGGTAGATAAATCAGGAGCCAAGTCTATTTGTGTATCAGGTGGCTCATTGCAACGAAAAATCGATGTCGTTCCGAGTCATTGGCATGACTCGGCGGCATATCAGATATCACGAGAAAAACACGATCGTGAAATTCGCATTCTGGACAAGTTTGAGAAATAGCTTATCGCCAACAGACCTTTCCTCCACATGCAAAAAATTCAGGACAAGGAGTCCCTAACCAATGGCGGAACAAAAAAGGTTATTCGGTTACTTAAAAACCTCAAGAGAGATTCATCAAAAGACATCAAATTGAGCAGTTACGACATTGCGTCGATTGTGTGGAACCTCGATAGCCAAGCGCTGAATAAACCCTACTATCTTGAGCTGTCGCTAGTTGGGGAAATACTCGCCTATTTGCAGTACCTTGAGGCCAATTCGGCACAGGCAAAAATGATCGACGTTCCGGACATGTCAAGAAAAGTGTTTGACTCCCCTGATAAATTCGAAGGACTGCGCCTTTTGAAAGCGGAAGTTGAGGAACTTGCCGCAGATATTGCCAAAGAGCTTCAGCCCATCTACTCGTACAACCGGGAACTGATTCAGAAAAGTTTGGCTGAAGCCTATGTGTTTTAGCCGGAGGCCCATCAGCAAAAAGCCCCGCACAATGGCGGGGCTTCACTAAGTTCTGTCCGACCGACTTTATTACACTCCGACCGACTTTATTTATTGCGATCACAGTAGCAGATTACCAGTTCGGTTCGCGCTCAGGCGTAGCCGTAATACGGTGGATACTGAGGTCGGCGCCCTCGTACTCTTCATCCTGGTCCAGCCGCAAGCCCATGGTCGCCTTGAGGACACCATACACCAACGTACCGCCTATCAAGGCGACAGCGATCGCCATCGCGGTCATGATCAGCTGCGGCATGAAGGCTATGCCACCAGCCCCGCCGAGCGCCTTGCTACCAAATATCCCGGCAGCGATACCACCCCAGGCGCCACAAATGCCGTGCAGCGGCCAGACGCCAAGCACGTCATCGATCTTCCAGCGGTTCTGCACCAGCGTGAACATCACGACGAACAAGCCACCGGCCACGCCGCCGACCACCAGCGCACCAATTGGGTGCATCAGATCTGAGCCGGCACAGACAGCCACCAGACCGGCCAGAGGTCCGTTGTGCAGAAAGCCGGGGTCGTTCTTGCCGGCGACAAGCGCGACCAGCGTACCGCCGACCATCGCCATCAGCGAGTTGAGGGCAACCAGACCGGAAATTTTGTCCAGGGTCTGGGCGCTCATCACGTTGAAGCCAAACCAGCCGACTGTCAGGATCCATGCGCCGAGGGCGAGGAAGGGAATGGATGAGGGCGGATGCGCCGAAATCCGGCCATCCTTGCTGTAGCGGCCATAGCGTGCGCCAAGCAGAAGGACGGCCGGCAAGGCAATCCAGCCGCCCATGGCATGGACGACAACCGAGCCCGCAAAGTCGTGGAACTCTTCACCGAACGTTGCCTTGAGCCATGCCTGAATGCCGAAGGCCTGATTCCACGCAATGCCTTCGAAGAAGGGGTAGACGAAGCCGACCAGCATAAAGGTGGCGATCAACTGGGGGTTGAACTTGGCTCGCTCGGCGATACCGCCGGAAATAATCGCGGGAATCGCTGCCGCAAAGGTGAGCAGGAAGAAAAACTTGGTCAGCTCGAAGCCGTTTTTCTCCATGAGCGTCTCGACGCCGCTGAAGAAGTTGACGCCGTAGGCGATGCTGTAGCCTACAAAAAAGTAAGCTACGGTCGACACGGCAAAGTCAGACAGAATCTTGACCAGCGCATTGACCTGATTTTTTTTTAAGACATTGCCGACCTCAAGGAAGGCAAAGCCTGCGTGCATGGCCAGCACCATGATGGCGCCGAGCAGGATAAACAACACGTTGCTACCGGATTGAACCGTTTCCATGAATCACCCCAAAACGAATAATGGGGAGGCAAAAAGCAAGCACCATTCCAGTGCGCCAATAGCGTTATAAATCAGTGCATTGCCCGCTATCACCCCTGACTGCCCGCACCATAAAAGTGCAAACAGCCAGGAGTGCGCTCAAAAGCGGTGCATTGATGGCTTACTTAGGCGCAAGCTCGGGCGGCAACAGTACCCACAACCGGCCGCTTTGTTTCATTCGCCCAGCCTGCTCACCTGCCTCCTTGCCGAAGCCCCAGAAAAAATCAGCTCGGACCGCCCCCTTGATCGCTCCGCCGGTATCCTGCGCCATGACGAGCCGATTCATGGTCGCCGACGAATTTGGCCGCGTGGTCGCCAGGAAAACCGGCGAGCCGAGCGGCACCGAACGTGGATCGATGGCGATGCTGCGCTCGGCC
>ERZ724516.1780-NODE-1780-length-12376-cov-9.661716_pt1 | contig 12376 bp, 13 predicted proteins | sample MGYA00376049_ERZ724516 | MGnify/ENA primary metagenome ERZ724516 (study PRJEB28724, sample SAMN07190886) | activated sludge metagenome | isolation source: activated sludge of sewage treatment plant in Hong Hong | place: USA: Christiansburg, Virginia | collected... | reverse complement strand
AGAGTTTTTCAGGCCCTGTTTATAGCTCCGCGAACCTGAACGGCAGATGAACGCGGGATTCACCTTCTGTTCAGCGCGCCCCAAGCATAGTCGCTCCCACATTCACTGTTTTTAGGAGTCCTCCATGCATCTGAACCGCACCATCCCCGCACTGCTGGCCTGCGCCGCCATCCTGTTGGCCGGCACTGCCCAAGCCGGCGTACGCGAAGACCAGCTGGCCCAATATGCCAGCGCCGCCAAGGCGGCCAACCCGGCCTTTGCCGGCTTCTCGGCCGAGCGCGGCAAGACCTTGCACACCCAGACCTTCACCGGCGGCAAGCCCGACACCCCCGCCTGCACGTCCTGCCACGGCAAGGACGTGCGCGGCACCGGCAAAACCGCGGCCGGCAAAACCATTGACGCCATGGCCGCCTCGGTGACCCCGACCCGTTACACCGACCCCGCCAAGGTAGAGAAGTGGTTCAAACGCAACTGCACCGAGGTGCTGGGCCGCGTCTGCACGCCCCAGGAAAAGGGCGACTGGCTGAGCTTCATGCTGAGTCAATAACCCGCTATGAACCACAAGGAGTCTGCAATGAACATCCCCTATCGCCCTATAGCTCTCGGCCTTCTGGTGCTGGGCTTCTCCGCCCTAGTGCTGGGCCGCGCCCAGGCCGGCGGCAGCCACTTCTTTGCGCCGGTGGCCAACACCGTGGTCAAGGAAGAGTGCGGCAGTTGCCACCTGCCATTTGCCCCGTCCATGCTGCCCGCCAGTTCCTGGCAACGCATGATGGGCAACCTGAAGGACCACTTTGGTGACGACGCCTCGGTCGATCCCAAACTGGCGGCCGAGATCACCGCTTACCTGGTGGCCAATGCCGGCGACCAGGGCGGCCAGCGCTATGGCGCCAAGCTGCTGCGCGGCGTCTCCACCACCAACGCCCCCCTGCGCATCACCGAACTGCCCAAGTGGACCCGCGAACACCGCAAGGTGCCCGACTGGGAATGGAAACACAAAGACGTGCGGACCAAGGCCAACTGCACGGCCTGCCACACCCAGGCCGAGCTCGGCTACTACGACGAATAAACCGGAGGACCCCACCATGAAGCGCATCACACTCACCCTCTCAACGCTGGCCGTGGTTGCCACGCTGCTCACCGCCATGGCCGTCACCCTGCCCGCCAGGGCCAGTGACCACAAGACCGCCGCCACCACCGAACAGCCGTGGCTGCCCATCCCGCAGATTTACGCCAAGCTGGAAGCCGCTGGGTATCGCAACATCGAAAAGATCGAGCGCGAACACGGCGCCTACGAGGTGCGCGCCACCGACCGCCAGGGCGCACGCGTGCGGCTGGATGTGCATCCGCAGACCGGTGCCATCCTGGAGCGCGGCGCACGTCGACCGGCAATGGACAACACGGACCGCCGCCAGCGCCCGTCGGCCGAATGCAACGAGCGCCGCTGCCGTGACGACCTGCCACCCAAGGCCGCGAAACCATGAAGACACTGATCACGCTGCTGCTCGGCCTGGTCGGCCTGGCCTGGGGCTGGGACCTGGTGCAGGCGGTGCCGCCCGCCGGTACCCACCCGTGGTGGCTCGCCCGCCAGCAGCTCTTGACCTTGAGCGGTTTCCTGTCGATTGCCCTGATGTCGCTGGTGATGCTGCTCGCCACACGCCCGGCCTGGCTGGAGTCGCCACTGGGCGGCATGGACCGGGTCTACCGCACACACAAATGGGCCGGTATCCTGGCCGTGGTGTTTGCCGCGCTGCACTGGCTGATCGAGATGTCCAGCGACATTCTGAAGTCCCTGATTGGCCGCGCAGGTCGCGTGCCCAAGGAACAGTACACCGGGTTTCTGGAAGTGCTGCGTGACCTGGCCAAGGACATGGGCGAATGGGCCATCTACGCCGTGCTGGCCATGCTGGTCATCACGCTGTGGAAGAAGTTTCCGTACCGCACCTGGCGCGTGCTGCACAAGGCCATGCCGGTGCTGTACTTGATGCTGGCCCTCCATGCCGCCCTGCTGGCGCCAACGGGCTACTGGCAGGAACCGGCCGGCGCGTTGTTGGCGGTGCTGCTGGCGGTGGGTGTGTATGGCGCCATCCGCTCGCTGCTGGGCAGCATTGGCCGCAGCCGCGAGGCGACGGGGCGCATCGTCGCCATTGAACACCCGTCCAACGAAGTCACCACCGTGCGCTGCCAGCTGGAGCGCGGCTGGCGCGGCCACCAGGCGGGCCAGTTTGCGTTTGTGACCTTTGAGGACCGCGAGGGCGCCCACCCTTTCACCATTGCCAGTGCCAACCACGGCGACAACACGGTCACATTCCAGATCAAGGCGCTGGGTGACTACACCGGTGCGCTGGCACAGCGCCTGCACCCCGGGCAGACCGTGCGCGTGGAGGGGCCCTACGGCCGCTTCGACCTGGAACGTCGCAACGCCCAGGCTCGCCAGATCTGGATCGCCGGCGGCATTGGCGTGACGCCCTTCCTGGCCTGGCTGGAGTCCCTGCAGGCCCAGCCGGACCAGGCACCTGCCGCCGAACTGCACTACTGCACCCGCGACCAGGACAGCGACGCCTTTGTGCCGCGCCTGCAGGCCCTGTGCGCCACGCTGCCGGGTGTGCAGCTGCATATCCACGGTGCCCGCCAGGGCAACTTGCTGAAGGCCTCTGCACTGCAGGGCGCCGGGAAAGCCGAGATCTGGTTCTGCGGTCCCAGCGGGCTGGCACATTCGCTACGCGAAGGCCTGCGCGCCCTGGGTGCACGGCCTCGCTTCCACCAGGAGGCGTTCGAGATGCGCTGACGAGGGGGTCTACCGCAAGAGGATCAGCGCCGTGCCAGCCACGGTGAGGCCCGCGCCCAGCCAGGCCCCCCAGGCCGGTGCGCGGCCCAATTGCCACCACAGCAGCGGCAGCACCAGCACCGGTGACACCGATGACAGGATGGCGACTGTGCCCACATCGCCCTTCTGCAACGCCATCAGGATGAAGGTCATGCCCAGCCCCATGCCCACAAAGCCGTTGAGCGCGGTCTGCAGCAATATCCGCCGAGTGGGCGGCTGGTGCGCGCGGGCAAGTCCCACGCCCAGCCACAGCAAAACATAGTGCGCCAGGCAGGCCACCGACACACGCACGGCCGAGGCCGCAATCGGGTCCACCGCCAGTGCGCCGGCCTGCGCCGACATCACGGGCTTGGCAATCAGCGTACTCACTGCCTGACCCATGGCGGCGACCAGCCCCAGCGTCACACCCAGGCGCAGCGATCCGTGGTCGGACTCCCAGGCATGCTGCTCCTCCTTGTGGCGACCCAGCACGATGGCGCTCATCACGCCGGCCATGGTCAGCGCGCCACCGAGTGCGGCCTGCAGGCCCATGCGCTCACCGAGCACGACAAAACCCAGTGCCGCACTGAAGGCCGCATGCGTGGCAAACAGCACGCTGGCGCGGCGCGGACCCAAGCGCTGCACCGCACCAAACAGCGCGGTATCGCCGATGAAGATGCCGGCCATTCCGCTGGCGGCTAGCGTGCCGGCGGCGTCCAGCGAGAGGCTGTGCCAGCTCCCCGTGGCGACCACGATCACCCACAGCATGGACGCCACCAGCAGCATGCGCCAGCGCGTGAAGGCAAAGGCACCGAGGTGGCGTACCGGGGTCACCGCCAGCAGGCTGCTGGACGCCCAGCACGCCGCTGCGCCCAGGGCCAAAAGGTCATACACCGCAATCATGGGTTCATTGTCGCTGGACAATGAAGCCCCCACGCTCCCCCACTGCGTGTAGGTCGCTGCCCCCTTAGGGGGCCCTCGCGCCTTGGGGCGGCCCGGCGGCGTTCGCCTGGCACGTGTCGCCGCGACGACATGGTGCTCCGCATGCTTGCCTTAGATTCTGTCCATGGGAAATCTTTATCTGGTACGACACGGGCAGGCTTCGTTTGGCGCTGCGGACTACGACAACCTGAGCGAACTCGGCCACCGCCAGAGTGTGCGGCTGGGCGAATACTTTGCGGCCAAGGGCACGCAGTTTGAGGCAGTGCTGACCGGCACGCTGAAGCGCCACGCGCAGACCTGGGACGGCATTGCACAAGGCGCGGGCCTGGACCTGAAGCCCACCCTGATGCCCGGCCTCAACGAGTTCGACAGCGAGGCGGTGATCGCCGCCATCCACCCGGATCCGCTGGCACCCACCGACACGCCGGAGATGTACAAGTTCCACTTCCGGCTGCTGCGCGACGGCCTCACGCAGTGGATGAATGGTGTGGTCAGCCCCAGGGGCATGCCCAGCTACAACGACTTTGTGCACGGCGTCACGGCCGCGCTGGACCATGTGCGCAAGCAACACACCGGCAACGTGCTCATCGTCAGCAGCGGCGGGCCTATCTCCACGGCAATCGGGCACATTCTGGGTACGGTGCCCGAAAAGACCATTCAGCTCAACATGCAGATCCGCAACAGTGCAGTGACCGAATTCCTGTTCACGCCCAAGCGCCACCTGCTGCTGACCTTCAATTCGCTGGCCCATCTGGACGGTGCAGAATATGCACCATGGATCACCTACTCGTAAGCCCGTCTGGCCAGCTGCCACCCACCCAACACACCCGCACACTGCTGACCCGCCTATGGGCCGGGCTGCTGCTTGCCGCGGCAGGTCTCACCGGTTGCGTGCATGCGCCTGTAGCGTCCACCACAGTTTCCAACTCGCTGGGCATGCCCTTGGTGCGCATCCCGGCCGGCGAGTTCTTGATGGGCAGTGACGAGTCCATCGCCAGCCTGCAGAAGGATTTTCCGCTGATGGAACGCGAGCGTCTGGAAGACCTGCGCGACGAGGCCCCGGTGCACCGGGTACGCATCACGCGGGACTTTTACCTGGGCCAGACCGAGGTGACGGTGGGGCAGTTCCGCAAGTTTGTGCAGGCCTCCGGCTATGTGCCCGAATCCATTGCCGATGGCACCGGTGGCTATGGCTACAACGCCGAGCATGTGGCCAACGGTGCGCGGGGTGAGCAGTTTGATGGACGCAATGTCCGCTACAGCTGGAAGGACCCCGGTTTCGCCCAGACCGACGACCACCCCGTGGTCAACGTGACGTGGAACGACGCCCAGGCCATGGCCCGGTGGCTCAGCAAAACCGAGCAACGCAAATACCGGTTGCCGACCGAGGCCGAATGGGAATACGCGGCCCGCGCAAGTACCCGTACGCGCTACCACAACGGAGACGACCCGCAGGCGCTGGCCCAGGTCGGCAACACCTTCGACCTGACAGCAGCACCGTTCTGGCCGACGCTGGCCGCTCACGCCCTGCACGGCAACGACGGCTATGCCTTCACCGCACCGGTGGCCAGCTTTGCACCCAATGCCTTTGGCCTCTATGACATGCATGGCAACGCCTGGGAGTGGACCAGCGACCTGCACGACGACACCTACTACGCCCGGTCCCCGGTCGACGACCCGCAGGGGCCTGTTGAAGGCTCGGTCTATGTACGCCGGGGTGGCTCATGGCACACCTGGCCACTGTATGTGCGCTCCAGCTACCGCAACTGGAATTCGCCACAAACCCGCTACACCCTGGTCGGCATACGCCTGCTGATGGAAGCGCCGTAGGGGGAGCGGGGGGGCTTTCTATTTACCCCGGCAGTTTGATCTCGACGACCGTGCGCCCGGGTTTGCTGGCAACACACAATTGGGCACCGATGGACGCCGCGCGCTCACGCATCGCGCCCAGTCCGTTGCGTGTGCCGACCAAAGGGTCAAAGCCGCAGCCATCGTCAATCACGCGCACGAAAATATGGTTCATCCCCATGGCGTCCGCGGTTGCCGGGGCGACTACGCCACGGGTCGCGGTGTGCCCCTCGATGCGCAGGACACGGGCGTGACTGTGCTGCAACACGTTCGACATCGCTTCAAACAGCATGAACTGCAACTCGCTCATGGCGCTGGCATCCAGGCTCTGGCTGATCGGTAGCAGCTCCACGTCCCACTGCATTTCAATACCCATGGCGGCAAACCGGGGGCCCAGGCGGTAGCGCATGTTGGCCAGCAGCGCCGTAACGTCACCGGGCACCAGGTGGATGGCGTCAATCGACAGTTTGAGATGGTCCATGCCATCGCGCAGCGTCTGCAGCACTTCGGCGCGCACCGCAAAGTCGCCGCTGTCACCCTCGGCCTGCAACTGGCGCATGGCCGAGCTGATGTGCGCGCCCACGCCATCGTGCATGTTGCGCAGGATGCGCGAGCGCTCCGCCACGCGCTCCTGGATCCTGGCCAGACGTTCCAGCTCTCTGCGGCTTTCCAGCACCTGCTGCATGGCGACGTTGCTGTTGTGGTCAAAGGTCAGTGCAAACAAAAACAACACGGCGACCAGCCCACCGATGCAGATCATCCGAAAGGCAGTCTCCTGGTCCAACCAGTACAACACCGGAAACTGGTATCCCTGCAGCGCAGCCACGCCATAGGCCAATGGAATCGCAATACACACGGCCATCCAGACAAATGCGTCCACGCTGTAGCCCAGCAACAGTACGGCCACCACCGGAACCAGAACGAACCACGGCATGACCGGTGAGTACAGGCCACCGGAGAAAAAACTGCACCCCAAGATGGCCACGAACACACAATTGGCCATGTACAAATTGACGCTCAGGCGCAGACGCCCGCCGGCGCGAAAGTAAAACAGGTTTGCAAACAACAGTGCAATACCGGTGCTCATCAGCAGGGCTCCGGTATAGAAGCCGACGAACAGCGATGTCAGGGTGTACAGCAGACAAAACACCAGATTGATCAGGCAGACGTAGACCAGCATCCGGCTGGGGCCGCGCAAGCGCTGGTCCATGGCATCGCTTGCGGGCGCAAACCAGCTGACCAACGGATCCAGCCGGGTGAGCACTGGGTTAGACAGCGGGCGCATGGATGCTGTCGACCCGCCTAGGCCACGTGGTCCGACAGTGTGGTCAATGGCAACCGGTGCAGCTCTTCCAGCAACTGCGCCAGGGCGCGCCCGGCCGCATCCAGCACAGCCCGTCCTTTGTCCGCGCTGGCGGCAGCGGCGTTGCCGGCGGCACCCGACGGGTTGTAGTCCTGCATCTGCCAGCCCAGCTTGGCGCTCTTGCCATTGCCCAGAATGGCGAAGCGCGCCGCCCGGTCCTCGGACGTGGAGCTGAAATTCCGTGCCCGTGCCATGGCCACCTGCTGGGGGGCCAGCGCCAGCATCATGGAGGTTTCGATCTCCCCGGCGTGGACGCCAAAGCGGTGCTCGTGGGCGCTGAACAGCGCATTCACGTCCTCGCCCTGGGGGCCGGTCAAGGGCAGGCCAAACCAGTTGACGCTGTAGACCAGCATCCCCAGGCGGGAGCGCAGATCGCGGGCCACGATGTCCATCACCCCCACCTGTCCGCCGTGGGAATTGAGCAGCACGAGTTTCTTCACGCCGCTGGCCGCGACGCTCTCGGCGATATCGGTCCACAGCCGGATCGTGGTTTCGGCCTTGAGCGTCAGCGTGCCGGCAAAGCGCGCATGCTCCGGGCTCAGGCCCACGGCCTGTGTGGGCAAAAACAGGGCGGGCACGTGGGCGCCCAGGTGCTCCAGCGATGCCGTCACCACGCCGTCCACCAGCGCGCTGTCGACCCGCAGCGGCAGGTGGGGTCCATGCTGTTCGGTGGCGGCCACCGGCAGCACCGCGATGGTCTGCTTCAGCTGGCCGGTGGCCTTGCACTGCGCAAAGTCGTGCGTGCTCCAGTCCGCCCAGTAGCGTGATGGGGCCAGGGCCGGTGCGGTGACAGCGGAGTGGGCGTCAGTCATGGTGCGGGAAAACGTGGATGGGAAGGACGATGGTAACGTGGTCCGACGCAAAAAGGCGCGCAGTATCATGCGCCCATGTCCACCACCCGCCCCCGCAACGCCACTGGCGACTCCTTCTTTGCCTGGGATGGCGACACCCTGATCGTGAATATTCTGGGCAAGCCATCGGCTTCGAAAGATGCCATTGGCAAGCCCAAGGGTACGCAGCTCAAGGTCAGTGTCACGGCCGCGCCCAAGGATGGACGGGCCACAGACCATATGGTGCGCTTTCTGGCGCCGCAGTTTGGCGTTGCCGTGTCCGACATCGAGGTGGTGTTTGGCCAGGAGAACGTGAACAAGCAATTGCGCATCCACGCGCCCAAGAAGTTGCCAGCCGTGTTTTCACAGGGGTCGCTGGACCTGCAATAGCGCGGAGCCCTCCCCGGCACACGGTGCCACAATCGGGCCTTCGCCTGCCGCGGAACGCGCCGCGGCGGAACTTTTAGGGAGCCACCGGCTCACAATTTGTAATGACCCACGCTCTACCGAACCCACGGCGCCAGCAGACCGCCCTGCAAATGCATTCCATCCCACTGCGAATTGCTAGTTTTTTGATAGCGTCATGTGCAATATTGACGGGGGCTAGCGCCCAGATTCTTTCAAAGAATTCCGCCCCCAACGGCGCCGTGACGGCAGTCGTGCAAACCGACCAGGTCCGCGCCGAGCTGGTGGCGCATGCGCCCGATGGCGTGGGCGCCGGCAAGACGGTGTGGCTGGGGCTACAGATTCAGCACCAACCGCAATGGCACACCTACTGGAAAAACCCGGGTGACTCCGGGCTACCCACTATTCTGCAATGGACGCTGCCAGCGGGCGTTGTGGCCGCTGACATCGCCTGGCCCACGCCGCACCGTATTGCCATCGGCAGCCTGGCCAATTACGGGTTTGACGGCACGGTGCTGCTACCGGTTCCTCTGACCATTGACAAATCCTTTCAGCCGCCGGCCAGCGGCATGCTGGACATCCGTTTGACCGCATCGTGGTTGGTCTGCCGCCAGGAATGCATCCCGCAGGAAGGCAACTTCGTCTTGCACGTGCCGGTGCAGGGTTCCACTGCCTCCCATGGTGCCGACTTTGACGCCGCCCGCGCGGCCAGCCCCCAGCCCCTGAGCGGCTCCGCCCAGGCCCAGGTGTCGGGCGACGCCCTGGTCCTGACGGTCACCGGTCTGCCCGCTGGCTGGAGCGGGCGCGCCCTGCAGGCCTTCCCGGAAACCGCCAACGTGACCGAGCCCGTCAGCTCGCCGCAAACCGCCGATGCCGTGGCCAACACCGCCGCCGCCCCAAAGCTGGGCACCCAGACGTGGAACAACGGTGTGTGGACCGGACACTTTCCGCTGTCCGCCCAGCGCGAATCAGCGCCGGACACGCTACCCGTGGTGCTGGCCCTGGGTGCACAAAGCCTGCGCACCGTGGCCGCCGTCAGCGGTACTTGGCCCGCGCTGGGGGCATCCGGCACACCGCAAGCCGTTTCCATCAGCGCCACCACGGCCCGCGCCCCGGTGGTGTCCAATGCCAGCAACGGCTGGAGCGCCTGGGGCCTGGCCCTGGTCGCCGCCGTGCTGGGAGGTCTGATCCTGAACCTGATGCCCTGTGTGCTGCCGGTACTCGCCATCAAGGTGCTGGGCTTTGCCCGCCACAGCGAGCACAGCCGTGGGTCGCAACGCGCCCAGGGACTGGCCTACACGCTGGGCGTGGTGCTGTCCTTCATGGCGCTGGGAGGCCTGATGCTGGGCCTGCGCGCCAGCGGCGAGCAACTGGGCTGGGGCTTCCAGCTGCAATCGCCGGCCGTGGTCGCCGTGCTGGCCACCCTGTTCACGCTGCTGGGCCTGAACCTGGCGGGTGTGTTTGAAATCGGCAGCATTCTGCCGCACCGCCTGGCTTCCCTGCAGGCCCGCCACCCGGTGGTGGATGCCTTTCTGTCCGGCGTGCTGGCGGTGGCGATTGCTTCACCGTGCACGGCCCCGTTCATGGGCGCGTCGCTGGGGTATGCCATCAGTTTGCCGGCCGCGCAGGCGCTGGGCATCTTTGCGGCACTGGGGCTGGGGTTGGCGCTGCCGTTTCTGGCCGCCGCCTGGGTACCCGCAGTCGGAAACTGGTTGCCCCGCCCCGGCGCCTGGATGGATACCTTGCGGCGCTTCATGGCCTTTCCCATGCTGGCCACCGTGGTCTGGCTGGTCTGGGTGCTGGGCCATTTGAGCGGTGTGGATGGGGCCGGCGCCCTGCTGGCGCTGCTGCTGACACTGAGCCTGGTGGTGTGGTCGCTGAACCTGACCGGTACCAGTCGCACAGGATTTGCTATTGTTTCAGTAGCAGTTTTGCTCGGTTTGGCGGGGGCTATCGGCCCATTGGTCACACGCATGGATGACTCAGCCCTGACAGCCACCACCCCGGGCGCATCAACCGGCTCGGCATCCGCCTGGCAGGCCTGGGCCCCGGGGCGGGTGGAGGCGGAGCTGGCCGCAGGCCATCCGGTGTTTGTCGACTTCACCGCCGCCTGGTGCATCACCTGCCAATACAACAAGAAAACCACACTGGGCAATGCCGAGGTGCTGGCCGACATGCGCGCCCACAAAGTGACCCTGCTGCGTGCCGACTGGACGCGCCGCGACCCGGCCATCACCCTGGCGCTGGAACAACTCGGGCGCAGCGGCGTGCCGGTCTATGTGCTGCACCAGGCCGGCAAGCCACCCGTGGTGTTTTCGGAAATCCTCGATGCCGGGGAAGTGCGCGCAGCCATTGCCAAGCTCTAGCTTCACAGCACAACATCCTTCGTCCCTTTCCAGATGCCCGCTGATTCCCAGACCCCAAGCGACGTCGACTTCATCCTGGCGCACTGCCGCACGGTCGCCGTGGTCGGGCTTTCCCCCAAGTCGCACCGCGACAGCTACCGGGTGGCCCAGTACATGCAGGCCCACGGCTGGAAGATCGTGCCTATCAACCCCAATGCCAGCAGCATCCTGGGCGAAACCGCCTACCCTAGCCTGGTAGAGGCTGCGCACCACCACACCATCGAACTGGTCAACGTGTTTCGCAACAGCGAAGACGTGCCACCGGTGGTCACTGACGCCATCGCCATCGGGGCCAAAGCCATCTGGCTGCAAATGGGCATCACCCATGCCAGCGCGGCCGACCAGGCCCGGGCCGCCGGGCTGCGGGTGGTGCAGGACCAATGCCTGATGGTGGAGCATCGCCGAAGAAGCTAGCCCCCACGCTTACCCACTGCGTGTGGTCGCTGCCCCCCGAGGGGGCCGCGTTTCACCTTGGGACGGCCCGGCGGTGAAACCAGCCCGGCCTGATGAACTGCGACAATAGGGGCATGAACGCACCGCACACCACCCCCGGCACGCCTGCTGCCCAAGACTCCACTTTCGCCAACCACCACAACCCGTCCTTCCTGCAGGCCTGCCTGCGCCAGGCGACCGACCACACACCGATGTGGCTGATGCGCCAGGCCGGACGCTATTTGCCCGAATACGTCGCGACCCGGGTCAAGGCCGGCAACAGCTTCATGGGGCTGGCGACCAACGTGGAGTACGCCACCGAGGTCACGTTGCAGCCGCTGGACCGCTATCCGCTGGATGCGGCCATTTTGTTCAGCGACATCCTGACCGTGCCCGATGCCATGGGCCTGGGTTTGAGCTTTGGCGCAGGTGAAGGCCCCCGCTTTGCGACACCCGTTCGCGACGAGGCGGCCGTGGCCGCGCTGGCCGTCCCGGACATGGACAAGCTGCGCTACGTCTTTGACGCGGTGACCTCCATCCGCAAGGCGCTGACCCGGCCTGACGGCAAATCCCGCGTGCCCCTGATCGGTTTTTCGGGCAGCCCCTGGACGCTGGCCTGCTACATGGTTGAAGGCGCCGGCTCCAGCGACTACCGGCTGATCAAGACCATGCTGTACAGCCGCCCGGACCTGATGCACCGCATTCTGGCCATCAATGCCGACTCCGTGGCCACTTACCTGAACGCCCAGATTGACGCGGGCGCCCAGGCCGTGATGATTTTTGACAGCTGGGGCGGCGTGCTGGCCGATGGCGCGTTCCAGGAGTTCAGCCTGGCCTACACCGCGCGCGTGCTGGCTCAGCTCAAAAAGACCCACACCGATGCCGCCGGCAACACCATCCGCATTCCGCGCATCGTGTTCACCAAGGGCGGCGGCCTGTGGTTGCAGGAGATGGCAGCGCTGGACTGCGAGGTGCTGGGCCTGGACTGGACCGTGAATCTGGGCAAGGCCCGCGCGCTGGTGGGCGGCGTCGAGAACGGTCCCGGCAAGGCACTGCAGGGCAACATCGATCCCAACGTGCTGTTTGCCCCACCCGCAAACATCGCCACCGAAGTGGCCCGCGTGCTGGACAGTTTTGGCAAGCCCTACCAGGGCACGGGCACCGGCCCCACCCACATTTTCAACCTGGGCCACGGCATCAGCCAGTACACACCACCCGACAATGTGGCCGCGCTGGTCGAGGCCGTGCACAGCCATTCCCGCGCCATACGGGCCTGAACGCCTAGCACTTTTCAGACCTGAATTTGTCGCGGCGCGCTTCACTTATGCACAAAAACAGGGAAGCTGCT